>Ga0299913_10003488_pt1 | contig 12889 bp, 12 predicted proteins | sample RVTome_9_FD_201360 | JGI IMG/M metagenome (GOLD analysis project Ga0299913, IMG submission 201360) | Soil microbial communities from uranium-contaminated site in the Upper Colorado River Basin, Wyoming, United States - RVT155D38 (version 2) ... | reverse complement strand
CGTGGATTCCCGACTCGATGGGCGGTCGGGGGGCGGCCCGTTGGCGCGTATCAGCTTGGCCAGGACCCGCTTCATGACCGTCACGTCCCGATCGGTCAACGGTTCAGAGAAGTAGCGCTGGATCCCTTGCAGGTGACCGGGCCAGACCCGGTCGAAGAGGTCTCGGCCCAGGGCAGTGATGGCCACGTTGAACTGCCGCCGATCCGCGCGACTCAAGGTTCGTTCGACGAGGCCGTCTCGCTCCATCCTGTCCAGCAGCCGCGTAAGCCCACTTCGACTCAACTGATACCCCGTGACCATCGAGGTCACCAGGGCCCGCAAGGGCAGCACGCCATCCCGAGCCCATGCCAGGTGCACGAGGACGTCGAACTCCTCGAGCGTCACATCCTGCTCGGCCAGGTCGTGTGCGAAGCGGCTCATGATGAGACTCGTCGCCCATTGCAGGTCTCGCCAGGTTGCCAGGCGGTCGTCGTCGGTCATTTGGCCGTCGCTGGGCGCCTCCTCTGCGTGGCAGGGACGCGTCAGTCCTCAGCTGCGGGGGTGGGCTTCGTAGAACGTCCGTCCCGTGACCTTCGCCAGCTTGGTCGCGGCCTTGAACGTATCGGACTGGAACCAGCCCATGGCCCGATCCATGTCCTCGACCCTGATGTGGAACAGGGCTGCATTGGGGTTCTCGAGGTCCCGATAAGCCGGCCCGTCCTGGATGCCGTAGCTCGCCCGATTGCCGGCGTGGAGATAGTGCTGCTCCTCCCAGGCGGCGAAATCGTCGGTCTCGATTCGGATGAGGATGTCCTGCATGTCCGTGCCTCCGTATGGGTGATGGACCCTGTCGAGAGCACGTTGCCACGTAATGTGTGATTCGTCAATAGGTGCTGTATCACCTAACTATGGGGATCGTCGCGAGCTCAATGGCGCGCCTGATGACAGCATCGAACATCGTCGCAGTCAGTCGGCCCGTGAAGACATTCTGCTGGCTCGGATGGAACGAGCCCAGTAGCTGATAGGGCGGCACACTGGCCTCGCGCGCGTGGCCGAACGCTGGCCGCGGCCGGCGCACGTGACCGAGCCGGGCCAGCGCACGCAGCGCGCCATCCCAGGCGTACGCGCCGAGGCAGACGATGACCCGCAACTGGTCGAGTGCGGCCATCTCCTCGGCCAGGTAGGGCAGGCAGTTGTCGCGTTCCTCGGGCGTCGGCTTGTTGGCCGGCGGCGCGCAGCGATTCACTGCGGCCACGTAAAGCCCGTCGAGCCGCAGGCCGTCGCCGCGCTCGATCGATGTTGGCTGGTTGGCGAAGCCGGTCGCGTACAGCCCGGCGAAGAGGAAGTCGCCTGAGCGATCGCCGGTGAAGAGGCGCCCCGTCCGATTGCCGCCGTGGGCCGCCGGCGCCAGACCGACGATCATCACCCGCGCCGTTGGATCGCCGAACCCGGGCAGCGGCCGCGCCCAGTATTCCTGGCCCGCGAATCGCGCAGGCGGCCTGCGCGCGGCCTCCTCGCGCCACCACACCAGCCGCGGACAGCGCGTGCACAAGACGATCCGATTGTTGATCCGCTCGAGCTCGGTCACCTGATCGCGCCGGCGCTGACCCCCCGGAGCAGATGCGACAGACGGGAGCGATTGTCGGACGTCCGGAAGTCGTGCAGCGGATGGGAGCCCAGCAGCGTCTCGACCGCCGGCCGGCCCTCCTCGCGCACGTACACCGCTGGGTGGATGTCGCCTGTGTCGTCGGTCTCGACGGTGATCGCCACCGCCGCCGAACCCTCTTCGTCGACGAAGTGGGCGAGCGGAACGATGCCCTCGTCGCGAATTCCCTCCCCCGCCTCGAGCGAGAAGGCGCGTGCCAGGTACGACTTCTGGTTCCACAGCTCAGGCGATTCAGTCGCCTCGGTCAGGAGCAGGTCAACTAGCTCGCCAGGCTTGACCTCGGGCCGCGCCGGGGCGACGCCGAAGTGCTTTTCGGCGACGTGGAAGACCATTGTCCGCACGTTGTAACGGGCACCGTGTACGGCACCCGAGTTGGCCGGGAAGCCGTACTTCTTCATCCCCGCGACGCCCTGGCCAATGGTCCCGGCGAAGTAGATGCCGGGCACGCTCGCGCTCTCCCAGTAGTTGGTCATCTGCGGCAGGCGGCTGCGGCCGAATACGTCCACGCCGAGCGAGGGCAGGTCGAGCAGTGGACAGGTGAAGCCGGTCGCGGCGATGACCTCGTCCGCATCGACGCCGACCTCGGCGCCGCCCTCCGAGCGCACGCAATGGATGCGGAAACCGTCGCCCATCCGATCGATGCGCGAGATCGAGGCGTTCAGGATGAAGACGCCACCGCCCAGGATCTCGTCCTCGACGGGCAGCACGTAGCGCGCCCGGACACCGAGCAGCGAGTGGCTGTTGATCGACAGCTTCTGTGGCCGCGGCGACGCGAGCACGATGCGCTGCGCCCATTGGAGCAGCCCAGTGGCCAGTTCGAAGCCGGAGTTCTCCTTGCCCACGATGAAGAGGCGCTTGCCGGCGTACGTCTCCGCCGGGCGCGTGTCGACGTAGTGCGGCACGACATCGAAGCCCGGCGTCTCGGGCTTGTACGGCTCGGCGACACCCACCGCGAAGATGGCCACCCGGCAGCGGTAGTCGCCGTCCGTGGTCGAGAGAACGAAGCGGTCGCCGTCGCGTCGCGTCTGTTGCCAGGCGCAGTCGTAGCGCACCTGCAAACCCGTTCTCTCGGCATACGTGAGCAGGTTGTGCTCCATCTCCGGTCGCGATGGGAACGACGATGTGCCGTCCATCAGCTCGGGCATGATCGCCCTGTTCTCGCGCTCTTCGGCGAGCAGGCTGTTCCAGTCGTACCAGTAGTAGAAGCGGTCGTCGCGCGGCACGGGGCCGTACGGCTTGGTCCACGACAGAAGGCGCTGGAAGAACGGGAAGCGGCGGAACATGCCTCCCGCCGCCGGATCGGCAGAGATGACGGCGTGCTCGATCCCCAGATGGCTCAGGTAGTAGCTCGCCTGGAGCCCGCCCGGACCACTACCGACGACGACGACCGGATAGTCGCCGGGTGGGAACGGCCGCTCGCCTAGCCCCGCCATCGGTTCGCGTTGCGAATGCGCATTGCCATCGACTTGAGCATCCGGTACATGACCGGCGGGTGCTCGTTCAGGAACCCCTCGAGCTCGGGACCGCCCAGGTGCAGGACGCGCAGCTGTCGGGTGGTGACGACATCGGCCACGGGCGACTCGCCGAGCAGGATCGAGGTCTCGCCGAAGAAGTCGCCCTTGCCCAGACGCGCGATCTCGGTGCCGTCGACCTTGATCGCCACCTCGCCGTCGACGATGACGTAGAAGCCGGTCCCGGTGAAGCCCTGGCGCAGGATTCGCTGGCCGGTGGGGTACGACTCCTCGGCCATCTTGTGCGCGACGGCCTCAACCTGCGGCCGCGACAGGTCGGCGAAGAGGGCCAGGCCGGATAGCGTATCGACCAGCTCCTGTTGGCTCATGGCCATGGTGCTACCTCATGTCGATCAGTGACGGTGCTGCTCGCCGGCCGACCTGACCCGCGCGACGAGGCCGCGAATCATGTTCAGAGACAGCGCCCGGTCGGTCTCGAGCAGAGATAGCAGGTCCCACGAGGCGAGGGCCAGGCAAGCGGTCGATCCGGTCGCCTGAACGGACGCGTTGCGGGGCTCCTGGTCGATCACCGACAGCTCGCCGAAGAAGTCGCCCGGGCCCAGCCGGGCGATCTCGTCCGAGCCGCGCAGCACACGGACCGCCCCGCTCATGATCAGGTACAGACCGGTGCCGACCTGCCCTTGGCGAACGATGAACTGCCCGTCGCTGAACTCCAGCTCGCCGGCTGCCTGCGCCAGGCGAGCCATCGATTCACCGCTGATGCCGGCGAAGAGGGGCACTGCCGCCAGCGCGGCGGCCTTTACGTCGCTCGAAACTGCCATGGCCGCACGATACACCGGGCCCCTCAATCACCGCGATGTCCGCCCGGCCGGATGCGGAAACCGTCGTATTCACCTGTGGACGACGAAAGGACGTGGCCGACGTCGCGCACGTCGGCGCCGGGCGGGCCCTCGCGCAGGACGTCGAGCAGCTCCGCCAGAGCCTCGTCCGGGCCCTCGGCCACCACCCGCACCGAGCCGTCCGGCTCGTTCGCGGCCCAGCCGTTCACGTCGAGGCGTGCGGCCTCGCGCACGATGAACCAGCGATAGCCGACGCCCTGGACGCGGCCGCGGACGGTGGCCTCGAGGCGTCGGGTCACGCCGCCTGACGTGGTCGAGGCCAGTTCAGCAGCAGGGCGTCGAGGGCCAGCTCTGGATTGGCATACGCGTCGAGGGCGCGGCTGACCGATTCGACGCGGCCCAGGAAGCGAGTGACGGCGGCCGGCTCAACCAGCGCGCCGATGCTCACCAGCTCGTCGAGCAACTCGTGCTGGCGCATCTCGCGCCGGCCGCCGCGAACGGCCACGGCCAGGTCACGAGCGACGTCGCGCCACACGGCCAGCACCTGGACCACCGCCGCGCGACGCTCGGCCGGACTGACGCGCCGTGATCCACGCTCCGGCCTGCCCGACGCGGCCTCCGTCGCGGCGCCGGCCGAGGCGGCGGCGAGCGCCGCGCCGTCCTCGATCAACGACTGCTGGGCTGCCAGACGCTGGCGCCGATCGGCAGAGATCAAGTCGAGCAGAGCCGCCGAAAGCCGCGCCTGGACGATGGCCGCCTCGGGCTGGCTGGCGAGTGCAAAGGCGATGCCCGGCCGGCCGCCCGAGAGCCGGCCCAGGGCTGCTCCGCGCGCGCCATCGGCAATCCCGGCATTGGCCAGCATGCGGCCGATGTCCTCGCTCGGCACGGGACCCAGACGGACGCGCGCGCAGCGGCTTACGACGGTCGGCAGCAGGCTCGTCGCGTCGCCGGCGGCGAGCACAAGCACGACCGCCGACGGGGGCTCCTCGAGCGTCTTGAGCAACGCGTTCTGGGCGTCGATGTTGAGCCGCTGGGCATTCTCGAGGACGGCGATACGGAACCGGCCCTCAAGCGGCAGCAGGGCCAGGTCGCCGACAAGCTGGTGGATTTGACCGACACGAATCTGCTGCCCGGCCCCCTCGGGCGCCAGCCGGTGGAGGTCGGGGTGGTTGCCGTGCGCGACCTTGCGGCAGGCAGTGCACTCGCCGCACGGTCGATCAGCCGGATCGCCCGCCAGGCATAGCAACCCGGCGGCCAGGTCGAGCGCCAGCGTCGTCTTGCCCACGCGCTCCGGCCCGACGAGGAGCAGCGCGTGGGGCGGCCTGTTGCTGGTGATGGCGCGCTCGATCAGCGCGAGCGCGCCGGGATGACCGACCGTTGCGAAGGATCGCACCCCGGCCGCTCCGTCAGCCCTCCTCGGACGCAGGCTCCGCGGCGGCCGTGCGGCGCCGCCGGACGGGCTTCTTGGGCTCGTCGGCGGATGCCTCCGGGGCAGCCGCGGCGGCCTTGCTCGCGCGCGGCTTGGTCGTCGCCGCCTTCGTCGTCCGCGCGCGCGTCACACGCTTGGCCGGAGCGGCGGGGGCGGCGTTGCCACCTTCGGCCGGTAAGACGCTGTCCGTCTCAGGCGCCTGGGCCGTTTCGCCGGCCTTGGGCGTCGTTCGCCGTCGGCGGGTGGGCTTGGCTGCCTCGGGTGCGTCGGCGGTTACGTCGGTGGGCGGCTCGATGGTGGGCGCCTGTGCGGCCGTGGGCGCTGCCGGCTGCTTGCGCGAGATTTCGGCGCGCAGGAGCTCCTCGAGCTCGGGCGGCACCTCCGACCATGGTTCACTCGAAGTGCGCTGTTCCGACATGGGCGGCCGTTGCTCGGCGCGCGGCGGGCGCTGTGGCCGGCCACCGCCCTGTTGCGGCCGTCCGGATTGTTGCGGCCGGCCGCCACGTCCACGGTCACGTCCGCGATCGGGCCGTCCGGCGTCACCGCCGAATGTGGGCTGTGGAGTGCCGCGGCCGTAGCGCTCGCGATCGAGCGCGGCCTGGTAGGCCGAGCGGCCGCGCGGCTGGCGGCCGCCTCTCACAGGTCGCTGGCCGCGCTGGCGGCGCTCGGCGAGCAGGTACTCGGGAACCTCGGGCTCATCAAGATCCTGCTCATCCTCGCCATCGACCCCGCCAATCGACTCGACGGCCATGGGCACAGATCCGGGCGCAACGCCCAGCTGGCTGTCCCAGACCGAGCCGAACGTGTGGTGTGGGGCCTGGGTGGGCGGCAGGTCCTCGAACTCCTCCTCGTCCACTTCCTCGTCACTGGCGGCGCCGTCGCCGGCGACGGCAACAAGCTCTTCGCCGACCGGCACTGCGCCGTCTTCGCGACGGCCGCGTCCCCGGCCTCGACCACCACGTCGGCGTCGGCGGCGGCGAGCGTCCTCGCCGACGGCGGCGCCGTCCGCGACGTCTCCCTCCTCCAGCTCATCGGTCGCGGCCGCGTCCGATTCGCTCTCGGCGGCCGGCGCGCGGGACAGCCGTTCGCCGGGCAGGGCAACCAGGCTGGCTGCCTGGGCGTCCGCCTCGGCCTCGGCCACCACCGCGACCGGGACGCGCTCGTCGCGCGTCCGTCCGCTCCCGCGCCGACGTCGCGGTGCGCCCTCGGTCTCCTTCTCAGGTACCTCGGTCATCGACAGGTCGCCTTCAGTGGCGACACGGCGCCCGCTGCGCGCGGAGCCCTTCTCGACGCGCGCAATCTGGGCGATGTCGGTGAACTGGTCGGCGACGTCGATCAGGTCCGAGCTGGTATTGCCGCGGAAGCTGATCACCTCGCAGCGGACGCCCATCTCCTGGACGGCGCGAATGGCCGGCGCGAAGTCGCCATCGCCGGACACGACCACGGCGATGTCCAGGTTGCGCGCCGTCTTCATCAGGTCGACGACCAGCTCGATATCAAGGTTGGCCTTGATGCGGCCGTCACCATACTTGCGGATGTCCTTGCTGATGACCTTGTAGCCGCTGCGCGCCAGGAAGGCATGGAACTGGCGCTGGTTCTCGTTCTCGGGATCTAGCCCGGTGTAGGCATAGGCGCGCACGAAGTCGCGCCCGGCGGTAGCCGACTTCAGCAGCGTGACGTAGTCGATATCCACGCCGGCTGCCTTGGCCGCATAAAAGATGTTCGCCACGTCTACGAAGACGGCGACGTTCTTGCTCACGGAGTTCTCCTGTGTTCAGTTAGCGCGCCGCGACGGGCGCGAGGGCCGAGTTCGCTCGGCGCGTGGGCTGTTTCAGCTTGGACCGCTACCAGGCCAGCGCAGCCGCCCGCACCAGCGGGCAGCGCAGCCGAGGCCCGGTTTCCGAGAAGCCGGCCTCTTCCCAGCGCTCCAGTTCGGCGGCGTCGTTGGGGACGTCGCTCTCCAGGAGAGCGCAGCCCTTGTTGCGTGCCGAGCGTGTCAGCTCGCGCAGCAGGGCTTCGAGAATGCCGTCGAGCTCGTGTCCGGGCTCAACTGCCAGCAGATCGACGTTTCCGACCAGGCCGCCGGCAGTGACCGACGGCCGCAGCGTCAACACGGCGGCACCGACGACCATTCGGCCGTCGAGCGCCACGATCAACGTGGCATTGGGCAGGTAGACCATCTGGCGCAGGACATCTGCGGCGTCGTTCAGCCGGTCCAGCGTCCATTGCGCGCCGGCCCTTTCGATGAGGCCGGTGATCCGATCGATGTCGGTCAAGCGCGCGTCGCGGACCTGAAGTTCCACGCTGACTATGTCCCTCGCTGGATGCGGCAACCGCGAATTCGGCTACCTGAGCATCGCTTCAACCGGTAGGCCCGGTCGCCGCCTGAGCGCGCCACTCCGGGCCGGGCAGGGTGCCGCCTCTCAGCGGGGCCCGTCCAAACGCACCGGGGCGCTCACAACGTCTGTTGCAATTGAGACGTCGCTGACTATCATACGGCATCGCGTCAGCCCGCTACTGCGGGTGATGTGGCATCGCGCCCGCAAGGCGCTAACAGGGGGGACGGACGTTACCGGTGGCTGCGCTAGGTAACCGGTGCGACAGTCCGCCTTCGGCCACATCGCTGATATCCAGCCCCGACGCGTGCGATGCGCAGGATGCGCCTCGCATGAGGAGGAACCAGTCGAGGAGGAAAGATAGACATGAAGCTAAGGTCCATTGGCCTGCTCGCGGCGATGATGCTCGTCGCGGTGGCCTGCGGTGGCGGTGGCGCCACCACGGCACCCACGGCGGCACCTACAGGCGCCCCAACCAGCGCACCAAGCGCAACCGCTGCACCGACCGACCCTGGAACCGAGGATCCTCTCGGCGTCCGCATCATCCCGGCAGGTGAGTCGGTACATATCGTGATGTGGGGCGTCCTGAGCGGACCCGATTCGGCGCTTGGCATCGATGTCCAGCGCGGCGTCGAGATCGCCGTGGAGGATCGTCCGGAGGTTGCCGGCCGAACAATTGAACTGACCAGTGAAGACGGGCTGTGCACGCCCGAAGGCGGCAATACGGCCGCAACGCGGATCGCTGCCGACGTGACCGTGGTCGGCCTCGTCGGCTCAGTGTGCTCCGACGAGACCGCCGGTGGCATCGAGCTCATCACCAACGCCGGCTTGACCACCATCTCGCCGTCCAACACGCGCCCGTCACTCACGGCCCCCGATCGAGGACCCGAGTTCGCGGGCTACCTGCGCACGGCGCACAACGACGAATTCCAGGGCGCGAAGGCGGCCGAGTTCGTTTACAACGAGCTCGGTCTGACCCGCGCGGCGACCATCCATGACGGAAGCTCATACGCAGAGGCACTCCAGGGCGTCTTTGCCGACGAGTTCATCGCGCTGGGTGGCGAGATCACCCTGCAGACGGCCGTTGGCGCAGAGGACGAGCAGATGGGCCCCGTGCTGACGACCGTGGCGGAGACTGATCCGGAGATCATCTACTACCCGGTGTTCACTGCTCCCTTCGGACGCATCACAGACCAGGTTCGAGCCGTCCCCGGCCTCGAGACGGTCGCGCTGATGGGCGCCGACGCGGGCTTCAGTGCCGCGGCGATCGAAGCCGGAGGCGAGAATGCCCTGGGCCTCTATCTCTCGAGCCCAGATACGCGCCAGTTCCCGGAGGGTTACGCCTCCTTCCTCGAGAAGCACCTGGCCAAGTACAACGAAGCACCGCTTCAGATCTTCCATGCGCACGCCTATGACGCAACCAACATGCTGTTGGATGCGATCGAGGCTGTCGCAACAGAAGGCGCGGACGGGTCACTCATGATCCCGCTCGGCGCGCTGCGCGACGAGATCTACTCAACCGCGAACTATCAGGGTGTCACGGGAATCCTGACCTGCGGCGAGTTCGGTGACTGCGGCGCGCCCGCGATCGGTGTGTACGAGATCACCCAGGACATCGTTGATGATCCGGCCGGCGCCTGGCCGCCCGATCCGATCTATCCCGAGCTGTAGTCTCGGCCCCAAGCGCCTGACGGCGAAGTCAGGCCGCTGAACGTTCAATAGCGAGCCGGGCGGAGTGACTCCCCCGGCTCGCTGCTTACCTCCTAGCCGCGGAGCAGCGATGTATCGGCGCTACGTCGAGTTGATCACCGAGCTGTCAATCACTGCGTTCCTTTGGTCGTTCCGCATTGCGGTCGTGCTCGTGGTCGTTGTCGGCTCCACGTTGACCCTTATGAGCGGCCGCTACAACTTAGAAACGTGGGTCCGCCTGATATTCGACGGGCTGACGCTGGGCAGCGTGTATGCCATGGTCGCGTTGGGCTACACCATGGTCTACGGCATCCTGCGCATGATCAATTTCGCGCACGGCGAGGTGTTCATGGCCGGGGCGTTCGGCGGTTACTTCACTGCCGTGGCACTCAACGACGCGGGCTTGCTCAATGGCGGCCCGCTGGCCACTCTGTTCTCGCTCGTCGTCATGTTGCTCGTCGCTGCAGCGGTCTCAACCGTCATCGCCGTGCTCATCGAGCGCGTCGCATACCGACCGCTGCGCAACGCGCCACGATTGGTACCGCTGATCAGCGCCATCGGCGCTTCTTTCTTCTTGCAGTACACGTTCCGCGGCTTCTTCGGCTCGCGCACGTATTCGTACCCCACGGTGAGCATTCTCAACGAGTCCATCCCTCTGCCCTTCGTGGACCTTCGCTGGGTACAGGTGCTCGTCATCGTGGCCGCCTTCACGATGATGACGCTGCTCTACTTGTTTGTCATGCGCACGCGGACCGGCACGGCCATTCGTGCCGTGTCGGAGGACAAGTCCACCGCGGCGCTGATGGGCATCGACGTGAACCGGGCGATCGTGACGACGTTCGCGCTGGGGGCCGCTATGGCCGGCGCGGCCGGCGTTCTGTACGCGCTCCTTTTCCGCCAGGTCGACTTCTTCACTGGTTTCGTTCCCGGGATCAAGGCCTTTACGGCGGCGGTCCTGGGCGGCATCGGCAACGTGCCCGGAGCGATGCTCGGCGGTTTGTTCCTGGGCGAGATCGAAGCTGTCGGGCCGACACTGTTCTTCGTCGGGCTCGACGTCCCGTCGGTCAACCAGCTGAAGGACGTGATCGCCTTCACGATGCTCGTCCTCGTGCTCATCTTCCGTCCATCGGGAATTCTGGGTGAGCGGCTGGCGAGGCAGCGCGCATGAGCGTTATCACCAACTCCGCGATGGCGCCCGTCGCCCGGGGATGGCGCCATGTGATCACGATCGGGCTATTTGGAGCAGCAGTCGCGCTGTACTTCGCGCTCGTCGGCATCGTCTCCACGTTCGAGACGCGCGCCATGGTCAGTGGCGTATTGGCACTCGGCGAGACCTTCGTGCTGGGCACGATGCTCCTCGGAGGCTACCTTGCCGCCCGCTACTTCGACGGCCAACCGGCGATGACGATCGTTGCCGGGGCGGTCGCCGGCGTGATTACAGGCGCCGCGCTCGGCCTGCTCGTGTTGATCGGCCCTGCGGTCAACCTGCGTTCGGTGTTTCTCAACGCTAACGAATCGCTGTATGCCGTGCTCACTCTTGGACGCGGAACTGAGTTCTTCTGGGTTCCGATCATCGGCGGAGTAGTCGTCGGCGCGATGGGCGGTGTAATCAGGATCCTGCCCAAGCCCATCCAGCAGTCGATCGCCGCCGGACTGCTGTCGCTCGTCGCGCTGGGCCTGTTCGCGAGCATCCTGCGCGTGCCGCTGCTGGCCAGCCCGTTCGCTTCCGTAGGCCGCATTCTCTTTTCCTCCCAGGGCCTGACACTGTTCGGCGCCGTAGTGACTCTGTCGACTTCCCTGGGTGCCGGCATCGGCGGCGCGATGGCTATACGGATGGCGGGGAGCCGCCGCTGGGGCGTCATTGCCGGCGTCCTGCTCGGACTTGCCGGCTCGCTGATCGTGGGCATCCTCGCCAACGATTTGGCGCCGGCTGGATTTAGCCGATCGGATGCCGCGGCGCTGGGCGGGTTGCTCGGCGGGATTCTCGGTATCGGCGCCGGAGGCCTGCTCGGGGGCGTGGTGGGGCGCTGGTACGCGAGGGCACAGCTCGACAAACGCTACGACGCGTTGCCGCGCGGAACGCGCCGCGTGATCGGCGCCACGCCGCTCATCCCGTTGCTATTGCTGGTCCTCGTATTGCCATATGCGTTCGGCCAGACCTTCGCCCAGGTGATCGTGCTCGTCGCGATCTACATCCTGATGGGTCTCGGGCTGAACATTACGCTTGGCCTTGCAGGCCTGCTCGACCTCGGATTTGTCGCGTTCTTTGCCGTGGGCGCGTACACCGTGAGCCTATTGACGTCCACGGGCGCGTTCGGAATCGCGGACTTCTCATGGTGGCTCGCGGTGCCCATCGCCGTGGGCGTCTCGTTCATGTTCGGGGTCTTTCTCGGGCTGCCCATCCTGGGCATACGCGGCGACTATCTGGCCATCGCCACGCTCGGTTTCGGAGAGATCATCCGCATCCTGTCGGTGTCGGACCTCCTGCGGCCATGGCTGGGCGGCCCACAGGGCATCACCAACGTTCCCAAGCCGATTACCGTGGCACCCGGCGATCCACTGTCCGGACCGACCCAGATCTACTACATCGCGCTCGTGTGCGCCGGCATAATCGCCTTCATCGCCTACCGCCTGCGCGATTCGCGCATCGGCCGCGCGTGGGTGGCGATCCGGGAGGACGAGGACGTCGCCGAGGCGCTCGGCATCAACCTCGTTCAGACCAAGCTTCTCGCCTACGCTCTCGGCGCCGCCTTTGCCGGGTTGGGCGGAGCTGTCTTCGCCGCGCTCATCGGTGCGACATTCCCGACGAGCATCAACCTTCTCGTGTCGATCAACGTCGCCGCGCTCATCATCGTCGGCGGCATGGGCAGCATTCCGGGTGTCGTAATCGGCGCGGTCGTCCTGATTGGCCTGCCCGAGCTCTTCCGAGAGTTCCAAGAGTACCGGTACCTATTCTACGGTGCGGCTTTGATGACGCTCATGCGCTTCCGGCCGGAGGGCCTGCTGCCCTCACGCTCGGTCCAGCGCGAGCTGCACGAGCCTGAGAACGTGGAGCCGGCCGGTGCCGCCGCCGGTGGCTGGGTCGCGCAGCTCGAGGCTGAACGTTCGGGCCAGGTTTCCGAGGACTCACCGTACAGCGAGCACGGTGCCGGGGCCGGGGCCGAACCGGCCGCCGACAAGCCACCCGCGCCTGCGTCCGACGCGCAGGAGGATCGCTGAGGTGGCACTCCTTGAGGCGCGCGGAGCGACCAAGCGCTTCGGCGGGCTGGTTGCCGTCAACAACCTCGACTTCTCCATGGAGCCCGGCTCGATCGTCAGCGTCATCGGCCCCAACGGCGCCGGCAAGACGACTTTCTTCAACTGCATCGCCGGCTTCTATCGCATCGAGGAGGGAACGATCTCCTTCGATGGGGTGCTCATCCACGCCCTGCCGCCCGACAAGATCGCCCACCTGGGCATAAGTCGCACCTACCAGAACA
>Ga0299913_10003487_pt1 | contig 12890 bp, 8 predicted proteins | sample RVTome_9_FD_201360 | JGI IMG/M metagenome (GOLD analysis project Ga0299913, IMG submission 201360) | Soil microbial communities from uranium-contaminated site in the Upper Colorado River Basin, Wyoming, United States - RVT155D38 (version 2) ... | reverse complement strand
CGTTCCTCGCCAGCTCGACCAGCTCGCGCTGCACCATCGATGCCTCCGTTCGCCCGGAGTCTCCGGGCTGCTCAGCACCTATGGCGGTGACGGGCTGCGAATGGTTCTAAATTCGTCGAGATGCTGGGTTGCCGGTGGACCGCTGCTGCGAATCGCCTTGGGCTCTTGCGGCGTGCGACATGTCCCACGCCGTGCGATCGACCAGGTCCCGTGCGCAGAGAGCGCGGATGACTCGGCCGCACTCGCTCAGGCGCCCACGCTCGGAAGCACGGCGCACCCGTGGGAATGGTCCGAAGTCCCATGCCCGCCACCGGTTGGCTCCGCAGAAGCGGAGAGGGTGGCCGGGGCCACCCTCCCCGAGTCATAGGCTATACTGCTCAGTCGCCCTGATCGAACCGATACGTGCCCTCCGGGATCGCCGGATTGAGCTCGGCATCGGCCGTGACGGCGGCGAAGTCAGCGGCGGCGGCGGCCTTGTCCTTGCCTCGCGCGGTGCCCTTGAAGGCGAACGACGTCTCCTGGGTCTGTGGATTCAGGTGCCCAAGCATTTGCGCACCCGCGACGACCCGGTCGTTGAGGTTCCAGACGATCAGCCCGCGGGAGATGTCGGACTCGTAGATCCGACCGTCGTACCAGTACGTCGACCAGTCACCGCCGAGGACGAGGGTCGTGTCCGACAAGGGCGCCGGATCGGCATACGCGACCTCGACCGCGTTCAGCGGATCGGTGAAGTCGACCACACTGACGCCTGACTGGTAGTTCCCGGACACCATCACGTACCGCTTATCGGTCGGCACGACGTTGTAGTTGTGCCAAGTGCAGTTCTCGGTGGCCGTCTGTGGCCGCGGATGCAGGAACGTCCCCAGCGGGTCGCCGGTCCGCGCCTCGAAGAAGAAGAGCGTGCGGTTCACCTCCGGGCTCGTCGCCTGGCACTGTGCCTGGCCACCGCCGCCCGGCTCGTGGCCGAACACGAGGACCTCGCCGTCCCAGGTGAAGCCGGCCGAATGGCCGATCGTCACGCCGGGAATCGACATCGAGTAGAGAACCTGCGGATCCTGCAGCGAACCGCCGTGAGCCGGGTCGAGACTCCAGACGGTGAATCCGTTGCCACCGGCACAGGCGGCCAGGTTGACCGCGCCGAGGATGACGCCGGTGTCGTGGCACGACCGGTCCGGTACCGCCGGTTGCTCGGCGGCGCGGACCGTTCCCGTCGCCGGGAGCCCGGCCTTGATGGTGTTTCCGTCGGCCTGGGACACCATCACGGATGGGATGGTGATGGTCGGATCGGTGCCGCCCATGGTGATCGGCGCCCCCGGCGCATTGTTGGCGACGATCATTGCCGACGCCCCGGCGGCCTGAGCGTTGGCTGCCTTGATGACGAAACCGCAGGTGCCGCGATCGACGAGCGCGATCGCGCCTGCGGTGAAGCCGACGAAGGCGCCACAGCCCTCGTTGTTCCCGCTCCCGTCCTGCGCGAGGACGATGGCCCCGCCGACGCCGGTCGCGCTGGCCGGGGGACCAAATGCCGCGCCGGTGGCCTGGTACGCGCCCGCCGCTGCGGACGGGGCGTCCACCACCACCTCAAATGGCAGCGGCGCCGGATCCCCGGAGGGCTCGAATCGCAGGTACGACGCACCGGCGGGATTGCCCAGCGGCACCTGGAGGATGTCGAGGCCCCGACAGCCGACGGCCCCACTCGACGGGCTGTTGTAGACGAGCAGCCGGTTGTTGGCAGGGTCAGGGACCCCAGTGGCGGTGTGCGAACCGCACGGCGTTGCCACGAAGGCGAGCGCCACCGGGTTCACGGGATCGCTGATGTCGAAGACGTGGACCCCCTCCTGGCCGGCCGGCGTGAAGACCTCGCCGCACATTCGGCCCCCCGCTGGCGTGGGTGAGTTCCAGGAGCGGACCAGGATGCTCCCCCAGACGATCACGTCGCCCTGGTTGCCCGTTGTCGTTCCGCCCACGCAGCCGGTGTAGTTGGTGATCTGCACGGGGTTGTCAGGCGCGCTGATGTCGATGATCCGGAAGCCCTCGTAAGAGCCCTGGATCGCGGTCGTGCCCGAGAACGCGAGGTCCGAGTTGAAGATCCCCGCTCCCGTACCCGACGGCGGGACGACCCGTGCCGAGTACCCCATGGGCTGCATGTTCCTGGTGTAGTCGAACGACGCAACGGCATCCCGAACGCCGGCAGGCGCTCCGGCGGTCGCGGCCGGCGATCCCAGGGCGATGACCATCGCTCCCAAGATGGCGGTAATGCGCACTCTCAGCCTCATACGTACCTCCACGTGTCGCTGGATGCGCCGGGCAAGGTGAACGCGTGCGAGGTCGGTAGGCAGCTTGGACGGCCGCGGTGGCGCCTATCGCGGGAGCGCGCGCGACAAATGCGCTCGGGTACGTTGGCGTGCGCTGCCACGACACCCTCGACTCCGGCCCGATAGAGGGAGTTTCCCCCTCGGGGGTCGGGGTGTCAATCCACTTGACCGGGCCTCCGACTGCACTCGCCACGGGCAGTCTCACGCTTTGACGAGGCAGACCTCCTGAGGTGTCCGACCACCGCGTCGCAATCCGGCACCGCCTATTACTCCCGATCGAGCGCCGCGTGATGCGGTGCGCTACGCGACAACCGAAATTGAGCTCTGCCAGAGGAGAAGCTCGCTGCCGTCGCTGTCGGAAACGAACGCCCACGATCCGATGCCCGGCACCGTCCGCGTCTCCGACACGATCGAGCCGCCAAGCCGGCGAACGAGGCCCAGGGCCGCTTCCAGGTCCGGCACCGTGCGCGTCGCGGGAACCTCACCCGTCGCTCGGAACACCTGCTCGAGTCGTCGTTGCCTGGCCATCGGGGCCCTCCCATGCGTCGCCGCCATGATCGTGGTGGCGATACTCAGAAGACTGCGGCCACAGGCGGAGGTCATCGGTCAAGCCGCCGATTCGTCATTGGACAAGCGCATGACGCTCCGGCGGCGTGATCGCCGGTCGTCGACGAACGGCGGCCGGGATCCTCGCTGCCTTCTCGTGGCTGCCGCTGCTCAGCCCGCCCTGGCCGTCGATCAAAGCTGACGAGGACCAGAGCGCCCTCGGCGGTGAGCGGCCCCGCGCCGATCACCGATGGCGGGCGTGGTCCGCCGCTTCAGGCTACTCCTTCACCGCTCCGGCGCCGACGTTCATGATCCGCTTCTGAAAGATGAAGAACACCAGGGCGACCGGAACGGTCATGAGGAGCGAGGCGGCGAGCTTGATCGGGAACTGGGAGCCCTGGCTCAGCTGCCCGGACGCGAGCTGCGCGACGCCCTTCGTGAGCGTCGTCAGATCGGTGCTCTGGGTCGACACGATGAAGTGGCTCAGCTCGTTCCACGATCCCTGGAACGACAGGATGACGATGGTCATCACCGCCGGCAGCGACATCGGCAGCACGATCGACCAGAACGTTCGGAACACGCCGGCCCCATCGATCCGCGCCTGCTCTTCGACGGCGACCGGGATCGACTCGAAGAAGTTCTTCATAATGAACACGCCGGCGGCATCGGCCAGCAGCGGGATGATCATTCCCGAGTACGAGTCGTACATGCCGAGCTGGTTGATGACCAGGAACTTCGGGATCAGCAGCACCACGCCCGGCACCGCCATGACCCCGATGAGCAGGGCGTACACGACGCCGCGCCCCCGGAACGGGATGCGCGCCAGCGCGTAGCCCGCCAGGCTGACGAAGAAGACCCGGCCCAGGGTGACGGAGAGGGTGACGATGAACGAGTTCATGGTCCACAGCGGGAAGTCACTCCGAGTGAACAGCCGGTCATAGGCCGCCGCGGTCCATGACCCGAGCCCGAGGGAGAGTGGCTCACGAACGACCTCCGCGTCCGGCCGGAAGGAGTTGACGACCTGGACGAGGAACGGCGCGATGTAGATGATCGCCAGCACGACGAGCACGACGAACGGAGCCCACGCCAGCACGCCATCGCGTCGAGCCATCATCGGCCCACCTCAGTCCGCCCGATCCACAGCCGCTGGAGCACGGTGAGGACGACGATGATCGCGAACAGGATGAAGGCGATGGCCGCGCCGCGCGGCCAGTCCTGGTTGTTGAAGGCCGAGTTGAACGACAGGTACGCGGGTGTCAGCGTCGTCTTCGCCGGGCCACCCTGCGTGCCCACGTAGATCTGCTCGAAGACCTGCCACGTCCCGATCAGCCCGAGGGTGACCACGGTGAAGACAATCGGCTTGAGCATCGGCAGGGTGACGTACCGGAAGCGCTGCCAGCTGTTCGCGCCATCGGTCATGGCCGCCTCCTCGACCTCGGCGTTGATCTGCTGAAGGGCGGCGATGAACAGGAGCATGAACGTACCCGAGGTGGTGAAGACGGCCATGAGGATGAATGCGCTCATGGCGACCGACGGGCCGGCAACCCAGTCCCAGCCGGTGATCCCCAGGAACGTCGCGCCACTGAGAGGGTTGTCCTGGCCCGTGACGCCGACGACGCCGAGGGCGATGTGGAAGATGCCGCGCGGGTCCTGGAACCAGTTCGGGCCGTCGATCCAGACCCAGCTGAGCACCTTGTTCACCGGTCCGGTGGCGCTGAACAGGAAGAGCCACAGCACGACGATGGCGACCGACGAGGTGACCGACGGGAAATAGAACGCCGTGCGGAAGAAGCCACGGGCGCGCATGATCCGCCGGTTGACCAGGACCGCCAGCCCGAGCGAGACGGCCGTCTGGAGCGGGACGACGAGGAGCACGTAGAACAGGTTGTTGCGGAGCGCGGTGCCGAGATCTCGGGTGGCGAGGCCGGTGCCACCGAGCAGCTCGGCGTAGTTGTCGGTGCCGACGAAGTTCACGCCCTCGGCGAATGGCGGACCGATCCCCGACCAGTCCGACATGCTCACCCACGCGGCCATGACCACCGGCACGAGCACGAACAGGCCGATGATGACGATGGCGGGGGTGACGAAGAGCCACCCCGCCAGGGCGCGGTTGCCGTGGACCGAGCCGCGCGACCGCGTTCCAATCATCTCGCCCTCAACCGGTGAACGACGTCAGCACCATACGGTGGGTTGGAGTCAAAGGGAGTCCGAGGCGCCGCGCGGTCGCGCCGCCCCGGACCGTGGAGGAGCGCCTACTGACTGTCCAGCGCTGCCTGGAGGCTCTGCTGGACGCTGGCCAGGATCGTCGCGGGTTCCGTCGCGGGAAGGGTCTCGAGCTGGGCGTTGAAGTCGCCGATCACGTCGCCCGTGCCCGGCTGCGAGGGAAGGTTGATGGCGTACTCGGCACCATCGATGAACGCCGCGAGGTCCGGGAACGCGGCCTTCCAGTCCTCCGCTGCCACGACCACCGACGGCATCACGCCGAATGCCTCGGCGGCGGCAAGCTGCGATTCGGCGCTCGTCAGGTGCTCGACGAGGGAGGTCGCGCCCGGGATATTGTCAGACAGCGCGGCCATACCCCAGCAGTTCGTGTACTGGATCGTGCCCTCGCCGGCCGGTCCCGCCGGCAGCTCGGCCACGACGTAGTTGACGTCCGGGAAGTCATTCGTCATGGCGCCGGTGATCCAGTTGCCCTCGATCACCATGGCCGCCAGCCCGTTGCCGAACGCCTCGCCGCCCCAGCCCGCGCCGAGGTCGGACGAGTAGGAGAACGTGCCGGCCGCCATCTGGTCCTTGACGTACTGGAGCGCCTCGGCATTCTCCGGCGAATCGACGACGGCCGTGGTGCCATCGTCGTCGATGAAGGCGCCACCCGCCTCGGCCATGAACACGCCGATGCGCTGCACCTCCGGTCCGTAGGCGAGGCCCACGTGCTCGTCAGTGGTCAGCTGCTCGGCGACGGCCGTGAGCTCCTCCCACGTCGTCGGGATGTCGTCATCGGTCAGGCCGGCATCGGCCCACATGTCGGAGTTGATGATGAGCGCCAGGGTCGAGAAGTCCTTCGGCGCGCACATGAACTGGCCGTCGTAGGTGAACGCCTCGCGCAGGTTGGGATAGAAGTCGTCGGCGTTCGAGAGTGACTCCGCATACGGCTCGAGGGAGTCGGTGGCGGCGTACGCGGCCATCTGGTCGGTGGACAGGTAGAACAGGTCGGGCGGTTCGTTCGAGCTGAACCCCTGCGACAGCTGCTGGTTGAGGTCCGATGCGACGACTACTTCGGCGTCCACGCCGGACTCGGCCGACCACTCGGCGACGAGGTCGTTCACGGCATTCGTCTCGGCGTCGCCGGACGACCCGATGAGGATGGTCAGGTCGGCACCGGGCTCGGCCGGCGCGCTCGCACCAGTCGAGGCATCCGCGGCCGCCGAGCCCGGGGCGGCCGAGGCGGGGGCCTCCGATTCGAAGCCGCTGCCACAGGCGGCGAGCAGGAGCGCGGCGCCGGCCATCAGGGCCGGCATGCGCAGAAATCGGTGAGTCATGGTTGTGTGAACTCCTCCTCCTGGATGGTTCCGACGTTCTCGGGAAAGGGAGGTGTGGCGATCTCGGAGTCGCGGAACACCGGTGACGGTCGAAGCAGGATGTGCTCGGGTGGACGCTCCTCGGCAAGACGGCGCACGAGAAGCGAGACCGACGTGCGCGCGGCGCGAACGACCGGCTGCGCCACGGAGCTGAGCCCGAGCGCACGGGCGACGGGGGTGTCGTCGAAGCCGACGATCGGGACGTGCGGTGCAGCCGACCCACGCGCGTCGACGGCGGCGTGCGCGCCCAGGGCGAGCGTGTCGGAGGCGCAGACGAGGGCGGTGACGCCGCGTTCGAGCAGCTCCCCGGCGGCGCGACGGGCATCGGTCACGTCGTCGGCGCACTCCGCGGAGAGCGCGGCAAGGTCGCGATCACCGAAGCCCTCCCGCATGGCGCGCTGCCAGCCGGCGAGGCGGTCGCCGCCGACGTCCGGCTGGGCTGGCCACGACAGGTACCCGATCCGGGAGTGGCCGTGTGCCTGGAGATGGCGGGTGACCGAATCGGTTCCGGCGGCGCCGTCGACATCCACCCAGTCGTGCGGTGCGTCGGCCGGGTCGGCGTCGCGACTCCACGGCCGGCCGAACGAGACGAACGGCAGGTCGTGCCTGACCAGCCACGGGATGCGGGCGTCGCCGATGTGGGTCGAGGTGAGCACGACACCGTCGATCTCGTTCGCCGCCCGCATGCGGGCGTAGGTGGCGATCTCCTCGGCCTCGCTGGCGGCGGCGAACAGCGCGAGCCGGTAGTCGGAGCGATGGGCGTGCTCCGCCAGCTCGTGGAGGAACGTGTCGCCGATGTGCCCGTTGATGCCGTCGAAGTTCGGCATCAGACGAATGCCGATGGCGTGCGACCGCTGGGTGCGGAGGTGACGTCCGGCGCGTGACGGGACGTAGCCAGCGGCCCTGATGGCCGTCGCGACCCGCTCGCGAGTCGGCTCGGCAACGACGGACGGCCGGTTCAGCACGTTCGACACCGTCTGGCGCGACACACCGAGCTCGGTGGCCAGCGATTCCAGCGTCGGGCGCTGTGCGGGCATCTCCATCCTCCGCGGCGTTCAGCTTCGAGAGGCAACGCGCACCGTCGATTTGAACGTTCAAATGCGCTACAGTCATCGTGGATCGCGTCGCGCTGGATGTCAACCCCGTCCGGCGTAAAGTGAGGAGACCGATGCCCGACGACCCGCACGAACACGCCCGCGACGGGGAACAGCCGTTCCTCCACGACCTCGCGTGCCTGCTGGCGGCGCCGATGCAGGCGTGGACCACGGCCGACGGCTCCATCGTGCCGGGTGCGGGTGCCCAGGGCGTGTACCTCGGCGACACGCGCATCATGCGCGGGCTCTCGATGCGGGCCGACGGATGGTCGGTCGCGCACCTGGCGACCGACGAGCGCCTGCCGGGACGCCAGGAGCTGCGGGCGGTGGTGCGCCGGGGCGGTGCGATCATTGACCCGGAGATCCTGCTCGTGCGCGAGCGCGTCATCACGGGCGACGCGCTGACCGAGTCGATCACGCTCGTCAACGCCTCCGGCGCCCCGGTGACCGTGGCGCTCGCGGTGCACCTCACACCGGATGCGACGCCGATGGACGTCGTCAAGGCGGGCGGCACGCGGACCGGGGCCGTGCGTGTGACCGACGGGAGCTGGTCCACGGAGGACGAACGGGTCAGCGTCCGCCTGGCGACCGATGGCGCCTGCGCGCGCGACGAGCTCGGCTTCGATGTCTCATGGAACCTCTCCGCGCCCCCGGGCGGATCGGCCGCCGGGAGCTGGTCGCTGCACGCCGTCGACACGGGGGCGGTCGTCACTGCTCCACGCACCCGCGACGTCGCCGCGGCCGTCGGACGGATCGCCGTCCCCGAGGGTCGGGAGTTCGACGTGGGCCGTCTCCTCCGCCGCGCGTTCTACGACCTCGACGGGCTCCAGCTCACGGTGCCGGGGCTGCCCGACGCGGGGTTCATCGGCGCTGGCGCGCCCTGGTTCCTCACGCTCTTCGGTCGCGACAGCATCGTCGCTGCGAGCCTCCTCCTGCCGGCCGCGCCGCGGATCGCGCACGGAACGCTCGCTGCGCTGGCCCTCCTCCAGGGGACGACCGACGACCTGGCGACCGCCGAGGCACCCGGCAGGATTGTCCACGAGCTGCGCCGCGACGTGACTCACCACGTCGGCGGCCACCATCGGTTCCTGCTCCCGCCGCGCTACTACGGGACCGTCGACGCGACGCCGTTGTGGATCTCACTCCTGCACGACGCGTGGCGCGCCGGCATGCCGCAGAACGACGTCGCCGCGCTCGCGCCGAACCTCGAGGCGGCGGTCGGCTGGCTGCGCGCCACCGTCGAGACGGACCCACGTGGCTTCCTGGCGTATCACGACCCGACCGGTCGCGGGCTCGCGAACCAGGGATGGAAGGACTCGGGTGATGCCATCCGGTGGGCCGACGGATCTCTGGCGGTCGGGCCCATCGCGCTCTGCGAGGTGCAGGGATACGCCGCTCGCGCGGCGCGCCAGGCAGCCGAGCTGATGGACGCCCTTGGCCGCACGGGTGCCGCCGACCTCCGGTCGTGGGCGGACGAGATCGCCGAGCGATTCCGCGCCGCGTTCTGGGTCACCGATCGTGCGACCGGTGCGCGCTACCCGGCGATGGCACTCGACGCCCAGGGGCGCGCCGTCGACGGCATGTCGTCGAGCATGGGCCATCTGCTCGGCACCGGCATCCTCGAGCTCGACGAACGACGAGCGGTCGTCGACCGCCTCATGGATCCGACGATGTTCTCCGGGTTCGGCATCAGGACCCTGTCGACCACGAACGGCGGCTACTGGCCGATGCGCTACCACGCCGGCGCGGTGTGGCCGCACGACACGGCGATGGTCATCGGCGGCATGCTGGCCGACGGCTTCGCCGAGGAGGCGCGGACCGTCGCCGAAGGGCTGCTCGCCGCGGCGGCGTCGTTCGACTGGCGACTTCCAGAGCTCTTCGCAGGCGTGGCGCGCCACGAGTCCTCGCGCGCCATCCCCTATCCCGCCGCGTGCCACCCGCAGGCGTGGTCGGCGGCGGCAGCGGTCGTCGTCGCGCTGGCCCTGGGCGGATCGGTCCGCGACGATGCACCGGCGGACGATCGTGCGACCTCGTCACCGTAGGTGGCGACGGCTAGGGAGTCGAAACCCCCGACCTGCTCGCGCGTCCGTCGCTGTCACCCGCTATATCAGTTGCGATATACCCGGTGGATGAGAGCGCCCTGCCCGCCGGCGAGGAGCGCCTGGCGGCATCCCGGTCAGCCCGCGGTGATGAGGACGGTGTTTCCATCCGGGTCGTCGACGAGGCCCATGTAGGCGTCGAACCCGGTGAGGAACGGGGCACGGCGCCCGTGGTACCCGGCCGATGTCAACTCCTCGTAGAGCGCATCGACCGCGGCGTTGCCGTCGACGAAGAACTCGAGCATGATCCGCGATCCGCCGCCGGGGGCCGTCCGTTCGAGATCGTACTGGGCGAACGTCTCTGACCAGATGACCGTCCGTCCATCGCCGATGTCGAGCCCGATGTCGCGACGCTCATCGGCATCGTCCGGAAACTCCATGCCCAGCTGCCGATAAAAGGCGAGCGAGCGGGGAAGGCTCTCCACCAGGAGCACGATCATCGTGAAGCGCGGCTTCGCCATGTGCGGACATCCTCCGAGGTAGTGCGGGTCACCAGCAGGGTACGGCGTCGCGACCCGCGTCCGGTAGCATCGGCGTCAGATGCAGGAAGCAGGGTCCTTCGTCGAGGCGCTCGCGTTTCGATACGAGTGGCGGAAGTACCAGCGACTCGTGCTCGACCTGTTCGAGCACCGCGACCCGGCGAAGCGGACCTTCCACGTCGTGGCGCCACCCGGCTCGGGGAAGACCCTGGTCGGCATCGAGATCGCCCGACGCATCGGCAGGCCCGCCGTCACGTTCTCCCCCACCACCACCATCCAGGAGCAGTGGCGCGACAAGGTCGGCATGTTCATCCCGGAGGGCACATCCGCCGATGGGGCCGATCGGATGCGCGCTGCGGCGAGCAGTGATCCTGGCCGGCTGACGGCGATGACGAGCCTCACCTACCAGAGCCTGTCGACGCAGACGCAGGAGCGCGAGTTCCTCGACCGGCTCGGTCGGTCGGCGTGGCTGCGCGAGCTCATCGAGGACGGCGGCCGCGACGAGCCCGCTGCGGAAGCCTATGTCAATCGCCTGGCCGAGCGCTCGGAGGATTCCTACCGACGCGAGGTCGCCAAGCGCGCGAGCCGGGAGAAGCGACGCCTGCTGGCCGCCGGCGAGGTCGGGCTTCGCGACCTGCTGCACCCCAACGCCGTCGACCTGGTGGACCGCATCGTCGCCAACGGCACCGGCTGCATTCTGCTCGACGAGTCCCACCACCTCCTCGACTACTGGGCGCTCATCCTGGCCGATCTCATCGCCCGCCTCCCCGACGCATTGGTGGTCGGCCTCACCGCCACGCCGCCGGCATCCGCCGATCCCGATGAGCTGGCGAACTACCTCCGCCTGGTCAACGGCATCGACTTCGAAGTGCCAACGCCCGCCGTCGTGCGGGGCGGCTTCCTGGCGCCGTACCAGGACCTCGCCCTCCTGACGGAGCCCAGCGACCGCGAACGCGAGTTCCTGGAACGCCAGGACGAGCTGCTCCATGCGGCCATCGGCCGCATGGAGGGAGATCCCCGCTTCGACGGCTGGCTCGACGAACGGGTGAACCGCCGGAGCGCGAGAGGGTCGTGGGAGCGCCTGCTGCGGAACGAGTTCGAGTTCGCGGTGGCGGGCGTCCGCGTGCTCGTCGCCCGCGGTCTCCCCCTCGCCGATGACATCGAGCTGCGGGACGGCCTCCGGCAACCGCCGTCCCTCGACGACCACCTGGCCCTCCTCCGCACGTGGTGCCTCGACGTCCTTCGGCTGTCGGACGACCCGGCCGACGCGACGACGCTCGGCGACCTGCGCAGCGTGCTCCGGACGCTGGGCATGGTGATGACCGAGACCGGTTGGCGGCGGGCCGCCTCCCCCCTCGATCGGGTCCTCGCCTACTCGGAGAGCAAGGTGGCGGGCGCGGTCGAGATCCTCCGTATCGAGCAGCGGGCGATGGGTGAGCGACTCCGAGCGGTGGTCATCACCGATCATGAGCGGGCATCGGCGCTGGCGACCCGGACCCTGCGCGGAGTCCTGGACGAGGAGAGCGGCGGCGCCGTGCGTGCGATTCGCGCCCTCGTCGCGGACTCGTCCACCCTGGCGCTCGATCCGATCATGGTCACGGGCCGCACGGTGCTGGTCGCCGAGCCATGGGCCGAGGACTGCCTGGCCGAGATGCGCGCCTTCTTTGCCAGCCGAAAGCTGGCCGTGGAGCTGAGCGCTCGAGCGGCCGGGTCCGGCCTGGTCGAGCTCACCGGCGAAGGCGCGGCGTGGCGGCCCCGCCACTACGTGGCCGTCATCACCGACCTCCTCGAGCGCGGGGTCACGCGCTGCATCGTCGGAACGCGGGGGCTGCTCGGCGAGGGATGGGACAGCCTCGCGCTGAACACGCTGATCGACCTGACCACGGCCGGGACGTTCGCCAGCGTCAACCAGCTCCGTGGCCGGTCGATCCGGCTCGATCCCAGGGAGCCGCACAAGGTCGCCAACAACTGGGATGTGGTCTGCTACGCCGCCGATCTCGAGGAGGGCGACCGGGACCTGCGCCGCCTCATCGGCAAGCACCAGCACACCTGGGGCCTGGGATCCGGTGACCGGATCGTGCGCGGCGTCGGGCATGTCGACGAGCGCCTCCCCCTGCTCGGCCAGGCCGTGCCGGGGGTCCCTGGCTTCGCGATGGCGACGCCGGGGGGCATCAACGGCACGGCGATCCGGCGCGCGCGCGACCGGGCCGATGCCTACCGACGATGGGGCGTCGGGACCGAGTACGACAACTTCATCTTCACCGGGACCGTCCTCGAGCGGCCCGAACGACCGCTGCGCACCGCGTTCACCTGGGCGAAGTCGCTCCGCGCGCTGCTGAACATCGCCATCGGGCTGCTGCTGTTCTACCTCGTGACCATCACGCTCAACGGCCTCGAGCATGTCGCCGGGCTTCCGGCGCCCTGGAGTCTCGTGGCGCTCGTCGGCATCGTGGTGGGGCCGTTCGTCCTCGCCGCGCCGGCGTTCTGGCGATACGTGCGGGCGGCATTCATCGAGCTACCCGTCGACTCCCACCTGGCGGACTTCGGGCGGGCCGTCTCCGAGGCGTTTCGCTCCACCGGCCTGGCGCCCATGCTGCCGGACCAGGTGCGGGTGCGGACGAATCAATCGGGCACGTACGACGTCGTACTCGTAAGCCGTGATCGGGAGATCGTCGACGAGTTCGCGAGGGCATACCGTGAGCTGTTCGAGCCGATCATCGATCAGCGGTATCTCGTGAGCCGCGACGAATCGGCCATCTCCGGCATCTTCTACGCGCCC
>Ga0299913_10003486_pt1 | contig 12890 bp, 16 predicted proteins | sample RVTome_9_FD_201360 | JGI IMG/M metagenome (GOLD analysis project Ga0299913, IMG submission 201360) | Soil microbial communities from uranium-contaminated site in the Upper Colorado River Basin, Wyoming, United States - RVT155D38 (version 2) ... | reverse complement strand
ACAGCACCCCGAAGAGCTTGCGGACCTCGTAGAGGTCCTTCTCGGAGCAGTTCGCGATGTCGAGACCCTCGATCACGATGCTGCCGGTGTCGGGCTTGAGCAGCCCGATGATGGTCTTGAGGAAGACGGACTTGCCGGTGCCGGAAGGACCGAGCATCACGCAGATCTCACCGGCCGGGATCGTCAGCGAGACGTCCTTCCAGATGAGGTCCTTGCCGAAGGACTTCGTGAGTCCGTCCACCTTGATCTCGACGCCCACGAGCGCCCTCCCTTGATCGATCTGACTGCGATTCCCCAGGTCACGACACCGGGTGGCCCCTCTGCCACCCTCTGCCCGTCATTACCAACGAGTAAACCCGCGCCAAGTTACGCCCTGGCCGGTGAAGCGTCCACCCGGGCGCCGGACGGGTGGCGGCCGGGTGGCCGGGATCTTCGCCGCAGACGCAGTCACGGCGGCCACCCCGTAAGGGGTGACCGCCGTGACGGTGGTCCGGTCAGGACCGAAGGGTGTCGCGAGGCGTCACTTGAGGGTGACGGTGGCCCCGGCGCCCTCGAGGGACTCCTTGGCCTTCTCCGCGGCTTCCTTGGTGACCTTCTCGAGGATCGCCTTCGGTGCGGCCTCGACCAGGTCCTTGGCCTCCTTGAGACCGAGGCTGGTGAGTGCGCGCACCTCCTTGATGACGTTGATCTTCTTGTCGCCGGCAGCCTCGAGGACGACGTCGAACTCGTCCTGCTCCTCGGCGGCCTCGGCACCCCCGCCACCGGCGGCGGCGGGTGCAGCGGCGGCAACGGGGGCGGCGGCGGTGACGCCGAAGGTGTCTTCGAACTGCTTCACGAACTCGCTGAGCTCGAGGAGGGTCATCTCCTTGAACGCGTCGAGCAGCTCGTCGGTGCTGAGCTTCGCCATGGTGGCGGTTCCTCTCTCTGGTACGGAATTGCTGGCCCGTGCGGGCCGGTGGGTGTGTTCGTCCGAGCCGGTCAGGCCTCGGTGGTCTCCTCGGCGGCGGCCTCCGGGGTCTCGGAGGCTGCCTCCTCGGCCGCAGGGGTCTCGTCGGCGACGGGAGCCTCTGCGTTGTCCTCCGTGGCCTCGGAAGAGGCGTCCACGGACGCGGCGGCCGGTTCCCCGGCACCACCCTGGAGGATCGACGGGTCCTGCTCAGCCTTCGCCTGGAGCGCACCCGCGGCGCGGGCAGCCTGGGCGAGCGGTGCGTTGAGCAGGTACACCGCCTGGCTGAGCGATGCCAGCATGCCGCCCGCGAGCTTGGCGAGGAGGACCTCGCGCGACTCGAGGTCGGCCATCTTGGCGATCTCCGCCGCGTCAAGGGTGTTCCCGTCGAGGACACCGCCCTTGATCACGAGGGAGGGGTTTGCCTTGGCAAAGTCACGCAGCCCCTTGGCCGCCTCGACCACGTCGCCGTTGATGAAGGCGATGGCGGTCGGCCCCACGAGCAGGTCGTCGAATCCTTCGACGCCGGCCTCGCGGGCGGCAAGCTGGGTGAGCGTGTTCTTGACCACGGCGTAGTTGGCGTTCTCGCCGAGAGCGCGCCGCAGGTCCTGCAGCTGCTTGACGGTGAGACCGCGGTACTCGGTCAGCACAGCACCTGCAGAGTCCTGGAACGACTCCACGAGCTCTGCAACGGCTGCTGTCTTGTCTGGCCGCGCCATGGGTCTCCTTCCACGGTTCGTGAGCTTCACGCATGGGTTGGGCACCGCGGGGACGGTGCCCGGAGACTGCTTCGGGCCCGGGAACGGGAAACGCCCCGGCACAGGAGGCACGGGGCGCACAGTCGGCCTTGTCGGCCGTTGCTCACTCGGTGTCACCTGCGCAGGCCGCCCGCGTTCGCGGGACCTTCAGTCGATGGGCCCCGACCCTTGCGGGACAGGGCACGCCGACAACCGGCGGTCTCTGGTTTCGTCGAGAACTCTAGGCGATCCCCCCGTCCCCCACCAAATCGCGGCTCCCCCGGGTTGCGCGAAAGCGGGTACGGCGGGCGTCACGCTCTGGTTCCATGATCATGTGAACGTCTCAGTACGCGAGGACCTGGCCCTCCAGTCGGTGCACAGCGTCCTCGAGCAGGCCAACGACAGACTACGGGCGGGCTCCCACGCGGCGGCGCGGGTGTGGCCGTCCGGGTTCGACCTGCTCGACAGCCACCTCGGCGGCGGCTTCCGCTCCGGTGAGCTGATCCTGCTGTCCGGACCACAGGGCCTCGGCAAGACCACCTGGAGCCTCCAGGTCGCGCGCAACATCGCCCTCTCGGGTCGCTCGGTGCTGATCTTCTCCTTCGAGCACGACCCGCAGACGCTGCTGATCCGCCTGATCGCCCTCGAGGCGGGGCTCATCGGCGGCACCGACGCTCCGAACCTGGAGCGGATCCGCTCGGCGTTCGAGGCCTCGGACGGCAACGTCGGTTCGGTGGTCGAGCGGCTCGAGGGCACGCGGGGCGGCGTCGAGGCCGTCGAGACCGTGGCGTCGTACGCCGATCACATGGTCCTCCACCGCTCGACCGGCAACAGCACCTCGCTCGAGGTGATCCGCAACGCGGTGGAGGAGGTGAAGCACTCCACCGGACAGCTGCCGGTCGTGTTCGTCGACTACCTCCAGAAGGTGCACGTGCCGGGCGCACCGTCCACCGACGAGGACCGGATCACCCTCGTCGTCGAGGGGCTCAAGGACCTCGCGCTCGAGGTCGACATCCCGGTCGTGGCGGTCGTGGCCGCAGACAAGGCCGGGCTCTCGGCCGGCAAGAGAACGCGCGTGACGAACCTACGGGGCTCGTCGGCGCTCGCCTACGAGGCCGACACCGTGCTGATGCTCAACAACAAGTTCGACGTCGTGGCTCGGCACCACCTCATGTACGACCTGGGGAACGCCGAGCGGTTCAAGTTCTACGTCGTGCTGTCGATCGAGAAGAACCGCAGCGGCAAGGACGGCATCGACCTGGAGTTCCAGAAGAGGTTCGAGCAGGGCCGCTTCGAGCCCGAGGGCCACCTGGTGGTCGAGCAGCTCGTCGACGAGCGCGTCTTCGTCGAGTGACCGCCGGCTCCGTCGGTGGGCACCGCGGGCGCAGGCCGGCTCGGTAATACACAAGAGAGCCGGACGGGCTGCGATGCAGCCCGCCCGGCGTGACGCCGCTCCCCGGAGGACCGGGGAGGTTGCTCAGACCTCGTCGTCCGACGCGACGTTGCGCGTCCGGTTCGGGTCGACCTGGACGCCGGGGCCCATCGTCGTGGAGAGCGTGACCTTGCGCAGGTAGCGGCCCTTGGAGCTGGCCGGCTTGAGCCGGAGCACCTCCTCGAGGGCTGCCGCGTAGTTCTCGGCGAGCTGGGCCTCGGAGAACGACGCCTTGCCGATGATGAAGTGCAGGTTCGAGTGGCGATCGACACGGAACTCGATCTTGCCGCCCTTGATGTCGGACACGGCCTTGGCCACGTCCGGCGTCACGGTGCCGGTCTTCGGGTTCGGCATGAGGCCACGGGGGCCGAGCACGCGACCGAGGCGGCCGACCTTGCCCATCATGTCCGGTGTCGCGACGACGGCGTCGAAGTCCAGCCAGCCACCGTTCACCTTCTCGATGAGCTCGTCGCCACCGACGATGTCGGCGCCCGCCTCACGTGCGGCCTCCGCCTTCTCGGCGTTGGCGAAGACCAGGACCCTGGCGGTCTTGCCGGTGCCGTGCGGGAGGTTGACCGTGCCGCGGACCATCTGGTCGGCCTTGCGGGGGTCGACACCGAGGCGCATGGCCACGTCGACGGTCTCGTCGAACTTCTTCTTGCTCCCGTCCTTGGCGAACTTGATCGCCTGGAGGGGGGTGTACAGCTCGTCCTTGTCGAATGCATCCGACGCGGCGCGGTACGTCTTGCTGCGCTGCATGTCTGGTTCCTCTTCCTTCTCTGGACCAGGTTGTGGTCGTCGGGGCGCGTCAGCGGCCCTGCCACGGAATCCGGTGTGTGCTTGTGTGGGACCGAGGTCAGTCGGTCGTGATGCCCATCGAGCGGGCTGTGCCCTCGACGATCTTCATCGCGGCGTCGATGTCGTTGGCGTTGAGGTCGGGCAGCTTGGTCGTCGCGATCTCGCGCACCTGGTCCTTGGTCAGCTTGCCGACCTTCTCCTTGTGCGGGACGCCCGACCCCTTCTGCAGCCCGGCCGCCTTCTTGATCAGCTCAGCCGCCGGGGGCGTCTTCGTGATGAAGGTGAACGACCGGTCCTCGTAGACAGTGATCTCGACGGGGATGACGTTGCCACGCATCGCCTCGGTCGCTGCGTTGTAGGCCTTGCAGAACTCCATGATGTTGACACCGTGGGGACCGAGAGCGGTACCCACCGGCGGTGCAGGAGTTGCCGCCCCGGCCTGCAGCTGCACCTTGACGAGCGCTGCGATCTTCTTCTTCTTGGGAGGCATGTTTCCTTGGGTCCTTACGTGATGTAGCCAGTTGTTCGAGCTTCAGCCTCTGATCCGACGGACGTGCTGTCAGACCTTCTGGATCTGGTTGAAGCTCAGCTCGACCGGGGTCTCCCGGCCGAAGATCTCGACGAGGGCCTTGACCCTCTGGGTGTCCGCGTTGATCTCGGTGATCGTCGCGTGCAGGGTGGCGAACGGGCCGTCGACGACCATCACCGAGTCGGAGACGTCGAAGTCGGCGACCTCGGTCTTGCGCTTCGCCTGCGCTCCGCCACCCGACTGCTCGGGCGCTGCGGCCTCGGCGGCCGCGGTGACCGCAGGGGCGAGCATGGTCTCGACCTCGGTGAGGCTCAGCGGGACGGGCTGGTGGCTGTGGCCGACGAAACCGGTGACCGACGGCGTGTGGCGTACGGCGGCCCAGGACTCGTCGGTGAGGTCCATCCGGACGAGCACGTAGCCGGGGAGCACGGTGCGCTTGACCAGCTTGCGCTGGCCGTTCTTGATCTCCGCGACCTCCTCGGTCGGGACGACCACCTCGTGGATGTAGTCCTCCATGTTGAGCGAGGTGATCCGGTTCTCGAGGTTCGCCTTCACCCTGTTCTCCATGCCGGAGTAGGTGTGGATCACGAACCAGTCACCGGGCTTTGACCACAACGCGCGCCGGAACTCCTCGAGCGGGTCATCCTCGGCGGGCTCCTCCTCGACACCGGTGACGTCCTCGGTGGTCTCGGGAGTGACGTCATGGGCGACAGGCTCGGCGTCGGTGGCCTCGGGCTCGGCGTCGGTGGCCTCAGCGGCGGCGACGTCCGCCACGGTGTCCTCGGCGAGCACGGCAGCCGCGTCCGGGGTCCCGGCGTCGACCGTGGGCTCGACGGGAGCATCCTCGGCAGTGGCCTCGGGTCCCTCGAGTTGTTCGTCGTACGGCTGCGACACGGTTGATCAGTCACCTTCACTGTTGCTGTGCTGCGGACGGGCTGGGGTCAGGCTCAGGCGAAGATCGCGAAGGCGAGCTTTCCGAAGCCGAGGTCGAGCAGCGAGATGATGCCCATCATCACGATCACAAAGACCATCACCACGATGAAGTAGGTGATCAGCTGCTGCTGGGTGGGCCACACGACCTTGCGGAGCTCGGCCACGACCTGGCGGTAGAAGGTGACCGGACTGGTGCGCTTGTCACTCGACGAAGAAACGGAGCGGCTGTCCGACACTGTCCTCCACCTTTCTGTACTCATCTTCTCTGTGCTGATCGACCGGGCTGACCGACCAAGGCTGACCGACCGGGCCCGGCGCCTCCCGGGGTGGGAGGACCTTGCAGGGCACGAGGGACTTGAACCCCCAACCTTCGGTTTTGGAGACCGATGCTCTGCCAGTTGAGCTAGTGCCCTTCGGCGGACCCGACCGAGACTGGCACGCCACCACCTGCACGCACGAGGTAACTGTTCAGGGTGCGATTGCGGGCATGACAACCAAGGGTGCGAACCACCAGACGAGGATTCTACGTGGTACATCAATCGGAAGTCGAACCGAGGAGCTCGGCTCCCCCGATGCTGCGCCCGCAGGTCGGACCCGGGTGCCCATTCGGGACGGTGAGTGGAACGATGAACCCATGACCGACTCCTCGACCAGTCCTGCTGCCCGTCCCGACCGGCGCGTCTCCGAGCGCATCGGCGGCATCGCCGAGTCTGCCACGCTGGCCGTCGACGCCAAGGCGAAGTCGCTCAAGGCCGCCGGCCGCCCCGTCATCGGCTTCGGCGCCGGCGAGCCCGACTTCCCGACCCCCGACTACGTCGTCGAGGCCGCGGTCGAGGCCTGCCGCGACCCGAAGAACCACCGGTACACGCCGGCGGGCGGGCTCCCCGAGCTCAAGCAGGCGATCGTCGACAAGACCCTGCGCGACTCCGGCTACCAGGTGGAGCCGGCTCAGGTGCTGGTCACCAACGGCGGCAAGCAGGCCATCTACGAAGCCTTCGCGACCCTGCTCGACCCCGGTGACGAGGTGATCGTCCCCGCCCCGTACTGGACCACGTACCCCGAGTCGATCCGTCTCGCCGGCGGCGTGCCGGTGGAGGTGCTGGCGGACGAGACCCAGGACTACAAGGTCACCGTCGACCAGCTCGAGGCCGCGCGCACCGACCGCACCAAGGTGCTGCTGTTCAACTCGCCCTCGAACCCGACCGGCGCCGTCTACGACCGCGACGAGGTCGAGGCGGTCGGCCGCTGGGCGCTCGAGCACGGCCTCTGGGTGATGACCGACGAGATCTACGAGCACCTCGTGTACGACGGGCTCGAGACTGCCTCGCTGCCGGTCGTCGTGCCCGAGCTCGCCGACCGGTGCGTGATCGTCAACGGTGTCGCGAAGACCTACGCGATGACGGGTTGGCGTGTCGGGTGGGTGATCGGCCCCAAGGACGTGGTCAAGGCGGCGACCAACCTGCAGTCGCACGCCACCTCGAACGTCTCCAACGTGGCCCAGCGCGCTGCGATCGCCGCGGTCTCCGGCGACCTCACCGCGGTCGAGGAGATGAAGGTGGCCTTCGACCGTCGGCGGCGCACGATCGTCTCGATGCTCAACGAGATCGACGGGGTCGTGTGCCCCGAGCCGAAGGGGGCCTTCTACGCCTACCCGCAGGTCCGCGGCCTCCTCGGCCGGACCGTCGACGGCGTGACGCCGCAGACGTCGACCGAGCTCGCCGAGCTGATCCTCGACAAGGCCGAGGTCGCCGCGGTCCCCGGTGAGGCGTTCGGCTCGCCCGGCTACCTCCGGTTCTCCTACGCGCTCGGTGACGACGACCTCGTCGAGGGGATCTCGCGGCTGCAGAAGCTCTTCGCGTGACGGTGCCCGCGGCCCGATGACGTCGCAGCGGTCCCTCACCGCCCTGCCCAAGGCGCACCTGCACCTGCACTTCACGGGGTCGATGCGTCACTCCACGCTGCTCGAGCTGGCCGCCCGCGACGGGATCGTCCTTCCCGACGCCCTCGTGGAGGACTGGCCACCGAGGCTGTCGGCGGCTGACGAGAAGGGCTGGTTCCGCTTCCAGAGGCTCTACGACGTCGCGCGGTCGGTGCTGCGGACCGAGTCCGACGTGCGACGCCTCGTGCTCGAGGCCGCCGAGGACGACCTCGCGGACGGCTCACGCTGGCTGGAGATCCAGGTGGACCCCAGCGGGTACGCCGCGCGCTTCGGGGGGATCACCGCCTTCACCGATCTGGTGATCGACGCCGTGCGCGACGCCTCCGCGCGGACCGGCATCGGGATGGCGGTGGTGATCGCGGCCAACCGCACCCGCCACCCGTTGGATGCCCGCGCCCTCGCCCGGCTGGCCGCCCAGTACGTCGGGCGCGGCGTGGTCGGCTTCGGCCTGAGCAACGACGAGCGCCGGGGCACGACCGCCGACTTCGCCCCGGCCTTCGCGATCGCCGAGCGGGCAGGTCTGATGCTGTCGCCGCACGGCGGGGAGCTGCTCGGACCGGACAGTGTGCGCACCTGCCTCGACGCGCTGCACGCCGACCGGCTCGGGCACGGCGTCCGCGTCGCCGAGGACCCGAAGCTGCTCGGGCGCGTGGTGGAGCGCGACGTCGCGCTCGAGGTGTGCCCGGTCTCCAACGTCGCGCTCGGTGTCTACTCCGACCTCACGTCCGTCCCGCTGCCGACGCTGCTGGAGGCCGGTGCGACCGTCGCGCTCGGTGCGGACGACCCGTTGCTGTTCGGCTCCCGGCTCGCGGGGCAGTACGCCACCATGCGTGCCGCGCACGAGCTGTCCGACGTACAGCTGGCGGAGCTGGCGGCGATGTCCGTCCGGGCCTCACAGGCGCCTACCGACACGAAGGCCGAGGTGCTGCGCGATATCGGCGCATGGTTGGCACACTAGGGTCCATGACGAACACACCGGGGGACGGGCAGACGCCCCAGGACCCGCACGGCAACCCCTCCGACCAGCCCGGCAGGCCCGGCGACGCGTCGGGTGAGCCGCAGCAGGGGTACTGGCAGCAGCAGTCACAGAACCAGCCCCCCGCCTACGGGCAGGCCCCACCCCCGGGTGCGTACCCGCCCCAGGGACAGGTGCAGTACGCCCCTGACCACCCCAAGGCCACCACGTCCCTGGTGCTCGGCATCCTGGCGCTGGTGCTGTGCCAGGTGCTGGGGCCGTTCGCGTGGTCGATGGGCAAGAAGACGCTCAACGAGATCGACGCGTCGCAGGGTCGGGTCGGCGGGCGCGGGGCGGCGCAGGCCGGCTACATCCTGGGCATCGTCGCGACCGTGCTGCTGGTCCTCGGCATCGTGATGTTCGTGTTCGTGATCGGTCTCGCCGGGCTGGGAGTGATGTCTGCGGGGGTGTGACCTCCGCGCCGGTTCACAGCGCGCAGCCGACCGTGACCGGCTCGTTCTCCAGCACGACGCCGAAGCGCTGCTCGACACCGTCGCGGACCTCTCGGGCCAGTGCCAGGAGGTCTGCGGTCGTGGCCCCGCCACGGTTCGTGAGCGCGAGCGTGTGCTTGGTGGACAGGCTGACCCGGTCGTTCCCGTGACCCCGGGCGAAGCCGCTGCGCTCGATCAGCCACGCCGCGCTGGTCTTGACCCGCCCGTCGGGCTGCTCCCAGCGGGGCGCGTCCTCGGGCAGAGTCACCGCCTGCTCGGGCGCCAGCTGCGGGTTGGTGAAGAACGAGCCGGCGCTCCACGTGTCGTGGTCGGCCTCGTCGAGGACCATGCCCTTGCCGCGGCGCAGGTCGAGGACAGCCTCGCGCACCCGTGTCATCGGGGCACGCTCCCCCGGCTCGACGCCGAGGCTGCGGGCGAGCTCGGCGTACCGGACCGGCGCCCCGAGGTCGCCGAGCCGGAGCTGCAAGGTGACCGAGAGGACGACATACCGGCCGGGGTCCTGCTTGAAGCGGCTGGTGCGGTACCCGAACCCGCAGTCCGCGGCTGCGAGGGTGCGTACGACGGACGCCTGCCTGTCCCAGCACCGGACCGAGGCGATCGTCTCGGCCACCTCCTGCCCGTAGGCGCCGACGTTCTGGATCGGGGTGGCCCCAACGCTCCCGGGGATACCGGACAGCGCCTCGACGCCGACCCAGCCCTCCGCGACCGCACGCGCGACGAACGCGTCCCAGTCCTCCCCCGCGGCCACGGTGACCGTCGCGCCGCTGCAGGCGTCCTGGTCGACCCTCACCCCGCGCGTCGCGACCTTGACGACCGCCCCGGGGAACCCGTCGTCGGCGACCACCAGGTTGCTGCCGCCGGCCAGGAGCAGCAGCGGCGTGCCTGCGTCGTCCGCGGCACGGACGGCGTCGAGCAGCGCGTCCTCCCCGGTCGCCTCCACCCAGTCCCCGGCAGCGCCCCCCAGTCGCAGGGTCGTGTGCCGCGCGAGGCGTTCAGCCACGCACCAGCACCGCCTTGGGGACGCCGAGCACCTTCACTCCCCCGCAGGTGACCTCGAGCGCGACCTGGACCGTCTCGTCGGTCACCGCCGAGACGGTGCCGGCAACCTGCACCTCGACCCCCTCGTCGTCGTCGGGGACCACCACGGGCTTGGTGAACTTGCACCCGAGCTCGCGCACCCGGCCGGGCGCACCCGCCCACGCGTCGAGGGCCCGGGCTGCGAGGGCCATGGTGTACATCCCGTGGGCGATCACGCCCGGCAGCCCGACCGAGCCAGCCACCCGGTCCGACCAGTGGATGGGGTTGAAGTCGCCACTGGCACCGGCGTAGCGCACCAGGTCGGCACGGGTGACGCGGTAGGTCTGGACCGGGAGCACGTCTCCGGTGGCGAGGTCGCTCATCCGGCACCCTCCGCCCGGTGGACCAGGGTGGCGAACGCGGTGCACACCGGCTCGCCGGTGGCGTCGACGACCTCGCTGCGGGTGCCGACGATGTCGGCTCCGCCGATCTGCCGCAGGGAGTCGACGGTGAGCGTCGCGGTGAGCCGGTCCCCCACCACGGCCGGACGCGTGTAGGTGAACCGCTGCTCCCCGTGCACCACGTTGTGCAGCGCGATCCCTGCCGCCGGGTCCTCCATGAAGGCGGTCATCGCCGCGAAGGCCACCACGATGGGAAAGGTCGCTGGAGCGGTCCGCCCGTCGAAGTCCGAGCCGGTCGCGCGCACGAACTCGAGCACCTTCTCCCGGGAGACGTCGTAGGGCTCGGTGGCCGGGAAGCTGCGTCCGGCGAGCGCGGGGTCGACTGCCATGGCGGCGACGTTAGCAGGACCGTCGTACCCACGGGTGGCGCGTCTGCGACCCCGCGCCTCAACCACAGAAGGAGCGGCGCACCCGAGGGTGTCGCCGCTCCTGCGGTGAAGTCGGTGAGTCTGCGCTCAGCGCGTCTCGCGGTGCGCGGTGTGCGTGCGGCAACGCGGGCAGAACTTCTTCATCTCCAGACGGTCCGGGTCGTTGCGCCGGTTCTTCTTGGTGATGTAGTTGCGTTCCTTGCATTCGACGCACGCCAAGGTGATCTTGGGACGAACGTCCGAGCTCTTGCTGGCCACGGCGGATGCCTCTTCTTCTTCGGTAGTACTGCCTGTCCCAGTCTGCCCTGCGGTGTCAACACGGGCCGACTGCGGTGCTGCTGAGTAGCGGGGGCGGGACTCGAACCCGCGACACCACGATTATGAGCCGTGTGCTCTAACCACCTGAGCTACCCCGCCACCGGGACGGGGGGCACCCGGTCGTGTGACCGGGATTCCCGCACCCAGAGCCCCTTTACGGAATCGAACCGTAGACCTTCTCCTTACCATGGAGACGCTCTGCCGACTGAGCTAAAGGGGCAAGCGACGTCAAAGAATACACAGGCCCCAGCACGATGAGAAATCGAGAGAGACGAGTGACGTGAGCACCAGCTTCTACGTGATCCAGGGCACTGTCGACGGCGGTCGGGAGGTTGTTTCGTCACTGCCGACGACCGCCGGCCCGTGGGGTCCGGACAGCCAGCACGGCAGCCCGCCGGCGGCCCTGATGGCCCGCGCGATCGAGCGTCTGGAGCCCGGCCCGGAACGCGTGATCGGCCGGTTCACGATGGAGCTCCTCGGGCCGGTCCCGGTCGGCCCTTTGTCGGTCGAGGCGGAGGTCACCCGCCCCGGGCGCAACGTCGAGCTGTGCGAGGCGTCGCTGTACGACGAGACACGGGGACGTGCCGTCGCCCGAGCGGCGGCCTGGCGCTTCCCGGTGTCGAACCAGGGGCCGCGACCGGAGGGGGCACCCCCCTCGCACTCCCCCGCCGACGGCGAGCACCACGACCGCCCGGGAAGCTGGTCGGGCGGGTACCTCGACGCGGTCGAGTGGCGCTGGGTCAAGGGCGCCGTCATCGAGCCCGGCCCGGCGGTGGTGTGGATGCGTCCCGACGTCGACCTCGTGGACGGGGAGACGATGTCGCCGGTGCAACGCCTGCTGGCGTGCGTGGACTCCGCGTCCGGGGTCTCGGCCCAGCTGGACCCGGCGGACTGGGGCTTCCTCAACACCGAGCTGACCGTGCACCTTCTCCGCCCCCCGGTGGGTGCGTGGATCTGTCTCGACGCGGAGACGATCCTCGGCAGCGGGAGCGTGGGGCTGGCCACCTCCGCCGTGTACGACGAGCAGAGCCTCGTCGCGCGCACGGCACAGTCACTGCTCGTCGCGCGACGCTGACCCGCCGGACGTCAGGAGCCCTGCGCGGAGGCCTTGCCGCCCTTGCGCCCGGCCTCCTTCTTCTGCGCCGTGGTGCCGCCCTGCGAGGGGTCCCCGCCGGCCCCACTCTTCTTCCCTCCGCGGCTCGAGGCTCCTTCGGAGTTCGCGATCCGCGCGGCGCGCTCCTTCGACATGCCCTTGTCCTTGAGGGCTTCGTACTGTTTCTCGTTCTTGATGTTCGACGGCATCCGTGCCACCTCACCTTCGCAGAGTCGGGATGCCCGGTGGGTACCCGTCGGGACCGCGTGCCATGCACCGCCCCGGCTCAGGTCCGGTGCCCCGCGGCCACCCGCCGGTGTACGTCGGACAGCGTCAGCCGTTGACGGCCCCGGGCGGCCGCGGTCGTCGCCGCCAGCGCCGCTGCGCCCCAGGCGACAAGTGCGGTCGCCGACCCGGCCACCGAGCCCACGTCTCCCCCGAGAGCGAGTGCGCCGATCGCCTCCGCCGAGAGGGCCAGCGGCATCGCGCCGCCGACGGCCTGCAGCGGCCACGGTGCGGTCTCGAGCGGCAGCAGGCCTCCGAGCGCGACGACCTGGAGCACCAACACGACGATGGAGAGCATCCACCCCTGGCGGCGGCCCAGGACCGCGACGAACGCCTGGTTCAGTGCGGCGAACACGGCCGCCGACAGCAGCAGCACGAGACCCACCCCCACCGGGGACACCAGCACGACGTCGAGGAACCCCAGGGCGACGAGCAGGAGGAGGCTCTGCACGACACCGAGGACCGCGGCGGGCAGCCACCCGGCCAGTGCCACCCGAGACGGTCGTCCGGCACGCGCGAGCGCCGCGGACGGCACCGCCTGCCGGACGAGGTAGGTCACGAAGGCAC
>Ga0299913_10003485_pt1 | contig 12891 bp, 11 predicted proteins | sample RVTome_9_FD_201360 | JGI IMG/M metagenome (GOLD analysis project Ga0299913, IMG submission 201360) | Soil microbial communities from uranium-contaminated site in the Upper Colorado River Basin, Wyoming, United States - RVT155D38 (version 2) ... | reverse complement strand
GGGTACGACGGGCCTCCGCAACCTCCTCGCCCGGCCCGCCCCCTCGCAGGTTCGGGGCCAGGGGCTCGGACCTACGCTGTGCGGGTGCGTCAGCAGCCCGAGCAGCAGGCCCCACCCGTCCAGCGGCTGCGGATCCGCTACGCGAAGCGCGGCCGGCTCCGGTTCACGTCCCATCGCGACTTCTCGCGGGCGTTCGAGCGGGCGCTGCACCGTTCCCGGCTGCCGATGGCGTACTCGTCCGGCTTCCACCCCCACCCCCGCATCTCCTACGCCGGGGCCGCGCCGACGGGCTCCGCGAGCGAGGCCGAGTACCTCGAGATCGGGCTCGCCGAGCGGCTCGACCCCGCGACGGTGCACGCGTCACTGGACGAAGCGCTGCCCGACGGGCTGGACGTCGTCCGGGTCGCGGAGTCGCCCGGTGGTGCGTTGGCGGACCTGCTGACCGACAGCCGCTGGCGGATCGACACCGCGGCGGCACCCGACGACCTCGCAGCCGCCGTCCGCGCCTTCCTCGACACCGACTCGGTGCTCGTGGAGCGGATGACCAAGAAGGGGATGCGGGAGTTCGACTGCCGGGCCGCGGTCGCCGCGCTCGTCGCCGAGGGCAGCTCGCTCCTGCTGTTGCTCCACCACACCGTGCCCGCGGTGCGGCCCGACGACGTCCTGACGGGACTGCACCGGCTCACCGGCCTGGTGGCCGGGGAAGCGCCGCTCCTGACGAGGCTCGAGCAGGGTCGGCTCGACCTCGGGACCGGTGAGCTCCGGGACCCGCTCGACTGAGGCCGCCGCGCCGGGCATCGGAGTGATTCGTCCGACGTGTGCGATACTCGACTCGGTCGGTGAATGCCGACCCGACGACGTTCTCGCCGGGGCCCCAAGCTCAACCGATGGTTCGCCCGGCACGACGAGCGCCAGTCGTCGCCAGACCGCGACGCGGCTCGGCTGGAGTGGGTGACAGACCTCCGGTCGCGAGAGCCCGGCGACCGCGGCAGGCCGGCGGCAGGCAGGAGTCGACGCACCCGCGGAGGGTTTCGTCGCCACACGAAGGCTTTGCGTCACGGACTCTGTCCACTCGGGTCCATGGCGCCGACCGTCCGACGTACGTCAGGCGTACGACGGGCAGAGGGAGCAGCTGAATGCTCGAGGACACCCCGGGCGCACAGCCCGCCGCCGACCCCGCCACCGAGAGCTCCTCGGGCGACGTGCCGGCGAAGAAGGCCCCCGCCAAGAAGGCGCCCGCCAAGAAGACCGCCGCGAAGAAGGCACCGGCCAAGAAGACGGCCGCCAAGAAGACGACCGCCAAGAAGACGACCGCCAAGAAGGCACCGGCGAAGAAGACCACCGGCAAGAAGGCCGTCGCCGAGCCGAGTGACGCCGACGCGGCCGCTGCCGGCACCGTCCCGCTCTTCCAGGCGCCCGACGCGGCTGCGGCCCCGGCCCGCAAGCGGCCCGCGAAGAAGACGGCCCCCAAGGCCGAGTCGACACCCGATGCCGCGAGCGAGCCCGCCGAGGCGGCTGCGCCGGGCGACTCCGACAGCGACGACTCCGACAGCGGCGAGGGTGGCGAGGGCGGCGCCCGACGGCGCCGTCGTCGTGGCGGTCGCCGTCGCCGCAAGCCCGGTGTCGAGGGGGAGGGCTCCTCCGACAACCAGGGCGACGCGGCCGCGTCCGACACCGACGATGAAGGCCAGGACCAGCGGCCGGCGCCCGCGAAGAAGCAGAGCCAGGGCGGCGGACAGCGCCGCCAAGGTGGTCGCCCCGACGACGATGGCGACGACAAGGACGGCGAGTCGTCCACCTCCCGTCGCAGGCGCCGCCGGCGCCGCGCGGGGGAGGATCCCGCCGACGGCGACAACGACCCGCAGAACACCGTCACCAGGGTCCGCAAGACCCGCGCCCCCGACGACGGGATCACCGCGCTCTCCGGCTCCACGCGGCTCGAGGCGAAGAAGCAGCGCCGCCGCGAGGGTCGCGAGGCCGGCCGCCGCCGCGCCCCCATCGTGAGTGAGGCCGAGTTCCTCGCCCGCCGTGAGTCCGTCGACCGGGTCATGGCGATCCGGCAGCGCGACGACCTCACCCAGATCGCGGTGCTCGAGGACAAGGTGCTCGTGGAGCACTACGTCGCCCGCGAGTCCCAGACCTCCCTGATCGGCAACGTCTACCTCGGCCGGGTCCAGAACGTGCTGCCCTCCATGGAGGCGGCGTTCATCGACATCGGCAAGGGCCGCAACGCGGTGCTGTACGCCGGCGAGGTGAACTGGTCGTCGCTCGGGCACAAGGACGGCCAGCCACGCAAGATCGAGTCGGTGCTCTCCTCGGGTCAGTCGGTCCTGGTGCAGGTCACCAAGGACCCGGTCGGCCACAAGGGAGCCCGCCTCACCAGCCAGATCAGCCTGGCGGGCCGCTTCCTCGTCTACGTCCCCGACGGCACCAACAGCGGCATCTCCCGCAAGCTGCCCGACACGGAGCGCTCGCGCCTCAAGTCGCTGCTCAAGGAGATCGTCCCCGACGGTGCCGGCGTCATCGTGCGCACCGCCGCCGAGGGCGCCAGCGAGGACGAGCTCACCCGGGACGTCGAGCGGCTCACGGCCCGCTGGGACGACATCGAGAAGAAGTCCAAGGGAAGCGCACCGCAGGTGCTCTACGGCGAGCCGGACCTGATGCTCAAGGTCGTCCGCGACCTCTTCACCGAGGACTTCGCGAAGCTCGTCGTGCAGGGTGACGACGCCTACGACACCGTGCACGACTACGTGACCCACGTGGCACCGGACCTGCTCGAGCGGCTCGAGCAGCACGACGGCGCGCGGGGCGACCTGTTCGCGACGTACCGGATCGAGGAGCAGATCCACAAGGGACTCGACCGCAAGGTCTGGCTGCCGTCGGGCGGTTCGCTCATCATCGACCGCACCGAGGCGATGACGGTCGTCGACGTCAACACCGGCAAGTTCACCGGCTCCGGCGGCAACCTCGAGGAGACCGTCACCAAGAACAACCTCGAGGCGGCCGAGGAGATCGTCCGACAGCTCAGGCTGCGCGACATCGGCGGCATCATCGTCGTCGACTTCATCGACATGGTGCTCGAGTCGAACCGCGACCTCGTGCTGCGGCGGCTCGTCGAGTGCCTCGGCCGCGACCGGACCCGGCACCAGGTCGCCGAGGTCACCTCGCTCGGCCTGGTGCAGATGACCCGCAAGCGGATCGGCACCGGGCTGCTAGAAGCGTTCTCCGAGGCGTGCGAGCACTGCGGCGGCCGCGGCCTGATCGTGGCCGATGCCCCGATCGAGCCGAAGCAGGAGACCGAGGCGCGTCGCTCGCGTCGCGCCCGTGGCGGCAAGGGCAAGGGCGACGACTCGAACGGTTCGAACGGCTCGAACGGGAGCTCGCAGGGCAAGCCGCCGTCGCCCAAGGACGTCGCCGCGATGGCACGCACCCACAAGGACGACGACGCCGACCGGTCCGACGACGTGGAGACCGAGGACGACGCGACGCCCGTCGAGGCCCAGGAGTCCGAGGAGCCGGTGGCCGAGACCGCCGGGCAGCGGGTCGACGAGGCCGCGCCGGACCTCGAGCCGGTCGCTGAGGAGCCGGTCGCTGAGGAGCCGGTCGCTGAGGAGCCGGTCGCTGAGGAGCCGGTCGCTGAGGAGCCGGTCGCTGAGGAGCCGGTCGCTGAGGAGCCGGTCGCCGACGAACCTGGCGAGGAGGGACCCGCTGCCGAGCAGCCGGCCCCCGAGGCCCCCGAGGCTCCGGCCGAGGAGCCCGACGAGCCGGTCTCGACCGCCCCCAAGGTGGTCACCCGGACCCGCCGTCGTAGCGCCAGCCGGCCCGCGGGCCCGCCCACCAGCGCCCCGACGACGACCGTGCCGGCGATGACGGAGGTCGAGCCACCCGGCGTCGTCGGTCACCCCGCCACCGACGGAGCCGTGGAGCCCGGCACCTCCGACACCGAGGCCGGCAGTCGCCCGGTCGTCGAGCACGTCCCCGTGAAGAAGCGAGGCTCGCGCAAGCGCTGAGCCGCGCTCCTCGACGTCTGGATCAGGCGACCGGACGGCCCGCGAGCCAGGCGGTCGACTCCTTCTGCCAGAGGAAGTACAGCGTGGCCGCGTTCAGTGCGACCAGCACGACGGCGATGAGCTGTCCCCCGAGCAGGGTGAGCAAGGCGAAGAGCAGGATGATGGCGGCGAGCACGGTGTAGACGATCCGGGCCCAGTTCTTGCCCTTGTTGACGAGCACCGCGAGCGCGGCGGTGGTCCCGCCGCCGATGACGAGGACGACGGCGATGAAGCTGATGACGGCTTGGCGTGCCTGGTCTGCGGTCAGCTCGTTGGTGTCGGCCTCGAGCACCGCATCGACGGCGCTGTCGAGGTTCACGAACGACACGACGGCCCACAGGGCCGTCAGTCCGACAGCACCCCAGATGAGCATGACTGCGATCCGGATCGAGCGTGGGCGGGTCTCGAGCGGCTCATGCCCTGACGGGAGCTCGGGGCTGGCGCCGGCTGGGAACTTCGGGAGGTTCGGCATCGAGGTGGCTCCCCTGGGCTCGGATGGTCGGGCTCACGCTAGCGGGTGGGCTGGTCGGTCACGTTTTGCCGGGGACGGGGTGCGTCCGTAGTATTGACCCTCGGTGCGCTCATCTCGCGTACCCCTCTGCACGGCACCCCGATCTCCAGCCGGGTCGTGGCGTGCCGCAGACCAGCAGTCGTACCAGACCCAGCAGACGTAGAGCAGACATGAAGGAGACCGCGGTGTACGCGATCGTGCGCGCAGGCGCCATTCAGCAGAAGGTCGCAGTCGGCGACGTCATCGAGATCGACAAGGTCTCGACCGCCGTCGGCGAGACGCTGACCCTGCCGGTGCTGATGACCGTGGACGGCGAGTCGGTCACCACCGACGCCGCGAAGCTCGACAAGGCCTCCGTCACCGTCGAGGTCCTCGGCGCCACCAAGGGCCCGAAGATCATCATCCAGAAGTACAAGAACAAGACCGGCTACAAGAAGCGCCAGGGTCACCGCCAGAAGTACACCCAGGTCAAGGTCACCGACATCTCCCTCTGAGGGTCTCGACAGAGCTCGCTGTTCGAACGAAGGAAGAAGACATGGCACACAAGAAGGGCGCGGCCTCGACCAAGAACGGTCGGGACTCCAACTCCCAGCGCCTCGGCGTCAAGCGCTTCGGCGGCCAGGCCGTCAACGCGGGCGAGATCCTGGTCCGGCAGCGCGGCACCCACTTCCACCCAGGCTCCGGCGTGGGCCGCGGCGGTGACGACACCCTGTTCGCGCTGGTCGCGGGCGCGGTCGAGTTCGGCACCCGTCGGGGTCGCCGCGTCGTCAACGTCGTCCCGGGTGAGTGACTGACGCTCACCTCAGCATCGTGACCGAAGGGCGTCCCGGACCGGGGCGCCCTTTGTCGTTCGAACGACAGCCCCACCCCTGAGTGCTCCTCTGAAAGGCTCCCGATGGCCATCCCCAGCTTCGTCGACCGGGTGACGCTCCACGTCGCCGCGGGCCGCGGCGGGAACGGTGTGGCCTCGGTGCACCGGGAGAAGTTCAAGCCGCTCGGCGGCCCCGACGGCGGCAACGGCGGTCCCGGCGGATCGGTGATCCTGCGGGTCGACCCCGACGTCACCACGCTCCTCGACTACCACCACAGCCCGAAGCGGCGTGCCGAGCACGGCGGCCACGGGGCCGGCGGCCACCGCAACGGCGGGCACGGCGGCGACCTCGTGCTCCCGGTCCCCGACGGCACGGTCGTGACCGACCCGCAGGGCCGGGTGCTCGCAGACCTCGTCGGCCCGGGCACCGAGCTCGTCGTCGCCCAGGGAGGCCGGGGCGGGCTGGGGAACGCCGCCCTCGCGTCGTCCAAGCGCAAGGCACCCGGCTTCGCGCTGCTGGGCGAGCCGGGCGACGAGCTCGAGATCGTGCTGGAGCTCAAGGTCGTCGCCGACGTCGGGCTGGTCGGCTATCCGAGCGCCGGCAAGTCCAGCCTGATCGCGGCGATGTCGCGGGCCCGGCCCAAGATCGCCGACTACCCGTTCACGACGCTGGTCCCCAACCTCGGCGTCGTGACCGCCGGCGACACCACGTTCACCGTCGCCGACGTCCCGGGTCTGATCGAGGGCGCCAGCGAGGGCCGCGGCCTCGGACACGACTTCCTGCGCCACATCGAGCGCTGCGCCGCGCTGGTCCACGTCGTCGACACCGCCACGATGGAGCCCGGCCGCAACCCGCTCGACGACCTCGACGTCATCGAGAACGAGCTCAGCCGCTACGGCGGGCTCGAGGACCGGCCGCGGCTGGTCGCGCTGAACAAGATCGACGTGCCCGACGGTCGCGACCTCGCCGACATCGTGCTCGAGGACCTCGAGGCGCGCGGGCTGCGCGTGCTGCCCGTCTCCGCGGCGTCCGGTGAGGGCATGCGCGAGCTGATGTTCGCGATGGCGGGCATCGTCGAGGCGGCGCGCGTGGCCAAGCCGGCCGTCGAGGCGACCCGGATCGTGCTGCGGCCCGCCGGCGTCGACGGCGCGGAGGACTTCACGGTCAAGGAGACCGGCGAGGGCTGGCGGGTCCGGGGCGAGAAGCCCGAGCGCTGGGTGCGGCAGACCGACTTCAGCAACGACGAGGCGGTCGGGTTCCTCGCCGACCGGCTCAACCGGCTCGGCGTCGAGCAGCGGCTGGTCGCGCTCGGCGCGGTCGAGGGCGACACGGTGCTGATCGGTCACCCGGACGACGCGGTCGTCTTCGACTTCAAGCCCGGCCTCGACGCCGGCGCCGAGAACCTCGCCCGCCGCGGCGAGGACTCCCGGTTCGACGAGTCGCGCCCGGCCGCGCGTCGACGACGCGACATCCAGGAGGGCATGGCCGACCGCGGCGAGGGCGAGACCCGCGCCGACGTCGCCCGCCGGCTGCGCCAGAAGCCGGGCAAGTCCGGCCCCACGTCGTACGAGATCGGCGGCCACGACGACCCCGACCGGGTGGACGAGTCGTGACCCGCGCCGCCGTCACGGATGCCCGCAGGGTCGTCGTGAAGGTGGGCTCGTCCTCGCTGACGACCGCCGCCGGCGGCATCGACCCGGAGCGGGTACGGCGACTGGTGGACGTGCTCGCGGCGACCCGCGCCCGCGGGGTCGAGGTGGTGCTGGTCTCGTCCGGCGCGATCGCCGCGGGGCTCTCACCGCTCGGTCTCGCGACGCGGCCCCGGGGGCTCGCGGCCCAGCAGGCCGCCGCCTCGGTCGGCCAGGGGCTGCTGGTGCACCGCTACACCGAGGAGCTCGCGCGGCACGGCCTCACGACCGGGCAGGTGCTGCTCACGGTCGACGACGTCACCCGCCGCTCGCACTACCGCAACGCCTACCAGACGTTCGCCAAGCTGCTCGAGCTCGGCGTGCTGCCGATCGTCAACGAGAACGACACCGTCGCCACCAGCGAGATCCGGTTCGGCGACAACGACCGGCTGGCCGCGCTCGTCGCGCACCTCGTGCACGCCGAGCTGCTGGTGCTCCTGAGCGACGTCGACGGCCTGTACGACGGCGACCCGAGCCGGCCGGGCACCACGCTCGTCTCCGAGGTGCGGGCCGACGACGACCTGTCCGGGGTGCGGATCGGCCGGACCGGCGCGGCGGGGCTGGGCAGCGGCGGCATGCAGACCAAGGTCGACGCCGCCCGGATCGCGGGCGGCGCCGGGATCCCGGTGGTCCTGACGGCCGCGAACCGCGCCGCCGACGCGCTCGCCGGCGAACCGGTGGGCACCCTGTTCCATCCCACGGGCAAGCGACGCCCGACCCGGCTGCTCTGGCTGGCGCACGCGACGGAGCCCAAGGGCAGCCTGGTGCTCGACGACGGCGCCGTACGGGCGGTCACCGAGCGCCGCGCGTCCCTGCTGGCCGCCGGCGTCACCGGCGTGACCGGCACGTTCGTCGCCGGCGACCCGGTCGACCTCACCGATCCGGCCGGCCGTCCGGTCGCCCGTGGCCTCGTGAACTTCGACGCCGAGGAGATCCCGGCGCTGCTGGGCCGCTCCAGCCACGACCTCAAGGCCGAGCTGGGTGCGGCGTACGAGCGTGAGGTCGTCCACCGCGACGACCTGGTCCTGCTCTGAGATCCTGGTCCCATGGCGTACGACGAGGAGCTGGCCGACCGACTGAGAACCGCTCTGGAGGGTCAGGACGGCGTCGTCGAGAAGAAGATGTTCGGCGGCCTGGCGTTCCTCGTCGGCGGCCACATGGCGGTCGCCGCCAGCGGGCAGGGCGGGCTGATGGTCCGGTGCGAGCCCGACCGCACCGACGAGCTGCTCGCCGAGCCGGGGGCCACGCCGTTCGAGATGCGCGGTGGCGGCATGAAGGGCTGGCTCCGGGTCGAGACCGAGGCCGTGGCCGACGACGCCGCGCTCGGTCGCTGGATCGACGTCGGCGTCGGCTACGTCGAGACGCTGCCGCCGAAGTAGGACCGACTCGAGACGGCTGCCGCCGGTGCCGTCGTCCACCAGCACACCCCGTACGCTGGGGAGGTTATGACCGAGCCGGCGACCGTCTACCTCGATCACGCTGCCACCACCCCGATGCTGCCGGTGGCAGTCGAGGCGATGACCGCACACCTCAGGGACGTCGGGAACGCGAGCTCGCTGCACGCCAGCGGGCGCCGCGCACGTCGGGTCGTCGAGGAGTCGCGCGAGACGGTCGCGAGGGCCCTCGGGTGCCGGCCCGGTGAGGTGGTCTTCACCTCCGGCGGCACCGAGGCCGACAACCTCGCGGTCAAGGGCATCTACTGGTCGCGGCGCGACGCCGACCCACGGCGGCGGCGGGTGCTCTCCACCGCGGTCGAGCACCACGCGGTGCTCGACCCGCTCGACTGGCTGGCCGAGCACGAGGGTGCCGAGGTCGAGCTGCTCCCGGTCGACGAGCGCGGCCGGCTGCTCGTCGAGGCGTTGCGCGAGAGCATCGAGCGCGACCCGGGGTCGGTCGCCCTGGTCACGGTGATGTGGGCCAACAACGAGGTCGGCACGCTGCAGCCGGTCGACGAGGTGGTCCGGGTCGCGGCGGCCTACGAGATCCCGGTCCACACCGACGCCGTGCAGGCGGTCGGCACGGTCCCCGTCGACTTCGCGGCGAGCGGCGTGGACGCGCTGACCCTGACCGGCCACAAGCTCGGCGGCCCCTACGGCGTGGGTGCGCTGGTCCTGCGGCGCGAGCTGTCGGTGACGCCCCTGGGTCACGGCGGCGGCCAGGAACGCGACATTCGCAGCGGCACGCTGGACACGCCCGGCATCGCGGCGTTCGCCGCGGCCGTCGAGGCCGCGGTCAAGGCGCAGCCCGAGCACGCCGAGCGGATGCAGGGGCTGCGCGACGACCTGGTCCGGCAGGTGATCGAGGCCGTGCCCGAGGCCCACCTGCACGGCCCGCAGCTCGAGCGGGCGGCGACCGACCGGCTGCCCGGCAACGCGCACCTCGGCTTCCCCGGCTGCGAGGGCGACTCGCTGCTGATGCTGCTCGACGCCCACGGCATAGAGTGCTCGACCGGCTCGGCCTGCTCGGCCGGGGTCCCGCAGCCCTCCCACGTGCTGCTCGCGATGGGCTGCGACGAGGAGCAGTCGCGCCACTCGCTGCGCTTCTCCGTCGGCCACACCTCCACGCAGGCCGACATCGACGCTGTCGTGGCGGCGATCGTCCCGGTCGTTGAACGGGCGAGGGCCGCGAGGCGATGACGCCATGAGGCTCTGCCCGTGAGGGTGGTCGCTGCCATGTCCGGCGGCGTCGACTCCGCCGTCGCCGCGGCCCGGGCTGCCGAGGCCGGCCACGACGTCACGGGCATCCATCTCGCGCTGTCGCGCAACCCGGCGTCGTACCGCTCGGGCGCCCGCGGCTGCTGCACGATCGAGGACAGCAACGACGCCCGGCGGGCGGCCGACGTCATCGGCATCCCGTTCTACGTCTGGGACCTCTCCGACCGCTTCCACGAGGACGTGGTCGAGGACTTCATGGACGAGTACGCCGCCGGCCGGACCCCCAACCCGTGCCTGCGGTGCAACGAGAAGATCAAGTTCGCGGCCGTGCTCGACCGGGCCCTCGCCCTCGGCTTCGACGCCGTCGCCACCGGCCACTACGCGCAGCTGCGGCCGGGGGACGACGGGCTGGTCGAGCTGCACCGGGCGGTGGACGACGGCAAGGACCAGTCCTACGTGCTCGGCGTGCTCGACCAGCAGCAGCTGCGCCACTCGCTCTTCCCGCTCGGCGACTCCCCGAAGCGGGCGGTCCGCGAGGAGGCCGCGCGCCGGGGGTTGCTCGTGGCCGACAAGCCCGACAGCCACGACATCTGCTTCGTGGCGAACGGCGACAACGCCGGCTGGCTCGCCGAGAAGCTCGGCGACCGGGCACCCAACCACGGCGGCGAGATCGTCGACTCCGCCTCGGGCGAGGTGCTCGGCCGGCACGAGGGCACCTACGGGTTCACGATCGGACAGCGCCGCGGGCTGCGGATCGGGCGGCCTGCGCCCGACGGCAAGCCACGGTTCGTGCTCGACATCGAGCCGGTCTCGGGCACGGTCACGGTCGGCACGCGCGAGGAACTCGCGGTCGACCGGATCACCGGTCTCGACCCGCGCTGGTGCGGCACCGTCCCGACCTCACTGACCGGCACCGTCCAGCTGCGCGCGCACGGCCAGGAGCACCGTGCGAGCGTCACGGTGGACGACGACGAGGTCGCGATCGAGCTGGTGGACCCGGCGTACGGCATCGCCCCCGGCCAGGCGGCCGTGATCTACGACGGCACCCGGGTGGTCGGCTCCGCGACGATCAGCGCGACCTCCAGGGTGGACGTGTCCCCATGACGACCGCCACCGGCATCGGCTCGCACCCGGGTGACGGCGACGCGGCGTACGCCGAGGCCGTCCGGGTCGTACTCGGCGAGCTGCCCGACCCCGAGGGGCTTCCCTACGTCCCCGAGCTCCCCGGTCGGGGACCCGCGACGACCCTGACCGGCCGCGCCGTGGCGGTCGCCACCGACCTGGCGTTCGACCTGCAGCCTGCGGGGTGGCGGCTGACCGGCTCGGAGGGGCGCGACCAGCGCCGTGCCAGGAGCCGGCTCGCGCAGGATCTCGACCAGGTCGAGGAGCAGTCGCAGGGCCTCACGGGGGCGTTCAAGACGCAGGTCGTCGGCCCCTGGACGCTCGCGGCCACCGTCGAACGTCCGCGCGGCGACCTGACGCTGGCCGACCCCGGCGCCCGCCGCGAGCTCGCGCAAGCGCTCGCCGAGGGCGCACGCCGCCACGTGGCCGACCTCCGGCGCCGGATCCCCGGCATCGACCGGTGGGTGGTGCAGCTCGACGAGCCCGCGCTGCCGGCGGTGCTGAACGGGTCGATCCCGACGTCGTCCGGCTTCGGGCGGCACCGGTCGGTGCACCCGCCGGAGGTGAGCGCTGGGCTCGAGTGGGTGGTGGGGGCGATCCGCGACGCCGGGGCCGAGCCGTGGGTGCACGCGTGCGCGCCCGGCACGCCGCTGGCGCTGCTGCGCGGGGCGGGAGCGGCCGGGCTCGCGGTCGACCTCGACCAGGTCGACGCGCCTGGTCACGACCAGCTGGCCGAGGCACTCGAGGCGGGGGAGACCGTCGTGCTCGGCGTCGTACCCACGACGATCACGGCCGACGAGAAGGCGGTCGTCGAGCGCGTCGAGCGCTGGCTGGACATGCTCGGACTGCAGCCGACGCCCGGCCTCGTGATCAGTCCCACCTGCGGGCTGGCCGGGGCGGACCCGGCGGCCTCGGCCCGGCAGGCCCTGGCCGTGTCACGGCGCGTCGCCCACGGCTTCGTCGGCTAGGTTCGCCGCACGCGCGGGTGCGGTGAGGCGGCGCTCGTCGGCCTGCTCCTGCTCGCCGGCTTCGGCGACGCTCGTCGACGTACCGACCCTCGTGGTCAGCCGACGTGGACCGCCTCCGGCGCCTCGTCGCTCGCGAGCTCGGCGTGCTTCACGTCGAGCAACAGCCACACCAGCACCGACGCGCCGACCATCATCAGGCTGCCCACGAGGAACGCCATCGTCGCGCCCTCCGTGAAGGACCCGAGGCCGGCGAGCTGGCCGACGAGCTGCTCGAACTCACCGGGTGTGGTCGCCTGGTCGAGGCCCGCGGCCTGCGCCGCCTGTGCCACGCCGGGAGCGAGCTCGTCGGCGCGGTTCTGGCTGAAGTGGAGCGCAACCGTGCTGAGCGTCGCGAGGCCGAGCGCACCGCCGACCTGCTGCATCGTGTTGAGGACGCCGGAGCCGATGCCGGAGTCCTCGCGGCGCAGCCGGTGGACGGCGACCAGGGTCAGCGGCACGAAGTTGAGCCCCATGCCGAAGGCCATCAGGATCACGAACGGCAGGATCTGGGTCCAGTAGTTGACGTCGGCACCGAGGGCGAGTCCCTGCCCGCCCATGCTCGTCGGGAGCGTGGCGAGCAGCGAGGCGCCGTCCTCGGGGACCGTCAGCCGGTGGAACCCGTAGAGGGCGGCGGCCGACAGCAGGGTGCCCATGCCCGAGAGGAACCGCGGGTCCACCCGGCCGATGAGCTTCGAGGCCGCGGTGGCCGAGATGATCATCGCGACCGAGAACGGCAGGAACGCGAGGCCGGTCTTCAGCGGGGAGTAGCCGACGACGAGCTGGACCGTGAGGCTGAGGAAGAAGAACATCGCGAACATCGCCGCCGGGGCGATCATCATCACCGCGAAGGCGACCGCCCGGTTCCTCGACCTGAGGATGCGGAACGGCAGCAGCGGGTGCTCGACGCGCGACTCGAGCAGAAGGAAGACGCCGACCAGCGCGGCCCCGACCACCAGGCTGGTGACAGTCCACTGGTCGCCCCAGCCGTAGCGGTCGTCGCCGGCGCGGGAGAGGCCGTAGACGATCGCGAGCAGGCCGCCGGTGGCGG
>Ga0299913_10003484_pt1 | contig 12891 bp, 6 predicted proteins | sample RVTome_9_FD_201360 | JGI IMG/M metagenome (GOLD analysis project Ga0299913, IMG submission 201360) | Soil microbial communities from uranium-contaminated site in the Upper Colorado River Basin, Wyoming, United States - RVT155D38 (version 2) ... | reverse complement strand
AACGAGCGCACGGCCGACAAGCGCGGCCAGATCATTCCTGCCCAAATCACGATCTTCGAGGACCGCAGCTTCACCTTCATCCTCAAGACGCCGCCCGCGGCAGACCTGCTGCGCAAGGCGGCCGGCGTGGAGAAAGGATCATCGACGACCGGCCGCGAGAAGGTCGGATCGGTTACCCGCAACCAGATCCGCGAGATCGCCGAGGTGAAGATGGCAGATCTCAACGCCAACGACATCGACGGCGCGGCCAAGATCGTCGAGGGCACCGCGCGCTCGATGGGCATCGAGGTCGTCGGCTGACAAGGCCGAGCCCGACCGCACACCCCGCGGCACAGAGGGGAGGCTCCGCAAGGGGCCGTAGATAAGGAGGACTCCCGGAATGGCCGATCGAGGCAAGAAATATCAGCAGGCAGCTGCGCTCGTCGAGCGGGGCAGGGCGTACGAGCCCGCCGAGGCCATGGAGCTGCTCAAGCAGACCACCTACGTCGGCTTCGATGCGTCGGCGGAGGCTCACATCCGCCTCGGCGTCGATCCGCGGCACGCCGACCAGATGGTGCGCGGCACCGTCGTGTTACCCCACGGCACCGGCAAGAAGATCCGTGTCGTCGTATTCGCCCAGGGTGAGAAGGCTCAGGAGGCGCTGAGAGCAGGTGCCGACGAGGTCGGTGGCGAGGACCTGGCCAAGAAGGTCGAGGCCGGCTGGCTTGAGTTCGACGTTGCGTTGGCGACGCCGGACATGATGGGCATCGTCGGCCGCCTGGGGCGCATCCTCGGCCGGCGCGGGCTGATGCCCAACCCCAAGTCGGGGACTATCACCTTCGACCTCGAGCGTGCCATCAACGAGGTCAAGGGTGGCCGTGTGGAGTTCAAGGTGGACAAAGCGGGTATCATCCACACTCCCTTCGGCAAGGCCAGTTTCGAACCTCAGCAGTTGAGCGAGAACCTGGCGGCGCTCGTGGACGCGATCAATCGCGCCCGGCCGAGTGCGACCAAGGGTCAGTACTTCAAGAGCCTGACGGTGGCTTCCACGATGGGCCCGGGTATCCGGGTCGACGTGCCGGCGGTTCTGGCTGCCGCAGCCGCCTAACGGCCACCGGCCGGGGAAATCCGGCCGGTGACAAGCAAAGACCGTTCCGCCGCAGACAGCGCTGCGTCCCAGGGCCACCGACCAGAAGTCGGAGCCGGAAGGACCGAAATCGCCGGCCAGTCCCAAATCGGGGCGATGTCGACGGGCACGCCGAGGCAAGGGACTAAGTCGGGGTCGTTCCAGACCCACCGACGCTGCTGTCGCAGCGCCACGACGCCCTCGCGCGGAACCAAGCGAGGTCGTCCCGGCGCGCCGGGCGGACCGGGAAAGGAACAGATATGCCGACTGAAGCCAAGGTGGCCGCGGTCGCTGCGCTCAAGGAGGACCTGGCGGCCTCGAACGCGACGATCGTGGCCGATTACCGTGGCCTGACCGTTTCGGAGATCGGCGCCGTGCGCCGAGCGTTACGCGGCGAGGGCATCACCTACAAGGTGGTCAAGAACCGGTTGGCAAAGATCGCGGCACACGAGGTCGGCAACGACGCTCTTACGGATATGCTCGAGGGGCCCACCGCGCTCGCAATGGGCGGTGGAGACGAGGTCACGCTGGCCCGCACTTTCCTCGACGCCATCCGCCCCTACCGCACGGTGGCCATCCGTGGCGCGGTGCTCAACGGGAAGCGCGTCGACGCCGACAGCGTCACCCGTCTGGCGAGATTGCCATCTCGTGAGGTCCTGCTTGCGCAGCTGGCGGGCGGCATGGCATCGCCGATGACAACCATGGCGTCACTACTGTCGGCTCCGCTGCGCAACCTCGGACATGCCCTGTCGCAGCTCTTGGAGCGAAAAGGCCCTCAGCCCGAAGCGGCCGCTGGCGAGGCCCGGGCAGCGCTGGCCGCAGACGCGACCGAGTCTCTGCCTGCCGAGGCCGATGTGAACGAGGCATCGACACCGGCATCAAATGAGGAAGAAGCTTCGGCGCCCGAGGAAGCTGAGGCATCCTCGGCGACGCCGGTCGAGGCGGACGCTCCGGCAGCCGAGGAGGCAGAGACTGCTGCCGAGGCGGCCACGGACGAATCCGAGGCCACCGAACCCGACCCCACAGATACAACCGAATCCGAAAACTAGATCCCCACACGACGTTCATTCCCGAAAGGAGAGAAATCCCGATGGCAACCAAGGTGACCCAGGACGACCTGCTCGAGGCGATCGACGGCATGACCGTGCTCGAGCTGTCCGACTTCATCAAGAAGTTCGAGGAGCGCTACGGCGTAACCGCCGCAGCGCCCGCCGCCGCAGCGGCACCTGCCGCAGCCGCTGGTGGTGGAGCCGCACCAGCCGCGGTGGTAGAGGAGCAGTCCGAATTCAGCGCCGTGCTGACAGAGGTCGGTCCCAACAAGATTCCCGTCATCAAGGTCGTGCGTGAGCTGACCGGTCTCGGCCTCAAGGAGGCAAAGGACCTGGTCGATGCGGCGCCGAAGCCGGTCAAGGAAGGCGTCGCCCGCGATGAGGCCGACAAGATCAAGGCCGCCCTCGAGGAGCAGGGCGCCAAGGTCGAGATCAAGTAACAACTCGCTCCCACAAGGCAGAGGGCCCGCCGGATAATCGGCGGGCCTTTCCCTAGCCGGCAACGATGCTGGAGACGGTGGGACACGGTTCAGCGGCTGCTAGGCTCGGCCGCACATGACTGACGTCACGGTTGTCAAGGCACCGGAGACGCGGCGGCTTGTTCCGCCCACGCCGCGGGTCGCCCTGGTCCTCGTCGGCGCAGCCGTCGTTGGCATTGCGCTCTACCTGGGCCGCGAGGCCCTCACCCCCTTCATCGTCGGCGTCCTGCTTATCTACATCCTGGACCCGGCCGTCAGCTTCGTATCGCGCCTTCGGATACGACACTGGACGATCCCGCGCAGCCTCGCCGTCCTGATCGTCTACATCGCCACGTTCTTCATCATTGTCGAGGCGCTCGCGCTCCTTCTTGGCCCGCTGGTCAGCCAGCTGTTGGGGTACGTGCGCGACGTGCCCCGGCTACTGGAGGCACTGGACCAGCTACTGACCCAGATCGGCTCCTACTACGCGGCGCTGGACCTGCCCGAACCGGTGCGCGGCTTCATCGACGACGCAATCGCGGGGATCGGCAGGGGCGCCGGCTCCTTCGACTTCGGGACGCTGTTCCCGATTGCCACTTCGGTGGCCGGAGCGGCGGCCAGCCTCTTCGGCTACCTGATCATCCCCATCTGGGCCTTCTACCTGCTGCGTGACCGCCTCCGGCTCACCGAGCAGTTCAATGCCGCGCTACCGCCGGCTTGGCGTCGTGACACGTGGGCCGTGCTGGGCATCATCGAGCACGTATTCGGGAACTGGATACGAGCGCAGATCATTCTCGGGCTGATCGTTGGCGCCGCGACCTACTCCGGCTTGCTCCTGCTCGGCTGGTTCGTCGACGAGCGATTCCTGCAGTTCGCCGTCCTGTTGGCGGTCGTCGCCGGGATCCTCGAGCTGCTTCCCATCATCGGTCCCATCCTGTCGATGATCCCGACATTGCTCATCGCGGTGACGACCTCGGAACCGGCAGTGTCGGCACTCGCCGTCGTGGCGCTCTACCTCGTCATCCAGCAGTTCGAGGGTGCCGTCCTGGTGCCCAAGATCCAGGGTGATGCGCTCGAACTGCATCCGTCGGTGGTCATCTTCGTGTTGATCATCGGCGGTGCCATCGCGGGGATAATCGGCGCCATCCTCTCGATCCCGATCACGGCCGCCGCGCGGGGGGTGTACAGGTACCTGTTCAATCGCGTGAACGACGAGGAGATCGAGGCCGGCCCGGAATCGGCTGCGGGGCATGATCAGCAGGCCCAGGTCGCGCCGGACGCCTCCGGCTCAGCGCCGGACAACCCAGCCGATGTCGACCCCATCGACGCTCCCGAGTCGGACTCCAGCGCGAACGCTGGGGCCTGACGCGCTGGACGCATCACCTGTCCGGCAAGGACTCCAATGACACGGCCTGGACCGCGGACGGGCGCCTCCCCAACCGCCACTGACCCGATTTGCGAGTCAAACGTCAGGCGAATGCCCCTCGATCCCACGGCTGACCCGCTCAAGCCGCTGTCTTACCCCCTTCCAGCGGCCACTTGAGTCGTTGGGCGAGTCATTCGTCGCATGAAAACCTCCGAGCGGAGATTCGAGGGGCTCGCGTGCTGCTTGGCTTGACGTTTGACTCCCTTTCCGAGTCAAACGTAGGGGAACGCCTCTTCCGGACCGGAGCCATTGACAGCAGGCGCGCAGGTCGATACTATATGCGGTCGTTGAGCGCGGCTCCCTTTGTCTCCAAAACCGTAGCAGCGGACGCCCATGTCCGCCTTTTTCCGTCTGTGCCGTATCGCCGTATCCGCCGTCGCTAGGAGCGCTTCATGCTGTCTGTCACTGATCCCGGCCGGCGTAACGTTCTTGCCTCTGCCGAGCGCAAGACGTTCGCCCGAATCCCCGAGGTCCTGCCAATCCCGAACCTGATCGAGCTCCAGCTCGACTCGTTCCACTGGTTCATCGAGCATGGGCTGCGTGAGCTGCTCGACGAGATCAGTCCCATCCAGGATTTCACCGGCCGGGTCATGGAATTGCGCTTCAAGGAGTATGAGTTCGAGGGGCCCAAGTACAGCGAACTCGATTGCCGCCGCCTCGACCTGACCTTCTCCAAGCCGCTATACGTGTGGGTCGAGCTGCTGGTAAAGGAGACCGGAGAGATCCAGCGCCAGCGCGTCTACATGGGCGACTTCCCGTTCATGACCGAAGAGGGCACGTTCATCATTAACGGCGCCGAGCGGGTCGTCGTGAGCCAGCTCGTCCGCTCGCCGGGCGTCTACTACACGGCGACAGAGGACCAGGCCACCGGCCGCAACCTGTTCAACGCCAAGGTCATCCCCAACCGCGGTGCGTGGCTCGAGTTCGAGACCGCGGCACGCGGCCAGCTGTACGTCAAGGTCGACCGCAAGCGCAAGCTGGAGGCAACCAAGCTGCTGCGTGCCGTGGGGTACGAGTCGAACGACGACATCAGCGCGCTGTTCTCGCGTATCGACAGCGGCGACACGCAATACGTCGCCTCGACGCTCGAGAAGGACAGCACGACGACGCGCGGCGAGGCATTGATCGAGGTCTACAAGAAGCTGCGCCCCGGCGACCCGCCCACCGGCGACAACGCCGAGAAGCTGGTCGAGAGCCTGTTCTTCAACTTCCGCCGCTACGACCTGGGCCGCGTCGGTCGCTACAAGCTCAACAAGAAGCTCAGCCCGGTGGCGGAGCGGATGGGCATCACCCTGCCGAGCGAGCGGACCATCAGCAAGGAAGACATTGCCGCCATCGTCGGCCACCTGATCGAGCTCAACCGCGACCAGGGCCTCGCCGATGACATCGACCACCTGGGCAACCGGCGCATTCGCGCCAACGGTGAGCTAATCCAGAACGCCTTCCGAGTCGGGCTTTTACGGATGGAGCGCGTCGTCCGCGAACGGATGTCGATCCAGGAGGCCGAGAAGGCAACGCCCAACGCGCTGATCAACATCCGACCGGTAGTTGCCGCCATGAAGGAGTTCTTTGGCGGCAGCCAGCTCAGCCAGTTCATGGACCAGACCAATCCGCTGGCCGAGCTGACCAGCAAGCGCCGCCTGTCGGCACTAGGCCCGGGTGGCCTCAGCCGCGAGCGAGCCGGTTTCGACGTCCGCGACGTCCACCACAGCCACTACGGCCGCATATGCCCGATCGAGACCCCGGAGGGTCCGAACATCGGCCTGATCGGTTCACTGGCGACATACGGCCGCATCAACGAGTACGGCTTCATCGAGACGCCGTATCGCAAGGTCAAGCGCACGATTGCCTTCGATGATCCCGATATCCTCGACGAGGCTGCCGACGCCGACGTCGCCACCAAGAGCGGAACGGTGGTGCTGAAGCGCGGCAAGGCATTCACCAAGGAAGCCGTCGCCGAGCTCAAGAAGCAGAAGGCAACCGCCTTCCCGATCGTGCCGCGGGTCACCGACGAGATCGTCTATCTCGCTGCCGACGAGGAAGAGGAGCATCACGTCGCGCAGGCGAATGCGCCCCTCGACGCTAGGGGACGGTTCGTCGATGAGCGCGTGCCCGCGCGCTACCGCGATTCATTCCCCGAAGTGCGGCCGAACCAGATCGAGTACATGGACGTCAGCCCCAAGCAGGTCGTCTCGGTGGCCACGGCGCTGATCCCGTTCCTCGAGCATGACGACGCCAACCGCGCCCTGATGGGCTCGAACATGCAGCGCCAGGCGGTGCCGCTGCTCGAGCCGGAGGCGCCAATCGTGGGGACCGGCATGGAGAGCAAGGCCGCGCTCGACTCGGGCCAGGTATTGACCAGCCGCGTCGCCGGAGTCGTCACCAGCGTGACCGCCGAGCGCATTCAGATCGAGGCCGACTCGGGCGAGCTGCACGAGTACCCGCTTGATAAGTTCGTGCGCAGCAACCAGGGCACGTGCATCAACCAGCGCGCCATCGTCCACGTCGGGGAGCGCGTCGAGGCCAACCAGCCCATCGCCGACTCGAGCTCGACCGACAAGGGTGAGCTGGCACTGGGCCGCAACATCCTGGTCGCCTTCATGAGCTGGGAGGGTGGCAACTACGAGGATGCCATCGTCATCAGCGATCGCCTGGTGCGCGACGACGTCTTCACCAGCATCCATATTGAGAAGCACGAGATCGAGTCGCGCGACACCAAGCTGGGCCCCGAGGAGATCACCCGCGACATTCCCAATGTCGGTGAGGAGTCGCTGAAGGACCTCGACGAGTATGGCGTGATCTACATCGGCGCCGAGGTCCAGCCGGGCGACATCCTGGTCGGCAAGATCACGCCCAAGGGCGAGACCGAGCTGACCGCCGAGGAGCGCCTTCTTCGGGCGATCTTCGGCGAGAAGGCGCGCGAGGTGAAGGATTCGAGCCTGCGGTTGCCGCATGGCGAGCGCGGCAAGATCGTCGAAGTCACCGAGTTCGACCGCGAGAAGGGCGCCGAGCTGCTGCCCGGCGTCAATCGACTGATCCGCGTCAGCGTGGCTGCCAAGCGCAAGATCTCCGTCGGCGACAAGATGGCCGGCCGCCACGGCAACAAGGGCGTGGTTGCCAAGATCCTGCCGCAAGAGGACATGCCTTTCCTGCCCGACGGGACGCCGGTCGACATCATCCTCAACCCCCTAGGTGTGCCTTCACGTATGAACATCGGCCAGATCCTGGAGACGCACCTTGGATGGGCCCTCATGGAGCAAGGCCGCAACAACGGTGGCAGCCCGATAAAGGCGGCGAGTGCCGTTTTCGACGGCGCCAACGAGGAGCAGATAAAGGCCGAGCTGCAGACCGCCGGACTGCCTGAGTCGGGCAAGACGATCCTGCACGACGGGCGCACCGGCGACCCGTTTGATCGCGAGATCACCGTCGGCTACATCTACATGCTCAAGCTGCACCACCTCGTCGAAGACAAGATCCACGCGCGCTCGACCGGTCCGTACAGCCTGATCACCCAGCAGCCGCTGGGTGGCAAGGCACAGTTCGGAGGCCAGCGCTTCGGCGAGATGGAAGTGTGGGCGCTCGAGGCCTATGGCGCGGCCAACATCCTGCAGGAGCTATTGACGGTCAAGTCGGACGACGTGATGGGCCGCGTCCAGACGTACGAGGCCATCGTCAAGGGCGAGGACATTCAGGCGCCCGGCGTACCCGAATCATTCAAGGTGCTGATCAAGGAGCTGCAGAGCCTGGGTCTCAACGTCGAGATCCTGAACGAGAACGAAGAGGAGATCCATTTCGCCGAGGACGCTTCGGCCTACCCACTCCCCGATCTGGGCGGGATCAATCTCGCCGGGTTCGAGGACTAGACCTGAAGTCCATAACCGTGCCGGTCCGTCAACCGGCGCACGCCGGGGCAGCCGTGTCCCACCTGCCGGAGCTCACGACTTCGGCAGCCGTCGTCGCGTGACGAAGGAGAACCATGCTCGAGGTCAATAACTTCAACGCCATTCGCATTTCGCTCGCCTCACCGGAGCAGATTCGCGATTGGTCGAAGGGCGAGGTAACCAAGCCCGAGACGATCAACTACCGCACTCTGCGCCCGGAGAAGGACGGCCTGTTCGACGAGCGCATCTTCGGTCCGTCGCGCGACTGGGAGTGCTACTGCGGCAAGTACAAGCGCATCCGCTACAAGGGCATAATCTGCGACAAGTGCGGCGTCGAGGTGACGCGCGCCAAGGTGCGCCGCGAGCGAATGGGCCACATCCAGTTGGCCAGTCCGGTCAGCCACATCTGGTATTTCAAGGGCACGCCCAGCCGTCTCGGAATCCTGCTTGACATCAGCCCGCGCAACCTCGAGCGCATCCTCTACTTCGCCCTATACATCGTGACCTGGGTCGATGAGGATGCCCGCGCGCGGCTGCTGCAGCAGCTGGACGAGGAGGCAGAGGGGCGCGGCGGACAGAGCGGCCGCGCCCTGAGCGAGATGGAGGATTCGCTGCGTTCCGAGCTCAACCGGCGCACGGACGAGCTGAACGAGGGGCTGGCGGCCTTCAAGTCAGAGCGTGAGGAGGAGCGCACGGCGCTCACCGCGCGGCTGGTGGAGGCCCAGCAGGCCACCGAAGAGCGGATGAAGAGCCTCGGCAAGGCTGCGGCGGACGAGCCGATCGTCTACGAGCCGACCGCAGAGATCATCGTCGCTGCCGGGGACAAGGCGGACAAGGCCGCCGCCACGCGCCTCAACAAGGCGGCCGCGGCAGAGATCGAGCGCGTCAACACCGAGATCCAGGAGCGCGAGAAGCTCCAGGAGGACCAGGTCCGCCAGGAGATCGAGGACGCACGACTGCAGCTCGACGGCACGCTCGAAGCGGAGCGCGAGCGGCTACGCGGGGAGGCCGATGGCACCAAGGAGGACATCCGTCGCGCGCGCGACGAGATCAACCGCATCCAGCCCGGGCTGATGCTGCCCGAGACCTCGTTGGACGGCATCAACTTCCGTGATCTCGATCGCAAGTACGGAACGGGCGTGCGTGGAGGCGCGCGGCTGTTCGGCGCCGGAATGGGCGCGGAGGCCGTTCGCGAGTTGATCCAGCGCATGGAGCTCGACGAACTCGCCCAGGCGTTGCATAGCGAGGTGCGCACCACCTCAGGCCAGCGGCGCAAGAAGGCCATCAAGCGGCTGCGGCTGATCGAGGCCTTCCGCCGCAGCGGCAACCGGCCGGAGTGGATGATCCTGTCGGTCCTGCCGGTCATCCCGCCCGACCTGCGACCGATGGTCCAGCTCGACGGCGGCCGATTCGCGACCTCGGACCTGAACGACCTGTACCGGCGCGTGATCAATCGCAATAACCGGCTCAAGAGGCTGCTCGAGCTGGGAGCGCCCGAGATCATCATCCGCAACGAGAAGCGCATGCTCCAGGAGGCCTGTGACGCGCTGATCGACAACGGCCGCCGCGGCCGCTCGATCGTCGGCACCGGCAACCACCGCCTGAAGAGCCTGTCCGACATGCTCAAGGGCAAGCAGGGCCGCTTCCGCCAGAACCTGCTGGGCAAGCGTGTCGACTACTCGGGCCGCTCGGTAATCGTGGTCGGTCCTGAGCTCAAGCTGCACCAGTGCGGCCTGCCCAAGAAGATGGCGCTCGAGCTGTTCAAGCCGTTCGTGATGCGCCAGTTGGTAGACAAGGCTCTGGCCCATAACATCAAGAGCGCCAAGCGCATCGTCGAGCGCGCCTCCTCGCGGCCGGAGGTCTGGGACGTCCTCGAAGAGGTCATCCAGGACCACCCGGTGCTGCTCAACCGCGCCCCGACACTCCACCGCCTGGGCATCCAGGCGTTCATGCCCGTCCTCGTCGAGGGCTCGGCGATCCAGATCCACCCGCTGGTGTGCTTCGCCTTCAACGCCGATTTCGACGGCGACCAAATGGCCGTCCACGTGCCCCTGTCGCGCGCGGCGCAGGAGGAGGCGCGGCGGATGATGCTGTCGACCGCCAACCTGCTCTCACCGTCCGACGGGGGGCCGGTCGTAGCGCCGACGCAGGACATGGTCCTCGGCTGCTACTACCTCACGCTCGAGCGCGAGGAGTCGCAGGGCAAGGATCCGGTCGCCCGCTTTGCCGACGAGGAGGAAGCGCTGCTGGCCTATGACGTCGGCCGTATCGACACGCGCGTCGACGTCGAGGTGGCCAACCATCACGTGCCGCGCTTCGAGCTGCATTCCCCGATCGAGGTCGCCGTGCGGACCTGGGACGAGGCCGCCGGCGAGGGGGTCGACCAGACCATTCGCACCACGGTCGGCCGGGTGCTGTTCAACCAGGTCCTTCCCGAGCGGCTGCGCTTTCTCAACAAGGCCATGAACCGGACCGCGCTGCGCGAGCTGGTGGCCGACTGCTACCGGCTGCTCGGCCCGATCGAGACGGCGCACCTGGTCGACGGCATCAAGTCTGTCGGCTTCCACTACGCGACGCGGGGTGGCATGACCATCGCCGTCGATGACATCACCATCCCGCCGCAGAAGTCGGGCCTGCTCAAGGAGGCGGACGGCGCCGTGGAGGCGATCGACCGCCAGTTCCAGCGCGGCCTCATCACCGAGGACGAGCGCTACGAGCAGGTGGTCGAGGTCTGGAAGAAGACCACTCAGCAGATCAGCGACCAGATGATGGAGGCGCTCGATCCAACAGGTGCAGTGACCATGATGACCACCTCGGGTGCCCGCGGTAACAAGGGCAACATCGGCCAGTTGGGCGGCATGCGCGGCCTGATGGCCGACCCGACCGGTCGCATCATCGACGTCCCGGTGCGGAGCAACTTCCGCGAGGGGATGACAGTGCTCGAGTACTTCATTTCGACCCACGGCGCGCGCAAGGGTCTTGCCGACACCGCGCTGCGCACCGCTGACTCGGGCTACCTGACCAGGCGCCTTGTCGACGTGGCGCAGGACGTCATCACCCGCGAGGACGACTGCGGTACCGAAGAGGGCACCTGGATCACGCGCGCCGAGACGGAGGAATTCGCCCCCGAGCAGGACGCCTTCCAGCGCCGGATGGTCGGTCGCTACGCGGCCAGCCCGGTGGCCGATCCCCAGGCTCGCAAGAAGGGCGCCGAGCCCATCGTCGAGCGCAACCAGGAAATCACCGAGGAGATCGCCCAGCGCATCGTCGACGCAGGCGTCGAAGAGGTGCTCGTGCGTTCGCCGCTGACCTGCATGTCACGCCACGGCGTGTGTCGCGCGTGCTACGGGCGCAACCTGGCCACGGGGCAACTGGTCGGCATCGGCGAGGCTGTGGGCATCATCGCCGCGCAGTCGATCGGCGAGCCCGGCACGCAGCTGACGATGCGGACGTTCCATACCGGCGGTGTCGCCGGACTGGACATCACCGCCGGCCTGCCGCGCGTCGAGGAGCTGTTCGAGGCTCGCATGCCCAAGGGCAAGGCCGAGATCAGCCACATCGATGGCGTGGTCGAGATCATCCAGGGTGAGAACGGTGCGCGGCGGGTGAAGGTCACCAGCCGCGAAGAGTTCGATACCCCGCTGCGCATCGGCAAGCGCCACGAGGTCCTCGTTGCCGAGGGCGACCTTGTCGACGCAAACCAGGTAGTGGCGCGCCTCGAGGCCAAGGACGGCACTGTCGACGAGATCCGGACACCCGATGCCGGACTGATGGTGCGCGCCGACGACGGGCTGCGCGTGCGCAGCGAGGACGTCGTCGAGCGCGAGTACGCCATCCCGCACAACGCCAAGCTGCTCGTCGAGAACGGCCAGCTGGTACGTGCCGGCGACCCGATCACCGACGGGCCGATCAACCCGCAGGAATACCTCGAGACGCGGGGGAGGGACGCGGTCCAGCGCTACCTGGTCAAGGAGGTTCAGCGCGTCTACCGCAGCCAGGGCGTGACCATCAACGACAAGCACATCGAGATCATCGTTCGGCAGATGCTGCGCAAGGTGCGCATCGACCAGCCGGGCGACTCGGAGCAGCTGCCGTTCGAGCTCGTCGACAAGTTCGACTTCGAGGAGCTCAACAACCAGGTCATGGCCGAGGGCGGCGAGCCGTCGACGGCTGAGACCGTGCTGCTCGGCGTGACCAAGGCCTCGCTGAACACTGCTTCGTTCCTCGCCGCCGCCTCCTTCCAGGAGACGACGCGCGTTCTGACCGAGGCGGCGATCAACGGCGCCAAGGACAAGCTGCTGGGCCTCAAGGAGAACGTGATCATCGGCAAGCTCATCCCGGCCGGGACGGGCGCGCCGCAGAACCTGGCAGCCGCACGCGCGGCCGCCCGGCGCGCGGCGGCCGAGGCGCTGGCCGGTGGCGAGCTGCCCGAGGGCTTCGGCGAGGAGGAGATCAACATCTTCCTGGCCGAGGCACAGGCGCGCGCTGAGGCCGAGGCCGCGGCGAGTGGCGAGTACAACCCGCTGCTCGGTGAGGCGCAGGCCCGCGAAGGCGACGGCGACGGTATCGACGACGATAACCCCTTCCTGGCCCAGGACGAGGAAGTGGAGGCCGACGAGGAACTCGAGCCGACGCCAGAAGACCTCGCCGAGGAGTCCGAGACTCCCGCCTAGCTCGCGCTCATGGTGCCGGCGGGTCCTGTCCTGCCGGTCGTGGTTGACCTCGGCCCTGGCCCTGCGGGCCTTGACGGGCGCTCGGGCCAACGCAGCGCCCGTCGGCCGCCCGCCTCCGTTACCGCGCGGCTAAGTTCTCGTTCACCAGCCGGGCTCGGGCTCGCCTCGCTTCGCTCGCCTCGCCCTCGTCGCATTCGAGATTGAACCGTTGATGCTTGGTGGCCGCCATTAGGGTTATGGCGATCAGGTCGGTCGCCCCGAGAGGGAGCGAGGCGTGCAGACGGAGCTCGTCGAGCAGG
>Ga0299913_10003483_pt1:2500-12893 | contig 12893 bp, 6 predicted proteins | sample RVTome_9_FD_201360 | JGI IMG/M metagenome (GOLD analysis project Ga0299913, IMG submission 201360) | Soil microbial communities from uranium-contaminated site in the Upper Colorado River Basin, Wyoming, United States - RVT155D38 (version 2) ... | reverse complement strand
GAGCTGTACGACGGACGGGGGGATCTGGAGAACGCGACGAAGTACTACGCGAAGTTCGTCGACCTGTGGGCCGGGGCGGACGAGGAGCTCCAGCCGCGGGTTCGCGCGGCGCAGGCGAGGCTCGAGGAAATCGTGAGGGCGCACGGATGAAGGAGATCCTGGCGGAGATCCACCGGCGATCGCTGTGGCAGGTGCTGGGCATCTACCTGGCGGCCTCATGGGTCGCGATCCAGGTCGTGAACGAGATCGGCGACGCCGTCGGACTCCCCGAATGGGTCTCGGGCGGGGCGGTGGTGCTACTCGTGATCGGGTTCCCGATCGTTCTCGCGACGGCGTTCCTCCAACACGGCTCCACCGACCGGGGGACCGTTGATGCCGCCACCTCCCTAACGCCGGTTCGATTCGGAGCCGGCTCCGGAGCCGTGGATCCGTCAGGGTCGAGGGAAAGCGAGCTCCTGCGAGACACGCTTCGCCCGACCGCCGATCCGACGCTTTCATCCGCGACCCCGGTCGCGCACGGGAGCGATGGCCATCAGCGCCCCGTCCCTCATCGCCTCTTCACCTGGCGGAACGCGATCCTCGGCGGTGCGGGCGCCTTCCTGCTCTTCGGGGCGGGCACCGGCGCGTGGATGGCGCTACGGGCCCTCGGAATCGGTCCCGCCGGAACGCTGGTTGCCAAGGGAGCTCTCGAGGAACGAGCGCTGGTCGTCCTCGCGGATTTCGAGGCCGAGGACGCCGCGCTCGCGGATGCGGCCACCGAGGCGCTCAGGGTGGACCTTTCCCAGGCGGAGATCATCCGCCTGGCCGATCCGGCGCTGGTCGCGGACGGCCTGGAGCGGATGGGTCGCGAGCCCGGGACACCCCTCACGGCGGAGCTGGCGACCGAGCTTGCCGTGCGCGAGGGGGCGGGCGCCGTGATCTCCGGCGAGATCAACCGCGCCGGCTCCGGGCACGTGTTGTCGGCCCGGGTGGTCGCGGTCTCGGATCGCGCGGTCCTCACATCGCAGCGGGAGTCGGCCGCGGACGAGAGCGACGTCATCCCCGCGATCGACCGGCTGTCGAAGAAGCTGCGCGAACGGATCGGTGAGTCCTTCCGTACGATCCGCTCCGATCCACCCCTCGAGCGGGTGACGACGGGGAGCCTGGAAGCGCTCAAACTGTACTCGAGAGCCCGAGAGACCGGCGGGGAGGAGGCGATCGCGCTGCTCGAGCAGGCGGTGGCGCTCGACTCCGGCTTCGCGATGGCGTGGCGTTACATGGGGATCGTGTACCGCAATCGGGAGGTCGAGCGGGCGAGGATGACCCGGGCGCTCACGTGGGCGTTCGAGCTGCGAGACCGGCTCACGGAGCGGGAGCGGCGTCTGACCGCCGCCGACTACTACGTGAACGTGGAGTTCGACCTCCCACGGGGGATGGTCGAGTACGAGGCGCTGCTGGACACGGATCCCCGGGACCTCGTGGCGACGATCAACCTCGGCGCTCTGCAGAGCCTCCTCGGTGATCACGAAGGCTCCCGCGAGACTGCCCTGAGGGCGCTCGAGCTGGATCCGGAGGCGACCAACCCCTACTGGAACAGCATCACGGCCCTGGTGAACACTGGTTGGATCGATTCGGCGCAGGCGATCGTGGACTCGGCCCGGAGGGTCTTCGATCCCGGCTTTCCCGAATATGCCAGCACCATGGTCCACCAGGCCCGGGGCGACCTGACCGAGGTCGAGCGGATCTGGCGCGAATTCGGGGAGCCCACGATCTCCGACGGCGCCCGCGCGGAGCTCGCCACGAACCTCACCGCCGTGCTCGCGGCTCGCGGCCGGGTCCGCGAGGCGGACGTGGAGACACGCCTGGCGATCTCGCTCCACTCGGAGGCCGGCGCGGCGACTGAATCCCTTGAGGCCGCGATCCAGGGCGCGTGGACGGACGTGGTCGTGCGCGAGCGACCGGATGCCGCCCTCGCGCGGCTCGACCAGGAGCTCGATCGGCACCCGCTCGATGGTCTGGAGCCGCTCGACCGACCGTACGTGCAGCTCTCGGAGCTGTTCGCGCGCGCAGGGCGCCCGGAGAGGGCCCGGGCTCTCCTGGATGAGATGCGGGCCGCCGTGGATGCCACCCGTCTGAGGCGCCACCAGCGCGACATCCATCGCGCGGAGGGAGAGATCGCGATCGCCGAAGGGCGCCCGGATGAGGCCATCGAGAGCTTCCGGCGCGCGAGCGGAGGATTCTGCCACATCTGCCCGCTGTCCGGAATGGCGCTCGCGTACGAGTCGGCCGGGCAGCCGGACTCCGCGGCCGCCGTCCACCGGCGGTACGTCGAGACGCCCTACTCCGATCGCTTCCTCCCCTACACCTATCCGCTGGGCCAGGCGCTGGGTCCGACGTACGAGCGCCTCGCGGAGCTGTACGACCAGCTGGGAGATGGCGTGAACGCCGCGAGGTTCTATGCGGCATTCGTCGAGCTGTGGGCCGATGCGGACGAGGAGCTCCAGCCTCGAGTGCGGGCGGCGCAGTCACGCCTCGAGGCGATTCTCGAGGCACGGGGATAGGCGCGGCGGACGGGCAGGAAACCGGCAGTGCACACGGGTCGGGTCGGGAGGTAGGGGGAGCGCAAAACCCGAAGGGAGCAGGTCCATGGCGCTCAAGACGCTGATCAACGAGCTACACCGGCGGTCGATCTGGCAGGTCCTCGCGGGCTATGCGATCTTCGCCTGGCTCCTGTTCGAGACGTTCGAGGTCCTGCGAACCGCCGTCGGGCTCCCGGACTGGGTCGAGCCGACCGCCGCGGTGCTGCTCATCATCATCCTACCCGCCCTCCTCGCCACCGCATCCATCCAGAAGGGGAAGCCGGCCCCGTGGCCCAGGGTGGTGTTCGACGGGGAGGCCGGCGACGAAGGCGCTCCGGCGGCCGGCGGCCGACCCTCGCGGGATCCGTCCCGGGAGCCCGTGGCCGCCCGTGCAGAGCCCGCGCAGACCCCGCTCCGGCCGCGTCGAACCGCGCGCGATGTGTTCACGTGGCGCAATACGGTGGCCGCGGGGGTCGGCGCGTTCGCGATCCTGGCACTCGCCACGGCCGTCTACATGATCCTCAGGACGGCCGGGATCGGGCCCGCGGGGACCCTTGTGGCCCAGGGCACGCTCGACGAGCGCGAGCGGCTGATCCTCGCCGACTTCTCGAGCCCCGAGGATCTGCGCGAGCTGGCGCGGACCATCACCGAGGGTCTCCGTCTGGATCTCGCCCAATCGCCCGTGGTCCGCATCCACCAGCAGCGTTATGTGAGCGCGGCGCTGGACCGCATGGAGCTCGAGCCCGATGCGCGGCTCGAGATGGAGCTGGCGCGCGAGGTGGCCGTCCGCGAGGCGATCCGCGGCGTGATCGGTGGGGAGCTCCGGCAGGTCGGGTCCAGCTATGTGATCACCGCCCAGGTGGTGGATGCGAGCGACGGCTCGGTGCTGGCCTCGCGCCGCGTCACGGCGCGTGACGAAGACGACATCGTCAAGGCGGTGGACGAGCTCTCGAAGAAGCTTCGCGAGCGGATCGGCGAGCCGCTCGCCTCGATCGGCCGGGCCGACGCGCTCGAGAGGGTGACGACCCCGAACCTCGAGGCGCTCCGCAAGTACTCGAGCGCGGTTCGCGCCATCGACGTCGAGGGTGCGCCCGATCGGGGGATCGCCCTTCTGGAGGAGGCCGTCGCGCTGGACTCTACCTTCGCGATGGCGTGGCGCAAGCTGGGCGTTGCGCTGGGTAACCGCGGCGAGGAACGCGTGCGGATCGTGGAGGCCCTCACCCAGGCGTACGCGAATCGCGACCGCCTGAGCGCCCGCGAGCGGGATCTGGCGACCGCCGCCTACGAGACCAACGTGACCGGTGATCTCCAGGCCGCCATGGCGGCCTACGAGGCTCTGCTCGAGCGCGAGCCCGATGAGGACGTGGCGCTCAACAACCTGGGCGACCTCCACATCCGGCTCCGGGAGCCCGAAGTCGCGTGGGAGCTGTTCGAGCGCGCCCTGGGCATCGACACGGCGGACGCGATCCCGTTCATGAACCTGGTGCTCACCCGGACGCACCTGGGCGAGTACGACGCGGCCGCGGCCCTCGAGCGGGAGTACCCCTGGCTCGTACACGACCCCACGGTCCGGGAGCATTTCGCGCAGGTGTGGGCGGCACGGGGCGAGTACGATGAGGCGGAGACGCGGCTCCGCGAGCTGCGCGACGACGAGGTGGCGAGCCCCTTCTGGCAGCGGCTGACGAGCGCGGAGCTCGGCGGCATCGCCGCGACGCGTGGGCGGCTCGCGGAGGCCGAACGAGGCTATCGCGAGGCCATGGTCGCCGCCGAGGGGCGCGGCCTCCGGCGACAGGCCCTCATCTATGCGATCCAGATCGCCCGGCTCGACCTGTGGGTGAGGCGGGATCCCGTGGCGGCGATCGCGGCCCTGGACGAGACGATCCGGACGCACCCGCTCGAGGAGATCGAGCCGCTGGATCGCCCGGCCCCGGAGCTCGCCGAGCTGTTCGCGCTGGCAGGGGAACCGGGGCGGGCGGAAGCCCTCGTTTCGGCGTACGAGGCCGAGGTGGACGAGACGCTGCGTGGGCTCGAACAGCGGATCGCCCTCGAGCGCGCGCGGGGCGCGATCGCCCTGGCGAGGGGAGAGACCGCCCGGGCGGTGGAACGGACGCGGGCCTCCGATCAGGGCACCTGCCTCACGTGCGCCCTCCCACAGCTCGCGGAGGCCTTCGAGCGCGCCGGTCAGGCCGACTCCGCGATCGCAGCCTACGAGCGCTACGTCGAGACGCCGTATCTCTGGCGAACGCGCGATACGGACGGCTGGTTCCTCGCCCGAGCCCACGAACGGCTGGGCACGCTGTACGCGGCTCGCGGAGACTCGGCGGAGGGCGGCCGGCAGCTCGCCCGTCTGGCGAGCTTGTGGGCGGATGCCGACGAGGAGCTCGCGCCCCGCGTGGCCGAGGCCCGCCGACGCGCCTCGGAGCTTGTCGCCGGAAGCGGGGGGATGATGTGACGGGGATCCAGGGGCCGATATGAGACACGTCTTCCGGGAAGTCCACCGCCGCTCGCTGTGGCAGGTCCTCGGGCTGTATGTCGCGGCCTCCTGGGTCGTCCTCCAGGTCGTCGACGTCCTGGCCGACAACATGACCCTCCCGGAGTGGGTGTTCCCCGTCTCGGTCGTGCTCCTCCTCATCGGCCTCCCCGTCGTGCTGGCCACCGCGTTCGTACAGGGCGGCGTGGGGCGGCCCGCCGCCCCGGCTCCGAGCCCGGCGGCCGCGGAGACGAGCCTCTCCCGCGGGTCGAACGCCGGACCGCGCGATCCGGCAGGGAACGGTCCGGAACGGTCATCGGGAGAGGGCGCCCCTTCCCGCCAGTGGCTCACGTGGAGGAACTCGGTCGCGGCCGGCGCGGTCGCGTTCGGGCTCCTCGGTCTCGGAGTGGGCGGCTGGGTCGGCGCCCGGGTCCTCGGCATCGGACCGGCCGGGACCCTGGTGGCCAAGGGTCTCCTCGAGGATCGGGCTCGCGTCGTGATCGCCGACTTCGCCCCCGTTGCCGGGGACTCGGCCCTGGCGCGGACGGTGACCGAGGCCTTCCGAATCGACTTCGCCGAATCGCCCATCGTGCGGGTGGCGGACGCGCCCGATGTCGTGGATGCGCTCGGGCGCATGGAGCGGCCGGCCGACACGCCGCTCGACGCCGACCTCGCGCGCGAGCTGGCGCAGCGCGAGGGCCTTGCCGCCGTCGTGGTCGGCGAGGTCGGCCGCGCCGGAACCGACTACCTGCTCACGGCCCGCGTGATCGCCGCCGACGACGGGGCGGTGCTCGTCTCGCACCGCGAGACGGCCGACGAGGACGATCTCCTGGCCGCCATCGATGCCCTGTCGAAGCGCCTGCGGGAGCGAATCGGGGAGTCGCTCGGCTCCCTCGCCGGGGCCCCGAGGCTCGAGCGTGTGACCACGTCGAGCTTCGAGGCGCTCGAGAAGTACACCGAGGCCGAACGGGCGAGCACCGTGGAAGGAAACCGTGCGCGGGCGATCGCGCTGCTCGAGGAAGCGATCGATCTCGACTCCACGTTCGCGATGGCGCACCGCAAGCTCGGGATCGCCCTCTACATCCAGTTCGAGGAGCGGGATCGGCAGATCGCCGCGTTCACGCGGGCGTTCGAGCTCCGCGAGCGGCTGGGCGATGTCGAACGGTACATCACCGAGGGGACCTACTACACGTACGCGACAGGGGAGCTCGAGAAGGCCGTCACGGCCTACGAGAACGCCCTCGCCATCGAGCCCGAGCTGGGTCCCGCCCTCAACAACCTGGCGCTCGTGTACGCGGACCTCGGCGATCACGAGCGGGCGTGGGAGCTCCTGGAGCGGAACATCGCCGTGGATTCGAGCGGGGCGAATCCGTACACGAACGGGCTGTTTTCGCTCGCCAGCCTCGGGCGCTTCGACGATGTAAGATCGTTGTTCGGGCGCTACGCCGAGCGCTTCTCCGGCAACCCCGGGATCCACTGGTACGGGGCCATCGTCTTCGCCTCGATGGGTGACTACGAGGAGGCGGACCGCCACCTGCGGACCCTGCAGCGCGAGGAGACCGGCAGCCCCCAGCGGCAGGCCGACGTGAACAGCCTTCTCGCGGCCACCGCGGCGGCGCGGGGCCGCCTGCTGGAAGCCGAAGGAAGGGTGGATCGCTGGCTCGCGATCAGCGAGCAGCGCGGTCTCCCCGGCGAGGTGTGGGAGGCGGGGATCACGGGCGCGTTGTTCGATCTCGAGGTGCGGGGAGACCCTGCCGCCGCCATGGGCGCCGTCGAGGCCCTGGAGGGCCGGACGCCTCTCGACCGCGTGACTCCGTACGAGCGCCCCTACTGGGCACTGGCCTCGATCTACGCCGCCGCCGGCCGACCGGCGGATGCCCGCCGATACCTCGACGTGCTCGAGGCCGAGGTCTGGCCGCTCGCCAAGGGGGACCCGATCGTTCGCTGGCAGTACCGCTGGGCACGCGGGGCCGTCGCCGCGGCGGCGGGCGACCACGGGCGGGCGATCGACGAGTACCGCCTCATGGACGAAGGGTACTGCCCTGACTGCCGCGCCCTGGCGCTGGCTCGAGGATTCGACGCGGCCGGACAGCCGGATTCCGCTCTCGCGTACTTCGAACGGTACGCATCGACCCCGGGTGGGGGTCGCATCTTCGGAGATCAGTACGCCCTGGGGAGATCGCTCGCCCGGATGGCGACACTCCTCGACGAGACCGGGGACATGGACGGGGCGGCGGAAGCCTACGCCCGGTTCGTCGAGCTGTGGGCGGAGGCGGACGAGGAGCTCCAGCCGCGGGTGCGTGCGGCGCAGGCCCGGCTCGAGGAGATCCTTCGCGCGCGGGGGTGACGCGCGCCGGGTGACGGAAGGCCCGCCGCGGGGTGTCCGTCCGTCGCGGTGCCGCCTCCCGCGCTTCCCGCGACCCTACTTTCCGCGACCGCCCTTCGTCCCGCCAGCCCCCTTCTTCTCGCCGCCGCCTCCGCCGCCTCCGCCCTTTTTGCGGCTTCGCCCCTTCCCGGCGCCTCCCCCGCCCTTCGTGCCGCCACCGCCCTGCCCCGCCTTCCTTTCGCCGGCGTCCTTCTCGATCAGACCGAAGTCGATCTTCCGCTCCTCGCGATCCACGCGCTCGACCTGGACTTCGACGGCGTCGCCCATCCGGTAGGTCTTCTTCGTCCGTCGGCCGATGAGAGCGTGCTTCAACTCGTCGTGGCGGTAGTAGTCGTCGCCGAGGTTCGAGACGTGGATCAGGCCCTCGATGTCGTATTCGGCGAGGCGGACGAAGAGCCCGAACCCCGTGACGCCGCTGATCGCTCCTTCGAAGTGATCGCCGACGTGGCGCTCCATGAACTCGACCTTCTTCAAGTCGATCGAATCGCGCTCGGCGTCGGTAGCGAGCTGCTCCCGCGCCGTCGCCTGCTTCGCGGTGGCCTCGAGCCAGTCGCGGCTGATCCGGCGGGCGGACCGAGGATCCTCGAGCCATCGGGAGAGCTGCCGGTGGACGACGAGGTCGGGATAGCGTCGGATCGGCGACGTGAAGTGGAGGTACGCCTGCGAGGCGAGCCCGAAATGGCCCTCGTTCGAGGTCGCGTAGCGGGCGCGGGCGAGGCTTCGCAGCACCTGCATGGACACGACGGGTTCCTCGACCTTGCCCTTGACGGCATCCAGAAGACGCTGGAAATCGCGTGGCTTCGGGTTGCCCTTCGGAAACGAGAGTCCGAACTCCGCGGCCACGGCCTGGAGCTCCTCGAGCTTCTCGGGATTCGGATCCTCGTGGATCCGGTACAGCGCGGGCACGCCTTCCTCGATCGTCCACCGCGCTACCGCCTCGTTGGCGGCGATCATGAGGTCCTCGACCAGCATGTGCGTGGCGAGACGCTCGCGGCGTCGCACGTCGATCGGGGCCCCGAGCTCGTCGAGCACCACGTGCGACTCGGGGAGGTCGAAGTCGAGGCTCCCGCGGGCGCGCCGCTGGGCGCGGAAGCTCTCGCTCACCGCCCGCAGCCGGTGGAGGTCCTTCCGGAGCCCGGAGTCCTGCCCGGTCGCCGGGGTCTCCCTTCCGTCGAGGATCTGCTGCGCCTCCTCGTAGGAGAGCTTGTGCGAGCTCCGGATCACGGCCTTGCCGAAGCGCGCGTCGACGAGCTTCCCGGCCCGGTCCACCCGGAGGTGCGCCGCGAGCGTGAGGCGGTCCTCGCCGGGCACCAGCGAGCACAGGTCGCTCGACAGGGCGTGGGGGAGCATGGGGATGACCCGGTCCACGAGGTACACGCTCGTGCCGCGGTCCCACGCCTCGGCGTCGATCTCGTTCGACTCGCGCACGTAGTGCGAGACATCGGCGATGTGGACCCCGATCCATGCCCCCCCGTCGTCCAGAGACCGGACCGAGAGCGCGTCGTCGTGGTCCTTCGCATCGACCGGATCGATCGTCACGATCCGCTGATCGCGGCAGTCCTCTCTCCCCTCGAGGTCCTCGTCCCGGATCCCACGGTCGCGCAGACGCCGCGCCAGCGTTTCCACCTCGTCGGGGAACGTCTCGTCCAGACCGAAGCCCACCTGGATCGCGAGCACCTCGACACCGGGGTCGCCGGGTCGGCCGAGGACGCGCTCGACGCGACCGACCGGGTGGGGCTTCTTCTCGCCCCAGTCGGTGATCTCGACCGCCACGAGTTCGCCCGGCTCCGCCTCGCCGGTCTCGGCCTCGGGGATGAAGACCTCGATCCCTAGCGAAGGCTCGGTGACCTCCAGCCACCCGTGTCCCCGGCGGTGCCGGAAGATCCCCACGAGGCGGGAGTGGGCGCGCTCGACAACCTCGATGACCGAGCCGCGCGGCCCGCGGGCTTCGCGGTGCTCGACGCGAACCGTGACCCGGTCGCCGTCCACGGCGCCCCCGAGATCCCGGGCGCGCACGAACACGTCCTCGTCGCCCTCGTCCGGGATCACGAAGCCGCTGCCGCTCTCGATGACCTGGAGCCGCCCGATGACGAGGCCGAGCTCACGGGGGACGCCGAGGCGACCGCCGCGCACGCGGTAGAGCTTGCCCCAGCCCTCCAGCCGCGTCAGGGCGCGCCGTACGTCCGGGTAGTCTTCCTGGGAGATGTCGAGTGCCTTCGCGATCTCCTTGGGGCGGAGCGGGCGCCGGGCCTCCTCGCCCAGGTGGCGGAGGATCTCCCGGTCGAACCGGCGCTCATCGGGCGACTCGCGGGGTGGAGGCGGTGCGGCTCGTCGGCCGGACGACTTGGGGCCACCGGCGGTCTTCGATCGGCGATCGGCCGACTTCTGTCCGCGGCGGGGGCCGAGCGAGCCACCGCCCTTGCCGCCGGACTTCTTGCTGCTCATGGATTCGATCTCTGGTGTGGGGGGAGCACGGGCGCCATGGAGACGCGACGCGCCGGCGTGCGGAGCATCCTCAGAACGGCTTCGCCTCGTCGATCAGCATGATCGGGATGCCATCATCGATCTCGTATCTGAGACGGCAGGCGTGGCAGAGAAGCGCGTCCTCGTCGGGTCGGTATTCGAGCTCGCCCTTGCACTTCGGGCACACGAGGATCTCGAGGACTTCTTCGGAGAGCGGCATCACCCTTCCTCCTGGGGAACGCGGAACCCGAGGAGCCTAAGCCGGTCCGCGCGCTTCCGCCAGTTGGCCAGAACCTTCACGCGGAGTTCCAGATACACCCTCGCGTCGAGAAAGGTCTCGATCTTCTCGCGCGAGCGGCGGCCGATCCGCTTGATCGTCTTACCGCCCGCCCCGATGACGATCCCCTTCTGCGACTCGCGCTCCACGAACACGAGCGCTTCGATGTAGATCGGCTGGCCCTCGCCCCGCTCCCTGAACTGCTCGATCTGCACGGCGACCGAGTACGGGACCTCCTG
>Ga0299913_10003482_pt1 | contig 12894 bp, 11 predicted proteins | sample RVTome_9_FD_201360 | JGI IMG/M metagenome (GOLD analysis project Ga0299913, IMG submission 201360) | Soil microbial communities from uranium-contaminated site in the Upper Colorado River Basin, Wyoming, United States - RVT155D38 (version 2) ... | reverse complement strand
CGCGTACGCGTGAATTCCCCGGCCCCCCCCCTGGAGTGGTGGCGCGTCGCCGCGCCGACGGTCTGGCTGCCGACGGCCCAGGAAATGGCGGATCTCGACCGCGCGGCCGTCTCCTCGGGCGCGATCCCCGAGCGCGCGCTGATCGAGAACGCCGGTCGGGCGCTGGCCCTGCGCGTGCAGACGCGCTGGCCGGAGGGGCGTGTCCTGTGTCTCGCGGGTAGCGGACACAACGGAGCCGACGCGCTCGTCGCCGCGCGGACGCTCGCGGCATGGGGCCGTCCGGTCGAGCTCGTGTCGTGCGGGAGCCGCCCCCCCGTGCCCGACGTGCTCGCCGGCTGGGACCTTCGGCTCGAGAGCCCCGCGGCGCTCGACTCCGCGCTGTCGAGGGCCGACGTCGCCCTCGATGGGATCCTCGGCACGGGGGTCGATTCGGCGCCCCGGGAGCCCCAGGCTGGAATGATCGAGCGGCTGAATGCCGGCGGGCTCCGCGTCGTGGCCGTAGACGGTCCGAGCGGCATCGACTTCACGACCGGCGCCGTACCCGGGGCCGCCGTGCGAGCCGACCTCACCGTGACGTTCGGGTGGCCGAAGCTCGGACTGCTCCGTTTCCCGGCCCGCGACCGGTGCGGGGACATCGAGGCCGTCGAGATCGGGTTCCCGCCGCCGGCGCCGCCGCCGGCGGCCCGGCTCATCACCGCGGCCTGGGTGCACGCGCTTCTCGGGACGCGGCCCGACGACGCTCACAAGGCGAGCGCCGGCTACCTCGCGCTGGTGGGTGGACAGCCCGGCATGGCGGGGGCGGTCGTGCTCGCGGCCCGGGCCGCGATCCGGGCTGGCGCCGGCATCGTGAAGGTCGTGAGCGCCCCCGCGAATCGCGAGATCGTCCAGACCGCCGTCCCCTCGGCCGTGTTCGTGGACTGGGAGGACGGCGAGGCGGTGTCGGCCACGGTGTCCTGGGCGCGGGCGGTAGCGATCGGTCCGGGGCTCGGCACCTCGGCCGGCGCGCGCGAGCGGGTCGAGCGCGTGCTGTCCGAAGCCGGCGAGCGTGTCGTCGTGCTCGATGCCGACGCCCTCAACGTGTGGGAGGACGACCCGGAGGCGCTCGCCGCCGCCCTCCCGCAACGGGCCCTCCTGACCCCGCACCCGGGCGAGATGGGACGGCTGTGGGAAGGCGGTCGCGAGGCCGTGCTGGACGATCCGCCCCGGGTGGCCCTGGCGGTCGCGGCCCGGCTCGGGTGCGCCGTCCTCCTCAAGGGGGCCCCCACCTGGGTCGCCACCCCCGATGGCGCGCTCCGGGTGACCTCCGTGGCCACCCCGGCCTTCGCGACGGGTGGCGTGGGCGACGTGCTCACCGGTCTCGCGGGAGCGTATGCGGCCGCGGGTCTGGAGCCGGCCGATGCGGCCACCTGCGCGCTCGGCATCTCGGGTCTCGCGGCCCTCGCCGCGCCGGGGCCCGTCGGCCACGCCGCCCAGGACCTCCCCGACCGGATCCCGGGTGCGCGGGGATCGCTGGACGGGCTCCGGCCGGGTGCTTGGCCGGGCGTGCTCGTCGCGCTGCCCGCGGCGCACGCCGGCCCCTCCGATGACTGAGCGGGTCGGACGGGGCGGCCCACCGCGGCTCGCCCCGGGGCCCGAGACGGCGCGGATCGTGGCCTTTCTCGATGCCGCGTCCACGGCTTGCGCGACCCCGGCGCCCACGGCGGCGCCGGCCGCGGGTCGGGTCGTGGTGGGCCCGGGTGACGACGCCGCCGCGATCGAGACCCGCACGGGCGCGCGCGTCGTGCTCTCGACCGACGCGAGCGTGGAGGGCGTCCACTTCCGGCGCGAGTGGATGACCTGGGAGGTGATCGGCCACCGGGCGGCCGCGTCGGCGCTCAGCGATCTCGCGGCCATGGGAGCCGCGCCGATCGGGCTCCTCGTGTCGGCCGCGCTCCCGCCCGAGCTCGACGCGGGCACGGCCGCGGCGCTCGGCCGCGGCGTCGGCCGGGCGCTCGCGCTCGCGGGGGGGCGGCTCCTCGGGGGTGATCTGGTCGCCTCGCCCGGGCCCGTGATGCTGGACGTCACGGTGGTCGGGGAGACGCCACGACCGGTGACCCGGGCGGGCGCGCGGGCCGGCGACGAGGTCTGGGTGACGGGGGAGCTGGGCGGCGCCGCGTCGGCCGTGGCGGACCTGCTGGCGGGTCTCGAGCCGCTGCCGGCGGCGCGGGCCGCGTTCGAGCGGCCGCGTCCGCGGATCCGCGAGGGCATGCGGCTCGCGGAGGCCGGCGTGCACGCGATGATCGATCTCTCCGACGGGCTCGCCAGGGACGCGCGCCACCTGTCGATCGCCTCCGGGGTCCGGATCGAGCTCGAGTGGGGGCGTCTCCCGATCCACCCCGGCGCGGTCCCGCACCTCGAGGCCGACGCCGGCCGGCGCCTCGTCCTCTCCGGGGGCGAGGACTACGAGCTCCTGTTCACGGCGGCACCGGGCGTCGCCGTCGGTCTGCGCGCCGCCTTCGAGAGGGACTTCGACGTGCGGCTCACCGAGATCGGACGCGTATGCGAGGGGACCGGCCTCGCGATCCGCGACGCGGACGGTGCCCTCGTGTCGGCCGGGAGCGGCTACGACCCGTTCGGGCCGGCGGGCTCGTGATCCGCGTCCTCTGGTTCCGGTTCGTGGTCGTCGTCTCCACGACGTTCTTTTCGATCCTCGGCCTGCTGGGCGGGCTCCTGCGGGCGCCGCCCGGCCTCTACGACTGGATCCACCGCACCTGGGGCCGCTCGATCCTCGCCGCCGCGGGCGCGAAGGTCGTCGTCGAGGGGCTGGAGAACTCCACGCCCGGGCGCGCCCAGATCCTCGTTGCGAACCACCAGTCGATGCTCGACATCTGGGCGCTCATGGCCGCGATCCCGGCCTCGCTCCGCTTCGTGGCCAAGGAGGAGCTGTCCCGGATCCCGGTCTTCGCGGCGGCGTGCCGGGCCGCGGGTCACGTGTTCATCGACCGGACGAAGGCGGGACAGGCCGTGGAGGCGATCCGTGCCGCGGGCGAGCGCATGCGAGAGGATGGGCTCACGCTCGTCCTCTTCCCGGAGGGGACCCGCTCGGTCGACGGCTCTCTGGGGCGGTTCCGCCGGGGGGCGTTCGCCCTCGCCATCGAGACCCGGGCCGACCTCATCCCGGTGGCCATCGAGGGCGGAGGGCGGATCCTCGGCCGGGGCGTGAAGCGGGTCCGGCCGGGGACGATCCGCATCCGGCTCGCGCCTCCGGTACCGCTCGCCGGGCTCCGGGCGGAGGACCGGGACGGGCTGGTGGAGGAGACGCGGGCGACCGTAGCCTCGATGCTGGGGGAGCTCGGGGAGCCCGTCTGAGCGCGGGGCCTTGTTCGGGCCGGCGGTCGCGATCATGTTGATGACGGGTGAGGACCGGCCGCTCGGCCGGCAGGGTGGGGACGGGGTCCCGCCGAACGCATCGAATCCGGACCGACGACGAGGCTGCCCGATGACGGCCATCCAGGACGTGACTGGTCGCGAGATCATCGACTCCCGTGGCAACCCGACGGTCGAGGCCGAAGTCCGCCTGGAAGACGGCACGCTCGGCGCGGCGGCGGTGCCGAGCGGCGCCTCCACGGGTGAGCACGAAGCCGTGGAGCTCCGTGACGGGGAGGGCGACCGGTACGGCGGAAAGGGCGTCCGCAAGGCGGTGGCGCACGTGAACGGACCGATCCGCGAGCGCGTGATCGGTCTCGACCCCGCGCAGCAGCGGGAGCTCGACCGGACGCTGATCGAGCTCGACGGTACGCCGAACAAGGGTCGTCTCGGCGCGAACGCCATCCTCGCCGTCTCGATGGCCGCGGCGCGCGCCGCGGCGGCCGCGGCCGGCGTGCCGCTCTTCCGCCACCTCGGGTCGTCCGACTCCCGCGTCCTCCCGGTGCCGATGCTCAACATCCTGAACGGCGGCGCCCACGCGAACAACAACGTCGACATCCAGGAGTTCATGATCGTCCCGGTGGGCGCGGACCGCTTCTCCGAGGCGCTCCGGGTCGGCGTCGAGGTGTTTCACGCGCTGCGCCGTCGGCTGGCGTCGGCGGGGCATTCGACGGCCGTGGGCGACGAGGGCGGAGTCGCCCCGGACCTCGAGTCGAACCGCGAGGCTCTCGACCTGATCATGGAGGCGGTCGTTGACGCCGGCTACGCGCCGGGCGAGGACGTGCTGCTCGCCCTCGACTGCGCCGCCTCGGAGCTCTTCGACCCGGGCACCGGGACGTATCGCCTCGAGAGCGGCGGCGAGGCCGGCTCGCACGACGCCGCGGCCCTGGTCGACCTGTACGAATCGTGGCTCGAGACCTACCCGATCGTGTCGATCGAGGACGGGCTCGCCGAGGACGACTGGGAGGGCTGGACCGCCATGACGCGGCGGCTCGGAGGGCAGGTGCAGCTCGTGGGAGACGACCTGTTCGTGACCAACGTCGAGCGCCTGAAGCGCGGCATCGATGGGGGCGTGGGCAACGCGATCCTCATCAAGCTCAACCAGATCGGCACCGTGAGCGAGACGCTCGACGCGATCGGGATGGCCGCCGATGCCGGATACGGGGTCGTGATCTCGCACCGCTCGGGGGAGACCTCGGACACGTTCATCGCCGACCTCGCCGTGGCCACGAACGCGGGTCAGATCAAGACCGGCTCCGCGTGCCGCTCCGAGCGGGTGGCGAAGTACAACCAGCTCCTCCGCATCGAGGCGGCGCTCGGGGATGGGGCCGAGTACCCGGGGCGCAGCGCCTATGTCTGAGGCCACGAGCCGCCGGGTCAGCCGGATCCTGTCCTCGATCGGGGTGGCGCTCGCCCTCTACTACCTGTTCATGGGGGGCGAGTACGCCCTGTTCGACGTGCGCGAGCTTGAAGCGGCCCGGGCGGACCGCGTGGCCCGCATCGACTCGCTCCGTACCGTGCTCGATTCGGTCGAGGCGTGGGCGGACAGCCTGGAGTCGAGCCCGCGGGTCATCGAGCGTGTGGCGCGCGAGAAGCACGGCTTCATCCGCCCCGGCGAGCTCCTCGTCCGCTTCGTGAACGACGACGAGCTGGAGGACGGCACCGGCTCGGGCGGCTGACGGCGCGACGGCCCCCGGCCGCGACCCCCACCCGGGGCCGATGAGACCCCTCCGGGGGTTGACCCGCCCCCCCGGAATCGAGTAGCATAATCCCCGCGTTGCGGGGTGGAGCAGTCTGGTAGCTCGTCGGGCTCATAACCCGAAGGTCGCGGGTTCGAATCCCGCCCCCGCTATTCGACCGGAGCCCCACGCTCCGGTCTTTTTTTCGTCGTCCGGGCCCGCGGCGTCGGGGCCCGACCGACCGGGCAGGGTAGCTCAGCCTGGTAGAGCAAGGGACTCATAAGCCCTGGGTCGGGGGTTCGAATCCCCCCCCTGCCATCCCCACGTAACACGAGGCCCCGTACGCACTTCGCGCCGGGGCCTTCGTGTCGTTTCGGCGGAACGCGCTCGGAGGTGATCGCTCGCGCTCCGTTCCCGCAGGGGGTCGGTGGTTCCGTCTCGACTTCAGTGGTTGCCGTGGTGCGGGCCGTCTCCGCGGTGGGTGCGCTCGCCCGGGTCCGCCCTCTCGTCGGTCTCCTCGCGCTCCTCGTCCTCGAGACCGCGTTCCGCCACCGCCGCGTGGCTCACGAGCGGAGGCGGCGAATGCTCGATGATGTCCTCCATGAAATCCTCGTCGAACAGCATGGATCGGGTCCTGGCTCGGGTGGTCTCGACGCTCGGGCCCCGGGGGCCCGCCCGACAGAGGGAGGGGCAACGGTCGTACCCGCGGAAAAGCCCCGAAAGACGCGGCTACCGGCGCGGGCGGGGGTCCGGAGTTGTTTCGCCCGGGCACGGCCTGAACGGAGCGCGGCCGAGCGATCCCGGCGAGACAACCGGCGGGTCATGGCGTACGTTGTGCGCATGATGGCGAGAGCGGAGAACGGTGTCGGACGGCCCGTCGCGGAACAGCGTCGGACGGGGCCGGGAGACGGCGGACGGCCTGTGCAGGTGCTGGTGCGTCTGTCCGGGGAGCTCTCCACCAAGTCGCGACGCACGCGCGGGCGCTTCCAGAAGCGGCTCCGCGCCAATCTCGAGGACGCGTTCGCGTCCGAGGGCGTCGCTGCGGGCATCGATGCCGGCTGGAGCCGGTTCTTCGTCGAGGTGCCCGACGCGGTCTCACTCGGGCCCTTGGAACGCTCGTTCGGCGTGAGCAGCGCCTCGGTGCTCGCGGGGAGCTGCCCCGCCGAGCTCGATGCGATCGTGGAGACCGGACGCCGTCTGTTCTCGGATCGGGTGCGCGGGCACACGTATGCGGTCCGGGCGAGGCGCTCGGGGACGCACCCGTTCTCGTCGGGCGACATCCACCGCGACCTCGGCGCCGCGCTCAACGAGGGAGCCACGGTCGACCTCGGGAATCCGGAGGTCTCCGTGAACGTCGAGGTCCGCGACGACCGCGCGTTCTTCTACGCCGACCGGTTCGCGGGCCCGGGGGGGCTCCCCCTCGGCGTGCAGGGCCGCGCGCTCGCCCTCATCTCGGGCGGGTTCGACTCGGCGGTGGCGGCCTGGATGGCCCTCCGTCGAGGCGTCGCGCTCGACTACCTGTTCTGCAACCTCGGCGGAAGCGCCTACGAGCGCATGGTGGTCGAGGTGACGAAGGTGCTGTCCGACTCGTGGAGCTACGGCACCCGCCCGCGGCTCCACGTGCTCGACTTCGGACCGGTGGTGGAGGCGATGCGCGAGGCCTGCAAGCCGGCGTACCTCCAGGTCGTGCTCAAGCGGCTCATGTACCGCGCGGCGAGCCTCGTGGGCGAGGAGATCGGGGCCGAGGCCCTGGTCACGGGGGAGTCCATCGGGCAGGTGTCCTCCCAGACGCTCACCAACCTGCGTGCCATCGACGACGCGGCGGCGCTCCCCGTCCTGCGGCCCCTGCTCGGGTTCCACAAGGAGGAGATCGTGGCCCGGGCGCGCGAGATCGGGACCTACGAGCTCTCGGCGCGCGTGCGCGAGTACTGCTCGATCGCTCCCGCGAGGCCGGTCACCGCGTCGAGCCCCGAGGACGCCCGCGCGCAGGAGGACGCCGTGGGGACGCTCGAGGTGGAACGGGCGGTGGCCGAACGCCACGTGCTCGACCTGCGCGAGCTGAGTCCGCGCGAGATGGTGGGCGCGGGACTCTACGTCACCGAGATCCCAGAGGGCGCGGATGTGATCGACACCCGCCCGGCGGAGGCGTTCGAGGCATGGCATTGGCCCGGGGCCGCGCGGCGCGACCTCGAGGCGCTCGAGGCATCGTTCGGCGAGCTCGACAGGACGCGCACGTACGTGCTCGTGTGCGCGGAGGGGATCCGGACGGCGTACGTGGCCGAGCACATGCAGCGGGAAGGATTCGAGGCCTACTCGTTCCTCGGGGGCGCGCCCCGTCTCCGGCGTCTTTCCGCCGCGGCGCCGAACGGCACCGGGGAGGAACGCGAGCGTTGAGCGGCGCGAGCCGTCCCGGACGGCCCGCCCCCGACGCGGGGATGCGGGCCGCACTCGAGGCCGTCCGGGCGGGACCCGTCCCCACGCACATCGCGGTGATCATGGACGGGAACGGGCGCTGGGCCGCCGAGCGGGGCCTCCCCCGCTGGGAGGGCCACCGCGCGGGGATGGGCGCGGTGCGCGAGGTCATCGAGGGCGCCGCGGAGGCGACGGTCGCGCACCTCACCCTGTACGCCTTCTCGTCCGAGAACTGGGATCGTCCGCGCGACGAGGTCGACGCGCTCATGGCCCTGCTCGAGGAGTACGTAGAGACCCAGCGCGAGGAGCTCGCCGAGAAGGGAATCCGGGTGACGGTGTTCGGGGACCTGTCGCGTCTGTCGGACTCCGCGCGGGCGGCGGTCGCCGATCTGGAGCGGACGACGGCGGCCGGCAATGCGCTCGAGGTGCACCTCGCGATCAGCTACGGCTCGCGCGCCGAGATCGTGGCGGCCTGCCGGGCCCTCGCACGGAGCGCGACCGGCGGCGAGCTCGCGCCCGAGGAGATCGACGAAGCCGCCCTCTCCGACCGGCTCCTGACGCGGGCGTGGCCGGACCCCGACCTCCTCGTACGAACGAGTGGGGAGATGCGGCTCTCGAACTTCCTCCTCTGGCAGCTCGCGTACGCCGAGCTCCACGTGACGCCCGTCCTGTGGCCCGATTTCACGCGCGAGGACCTGTTCGGCGCCATCGTCGACTACCGGGGCCGGGACCGGCGCTTCGGTCTCGTCCGCACGGGCCCATGAGCGGGAACGGGGCCGGATCCCGGACCGCGATGCCCGACGCCGGGAGGCGTCGCCGGTGAGACCGGATCTGCGCAACCGCCTCGCGGTCGCGGGGGTGGGCGTACCCCTGTGCGCCCTGTTCGCCTACGTGGGCGGGGCGCTGTTCGCCGTCGGTCTCGGCGTGGTGGCCGCGATCGGGTACTGGGAGTACGCGAACATGATGCACGCGGCCGGGACCCGCGTGTTCGACCGGCTGGGGGCCGTGGCCACGTTCCTCTACCCCACCGTCATGCTGTACGGGGGGTTCTGGGCCGGCGGGCTGTACGGGGGCGCGCTCCTCATGGGGCTCGCGGCGTTCGCGATCGCGACCGTGCCGCTCGAGGAGCGGCCGGTGCTCGCCACCGCCGTCTCGGCCTTCGGCGTGCTCTACCTGGGCGGTCTCCTGAGCTTCGGCGTGCCGCTCCGCGAGGGGTGGCTCATGGTCCCGCCGCTCGTGGCCGAGACCGAGGACCGGCTGTCGAAGACGCTGTTCTTCTTCTTCCCGATCATCGTGACGTGGATCGCCGACACGGCGGCGTATTTCGGCGGTCGCACGTTCGGCAGGCGGCAGCTCGCCCCGAAGATCAGCCCCAACAAGACGAGGGCGGGGGCCGCGTGCGCGCTGCTCGCGGCCACGGCCGTGGCGCCGGTGTATTCGCGCTGGGTGCTGCCGGGTGGCTGGGAGTTCGACCTGGGCCCGTCGGTCGCGTTCGGGTTCGCGATCGGTCTGTTCGCGATCATCGGAGACCTCGTGGAATCGGCGCTCAAGCGCGAGTGCGGGGTGAAGGACGCTTCGAACCTCCTCCCGGGTCACGGAGGCGTGCTGGATCGGCTGGACTCGCTCGTGTGGGCGATCCCCACCGCCTTCCTGTTCATGGCGGTCTTCAAGTGAGCGGTCGTCGCGGGATCGCGATCCTTGGGGCGACGGGCTCGATCGGCGCGTCGGCGGTCTCGGTCGTGCGCCGTCACCCCGACCGGTTCCGGGTGGTCGCGCTGACGGCGCACCGGCGGACCGAGGCCCTCGATGCGCTCGCCCTCGAGCTCGAGCCCGATCTGGTGTGCGTGACCGGAAGCCGGGAGGACGAGTTCGAGCCCCGCTGGGCGGGCGAATGGCGCTTCGGACCCGGCGCCGCCTCCGAGGCGGCCGCGCACGCGGCCGCCGACATCGTGCTCAACGCGCTCGTGGGGATCGCCGGGCTGGAGCCCACGCTCACCGCGCTCGAGGCCGGCAAGCGGCTCGCGCTCGCCAACAAGGAGTCGCTGGTGACCGGGGGGCCGTTCGTGCTCGATGCGCTCGCGCGCGGCGGCGGGGAGCTCCTGCCGGTCGACAGCGAGCACTCTGCCGTCCACCAGTGTCTCGCCGGGCGGCCGGCCGCCGAGGTCTCGCACCTCACGCTGACGGCCTCGGGAGGCCCGTTCCGCGACTGGTCGCCGCAGCGACTCGCCGCCGCGTGCCCGGACGACGCGCTCGCGCACCCGACGTGGGACATGGGGGCCAAGATCACCGTGGACTCGGCGACGCTCGCCAACAAGGCGCTCGAAGTGATCGAGGCGCACGTCCTGTTCGGATTGGGGTACGACGCCATCGACGTGGTCGTGCACCCGACCTCGATCGTCCACTCGTTCGTCGAGTTCCGGGACGGGTCGTGTCTGGCGCAGCTCGGGAGGCCGACGATGGAGGTGCCCATCCTGTACGCGCTGGGCTATCCAGAGCGCATCGACGACGGCCGCGTCGCGGCCGGCTTCGACCCGCTGCGGGACGGCCCGCTCGAGTTCGAGCCGCTCCGCCGGGACGCGTTCCCCCTCTTCGAGGCGGGGGTCGACGCGGGTCGCCGGGGGGGTGAGCTTCCTGTCGTGTTCAACGCCGCCAACGAGGTGGCCGTGGCGGCCTTTCTCGACGGCCGGATCGGCTTCAGGGAACTCTCGGAGGCGGTCATTCGTACGCTTGGGCGATTCTCGGACGCCCCGATCGAATCGCCGGAACGAATCTGGCAGGTCGACGCGTCGGCGCGCGACGCGGCACGCGAGGAGGCCCGGGCGCTGTCCCTGGAGTCCGGCGTGCCGGCCGCGCGCCGCGCACCCTGATGCCTGGAGAAGCCTGAGTGATCCTCACCATCGCAGTCACGATCCTCGTCCTGGGCGTGCTCATCTTCGTGCACGAGCTGGGGCATTTCGTGGCGGCCAAGAGCGTGGACATCGAGGTGCCGCGGTTCTCCATCGGCCTGGGTCCGAAGATGTTCGGGTTCCGGCGCGGCGAGACGGAGTACGTGATCTCGTGGATCCCCCTCGGCGGCTACGTGAAGATGGCCGGGATGGCGGACGAGGAAGTGACCTCGAAGCTGGAGGGCGGCGGCGATACGGGCACGGGAGCGGGGCAGCGGGACTTCGAGGCCAAGCCGCTGTGGGCGCGCACGCTCGTGATCTGCGCCGGGGTGGTGATGAACTGGCTGTTCGCGATCCTCGCGTTCGGCGCGATCGCGATGGGGCAGGGGGTCGCCGAGCCCCGCATTACGGACGTGCGGCCCGACAGCCCGGCCGAAGCCGCGGGGCTCCAGGTCGACGACCTCATTCGCCAGGTGGACGGCTCGCGCGTCCGCGACCCGCTCCAGGTGAGCCTCCTCATCGAGCGGAAACCCGGCGCGCCGGTCCGGTTCGAGATCGAGCGTGGCGACGAGCGGCGCGAGATCACCGCCATCCCCGATTCGGTCGATCTCTTCAACGAGATCGCGCAGGAGTCGAGGGTCGTGGGCCGCGTGGGGATCGGGATCGGGCAGGCCTCCCGCCCCGCCGGGGTGGGCGAGGCGCTGGCTCACGGCTGGGGGAGCACCGTGTACTGGAGCCGCGCCGTCGTGCAGTTCCTCGGAGACCTCGTCACCGGGCGGAGCTCGGCCCGCGAGGTCGGCGGCCCGATCATGATCGGACAGATCTCCGGTCAGGCCGCGCGCGCCGGCTTCTGGCAGCTCCTGAGCTTCATGGCGATCATCTCGATCAACCTCGCGATCTTCAACCTCCTCCCCATCCCCGTCCTCGACGGCGGCCATCTCCTGTTCCTGGGGATCGAGGCCGTGCGCGGGCGAGCCCTGAGCGTCGAGCAGCGGCTGCGCTTCACGACCGTCGGGATGGTGTTCGTGGTCGGCCTGATGCTGTGGGCCGTGGGGAACGACCTCCTGCGGGTGCTCGGCTTCTAGGAAGCCGCCGGAGCCTCCGGGGCCCGGGCAGCGCGGGATCCGGCCGCACCCCGCGGGTCCCGGCCGCCGGCTCCGTCGAACAACGACAGCTGCGGCCCGGCGCGGCGCCGGGCGAGCTCCTCGATATGGAAGCGCTCGGTGGGGTCGTCCTGCGGCGCCGTGGCGAGCAGGCCTTCGTAGCGCGTCGGAAGCAGTCCTTCCGCGACGCGGTCCGCGGCCAGGGACGGGTCGTTGCATTCCGTGCTCAGGTGTGCGAGCAGGATCCCGCCCAGCCCGGGGTGGGCGAGCTCGCGGGCGAGGTCGGCCGCGAGCCGGTTCGAGAGGTGCCCGCGGCTCCCTCCGATCCGCTGCTTCACGCCCCACGGATACGGCCCCTCGCGCAGCAGACGCTCGTCGTGGTTCGCCTCGAGCACGAGGAACGCGCAATCGCCGAGGGCGCTTCGCACGGGCTGCGTGGCGCGCCCGAGGTCGGTGGCGATCCCGAGCTTGAGCCCGGTGCGCTCCTGGCGGATCACGATCGCCACCGGCTGCGCCGCGTCGTGACAGGTGGACACCGGCTCGACGGTGAGACTGCCCACACGCACCGCCCGCCCGTCCAGCTCGCGGAGGCGCTCGCCGCCGCGCAGGAGCGGGGCTGCCCGGCGGCGGGTGCCGGACGTCATCGCGAGCGTCCATCCCCAGCGCCGCGCGCCCACCCCGATCCCGGCGGTGTGGTCGCGGTGCTCGTGGGTGACGACCACCACGCCGATCGACTCGGGGTCGACCGAGAGCCGTTCCAGACGGAGCCGGAGCTGCCGGCCGCTGAACCCCGCGTCCACGAGAAGCCGCGAATCGCCGGACTCGACGAGGAACGCGTTCCCGCCGCTCCCGCTCCCCAGCGACGCGACCGAGAACGACGTCATCCGGCCTCACCCCGAGCCGCGTCCCACACGTCGCCGAGCCAGCCCAGCACGCGCGCGTCGGGCTCGACGCCGCGCCGTGGCATCACGGCCCCGGCCGTGTCGAGGAACGCCTCGCGTCGGTAGGTCTCGAACCGGTCGCCGCTCCCCCACGAGAACGGGGGGATCCACTTGGGCGGCATCTCGGAGCCGAAGACGTTGGAGCCGGCCCCGATCACCGTGCCCGTGTTCAGCATCACCCCGATCCCCGTCTTCACGTGGTCCCCGATCAGGCACCCGAGCTTCGTGAGGTGCGTGTCGACCGTCTCCCCGGGGGGGCCGACACGGATCGAGCCGTACGTGTTCTTCAGATCGCTGTTCGTCGTGAGCGCGCCGAGATTGACCCAGGAGCCGACGTACGCATGACCCAGAAAGCCGTCGTGCGCCTTGTTCGCGTACCCGAGGACGGTGGTCTCCTCGACCTCGCCGCGCAGGTACGACATCGGCCCGGCGCTCGTCAGCGAGATCGAGCCGCCCAGGAGCCGTGACC
>Ga0299913_10003479_pt1 | contig 12897 bp, 12 predicted proteins | sample RVTome_9_FD_201360 | JGI IMG/M metagenome (GOLD analysis project Ga0299913, IMG submission 201360) | Soil microbial communities from uranium-contaminated site in the Upper Colorado River Basin, Wyoming, United States - RVT155D38 (version 2) ... | reverse complement strand
CGACTGGCCGGGCAACGTGCGCGAGCTCGAGAACGTGGTCGAACGGCTGCTGGTGCTGGCGGGCTGGAGCGACGACAAGGAGCGTGGAAAGCAGATCGATCTCCCGGACCTGCCCGAGAAGATCCGTCAGAAGCCCGAGGTCACGCTGGTGAACGACGTGCCGGCGCCCACGCCCACGATGGAGACGATCGAGCAGGCGTACATCAAATGGGTGCTGGGCAAGACGGACGGCAACAAGGCCCGGGCGGCCGAGATCCTCGGCATCGACCCCTCGACCCTGTACCGGAAGATCGACCGCTATGACATCAAGACCGCGTAGGAACGGCACGGCGGGTGCACTGTCGTGGCGGGGTGATGGCGAATTGCAAGGCGGCCTCAGATCGGGTTTGCGATGGATGCGAGCCCGGACAGGGCCGAAAAAAGACGGAAGTGCCTCTATAATCTATTGCCCGATAATGCTTTGAGGCATTCTCCAGAACGTGGCACGAGGATTGGCACCAGACTTGCTTCTATCCGGTGGCACAGACAGGGCTACACCGCAGGGGCCTGGGAGCGGAAGCCCGAACCGCCGGAACAACCAGGGCAACCGAACGAAGGAGCTGAACCGTGAGAATCCGCAAGAACAACAAGGGCTTCACGCTCATCGAGCTGCTGATCGTAGTCGTGATCATCGGCATCCTCGCCGCGATCGCGATCCCGCGCTTCGCAGCCACCAAGGGCAAGGCGTTCGACGCCGCCGCGAAGACCGACCTGCGCAACGCCATGACCGCGCAGGAAGCCTACTTCTCGGACTGGCAGACCTACACCGCCCATGCCAACCTTGACCGGCAGGCGTCCACTGGTGTGACCCTGACCGCCGTGGGAACCGCTGGCGGGTACTCGATGACCGCCGGGCATTCTTCTGGTGGGAGCTCGTGGTGCGTGACGTCGGGCGCAGGGAATATCCAGAAGTGCTAGTCGGCTGATTCCTCGGCCGAAGCAAGCTGGCGCGGCGCGGGACCATCCGCGCCGCGCTTTTTTTGTGCCGGTAGGTAGCGCTATAGACGAAGCAGAAGAGGTGAATCCTTGAAGCGAGAGGTGGCGTTCGGGGGCGTCGTCGGGCTGGCCTGTATCCTCTTCTGGGCCCCGCTCTGGACGGGACAGCAAACGATCTTCATCCTGGACGCTGCATCCTACTTCTATCCCATGAAGGCCGCTCTGGCGCGCATGGTCCAGGCGGGAGAGTGGCCGTGGTGGAATCCCTGGCTCAGAAACGGACTGCCGTTCTTCGCCAATCCCCAGGTCGGCCTGTTCTACCCACCGACGGCCCTATTCTTTTTCCTACCTACCTCGCTTGCATTCAATTGGGTAGTAATCCTCCATTTTCTCGTCTTGGCGACAGGGTTCTATGCCTGGCTGCGGCGGATCGGGAGATCCCCTGCCGCGGCCGCTCTGGGTGGTCTTGCTATCGCCTGGGGGGGGGTCGCCGTTTCGATGACGATTTATCTCAACAATCTTCAGGCGATCGCATGGATCGGCTGGACGCTATGTGCCTGGACCCTGTGGCTCCAGATGAGAACGCCCAGATGGCTCGCATTAACCGCGTGCGGATTTGCATTACAGTTTCTCGCCGGCGAGCCCCAGATCCCGGTGCTCACGGCAGCTATCGCCCTGCTACTGGCCTGGGTCGGACTGGGCTCGGGGGAGACGAGTCTCAAGGGCTTCGGGGCCCCGCTCGTCGCTGTCAGTCTTGCAGCGATTGCCGCGCTCCTCCTCACGGCAGTCCAGCTCTTGCCAACCGCGGAGCTTTTCCTCCAATCGGGCCGAAGTTCGGGTCTCAATCCCATGGAGACCCTTTCGTGGTCGCTGAATCCCGCGCAGCTCTACAACCTCCTTCTGCCGAGGTATTGGGATGGCATAGAAGGGATGTTTGACCTCCGTCGCCTCCCGATGTCTTTCCAGCCGTGGATCTTCACCTCCTATCTGGGGGTTGCAGCGATCGCTCTCGCCATAGCTGGAACGGGGCGACCGAACAGACGCTGGTCACTGTTGTGGTGGGGGCTGGCCATTTTGGGCATTCTGTTCGCGCTGGGGTCCAACAATCTGCTGGTAACAAGATTGGTCGACCTTCCTCTCCTGCGGGTCTTTCGGTATCCGGAGAAGCTGCTCCTCCTGCCCGCCATCGCCATTCCAGTACTCGCGGCGACGGGACTAGATCGAATTCTGAAGGAGAACCGGGTCGCATCACGCGCCATGATTATAGCATTGGTGATGGCGTCCCTCGGCCTCATGGGATGGCTACTCGTCCGATTCGAGGTCCTGGACGAAATCTTGATATGGTGGTCGCCGGAAACACGCGCGGGAACCGACATGGAGTGGGTCATCGTGGGTTTTGACCGCGGATTCCGACACGTAACTCTCTTCGCCGGCATCCTCGCCTCCCTGCTCTTCCTGAGGCTGCGGGTGCGGTCTGCCTTCATGGGGCCGTTAATCGTTGCGGTCGTCGTTGCCGATCTGGTTGCCGTGAACCCGGCGGCGGTGGGCCTGGCCCCCACACGGCTCCTCAACCAATGGCCCGAGGTTCTGGAAGGGTTGCCGGTCGACGAGCTCCGGACCAGCGCTAGAATCCGGAGCTCCCCTCTCGGTGAAGCTTCGCGTGGTTGGTTTATCGTCAGAGGGGTCGCGGTCGCGTCACAGCAGTACTTCCTCTTCAACACGATGGCGCCGAACCACAGCATGGTTCACGGCATCCTGGCGCAAGACGGCATCGAGGCCTTCCGTCCCCGCAGCGACGACGTGCAATCCGAGATCCTCCAGCTCCTTTCACCGGACCTTCAGGTACGGTATCTGCGACTCCAGAGCACGAAATGGCTCCTGCACTGGCCGATTGACTTGCCGGGCTTGGAGCCGGCCTCGGAAAAGTCGGTATTCCGGCTCCGGCAGTATCGGATCACAGATCCTCTGCCTAGGGCCTATATGGTGGGTAGGGTGGAAGTCCTGGCCGACTCCGTGGAGATCCTCAAGCGCTTCATCGAAGGGGGGGAGGATCCACATAGCATCGCGTACGTGAGCCAGGGCGCTCCTCTCGCGGGCGCCATGGAGCCGATCGACGGCCGAGTTCGTTGGCTGGCGGGAAATAATCACTCTGTACGCCTTCGCGTCTCGGCCCCTGACAGCACAATGCTCGTCCTCACCGATACCTGGTATCCGGGCTGGAGAGCCACCGTCGATGGTGCTCCAGTGCCGATCGAACACGTGAACTGGCACTTCAGAGGAGTTCGGCTGACCCCGGGGGAGCACCTTGTCAGGTTTGATTTCAAGCCCACTGGCATCCTCACGGGCGGGGTGCTCAGCCTGATTGCTCTGGTCGGATTGTGTTTCGCGATCGTGAAGGGGGGGAAAGGTGGAGGCTGAGGAGTACGATCGGATGGAGCGCTTGGAGCGCACCCACTGGTGGTTTCATGGCAAGCGCGTGGCAGTGGGAGCGCTCCTGCGGCGGGCGAGGGTGCAAGACCCGAGTGCGGAGGAGGTGACCGTCGACGTCGGATGCGGCACGGGGGCGGTTCTGGAACGATTCGGGGGACAAAGCGCAAGCATCGGTATCGACGATCATTGGGAGGCGCTGCGACACGCTCGGATGAAGGCTGGTCCGCAGCTGATGCTTTCGGACGCTCGCGCCCTCCCGTTTCGGGAAGCGAGCATCGATCGAATCTTCCTCCTGGATGTGGCCGAGCACGTGCAGGAGGATGAGCTGGTATTCGCCGAGGTTCGCCGCGCGCTCAATCCGAACGGCCTGGCGGTGATTCACGTGCCCGCCCATCCAGCGTTATGGTCGTCCCACGACGAAGCGGTACATCACGTTCGACGGTATACGCGGCGCCGATTGAAACGCCGGCTGGAGGAGGCCGGCCTCCAACCTATAGTCCTGACCTATACCTTCGCCGGGATTCTCCTCCCGGCGGTAGCCGTCAGGGCATGGAAGCGGAAGCTGCCAGGCCATACGCGGGTTGACTTCGATGTTTCTCCAGGCTGGATGAACCGAATTCTCCACCGCTGGCAAGACCTGGAGGCCAGATGGCTGGGGTGGCGGAACCTGCCGTTCGGGCTGTCGTTGGGGGCGGTTGTACGATGCGCTCCAAGGGTGAGTCAATGAACCCTTGGCTCGAGCAACACAAGCGGAGTGTGGGATGGACGCTTTTCGGGCTCACGCTCCTCCTGCTGGGCGTCACCTTGACGAGCCCGGGAATCGCGTGGGATGAGTCCTGGTACCTAGGGTCGGCGCAACTGCAAGTCCTATGGGTGGAGAAACTTCTGAGTGAAGGCCCAGCGGCGGCGCTGAATCGCGAAACGGTTCTGGAAATGTGGGATTGGCAACATTACTACAATCCTCATCCACCGATCTACAAGGAGTGGATGGCGGTAACCTGGTGGACGACGAAATCCGTGGTCGGTCATCTGGCGGGCCTCCGCCTGGCTCCGGCACTTTTATTCTCCGGGCTCGTGATGCTGGCGTTTCGCTGGGGGACGGCGGCGTGGAGCGGCATTGCGGGATTGGGAGCCGCATTATCGATCATGCTCCAACCCCGCCTCTTCGGGCACGCACACTTTGCCGCCACCGAGACCCCCCTCATAGTCGCTTGGGTCTCAGCCACCGCGGCCGCGTGGTGGGCGATCGAACGGGAGCGACGGGTCGGATGGATCATTGCCGGCGTGTTTTGGGGGCTGGCCATGGGCACCAAGTTCACGGGCGTGGCGGCTCTCACCCCGGTGGCCTTGTACGGGCTTTGGCGGGCGCCACGCCGAACTGTTACCGGTGTCGCCATCGCCGGCGTGGTGGCGCTGCTCCTTTTCTGGCTCCTGAACCCGATGCTGTGGGTGGCTCCCGATTACTTCCTGAGGACATGGCTGTGGGAAAGCATTCATCGGGCCGAGTACGCTCCTGTCTTCACGTACTATATGGGACGCCACTTCGGCTTCGATGTTCCTTGGCATCATGTATTCGTGATGACCGGGGTGGTGGTTCCCGTCGGGATTCTCATCCTTGCCGGAATCGGGGCGGTTTTGGGGCTTCGCCGACTCGATCCTCTCGCCGTGCTGTGCGCTGGCACCATCGGTTTCGTCTGGATGATGTTCCTCCTGCCCAAAGCGCCGCATCATGATGGAATTCGTCAGTTTATCGTGCTGTTTCCATTTCTGGGGATGCTTGCGGGATATGGTCTTCATCGATCGTGGATTGCGCTTGAGGACAGGATGATGAAATGGATTCTTCTCGTGGCGATTCTCCCACCCGCCGCGGAGCTTGCAGCGATCCATCCTTACTATCTTTCCTACTACAGCGAGCCTGTCGGTGGTCTTCGTGGAGCGTATGCGCTCGGGTTTGAGCCCACCTACTGGCAAGACGCATTTGCAGGTCCTGTCTTGGATTACTTGAATCGAGAGATTCCTGAGGGATCCCGCGTCTTCGTCAATGGGGAGACTCTTTCGCTGATCACGCAACAGGGGATTGGACGTTTGAGGCGGGACCTCGAGTTCACGAACGAGATGCCGGCGGATTTTTTGTTGGCACAGATGAGGTTCTCGGTCATGCGCGGAAACCCGTTTCTGACCAGGGGTGCACCAACCCCTCAATTCCTTCTCGTTCATCAGGGCGCCCCACTCGTGGCCGTCTACCGGTTGGAGGGGAGCGCTCCCGCTTCCGGCGCGAGAACAGATGAATAGTCGATCGAGTATCGCCCTCTCCGTGGTCGTCCCGATCAAGGACGAGATCGATACGCTGCCTGAGCTGACGAGACGCCTGTTCGACGTCCTGACAGGCGACCTCTCCGAGAGCGAAATCATCTACGTCGACGACGGATCGAGCGACAGGAGCGCACGGTGGATCGCCGATCGACACACCGAGGATCCGCGTGTCAAGCTAGTGCGGCTCTCGCGGAACTTCGGCCATCAAGCGGCCGTGACCGCCGGGTTGGCGCACGCGAGCGGGAACGCGGTCGTCCTCATGGACGGCGATCTGCAAGATCCCCCCGAGCTCATACCCGCGCTGCTCCAGAAGTGGCGTGAGGGATACGAGATCGTCCATACGGTCAAGACACGTCGCAGTGAGTCTTGGGCCCGGCGGGTTGCGTTCCGCGCCTTCTACCGTATGATCCGCTCGCTTTCCTCCGAAACTGATCTACCACTTCAGGCCGGCCTGTTCTCGCTGCTGGACCGGCGCGTCGTGGACGAGCTGGACCGGATGCCGGAGCGGAACCGCTACCTGGCGGGACTTCGAGCCTGGGTGGGATTCCGACAGACGGCGGTGGAATACGAGCGCGACGCCCGCTGGTCGGGAGCTCCGCGGGTCTCCGTCGCCCGTCTCTTCCGTCTCGCCTTCGACGGGATCTTTTCGTTCTCCAACCTCCCGCTGCGTCTCGCGACCCTGCTCGGGCTGGTGGTCTCGCTGACGGCGTTCCTCCTGATGGCGACGATCCTCTACCTCCGGCTCTTCACGGACCGCGCGATCCTCGGGTGGGCTTCGCTGATGACTTCCATCCTGTTTCTGGGCGGAGTGATCCTCGTCACGATCGGCATTATCGGGGAGTACACGGGCAGGATCTACGACGAGGTAAAGCGGCGGCCGCTCTATGTCGTCGCCGAGCGCGTCGGTCTCGGCGCCCTGGAGTCGGAGGTCGAGGACCGGCGCCTCTGAACTTTCGCGGGATCCTCATGCGGGCGGCCGGCGCGCTTCTGCTGGCGATCCCACTGCTGCCCCTCCAGTCAATGGTTGGGGAGATCCGCGAAGACAGCGCGTTTCTCGGTACAGCCGAGTGGGTGCTCGGCCTGGCCATCTTCTTGACGATCGCCTGGCTGCTCGCCCTGATCCTTCCCTCGCAGGCGGCGAAAACGCTGCGGAGCTGGTCGGCATCGCTGGCATGGGGGCAGGGACGGTGGCGAACCTGGGCTCTTCTGGCAGTGTTAGCCACGGTCCTCGTTTTGGCATCGACGTATGCGTTCGAGCACCGTCCCTTGCTCATCGACGGGGTTGTCCAGCTGTTTCAGGCAAAGATCTTCGCGGGGGGCGCGGTGACCGCGCCGGCACCCGCAGCCGGCGGCTTCTTCATCATCCAAAATATGATCATGGAGGGGGGACGCTGGTATTCCCAATACCCACCCGGACATTCCGCGCTCCTGGCCCTCGGTGTTCTCCTGGGCGCGCCCTGGACGGTGCCAATCGCGCTGAGTCTCGCGACTGCCCTGTTCCTCAACCGTTTCGCTGCGATGGCTTACGACGACCAGACCGGGCGGCTTACCCTTCTGATCCTCGTCCTGACATCGTTCTTCTGGTTCATGGGGGCCAGCTATATGAACCACGTGTCATCCCTGGCCGGAGTCGCGGCATTCCTCTACAGCTTCGTTCGCTGGGAGAGGGAGGGGGGGCTAGCATTTCTGGCGGTCGGCGGCGCCGCACTCGGAGTCGCGTTCCTGAGCCGCCCCGTCGAGTCGGTAGCGATCGGTGCAGTTTTCGCAGGGGTCCTCGGCGCTGATGCCATCCGCTACCGTCGGTGGAAACCGATCGCTACGTACAGCGCGGCGTTTCTGGCCCTGGCATCGCTCTACCTGTGGTTCAACGCGGCGACCACTGGTGACCCCCTCCGCCCCGGGTACATGGAGCTCTGGGGCTCCGCCCACGGACTGGGATTTCATGAGAATCCATGGGGAGGACGGCACTCACTATCGGCCGGTCTGAGGAACGAGGTCCTCGATCTCTCATTGCTCAACGTGTACCTGTTCGAGTGGCCGATCCCAAGTCTGTGGCCACTCGGCATCGCGCTCGCGGCAGGCTGGCTCGCTTTGCGCTGGGACGTACGTCTGCTGGCGGCGTTCCTTTCCGTTCCCGCGGCGTACTTCTTCTACTGGCATCGCGACACCTTCCTGGGACCGCGATTCCTGTATGTGACGATCGCGTTCGTCGTACCGCTCATGGCGCGGGCGATGATCGAGGGCGCGCGAAGGTTGGGCGGGCGACAGATGAGATTCATAGGGTTCCCGCCTCTGGACGCTGCCACGTGGGGGCTGCTGGTAATCGCTCTGTCGTTCTGCTACGCGATAGGCTATGGAATCCCGGCGCGGTTTCTTATTTATCGCGCCAGCATGAGCAGTATGAAAGTGGATCTGCTCACGGAAGCGCGTGCTGCGGGCATCGATCGGGGGCTGATCTTGAGCGCCGAGACATGGGGCAGCCGGGTGATCGCCGGGCTCCGCGGCTTAGGCGCGGGTGCACCTGTGGTCGAAAAGGCATATCGGCAGGCGGACCTCTGCGACCTTCATGAGATCGTCGACCGAGCAAGGTCGGAGGGGTGGCCAGCCAGGCGGGTCGAGGCAGCGCTCGATGCGGCGAGAGTCAGCCCGGAGTCGCTTATCCTCGTCGATGTCGGTGGTGGCACGCTGGCCCGGTTTGAATCCGGCAGAAAATTGTCGAGCGATTGCCTGGATGAGATTCGATATGATCAGGCGGGGACCTCGCTCTTCACGCCTAACCTGCTCGCTAACGATCCAGGCCTTTCCGGCCCCTTGATCTTCGCGCGCGACCTACGTTCGTGGAATCAGGAACTGGCCCGTCGCTATCCCGATCACGAGGTATGGATCTATCGAGGGGGGGAGTTCCGGCGCTGGAATACGCCCGGGGCGAAGGAGGATTCCGCATCCCCGGATACCTAGTTATGGCTTGGTCCTTGCAGTCTCCATCCAACCATGGCACGGTCGCCAACGCCCACCGGGACGGGTACTGCAGGATTCACGATCATCGAGTTGCTCGTCATCGTGCTGCTCATCGGGATCCTGGCCACGATCGCGGTCGCCAGCTATCCCCAAATGCGGGTGAAAGCCGCGAACGCTGCCGCGAAGAGCGACCTCAAGAACGCCGCGCACTTCCAGGAGACCTACTACGCCACGAACGATACCTACGCGGACCAATCGATCGTCGACGATGAGTTCTCGCCTACCGAGAACGTGACTCTCCTTGTGCTGGAGGCCGACGCCAGCGGCTACGAGTTGTCGGCCACCCATTCGGCCAGTCCCGAGACCTTCTGCCTCTCCTCAACGGTTGGAGCGGTCGTCAGCTGCTGACCGGCGTCGGTTTTCCGACGCAATTCGTCACCTCGGATTCCGACCAGCCACGCTCTCCGGGCATCCCGCTCTGGTGCGCGACTTGCTCGAGCCCGACTCCATGCCTCACTCCCCAATCCCACACCGCGGGCACACGCTCGTCGAGGTGCTGCTCGTCCTGACATTCCTGTCGATCCTGCTCTCGGCCGCGATGCCGGACCTGGGGCGGGCGCACCGACGATACGCCGCGCTGGCGGCTGCTCGACGGCTCCGTGCCGACCTGGTACATGTCCGCACAGAGGCGATCCTGCGGGGTAGGACGGTGACCGTCGTGATCGATACTGCCGCGGGATCGTACGACGCCACCGAGGCCGGAGGGGACTCGCTCCTCTCCCGGCAGGTTCCGCCCTCTGTCAGGATCCGGACGACCGCCAACCGCCAGTCGATCCCCTTCACCGCCCGCGGCACGACCGATCTCTACAGCACGACCTGGATCGGCCCCGCCGAGGACCCGGATGGGGCCTGGCACGGGATCCGCGTAGCGCCGAGCGGGGCGGTGGCGAAGCCATGAGCAGCCACGGAGAGACGCTGGTGGAGGTCGTGGTCGCCCTCCTCCTCCTCACTGTGGGAGCCCTCGCGCTCGCGGGCGGGATCGGGCAGGCCCAGCAAGCGCGCCACCGGGCGGCATCGTCCGGGCTCGCCCTCGCCTCGGCGGAGGCATGGCTCGAGGTGTGGCGGGCAGGCCCTCCGCGGGGAGCCGCGGCGGGAACCGACGCGATCTCGTGGGGAGAATGGCATGGAGTCCTGGAATGGCAGACCGGATCCCCGTCGGAGTGCGTGGAGTCGGCGCGGGTATCGGTGTCCGCCGCGGACGTTGACGTGCAGCTGTCGAGCCTCCGGTTCCTCACCGCGGGTGGGGGTTGTGAACCCTGAGCGCTCTGGACCGGGTCCCACCCGGCCCTCGGGACGCGCCGGCACGACGACGCTCGAGTTCGTCGTCTCGGTCACGATCGGCTTCTTCGTGACCGCCGCGGCGCTCGCCCTCTGCGCCGCCGGGAACCGGGCCGTCGCCCGCATCGCCGCCTCCGAGGCCGCCTGGCAGGAGGCGCGGGCGGCGCTCACCCAGTGGGCGGCGGACTGGCGCGGGGCCGGGTACGATCCGGCCTCCGGGTCGGGCGCCGGGGTGACCCGGCTGGCGGCCGACACGATGGAGTTCTCCGCCGACTGGAATGGCGACGGGGCGCTCCTGCCCACCGCAGCCAACCCCAACGAGCGTCTCGCGTACGCGACCGCGCCCGGAGTCTTCCGGCGCGGCATCAATGGCGGGCCGCGACTCGCCGCGGCCTGGCCGGATTCTGCGGGATTCGTCTTCCGGGATGGAGCGGGGGCCGACCTCGGGGCCAGCCCCCCGCCGTCGATGGTCCGGATCGCGGTCGCCCGGCTCGCGCTTCCGAATCCCGGCGGCGGCCCACCGCCGGTCGCGGAGTGGGCGGCGGCGCGAAGGAACCCGTGAGGCCGGCCGCCGCGCCGCCACCTGTGGTCGCGGAGCGTGGAGCCGCGCTGGTGGTCGTCCTCTGGGCGCTCGTCGCCCTCAGCGGCCTGTCCCTGGCCGCTTCGGTCGGAGCGGTGGTCGACCTGCGTCTCGCGACGCGGCATCGCGAGCATGTCGCCGCGCTCGCGGCGGCCGAGACCGGCCTCGCCGAGACCCTCGCCGCGCTTCGTCTCGAGCCGAGCCGGGCTGCCCTGCCCGACAGCGTGTTCGGGGTGGGTCCTGAAGGCGCATGGATCACGCGATGGTTTCCCGCCGGCCCGCGGGTCCGGTTGCGCAGCTCGGGGGAGTCGGGAAGCGCCGGGCGGGAGCTCGAAACGTGGGCGGAGCCCTCGGGCGCGACATGGATTGTGGTGGCGTGGCGGGAGATTCGCTGACAGTTTGTTGGCATTACTCTTGCTCCATAGGTCGATCCCCATCAGCGCGGCGCGGTAAGGAACCGCGCTCCGCGGGTCAATTCGTTGCGGCGCAACCATTTCCGGCGCATCTTGCCGGGCGGCCTTGGCGTGTGTCAGAATTCTGGCGAAGGTCAGAATTTCACCGCCGACCTTGCAGGGACGAAGGTGCGCATGAGGTTCGGCAAGTCGCGAGGCACGGTCGCGGTCGATCTCGGCTCGGGCCAGGTCAAGATGCTCGTGCTCGAGAACGGCGGCGCCACGCCGCGGATCGTCGCGCTGGGGATCGAGCGGCTCCAGCCCGACGCGATCGTCGGCGGGGACATCATGGATTACCGGGTCGTCGTCGACGCCGTGCGCGCGCTTCGGGAGCGGCTCGACATCAAGCCCCGCTCCGCCGCCACCGCCATTTCCGGCCGGGATGTCATCGTCAAGCGGATCAAGATGGACCGCATGCGCGACGCCGAGGCCCGCAAGGTCATCCGCTGGGAGGCCGAGCAGCACGTCCCCTTCGACATGGAGAGCGTGAGCATCGACTTCGAGGTCCTGGACCCCGAAGGCGACGGCCTCCAGATGGACGTCTTGCTCGTGGCCGCGAAGATGGACCTCGTGGAGACCCGCATGCGGCTCCTCGAGGAGGCGGGCTTCGACACCACGATCATCGACGTCGACTCGTTCGCCGTCCAGACCGCCTTCGAGCAGGCGTACGAGCACGCCGCCTACGGCAGCTTCTGCCTGGTGAACATCGGCCGCGAGGTGACGAACCTGAGCCTCATCGAGCAGACGAACCCGGTTCTGACCCGTGACCTCTCGATCGGCACCGGCCGCTTCGCGGAGGCGCTGGTCAAGGAACTGGGGATCCCGCTGGAGGACGCGGAGAGCCGGCTGCGATCGGATGCGGAGATGGACGCGGCTTCGCGCGACGCGCTCAAGGAGCCGATCGAGAGCCTCGTGGCGCCGGTCGAGCGCGCGCGCTCGATCCTCATGAGCAGTGAGGCCTCGCAGGGACGGCTCGACGAGGTCGTCCTGTCGGGAGGGGGCGCCCGCTTGCCGGGTCTTGGCGAGGCGATCGAGCGACGGCTGGGGACGAAGGTCACCGTGCTCGACCCGCTGCGCGGCATCACGGCGTCGGGCGATGTGGAGCGCTCGCTGGCTGAGCACGGCGGCTCTTCGGTGCTGGCGGTCGCGGTCGGCCTGGCCCTCCGGGGAAAGGAGCGGTAGCCGTGGTCCGCATCAACCTGACCCCGGGGGGCGAAAAGGACCGCGAGCCCAAAGCCCGCCGCCTCCCCAGCGCCCGGATCCCGCGGCCCGATTGGGTCACCGCTTCGCCCTCTCTGCTGGTCGGTTTGGTGGGCCTGGTGGTCCTGCTCGTGGCGGTCTTTCTCTACTTCGGCGAGCGCCGCGGGATCAGCGAGGCGCAGGCCGCCATCGAAGAGGCCCGCGCGGACTCGGCCCGCTTCCACACCGAGATCGTCCGCGTCCGCGCGATGGAAGAGGTGCAGTCCCAGCTCGTCGCGCGCGTCGACGTCCTCGAGGAGGTCGTCGACGGGCGGCTCTTCTGGATCCGGCTGCTCGAGTCGATGTCGCTCCACCTGCCCGAATACACCTGGCTGGAAGCCGTGAACCAGGAGGACCTCCCGCCGGAGGAGATCCGGATCGCGGGAGCCACGTTCTCGAATCCGGCCATCACCGCCTACATGCGCGGGCTCGAGTCCTCGTCCGAGCTGCGGGGAGTCCGCCTCGTCGGCGTAACCCGCGCGCTCCGGCAGGAGGTCCCCGTTCAAACATTCACGCTCCTGGCCACGTTCGAGAACTTCGATCCGGTGGTGATCACCCCACCCGACACGACGGTCGTGGTCGTCCCCGACACGATGGCAGCAACGGAGGAAC
>Ga0299913_10003478_pt1 | contig 12899 bp, 25 predicted proteins | sample RVTome_9_FD_201360 | JGI IMG/M metagenome (GOLD analysis project Ga0299913, IMG submission 201360) | Soil microbial communities from uranium-contaminated site in the Upper Colorado River Basin, Wyoming, United States - RVT155D38 (version 2) ... | reverse complement strand
CCTTGACCGATGCCGAAACCTTCACTCTCGAGCCGACCTCTACTTCAGGCGGGAGGTGATCCGGCCGCGCGAGAGGTCGTAGGGCGACAACTCGACACGGACCCGATCACCGGGCAGGATGCGGATGAAGTTCATGCGCAGCTTGCCGCTGATGTGGGCCAGGACGCGGTGCTTGTTCTCCAGTTCGACGGCGAACATGGCGTTGGGCAACGGCTCGATGACCGTTCCTTCGACCTCGATCGCATCCTTCTTGGCCACAGGCGGCGGCAGGCTCCTTTGGTTCGTTCAGTGGTACATGAGTCGCTCGTCGTGCCGCGCTGGGTCGGCCGGCAAGCGTGGGGAGTCGCCGGGCATGGCCCGACGCACGAACGGGAAGTGTATCAGAGCGCGGCTGATCACGGCAAGCGCGCCGCGGTGGCGCTGGCGGCGGGCGTGGTCTCCACCGGCACGGCGGCGGCGGCCCCGACCGGCTGCTCGGTCAGGATGCGCGGCCCGTCGGCGGTGATGGCGATCGTGTTCTCCCAGTGGGCGGCCAGCGCGCCGTCGGCAGTGACCACCGTCCAGCCGTCGTCCTTGACACGCACGTCGTGGCTGCCCAGCGTGAACATCGGCTCGATGGCCAGGCACAGGCCGGGCTCCAGCCGCCGGCCGCGCACGCCCGAGCGGTAGTTGGTCACCTGCGGCTCCTCGTGCATCTCGGTGCCGATGCCGTGGCCGACGAACGAGCGGACGATGCCGTAGCCATACTCACGTGCGACGTCCTCGATCGCGCCGGAGATGTCGGCGAGGTGGCGGCCGGGCACGGCCGCCGCGATGCCGGCATACATCGCCCGGCGGGTCGCCTCGACCAGCTTGCGCGTGGACGCCGGCACGTCACCCACGATGAAGGTGCGCGCGGCGTCGCCGTGCCAGCCGTCAACGATCGCGCCGGCATCAACCGACACGATGTCACCCTCGCGGATACGTCGGCCGCCCGGGATGCCGTGCACGACCTCCTCGTTGAGCGAGATGCACAGGGTGTGCCGGTACGACCCGAGGCGACCCGGGACGCCGATGAACGAGGGCACGCCACCCGCGCCGCGGACCATTTCTTCGGCGATGCGGTCGAGCTCGATCGTGGCGACGCCCGGCCGGACCGCTGCCGCCAGGCGCTCGAGGACGTCGGCCACCAGCCGACCGGCGACAGCCATCTTTTCGATCTGGGCGCGGTTCTTGATCGTCACGCGCCGCTCGGCGATCACGCTGCCCTCACTTGGCTGGCGAGACGACCGTACGCAGCAGCGCGTCGGTCACCTCGGCCACCGGCTGGTCGCCGTCGACGGCATGCAGGACGCCGCGATCGGCGTAGTAGTCGACGACCTCGAACATCGGGGGCAGCTGCTTCTCGAGCCGGGCACGGACGGTGGCTGGCGAGTCGTCCTCGCGCTGGTACAGCTCCGCCCCGTCGAAGTCGCAGCGGCCGGCGTCCTTGGGCGGGTGGCTCAGGTCGTGGTAGACGTGGTCCTCGCTGGCCCGGCACAGCCAGCGGCCGGACAGGCGGCGCAGCAGGACGTCGCGGTCGACGTCGAGGTAGAAGGCGGCGGCCAGCTGGCCGCCGTGGCGGGCCAGGAGGGCGTCGAGCGCCTCGGCCTGCGGGCGGGTCCGCGGAAAGCCGTCGAGGATGGCGCCGGCTTCGGCGTCAGGTTCGGCCAGGCGCTGCTCGACCATCGAGATGGTCAGCTCGTCGGGAACGAGCGCGCCGCGGTCGATGTAGCGCCGCGACCGGCGGCCGAGCGGCGTGTCATCGCGCAGGTGGCGCCGGAACAGGTCGCCGCTCGAGACGTGGGGTAGCCCCAGCCGGTCGGCCAGCCGGTTGGCCTGGGTACCCTTGCCCGCACCCGGCCCGCCGACCATGACGTAGACCCTCAACGAATGAAGCCCTCGTAGTTGCGCATCATCAGCTGCGCCTCGATCTGCTTCATCGTCTCGACGACCACCGACACGACGATCAACAGCGCCGTGCCACCGAGGGCGAACCCGCCGGCGACCTCCCCGGCGCCGGGCACGACCTTGGGCAGGAGGAGTGGCGAGACGGCGATCGTGGCCAGGAACAGCGCGCCGGCGACCGACAGGCGGAAGACGACCTTGGCGAGGTAGTCGCGCGTCGGCGTGCCGGGCCGAATGCCCGGTATGAAGCCGCCGTTCTTGCGCAGGTTGTCGGCCGTCTCGTCGGGCTTGAAGGTGAAGGCGGTGTAGAAGAAAGTGAAGCCCATGGTCAGCAGGAAGTAGCCGACCAGGTAGGCAACGCCGTTCGGGTCGAGGAAGGCGACGATCCCGCCGGCGATCTGGTTGGCCAGCGTCTGTTGCTCGATGGGCGTCCCGGCTGCCGCCTGGAAGTACGAGGCGATCTGGGTCGGGAAGAGCAGGATGCTGACGGCGAAGATGATCGGGATGACTCCGGCCTGGTTGACGCGCAGGGGTAGGAAGGTCGCCCCGCCCTGGTACATGCGCCGCCCGCGCACGCGGCTGGCGTACTGAATCGGGATCCGCCGCTGGCCCTCCTGGATGTAGACGATCACCGCCACCACCGCCAGCGCCAAGAGCGCGAACAGCACGCCGAAGAGCAGGTTGCCCGGCGACGACAGGAACTGGATCACCCCCTGCGGCACGGCGGCGACGATGCCGGCGAAGATGATGAAGCTGATGCCATTGCCGATGCCACGCTCGGTGATCAGCTCGCCGATCCACATCGCCAGCACCGTTCCGGCGGCCAGCGTGACGATCTGGCTGACCGTCTGGAACTCGAGGATGTTGAACTCGGTGATGATCTGGTTGGCGTACAGGATGGCGAGGTAGCCGTAGGCCTGCAGGAAGGCCAGTGGGACGGTCAGGTAGCGCGTGTACTGGTTGATCTTGGTCCGGCCGTACTCGCCCTCGCGCGACAGCGCCTGCAGGCGGGGCACGACGCCGGTCATCAGCTGCATGATGATCGAGGCATTGATGTAGGGGTTCACGCCCATGGCCACGATCGAGAAGGTGGCCAGACCTCCGCCCGAGAACAGGTCGATCAGCTGCAGGAAGGCCTGTTGCTGGATCAGCTGCGCCACGGCTTCGTGGTTGACGTCGGGCACGGGTACGACGGCCAGGATCCGGTAGATCACCAGCATGCCGAGCACGAAGAAGATGCGCCGGCGGATGTCCGGCGCGCGCAGGGCGTTGATCAGGGCCTCGAACACGGCCGGTTACTCCTCGGCGCTGGGCTTGCGACGGGTGGCGCGGCGGGCGGGCCGGGGCGCCTCCTCGGTGCTGGCCTCGGTGGCCGGCTGCTCGTCGCGCGCCGGGGCGGCTTCGGCGCTCGCTGCGTCCTCCGCCGTTGGTGCCTCGCTCTCGCTCGTCGCCGCTATGGCCGGGGCGGATTCGGCGGTCGGTTCATCCTCGCTGCCCGACGGCTCGGCGACCGGCGCGAGCAGCTGGACGTAGCCGCCGGCGCCTTCGATCTTGCGTCGCGCCGACTGGGTGATGGCGTCCGCGACGACGAACAGGGCGATCTCGACGTCGCCCTCGCCGAGGATCTTGACCGGCCGGCTGTCGGAACGGACGAGGCCGGCCGACGCGAGCAGCGCCGGGTTGACCGTCACTGGCGCGGTTGACTTGCTCCTGGCCTTGGCGCGCGTCGCCTCCGTCTCCGCGGCCTCGGCTTCGAGGCCGAAACGGCCGGCCCCGGCGTACTCGGCGACGCGGCCGATGTTGACCACCTGGTACGCGACCTTGAAGCGGTTGCGGAAGCCGCGCAGCTTGGGCACCCTAACGTGGATCGGCGTCTGGCCGCCCTCGAACCAGGCCGGGATCGAAGAGCCGGCGCGCGACTTCTGGCCCTTGGTGCCGCGGCCGGCGGTCTTGCCCTTGCCGGCGGCGATGCCGCGCCCGACCCGCGTGCGCGGGCGGCGTGAACCGTCGGCGGGGCGCAGATCATGCAGCTTCACTCGTTGCTCTCTTCCTTTTTGACCCGCCTCGAGCGGCCGGCCGCCGTGGTCGGCCTGTCTTCGGTCAGCTCCTCGGTCCGCAACAGGAAGCGGACGGCGGTGGTCATACCGCGCATCTCGGGCGTGTCGGCCACGTCGACGCTGTCGCCGATCCGGCGCAGGCCGAGGGCGCGGACGGTGGCCCGTGTCCGGGCGGTGTGACTTACCGTGCTCTTGACGAGCGTGACGCGTAGCTTAGCGGGCATCGGCGGCGACCTCCGACGCCGGCTGGCCGCTTATCACGCTGCGCAGCGGGCGGCCACGGCGTGCCGACAGCTCCTCGGCGCTGTGCAGGCTGCGCAGGGCCTCGACGGTGGCGCGCACGACGTTGACCGGGTTGGTCGAGCCGAGCGTCTTGGTCAGGATGTCGCGCACGCCGGCCGCCTCGACGACGGCGCGCACCGAGCCGCCGGCGATGACGCCCGTTCCCTGAGATGCGGGCTTGAGCATGACCTTGCTGGCGCCGTAGTTTGTGCGCACCTCGTGCGGGATGGTCGTGCCGACCATCGGGATCTTGATCAGGTTCTTCTTGGCGTCCTCGACGCCCTTGCGGATAGCCTCGGGCACCTCGCCCGCCTTGCCCAGACCGGCGCCAACGTGACCGGCGCCGTCGCCGACGACGACGATGGCGCTGAAGCTGAAGCGCCGGCCGCCCTTGACGACCTTGGCCACGCGGTTGATCTGGACGACGCGCTCTTCGAGCGTCAGCTTGGAGGGATCGATCCTGGGCAAGAGTTACTCCTCGGTATGCTAGAAGTCGAGGCCGGCTTCGCGGGCGGCGTCGGCCAGGGCTTTGACTCGGCCGTGGTAGCGGAAGCCGGCACGGTCGAGCACGACACGCTCGACGCCGGCGGCGCGGGCACGCTCGGCGAGCAGCCGGCCGACCGAGCGGGCCCGATCGGACTTGGTGGCGTTGGTTTCGCGCACGCCCCTCTCCAGCGACGAAGCGGCGGCGAGCGTGCGCCCGCTACTGTCGTCGATGACCTGGGCATAGATCTGGTTGAGGCTGCGGAAGACGGCCAGCCGCGGCCGGCCGTCCGTGCCGGTGATGCGCAGGCGAATGCGCTGGTGGCGCTTCTGGCGCGCCGCGCTACGAGAGGGCATCACTTCTTGCCCCCGATCTTGCCCGCCTTGCCGGCCTTGCGTCGCACGACCTCGCCAGCGTAACGGACGCCCTTGCCCTTGTACGGCTCGGGCTTACGCGACGAGCGGACCTTGGCCGCGATGTGGCCGACCAGCTCCTTGTCGATGCCGACGACAGCCAGCCGCACGGGCGTCTCGAGCTCGAAGCTGATGCCCTGCGGCGGGTCGATCTCGACCGGATGGCTGTAGCCGAGGTTGAGCTGCAGCTTCTTGCCCACCAGCTGGGCGCGGTAGCCGACACCGGTGATCTCGAGGCCCTTGCGGTAGCCGCTGGTCACGCCGGTGACCATGTTGGCGACGAGAGTGCGCGTCAGGCCGTGCAGCTCGCGCGAGCGCTTGTCGTCGGACGGGCGCTCGACGCGCAGCGTGCCATCCTCCTGCACCAAGTGCAGCTCAGGCGCCAGCTCACGCGACAGCTCGCCGCGCGGGCCCTTGACCGTGACGCGGTTGGCATCGAGGGTCACCTCGACACCGCTGGGAACCGGGATGGGCATGCGCCCGATACGTGACATGGCGACCTACCAGACGTAGGCGAGCACTTCGCCGCCCAACTGTGCCTTGCGCGCCCGGGCGCCGGTCATGATGCCGTGGCTGGTGCTGACGATGACCAGGCCCAGGCCGCCCAGCACGCGTGGGATCTCGGTCTTGGTGGCGTAGACGCGCAGGCCGGGCTTGCTCACCCGGCGCAGGCCGCTCACGACGGGCACCTTGCCGACGTACTTGAGGCGCAGGCGCAGATACTGTTTCGCACCGTCCTGGAACTCCTCGACGCCGTCGATGAAGCCCTCCTCGACGAGGATGCGCGCGATGGCCACCTTGGTGCGCGACGCGGGCAGCACGACCTCGTCGTGGCGCGCGCGGCTGGCGTTGCGGATGCGGGTCAGCATGTCGGCGATGGGGTCGGAAACGTTCATCGGTCCTACCAGCTCGACTTGGTCACGCCGGGCAGCTCACCGAGCAGCGCCCGCTCGCGGAAGCAGATCCGGCACAGGCCGAAGCGGCGCATGTACGCCCGCGGCCGGCCGCAGACGAAGCAGCGGGAGTAGCCGCGCACGTCGAAGCGCTGCTCCCGCTTTGCCTTGGCGATCAGTGATTTCTTGGCCATCTGGTCTCCCGTTTCATTTCTGCCTCCGCAATGCTTCGCATTGCTGCACGCATGTGCCGGCCGGTTGGCGCTAAATCGCGCTCCAGCCCGCGCGCATGCGGCTCAGCTGGCGAAGGGCATGCCGAGCAGCTGCAGCAGGCGCTTGGATTCTTCGTCGGAGCGGGCGGTGGTGACGATGCTGATCTCCAGCCCGCGCAGGCGGTCGATCTTGTCGTAGTCGATCTCGGGAAACGCGAGCTGCTCGCGCAAGCCGAGAGAGTAGTTGCCGCGGCCGTCGAACGAGCGATCGGGCACGCCGCGGAAGTCGCGGATGCGGGGCAGCGCCAGGCGCGTCAGGCGCTCGAGGAAGTCCCACATCCGCTCGCCACGCAGGGTGACCTTGGCGCCGATCGGATTGCCCGTGCGCACACGAAACTGCGCGATCGAGCGCCGCGCGCGGGTCACGATCGGCTTCTGGCCAGTGATGGCGGCCAGGTCCGAGGTCGCCGCGTCGAGCGCCTTCGAGTTGGTCAACGCCTCGCCGAGGCCGATGTTGACCACGATCTTGGTCAGGCGGGGCACCTGCATCACGTTGCCGTAGCCGAACTCCTTGAGCAGGGCAGGCACGACATCGTCCTGGTAGCGCTGGCGCAGCCCGGCGGCGGCCAGGGTGGCCACCGTGCCGTCGTTGTCGGTCATTGCTTCTGCGACTCCCTGGTCAGCGCCTCGCCGCAATGGCTGCACACGCGCACGCTGCGCCCGTCGGCAGCGACGGTGTGCTTGACCCGCGTCGGCTTGCCACAGTGCGGGCAGACGACCATGACCTTGCTCACCGGGATCGGCTGGGCGATCTCGAGGATGCCGCCCTGCTGGACGCGCGGCTGGCGCTCGGTGCGGCCCTGGCGCAGGCGCGGCTTGGTGTGGCGCTTGGCGATGTTCACGCCCTCGACGACGACGTGCACGCCGGCCAGCGGCGACGTCTTCTGCCAGCCCGAGCCGTAGCGAGTGGTGGTCTTCTTGACCCCCTGCGGGTTGCGCAGCACGCGCTCGACGGTGCCGCGCTTGCCGGAATCGCGGCCGGTCAGCACGACGACCTCGTCACCCTGGCGCACGTCGGCGACACGGGTCGAGCGCACGGGAGTCGCGGTGCGGGGCATCACAGCACCTCCGGCGCGAGCGACACGATCTTCATGTAGTTGCGGTCGCGCAGCTCACGGGCGACCGGCCCGAAGATGCGCGTGCCGCGCGGGTTGCCCTGGTTGTTGATCAACACGGCGGCGTTCTCGTCGAAGCGGATGTAGCTGCCGTCGGGCCGGCCGAGCTCCTTGTTGGTGCGCACGACGACGGCGCGCACCACGTCGCCCTTCTTGACCGCAGCGTTGGGCACCGCCTGCTTGACGCTGGCGATGATCACGTCGCCCACGCCGGCCGTCGTCTTCTGCGAGCGACCCAAGATGCGGATGCACTGGATCACCCGAGCGCCGGTGTTGTCGGCCACCTTGAGCCGGCTGTACTGCTGGATCACGTGCCGGCCTCCTCATCGTCGGTCGGCTCATGGGCGGTGCGGCCGGGATGGGCGGCGGCGTGGATCGCCGCGCTGGTCGCCTCTTCTTCGGCCACGAGCGGCTCGGCGGTCGCCTCGCCGGCCCGCGAGAGGACCTCGGCGAGCTGCCAGCGCTTGCTGGCCGACAGCGGCCGCGACTCGACGATGCGCACGGTGTCGCCCGTCCGCGCCGTGTTCTCCTCGTCGTGGGCCTTGAACTTGGTGGTCAGCCGGACGACGCGCTTGTACAGCGGGTGGCGCGACAGGCGTTCGACCGAGACCACGATCGTCTTGTCCATCTTGTCCGACACCACCCGACCGACCACGTGGCGGCGGCGCGGCCGGACGTCGTCGGTACCGGCCGACTGATCGGCGGTGGTGGCTCGCCTGGCGCTCATCGCTTGCCTCCCCTGGCAGTCGCCGCCGGCGCGCGGCGCTCGGCCGGCGAGAGGCCGCGCTCGGTCATCACGGTCAGCAGCCGGGCGATCGTGCGACGGGTAGCGGGCAGCTGGTTGTAGTCGTTCAGCTGACGAGTGGCCAGCTGGAAACGCAGGTCGTAGAGGTGGCGCCGCTGGGTGGCCAACTCCTCGTGCAGCTCGGCGTCGGTCAGCGCGCGAACCTTATCGATGTCCATCGCCACCGACTCCTTCTCGAACCAGGAACTTGACGTCGACGGGCAGCTTGTGGCCGGCCAGGCGCATCGCCTCGGCCGCCTCGTCCTCGGGCACGCCGGCCATCTCGAACAGGATCCGGCCTGGCTTGACCACTGCGACCCAGTGGTCCGGGGCACCCTTGCCTGAGCCCATGCGCACCTCGGCCGGCTTCTTGGTCACCGGCTTGTCGGGGAAGACGCGGATCCAGATCTTGCCGCCGCGCTTGACGTAGCGCGTCATCGCCCGCCGGGCAGCCTCGATCTGGCGGGCCGTGATCCAGGCCGGCTCGGTCGTCATCAGCCCGTAATCGCCGAAGGCGATCGTGCTGCCGCCCTTGGCCAGGCCCGACATGCGGCCGCGCATCACGCGGCGGTGCTTGACGCGACGGGGCATCAGCATCAGGCGCCACCTCCGGCGGCCGCCGGCTCGCGCGGCGCCTGCCGCTCGGGCATCACGTCGCCGCGGTAGATCCACACCTTGACGCCGATCCGGCCGTAGGTTGTATGGGCGTGAACCTGCCCGTAGCTGATGTCGGCGCGCAGCGTGTTGAGCGGGATGCGGCCTTCCTTCTCCCACTCGCGGCGCGCCATCTCAGCGCCGCCGAGGCGGCCGGCGACGGCGATGCGCACGCCCTTGGCGCCGGCCTTCATCGTGCGCTGGACGGCCTGCTTCATCGCCTTCTTGAAGGCGATGCGGCGGGTCAGCTGCTGGGCGATGTTGGTCGCCACGAGGACGGCATCCAGCTCGGGCTGGCGGATCTCCTTGATCTCGAGCTTGACCTTGCGATTGGTCAGCCGGCCGACCTGCTGGCGCAGTGCCTCGACGTTGGCCCCGCCCTTGCCGATGACGATGCCGGGCTTGGCGGTGTGGACGGTCACCGTGACATGGTTGATGCCACGCTCAATATCGACCTGGCTGACGCTGGCATTGGCCAGCCGGCGGGCGACTAGCTGGCGGATGGAGATGTCCTCCTTGAGCAGGTCGGTATAGCCCTTGTCGGCGTACCACTTGGCGTTCCACGTTCGGGCGATGCCGAGGCGGAAGCCGTAGGGGTGGACCTTGCGTCCCATCCTTACTCCTCCTTGCTCTCCACGACGACCGTGACGTGGGTCATCGACTTGTGGATGGGGAACGCGCGGCCCTGGGCGCGCGGTCGGATTCGCTTCATCGTCGGTCCTTCGTCGGCGGTCGCCTGAACGACGACCAGATCGTCGACAGACAGGTTGTGGTTGTTCTCGGCGTTGGCGGTGGCGCTGGCCAGCACCTTGGCCACGTCGCGTGCGGCGCCCTTGGGCATGAACTTCAGCGCGGCGGCGGCGCGGGCCACGGGCAGGCCGATGATGGCCGCTGTGACCAGGCGCGTCTTGCGCGTCGAGTGGCGAAGGTACTTGGCGGTGGCGGATACGCGCATCGGTCTACTTCAGCGCCGTCGAGCGCTCGGTGTGCTTGCCGTGGCCGCGGAAGCTGCGCGTCGGCGAGAACTCGCCCAGACGGTGGCCGACCATGTTCTCGGTCACGTACACAGGGATGTGCTTCTTGCCGTTGTAGACGGCGATGGTGTGGCCGACGAAGTCGGGGAAGATGACGCTGGCGCGCGACCACGTGCGCAGCACCTTCTTCTCGTTCTTGCGGTTCATTCCCTGCACGCGGGCCAGCAGGCGCGGCTCGGCGTAGGGTCCCTTCTTCAGCGATCGCGACATCTACCTACTCCTGCGCCTAACTCTTGCGGTGCCGGGAGCGCACGATGTACTGCCCGGTGATCTTGTTGCGCCGTGTGCGGTGGCCCATCGCGGGCTGGCCCCACGGCGTCTTTGGCGGCATGCCGGTCGGTGACTTGCCCTCGCCGCCACCATGCGGGTGGTCGCGCGGGGTCATCGCCACGCCGCGCGTCTCGGGCCGCTTGCCCATCCGCCGCGCGCGGCCGGCCTTGCCGATGCTCTGGTTCTCGTGGTCGAGATTGCCCACTTGGCCAACGGTGGCCACGCAGCGCATGTCCACGCGGCGGACCTCGCCCGACGGCAGGCGTACCTGGGCGAAGTCGCCCTCCTTGGCCAGCAGCTGGGCGGCCGTGCCGGCCGAGCGGACGATCTGGCCGCCGCGACCGGGGACGAGCTCGATGTTGTGGATGGTCGTGCCGAGCGGGATGTTGCGCAGGGGCAGGGCGTTACCCACCCGCGCCTCGGCGTCGGTGCCGCTGACGACGACGTCACCGACGGACAGGCCGTTGGGCACAAGCATGTAGCGCTTCTCGCCGTCACGGTAATGGAGCAGCCCGATGCGGGCCGAACGGTTGGGGTCGTACTCGATTGTTGCCAGCCGCGCCGGGACGCCCCACTTGTCGCGCCGGAAGTCGATCCGGCGGTAGTGGCGCTTCTCGCCGCCGCCGCGGTGGCGAACGGTCATCCGGCCCTGGTCGTTGCGCCCGCTGGCGCGCTGCTTGGGCTCGAGCAGCGGCTTGTACGGCTCGGTGGTCGTGATCTCCTCGAAGGTCGGCCGGGTCACGAAGCGCCGGCCGGGCGAGGTGGGCTTGTAGCTGCGCAGCGGCATCGTCAGACCCCCTCGAAGAATTCGATCTTCTGGCCGGCGGCGATGGTCACCACGGCTTTCTTCCACGGCGACGTCCAACCCTTGATGCGCGAGCGGCCGCGGCCGCGGCTCTTCTCCTTGGCCTTGGTGTTGAGCACGTGGACGTCGATGACCTGGACCTTGAAGAGCTCCTCGACGGCCTGCTTGACCTGCAGCTTGTTGGCGCCATCGTGAACGCGGAACGTGTAGCGGCCGCGCTGGGTCTGGTCCATCGACTTCTCGCTGATGACCGGGCGCAGCACGATCTCGGCGGCTGAGAGGGTCATGCGTATACCTCCGCCATGCGCTCGATCGCCGGCTGGCAGATCAGCAGTGTGTCCGCGTTGAGGACGTCGACGACGTTGAGTGAATCGGCGCGCAGGATCGAGACCTTGGGCAAGTTGCGCGCCGACAGGCGCAGCTTCTCGTCGCCGTCCGCGGCGACGACGACGATCCGGCCGGCGGCCTTGAGCGCGTCGAGGTAGCCGACCAGCTCGCGCGTGCGGATCGCGTCGAGGCCGAGCTCGTCGACGACGCGGACGGCGCCGGCACCGAACTTGGCCGACAGCGCGCCCTGCAGGGCCAGCCGCTTCATGCGCCGGGGCAGCCTCTGTTCGTAGCTGCGCGGGTGCGGGCCAAACACGGTCCCACCGCCGGCGTAGTGCGGTGCGCGGCGCGATCCCTGGCGCGCCCGGCCGGTGCCCTTCTGGCGGTACGGCTTGGCACCGCCACCGCTGACCTCACCGCGGGTCTTGGTGTCGTGGGTGCCGATGCGCCGGCCGGCCAGCTGGGCGGTGACGGCCTGGTGAAGGAGGTCGCGGCTGACTTCGACGGCGAACAGCGTCTCGGGCAGCTCGACGGTGCCCACCTCGGCGCCGGTCTTGGAGTAGAGCGTCGCGGTGGGCATCACTTGGCCTTCCTGACTACGAGCAGCGCGTTGCGCGCGCCGGGCACGGGACCACGCACGAGCAGCAGGTTGCGCTCGGTGTCGGTCCGAACGATGGTCAGGCGCTTGACGGTCGTGCGGTCGCCGCCGAGCCGGCCGGCCATGCCGGTGCCCTTGAGCACCTTGCCCGGGAACGTGCCCGCGCCGACCGATCCGGGCTGGCGATGCGAGTCAGAGCCGTGCGTCTCAGGCCCGCGGCGGTAGTGGTGGCGCTTGATCGTGCCGGCGAAGCCCTTGCCCTTGCTCACGCCAATCACGTCGACTTCGTCGCCGGCGGCAAAGAGGCTGACGTCGATCGTCTGGCCGACCTCGTACTCGCTGGCGTCGTCGAGGCGAAACTCGCGGACGTCGCGCACGCGCGGCAGCTCCTTCAGCTGGCCGGCGCGCGGCTTGGTCAGCCGGCGCGCCTGGCCGGCGCCGACCTGGACGGCGGTGTACCCGTCGCGCTCGGTCGTGCGCAGGGCGGTGACCGTATTCGGCTCGACGGCCACCACCGACACCGGCACGAGCGTGCCGTCGTCTGCGAAGACCGATGTCATGCCGACCTTGCGGCCGAGTAGTCCGATGCTCATCACTACATCTTTATCTCGATGTCGACGCCGGCCGCGAGCGAGAGCCGCATCAGGGCGTCGACCGTCTTGGCCGATGGATCGAGGATGTCGATCAGCCGCTTGTGGGTCCGGATCTCGAACTGCTCGCGGCTGTCCTTGTCGATGAACGGCGAACGGATGACGGTGAATTTCTCGATCCGGGTCGGCAGCGGCACGGGGCCGACGACGTCCGCACCGGTCCGCTGGGCCGTCTCCACGATCTGGAGGGCGGACTGGTCGAGCAGCCTGTGGTCGTACGCCTTGAGCCTGATCCGAATGCGCTGCCGGGCCATCGGGCTACTCCATGATCTCGGTGAGCGCGCCGGCGCCGACGGTGTGGCCGCCCTCGCGGATGGCGAAGCGCTGGCCGGTCT
>Ga0299913_10003477_pt1 | contig 12901 bp, 14 predicted proteins | sample RVTome_9_FD_201360 | JGI IMG/M metagenome (GOLD analysis project Ga0299913, IMG submission 201360) | Soil microbial communities from uranium-contaminated site in the Upper Colorado River Basin, Wyoming, United States - RVT155D38 (version 2) ... | reverse complement strand
CGTCCGCGTTCTCCTCGATCAGGTCGGCGAGCTTGAGCAGCAGCTCCATCCGGTCCTTGGGCGTTCTGTCGAGCCAGCCGGGGAGCGCCTTCTTCGCCGCCGCGACGGCGCGCTCGACGTCCGCCTCCGTCCCGCGCGGCACCTCGGCGATCGTCTCGCCGGTGGCCGGGTTCAGGACCTCCATCGTCCCGCCCTCGACCGCCTCGACCCAGTCGCCCCCGACGAGGTTCTTGTACGTCCCTGTCGTCACGCTCATGTCGATCCTCCTGCGCGCCGGAGGCCCGGCGTCCCCGGGCCTCCGATCAGCTTACTCATGCGCCTCTAGCGGTTCGTGCTTCCCTCGCCGCACAGCCCCGGGCTGTCGCAAGGGGAGCGCTCGAGCACCGTCGCCTTGCGGTTCCCCTTGCTGTCGCTCGTGAGCGAGAAGCGCACCCAAGCCGTGTTGTTCGTGTAGTCGGACTCGACGAAGACGCGGTCGTAGTTCGACGTCGAGACGAGGTAGTAGTCGTTCGCGTTCGGCACGCCGGTGAGGTCGACCTGCTGGCCGTCGGTCGACTGGTGGTACTGGTCGACCCAGCCGGACTGGATCCCCTGGTAGCTCGTGTAACAGTCGAAGAACGTTCGCTCGGCCGTCGGCGAGTTGTCGTCGAGCTTGTACCAGTCGATCAGGCAGAAGGTCGTCTTGATCGAGTTGTTGCCGACGATCGGGCCGGTCGGACTGCCCTTCCGGACTTCGAAGAGCGCGACGTCGCCGATGTGCCAGTGGTTGTGAGCCGGATGGAACTCGAACGTACTGGTGGGAATCTCCTGTGCGATCTCGTAGCAGGCGGTCACCTGCTTCGGCTGCTCGCCGCACTTGTAGTAGTCGTTGGTCGTGCGGATCTCCTGCATCGCCGTGGTCGTCGTCGTCGCGAACTCGACCGGCGGGTCGGGCCGCATGGCCCACGGGCCGGGGCCTGTGTTCGCGATCCCGTTGGAGAAGCGGAGGATCTCGCGCTGGTGCTCGTTGACGAGGTTGAGGTGTTGCGGCACGACGGTGCGCATGTCGGGCAGCAGCCCGGTCCCGCCGCCGGAAGGCTTGCCGGCGAACGCGACGCTCGCGAGGACGACCGGCACCGCAGCGAGCGCAGCGACGAGGCTGACGATCTTCATGGCTTCTCCCTCGGAAGATGCTTGACGGCCGAATCTCACCCTGACGGGCGGGCCGAAGCAAGGGCCTGGGCGGCCCACCTCGGCACGCCTTTTTCGCCATCTTGGCGATGCTCAGCGCAATCCGAGCCGGATTCCGAACAGGCGCGGGAGCGCGGCTCCCGCGCGGGCCCAGAGCGCGGGGCTGCGGCCCTCCTCATCGGCCTGCTCGGCGCGGAGGGCGGCTGCGCGCACGAGCGAGCCTCCGACGCGCTTCAGCGGCTCGGGCGGCAGGCCCCGCGTGCGGCGCTCGAGCGGCAGCCGCGACCACTCGTCGTCCGCGCCGAGGACGCGCGCTGCGAGCACCTGGCCGGCGAGCCAGCTCGGGCCGACGCCGTTGCCCGAGAAGCCGGCCGCGTAGTGGATGCGCCGACCCGGCAGCGTGCCGACGAACGGGAACCTGTCCGCCGAGACGTCGATCGGCCCGCCCCAGCTCGCCTCGATGCGCGCGTCGCGAAGCGCCGGCAACAGCCGGCGCAGCCCAGCCTCGGCGCGCGCGCTGCTGGCCGGATCGTCCCAAAGGCGGTCGGGCGCGCGGATCGGGCCCGAGCCGCTCCCCATCAGCACGCGCCCGTCCTCCGTCGCACGGAAGTAGTGGAGGAACATGCGGCCGTCGACGATCGCCTCGCCCCCATTCCAGCCGATCTCGCCGAGGAGATCCGGCACGGGCTCCGTCAGGACGACGAAGCTGCCGAAGCTCGTCAGCCGCCGCGCCGCGGGCCGCCACCGCACCGCCCACGCGTTGATCGCGAGCACGACCTCCCGAGCCCGCAGCGCCCCGTCCGGCGTCTCGACGACGCCGCGCCGCAGCCGCGCAGGCGAGCGCTCGTAGAGCTCGACGCCGGCGGCGAGCGCCGCCCGCCGAAGCGCCCGCACGAGCCGGGCCGGCTGGACGGTCGCGCCGTCGCGATAGAGCACGCCGCTGCGGAAGACCGGCGAGCTGCACCGCGCCGCGACCTGTTCCGCGGTCAGCGAGACCGCCTCCTCCGGCACGCCGAGCGCCGCGGCCGCTTCCACCGCCCTCACGACCTCGCCGTCCTGCGCCGCCGAGGCGGAAACCTTGAGCAACCCGCCCTCGCGCAGCCAGACGTCCTCTCCGAGCGCCCGCACAGCCTCGACGCAGCCCGCCGACGCCCGCGCCAGCTCGAGCGCAGCCGCGTCGCCGAATACGGCCCGCAGCGACGGCAGCGACGACCACCAGCCGTGGAGGAAACCGCCGTTGCGCCCGCTTGGCCCGTGCCCGACGAATTTCGCCTCGACCACGGCGACGCGCAGATCGGGATCCCGCCGCTTCAGCGCCAGCGCCGTCCACAGCCCGGTGTAGCCGCCACCGACGATCGCGACGTCGGCCGTGCGGTCGCCCGCGAGCGACGGCGCCGGCTCGTCCGGCGGCGCCTCCACGAGCCACCACGGGCTTGACTCGGCGCTTCTCACGGGCGTAGGGTCGCTGAAGCGAGCTTCCGTCCCACTTCAGAAGGCTGAACCTTGATCGAGGTCGGCGAGCGGCTGAGAAGCATCCGGCATCTGCGGCGCCGGACACTGAAGGACGTGGCGACCGGGGCGGGGCTCTCGGAGAGCTTCCTCAGCCAGGTCGAGCGCGGACGGACGAACGTGAGCATCTCGTCGCTCCAGCGGATCGCGGCGGCGCTCGGGGTGGACGTCTCCGACGTGTTCACGATGGACGGCGCCGTCAGGCCGCGGCTCGTGCGGCGGTCGGCCCGGGAGACCATCTCGTTCGGCAACCTCGCGCGCAAGTCGCTGCTGACCCCGAAGCCGTTCCATTCGGTCGAGGTCTTCTCCGCGGAGTTCGAGCCGGGCGGCTCGACGGGCGAGGAGCCGTACACCCACGGCGACTCGGAAGAGGTCTTCTTCGTCCTCTCGGGCAAGGTCGAGCTCCAGGTGGGCGACGAGGCTTTCGAGCTCGGCCCCGGAGACAGCGTCCAGTACCGCAGCTCCACCCCGCACAGGGTCCGCAACCGCGGCGACAAGCTCGCGGAGGTCCTGTTCGTGATCAGCCCGCCGAGCTTCTGATGGCCGCCGTCGAGCTCCGCCACGTGACGAAGCGGTTCGACGATGTGGTGGCCGTCGACGACCTCGACCTCGAGGTGCGCGAGGGCGAGTTCCTCTCCCTGCTGGGCCCCTCGGGCTGCGGCAAGACGACGACTCTGCGCCTGATCGCGGGCTTCGAGCAGCCGGACGAGGGCGAGATCCGGGTCGGCGGCCGCGACGTGGCCGGGCTGCCGCCGTACCGCCGAGACGTCAACACCGTCTTCCAGAGCTACGCGCTCTTTCCGCATCTCAGCGTGGCCGAGAACGTCGCCTACGGGCTCAAGCAGGGGCGGATCGGCCGTCGGCGGCGCGAACAGCGCGCCCAGGAGCTGCTCCGCCTCGTCCACCTCCCGGACGTGGGCGCCCGCAAGCCGCGGCAGCTCTCGGGGGGCCAGCAGCAGCGGGTCGCGCTCGCCCGCGCGCTCGCGAAAAGCCCGGAGGTGCTGCTCCTCGACGAGCCGCTCGGCGCCCTCGACCTGAAGCTGCGGAAGGAGATGCAGGTCTTCCTGAAGACGCTGCACCGCGAGCTCGGAACCACGTTCGTGTACGTCACGCACGACCAGGAGGAGGCGCTGGCTATGTCCGACCGGGTCGCGGTGATGAGCGGCGGCCGGATCGAGCAGATCGCGGTGCCGCGGGAGATCTACGACGCGCCCGCCACCCGGTTCGTCGCCGACTTCATCGGCGAGACGAACTTCATCCGCCAGGACGGGCGCACGGTCGCGGTGCGGCCCGAGCAGGTGCAACTGGGACGCAACGGCAGCGGGATCCCCGGCGAGGTCGTGACGACGATGGTCGTCGGGCCGGCGATCCAGCTGATCGTCAGAACGGGGGACGGACAGGAGGTGCTCGTACGGCGGCAGCGGACAGGCAGCGAGGAGCCGGTCGCGGAGGGCGACCGGGTGATGCTGACGTGGGCCGAGGGGGCGGCTCTAGCGCTAGAGGACAAGGAGGAGGAGACGAGATGACGGACGACCTGCGTCCGGTCTGGGAGAAGCGGTACAGCCGCAAAGGCTTCGTCGCGATCAGCGCCATGACGGCGTTCCTCGCAGCCTGCGGCGGCTCGACGAGCGCGGACGACGAAGCCGCAGGGCCCGCTACGACGGCGGAGACGGCGAAGAAGCTCTCCGGCGAGCTCTTCTACTACAACTGGGCCGACTACGTGAACCCGGAGACCTATCCGGCGTTCGAGAAGGCCACGGGCGTGAAGGTCAAGAAGGACTTCTACGCCTCCAACGAGGACCTCCAGGCGAAGCTGCAGGGCGGTGCCCGCGGCTACGACCTGATCGTGCCGACCGGCTACATGGTGCAGATCCTCGCCGACGCCGGACTCTTGACCGAGATCGACTGGTCGAAGTTGCCGAAGGTGCAGTCGAACCTCGACCCGAAGTTCAAGGGCCTGCCCTTCGACCCCGAGGACAAGTTCTCGGTGCCGAAGGACTGGGGCACGACCGGCTTCGTCTACCGCACCGACCTCGTCAAGGAGAAGCCGACGAGCTGGCGCGACTTCTACGACCTCGCCAAGGGTCCCTACTCGAAGAAGGTCACCGTGCTCGACGGGATCCCGGAGGTCGTCGGCTCGGCGCTGGTGATGCTCGGCTATTCGTACAACTCGGACGATCCGGCCGAGCTCGAGGCGGCGAAGCAGGAGCTGATCGCGCTGAAGCCGCACATCCTCGCGATCACCTCGACCGAGTACAAGCAGATGGTCGTGGACGGCAAGGCCGTGATGGCGCTCGGCTGGAACGGCGACGGCGCCTTCGTCGCCTCGAAGAAGCCGGCCCAGTACGTGATCGCCGAGGAGGGCGGCGAGTTCTGGGTCGACTCGTATGCGATCCCGACCGGGGCGAAGAACCCGGACGCGGCACATGCGTGGATCGACTACGTCTACGACCCGAAGAACAATTCCGTCGAGACGGCGTACACCTACTACGGCTCCCCCCTCAAGCGCGACCTGCTCGACGGCGTGCTCGACGCGGAGGTGCTCGGCAACGAGTCCGTCTTCCCGGCCGAGGCGACGCTCGAGAAGCTCGAGCCGAACAGCGTCTCGGCGGAGGGGACGAAGCTCCGCGACCGGATCTGGACGGAGTTCAAGGCCGCGTAGTTGGAGATCGCGGCTCCCGTGAAGGAGGGCCGGCGCCGGATCGCCCGCGCCGGCCCTCGCTATCCAGGCTGGCTTGCACTGCCCGCGGCGACCTGGTACGTCCTCTTCTTCCTCTGCCCGCTCGCGATCATGGCGGCGTTCAGCGTCGCCACCCGGACGGGCTTCACCGACATCGTCTACGGCTTCGACCTCGCGAACTTCCGCTACCTGTGGGACCCGCTCTACGGAAAAGTCTTCCTGCGGACGATGGAGCTCGCGTTCTTCGGGACGGTCGCGACACTCCTGATCGGCTTCCCGCTCGCCTACTACCTCGCCCGCTACGCCCGCCGGAAGACGCTCCTGCTCCTGCTCGTGATCGTCCCCTTCTGGACGAGCTTCCTCATCCGCACGTACGCGTGGCTGATCATCCTCGACTCGCAGTCGCCGCTGCTGGGCGCGCTCCGCGCGATCGGGATCGACCGGCAGATCCTCTTCACGCCGACGGCCGTCTACATCGGCGTCGTCTACACCTACCTGCCGCTGATGGTGCTGCCGGTCTACGCGACGCTCGAGCGGATGGACTGGACGCTCGTCGACGCCGCCACCGACCTCGGCGACTCGCCGTTCCGCGCGTTCCGGCGCGTCACGCTCCCGCTCGCGCTGCCCGGCATCGCCGCCGGCTCGCTGCTCGTCTTCATCCCGCTGATGGGCGAGTACCTGAACCCCGTGCTGCTCGGCGGCGACCTCACCGTCTACGCCGGCAACCTGATCGCGCAGCAGTTCCTCACCTCCCGCGACTGGCCGTTCGGCTCCGCGATCGCGATGGTCGTGGTCGCCGCGATGACGCTGCTCGTGCTCGCGTACGCGAAGCTCGCCTCGAGGCAGACGGAATATGGGTCGTAGGCTCCTCTCCGGCTGGGCGCTGCTCGTCTACGCGTTCCTCTACCTGCCGATCGCGGTCGTCGTCCTCTACGCCTTCAACGGCGGCCGCCAGGTGCTCGTCTGGGAGGGCTTCTCGACCCGCTGGTTCGGCGAGGCGCTCTCCGACCCGTCGATCACCGAGCCGTTCAAGAACAGCCTGCTGATCGCGGCCGGAAACGCGGTCGTCGCGTGCGCGCTCGGCACGGCGCTCGCGCTCGCCCTGCCGCGGATGCGCGGCTGGGTGCGGGTGCCGCTCGACGCGCTCGTCTACATGACGCTCGTCACGCCCGAGATCGTGTTCGGGATCTCGGCGCTGATCTTCTTCGTCCAGCTCGGCAACTGGCTCGGGCTCGGCTCGATCCTCGGCTTCTGGACGATCCTGATCGCGCACGTCGTGTTCAACGCGTCGGTCGTGGCGCTGATCGTGCGCGCCCGCTTCGTCGGCATGGGGCGCACGCTGGAGGAGGCCTCCTACGACCTCGGCGCGGGGCCGGTCGCGACCTTCCGCCAGGTGACGCTGCCGCGACTCGCGCCCGCGATCCTGGCCGGCGGCCTGCTCGCCTTCACCTTCTCCTTCGACGACTTCATCACGTCCTTCTTCGTCGCCGGCGCCGGCACGACGACGCTGCCGCTGCGTATCTTCTCCTCGCTTCGCTTCGGCGTCTCGCCGGCGATCAACGCGACCGCGGTGATGATCCTCGCGCTGACGCTGGCCGCGATCGTGATCGCCTACCTCGTCCTCCGGCGCAGCGAAACCCCCCTCCCGAAAGGAGCCTGATGGCCACCACCGTCCGCAGCCTGCAGAACTTCATCGGCGGCGACTGGGTCGACTCGACCGGCGAGCACGTTCGCGAGATCGTCTCGCCCGTCACCGGCGAGAAGCTCGCCGACGTGCCGGACGCGTCCCGCGAGGACGTGGCCCGCGCCGCGAAGGCCGCCCGGAAGGCGCAGCCTGGCTGGGCGGCGCTCTCGGCATGGGACCGCGCGAAGATCTGCCACGCGATCGCCGACCTGATCGACGAGCGGCTCGAGGACTTCGCGCGCGAGCTGGCGCTCGAGCAGGGCAAGCCGTACAAGGCCGAGGCGATCCCGGACATCGAGGAGACGGCCGAGAACTTCCGCATCGCCGCCGAGGACGTGAAGCGGATGGAGACGGCGATCATCCCCTCCCAGGACGTCGGCAAGCGGATCCTCACGTTCCGCGTCGCCAACGGTGTCTACGGCTGCGTGACGCCGTGGAACTTCCCGACCCTGATCCCGGTCGAGCTGATCGCGCCGGGGATCGCGGCGGGCAACACCATCGTGATCAAGCCGTCCGAGTGGACGCCGATCGCGATGGCGACGTTCATGCAGATCATGGCCGACGCCGGCCTGCCCGACGGCGTCGTCAACGTCGTCTACGGCGGCGGCGAGGTCGGCGAGGCGCTCGTGACGGACGAGAACGTCGACTGCATCGGCTTCGTCGGCTCGCACGGCACGGCGGAGAAGATCGTCCGCGCCGCCGGGCTGAAGCGGTCGCTGATCGAGGCGAGCGGGAACGGCCCGGTGATCGTCTGCGCCGACGCCGACCTCGAGGCGGCCGCGAAGGGCGCCGTCTTCGGCGGCTTCTTCTGCGCCGGCCAGGTCTGCTGCGCGACCGAGCGCGTGCTCGTCGACGCGAAGGTCTACGACGACTACCTCGCGGCGGTCGTCGAGGAGGCGAAGGGCTGGCAGCTCGGCGACCCCTTCGACGACGAGACGCTCGTCGGCCCGATGAACAACGAGCCGACCGCGCGAAAGATGGACCAACACCTCGAGGACGCCGTCGGCAAGGGCGCGAACGTCGTCCTCGGCGGCGGGCGCGACGGCGGCCGCCCGACGGAGCTGTACTACCAGCCGACCGTGGTCGAGAGCGTCGGGCTCGACACGCTGATCAACCGGGACGAGACCTTCGGCCCGATCGTGCCCCTGATCCGGGTGGACGGCGACGACCAGGCGGTCGCGGTTGCGAACGACTCCTACCTGGGCCTCCAGGCGGCGGTCTACACGCGGTCGCTGAAGCGGGCATTCCGCTACATCAACGAGCTGCGTGTCGGCAACGTCGTCGTCAACGACTCGACCGACTACTGGGAGGCGCACGAGCCGTTCGGCGGGGCGAGCGGCACGCGCACCGGCTGGGGCCGGATCGGCGGCCGCTACACGATGCTCGACATGACCGATCTGAAGACGGTCGTTCTTGACATCTCGTAGCGTCGACGACCTCGGCGCGATCGCGAGGTCGATCGTCGACTCGAACCGGTACATGGCGCTCGGCACCGCCGACGCGGACGGGCTGCCCTGGGTATCGCCGGTGTGGTATGCCCCCTCCGAGTACCGGGAGTTCCTCTGGGTGTCGTCCCCCGAGACCCGACACTCGCGCAACCTCGCCGTGCGTTCGCAGCTCGCGATCGTCATCTTCGACTCCCACGCCGCCGGCGGCTGGAAGGCTCTCTACATGTCGGCGGTCGCCGAGGAGCTCGCGGACGTCGAGGAAGGCATCGAGATCTTCTCCCGCAGGTCGGTGGAGCAGGGCCTTCCCGCCTGGACCGAGGCGGACGTCCGGCCGCCCGCCCGGCATCGCCTCTACCGTGCCACCGCGACCGAGCACTTCGTCCTGGATCCGCACGACCGGCGGCTGCCCGTGACGATCGAGTGAGGCAGCCGCTTTCCCCGATCGGCACGGGCCGGTAGGGTCCTCCCGCGATGAGCGCGCTGATCGCTGCAGGCACGCGCAAGGGGCTGTTCCTCATCCGCGGAGAGGGAGACAGCTGGGAGGTCGACTCCCCGGCTCTCCCCGGCTGGGACGTCTTCCACGCGGTCGTCGACCCGCGCGACGGCACGCTCTACGCCTGCGCCAACAACTTCGTCTACGGCGCCACCGTCCACCGGTCGAGCGACCTGGGCAAGACCTGGGACCGCGTCGACGGCATCGGCCTGCCGGAGGACTCCGGGCTGACGCTGGCGCGGCTCTGGCACCTCGAGCCGGGGCACGAGAGCGAGCCGGAGACGCTCTGGCTCGGCGGCGATCCCGGCTGCCTCTTCCGCTCGGACGACGGCGGCTCGACCTGGGAGACGAACCGCGGCCTGCTCGAGCATCCGACCCGAGAGCAGTGGAATCCGGGCGCGGGCGGCCTGTGCTGCCACTCGATCACGCTCGACCCCTCCGACCCGAAGCGGCTTTGGATCGGGATCTCGGCAGCAGGCGTCTTCCGGACGGACGACGGCGGCGAGACGTGGGTGCCGATGAACGCGAACGTCGCCGCCGACTTCATGCCGGAGACGTATCCGGAAGTCGGGCAGTGCGTCCACAAGGTGCTTGTGCATCCCGCCCGCCCGGAGCGGCTCTGGCAGCAGAACCACTGCGGCGTGTACCGCTCCGACGACCGCGGCGAGTCGTGGGAGCGGCTCGACGCGAACGGGCTGCCGAGCGACTTCGGCTTCGCGCTCGCACTCGACGCATCCGACCCGGACGTCGCGTACGTCGTGCCGGAAGAGGGAGCCGGGAACCGCGTCACCGCGGGCGGCCGGCTCGGCGTCTGGCGGACGGACGACGGCGGCTCGACGTGGGCGCTCGCCGCGGACGGCCTGCCCGAGCAGGCGTGGGTGGCCGTGCTGCGCGAGGGGCTCGCGTACGACGCCGCCGGCGGCGTCTACCTCGGGACGCAGAGCGGCTCGGTCTTCGCGCGCGACGGCGACGGCCGCTGGGTCGAGGCGGCGCGAAACCTCCCGCCGGTCCTCTCGGTCGAAGTCTCCCAGCTCGACTGACCGGCGTGGTCGTCGTCAGGTTGCCGCTGTTCCTCGCCGAGCAGGCTGGGGGCGTCGGGCGCTACGAGACGGAGGCGTCGACCGCGGGCGACGCGCTCCGCGGGCTCCCGGTCGTCGACCTGCTCTTCGACGAGCGCGGCGAGCTTCGCCCGCTCGTGAACGTCTACGTGGACGGGATCGACGCGCGGGAGCGCGGCGGGCTCGAGGCCCCGCTCGCGAACGCGCGGGAGATCAGGGTCGTCGCGGCCGTCGCGGGCGGGTAAGCCCTCAGGGCGTCCGGGGCGGCGAGCCGCAGACCTTGAAGCCGAACTGCTGGGCCTGGAGGTTCCCCTCCTGAACCACGTTCGCGTATTCCTCGACGAAGGTCGGCGTCTCGTTGATCTGGCCGTCCGCGAGCTGCATGCGGATCTGGTCGCCGAGGGCGATCGCGTCCTCGAGCGTCGCGACCAGCTGACTGACCTCGTTCTCGGACCCTGCCGGCGCGCCCAGCGACTGCAGCCGGTTCTTGAACTTGCGCGTGAGCGCGATCTGCTGCGCCCAGATCTGGGCCGCGACCTGCTGCGTGTTCTGGTTCGTGACGTCGCGCGCTCCGATCGCCGCGGCCTGCTCGTCGATCTTCTCCGCCTCGACGAGAATCTCGCGGCAGACGGCGTCGCCCTTCCGGATGAACTCGGCCTTCGACGGACTCGGGCCGGTGCTGGTCGGCTGAAGCACCGCGCCGTCGTCGCCGTCTCCGCCGTCGCCGTCTCCGCCGCAAGCGGCGAGTGACAGCAGGAGCACTGCGAGCAGAGGGGCCAGGCGGCTCAAGGCCTGGACAACGCTAGCCGAAAACGCTGCGGTGAAGAGACTCGCGATTCTCGCGGTCGCAGCCGCGCTCGCGGCCGGATTCCTCCTGCTCAGGCACGCCAGGGCCGAGACGGAGACCCGCCTCGGCGGGATCGCCGGCGAGGTGGCGAAGCGGGACGTCACCGTCCGCTGCCAGGGCCGGATCGGAGCCGCCCTCGACGTCGGGGCAGAGGCCGGCAGCGTCCGCTTCGACGCCGAGGGGCGGCCCGGCGACTCGACCGACCTCGACCGGTCGGTCTGCGAGTCGCTCGAGCGCTTCCGCGAGGACGGCGAAGCCGACTTCGCCGCCGTGCAGGCGATCCACACCCTCGCTCACGAGTCGTGGCACCTCGCCGGGATCCAGGACGAGGCTCAGACCGAGTGCTACGGGCTCCAGACGACGGCGTTCGTCGCCGGGCGCCTCGGAGCGGATCCGGTCGTCGCGCAGGGAATCGCGGCCGACGCGCTGCGGCGCCTCTACCCCGCGCTGCCCCAGCGCTACCGCACGAGCGACTGCCGCGACGGCGGGCCGCTCGACCTCAGGCCCGCGTCTGCGATCTGGCCCTAGAGGCTCGGCCCCGCGACGCGCCAATTCCGCATCAAGCCTCTAGGAAACGCAGCGCAAGCGATAGCCGTTCTGGTTCACCTTCCCCGCGCGTGGGCCGGCGAGGACGACCTCGAGCGGATGCGCTTCCGCCGCGCGCCCCGTCGGAAGCCACGGCCGTCCCACGGGGCCGACGACGAAGGTCCGGGCCCGTTCGCCGACGAAAGCGAGGCGGCCCTCCTCCTCGACCGTGCCGTCCCAGAGCTCGAGGCCGATCCGCTCAAGCGACCTCACCAACGTGCGCACGTCACCGACCAGGCCGAGCTCGGAGAGCCCGCTCAGCTCGCCTGCCGAAAAGGCGCCCGTCGCGCCGGTCTCACCCACGGCCTCGTGCGCGATCAGCTCGACGATGTTGCCGGCCGGATCGTGGAAATAGCACGCCTTCGCCCTCCAGTTGGCGAAGTCGAAGACGACGTCCCCGCCGGCGTCCGGAAGGAGCTCGGCCCGCGAGCCGAGCCAGTCGAGCGCGGCGTCGAAGCGGTTGCCGGGAACGAGCAGCGCGAAGTGGTAGAACGGATCGCCCGGCCCGGCGACGAAGGCGAGTCGCGTCGTGCCGACCGTCCCCTCCTCGAGCCCGAGCCGCCTTCCGTAGAAGTCGTCGATCGGCCCGAGGAGCTCTGCCGCGGCATGGAGGCGGACTTCAAGGAAGTCCAGCGCCTACGACACCTCGGTCGGGATGTCCGAGATCTCGCCCGAGACGATCTTCTGCTTGACCTCGTCCAGCGCCGCCTTCTGCTCCTCCGTCACCTCGGGACTGATCGGGCCGAGCCCGACGCCGTCCTCCTCGAGGCCGTAGACGCTGTTGGCGCCGCCGTTGAAGTCGCCGTCGATCACGCTCTTGATCGTGAGGAAGACGGCGGAGTCGACCCGCTTGAGCGCGCTCGTGAGCACGTGGTCGCCGAGGAACGACTGGTCGGCGTCGACGCCGATCCCCCAGACGCTGCGCTCCTTCGCGGCGTCGAGCGCGCCGAGGCCGCAGCCGCCCGCGACCTGGAAGACGATCTTCGAGCCGCTCGCGATCTGGTCGAGGGCCACCTCCTTGCACTTGGCGACGTCGTCCCAGTCCTGCGAGTAGCCGTTGAGCAACTCCACCCCCGGCGCAGCCGCCTTTGCCCCGGCCTGGTAGCCCGCGATGAAGCGGTCGACTGGCGGCTCCTTCATCCCGCCCACGGACGAGATCGCCTCGGCGCCGTCGGCCTCGGCGACGAGCGCCGCGAGGTAGCCGGTCAGGTAGCCGACCTGCTCCTCCTCGAACAGCAATCCGACGACGTTCTCCGGCTTGCCGGGGAGCCCGGACTGGTCGACGTCGATGATCGCGAACTTCGTCTCCGGGAACTCCTGCGCCGCCTGCGCGACGGCGTCGCCCTGGGCGAAGCCGACGCCGATGATCAGGTCGTAGCCCTCCTCGGCGAGGCCGGTCATGCTCGGCAGGTAGTCAGTGTCGGAGG
>Ga0299913_10003476_pt1 | contig 12901 bp, 14 predicted proteins | sample RVTome_9_FD_201360 | JGI IMG/M metagenome (GOLD analysis project Ga0299913, IMG submission 201360) | Soil microbial communities from uranium-contaminated site in the Upper Colorado River Basin, Wyoming, United States - RVT155D38 (version 2) ... | reverse complement strand
CAGCGGCCACGGTCATACCTCGACCCCCCGCCCGGTCGCCCGAAAGTACCCCACATTGCGACAGATCGTCCGCCCGACCCGCCACGTGCTGGCCTGCGGCTGATGGACGTCCCCGAACAAGTGCAGGGCAGGTTGGTTCGCGGTGATGTAGTCGAGGATGGGCTGTGAGCCGCGCTCACTGCGTCCGGTGACCACGTCGGTTCGGAGAGGGTCGATGGCCGGCGGGACGTGGGTGCAGAGAACATCCACCGGTCCGAGAGACGCGAGCGCCATGGTCATCTCCTCGTCCGACACCTCGCCCTGGGCGTGCACCGGCGTGCTCACTCCCCCACCGGCGAATCCGAACACGCGACCCTCGAGGGTCCGGGTCTCGCCATGCACGTACTCGATTCCGTCCGGAAGCGAATCGCGGAGCATTGCCGGCCGGTCCACGTTGCCGTGGAGGGCAAACCCATGACCCCCGGCCAGTACCTCCGCCACCTCCTCGTATTGTCTCCGCAGGACAATCCCGAGCGACTCCCGAATGGCTTCGACACCCTCCCCCATCGCTGCCGTCCAGAGCTCTCGCATCCGGGTGTAGTCCCCTTGGGCTCGGGCCTGTCCCACATCGTTGGCGAAGTCGACACCAAGCACGTCGGCGATCGCACCTTCACCGGTGCGATAGTCGGTCAGGTTCACCAGGTCGCCGAGGATCAGCAACGGCTCGCCCAGCATCACCACCCGCCGCAGCGGCGCCAGGGCATGATGAACATCGGCGATGGCGAGCATTCAGCCGCCGTCACCGGTCTGAGGGGCAAAACGAGCCCACAATGCCCCGGCCACGGCACCGATCAATGCCAGCCCGAAGACAGCTCCCGGGCCGAAGTCGAGTGGGGCGAACTCCGCCGACAGGCCGGCCATCCCGAACCCCACGAGAGCTCCGATCACCATCCGGCCCAGGGCACCCCAGCGCAGGCTGGGGTCTCGCTCATCCCGCCCCAGATTCTCGGCGAGGGTGCCCCCGAAAATGAGGTAGATGAGGCCGAGAACTCCGATGACCAGGGTCGAGGCGTATACCGGCAGCATGGCGGTCTCAGGGTAACCCCGGACCGCCCGGTTGCACCTCAGCCGGCCTCGCGCTCCGCCGGTATCAGCCGCAGCCGTGGCACCAGGCCCTCACCGGCGAGGTTCTCCAGGGCAGTCGTCTCGCTGTCATCGAGGTCCACGGGACCTGCCGACAGCAAGAAGGTGACGACACAGTCGTCGCAGGCGCTCGTGTGCTGCATTGCACATTGTCCGCAATCAATGAGCATGGGTGACCTCCATTCCCCGTGACCGTATCGACCGGGTGTGACACGTTTCCCCGCCCCAACCCGTTTGGCGTCCCGGGAAGGGCCGACGGAGCTATTAGCTTTGTACGATCAGCATCGTCCTCGGTCTCCTCCTCGTCGCGTTCCTCCTCGCCGTCAATGCGTTCTACGTCGCGGGAGAGTTCGCCCTCGTCACCGTGGAGAGAAGCCGGATCAACCGAATGGCGGCCGAGGGCGACCGGCGGGCGAAGCGGATCCTGGGCGGCCTCGAGGCTCTGTCGTTCCACCTCTCCGGCGCGCAACTGGGAATCACCGTGTCGTCGCTAGTCCTCGGCCTGGTCGCCGAGGCCACCCTCGGACCTGTTGTCGAGCCGGTGCTGGAGGCGGTGGGATTGTCCGAGAGCCTGCTCCCGGGATTCACCGTCGCTCTCGCGCTGGTCGTCGGCACGGCGGCCCAGTTGGTCATCGGCGAGCTGATACCCAAGAGCCTTGCCATCACCTTCCCGCTCCCCACCAGCATCCGGTTCGGCCTGCCAATGCTGACGGTGAACGGTGTTCTGTCCCCCATCATCCGGGTCCTCAACTCGACAGCCAACGCCACCGTGCGCCTGCTCGGGATGGAACCGAGGGAGGAGCTCGCCGGCGTCAGGTCCATGGAGGAGCTCGAGCTGATCATCCGTGCGTCCGGAGAGGGCGGGGAGTTGTCAGACGACGAGCTCTCCCTGCTGACCCGGTCGATCGCCTTCGCCGAGAACCTGACCTCGGATGTGATGGTGCCGCGAGTCAATGTCATCGGCCTCAGCGAGGAATCCTCCGTCGCCGACCTCCGGGAGATATCCGTCAAGTCGGGTCACAGCCGGTTCCCGATCTACCGGGAGAGCCTCGACAACATCGTCGGTGTCGCCCATGTCAAGGACACATTGCGGGTTCCGGGCGAGGCCAGGAAATCATCGGCGGTCACCGACTACATGAGGCCGGCCCTGGTGATACCCGAGACACAGCCGGTGGACACGGTCCTCGTCGAGCTGCGGACCCGCGGCTCGGGCATGGCGATAGTGGCCGACGAATATGGCGGGACGGCGGGGATCGTCACCTCGGAAGACCTGCTCGAGGAGATCTTCGGAGACATCGAGGACGAATATGACGATAGGGCCCAGGTGATCACCGGCACCGATGAGGTGTCCGGTCTCCTCCACCGTCCCGAGGTCGAAGCGCTGACCGGATGGGAATGGCCGGAGGGGCGTTATGAGACACTCGGCGGGCTGGTAACGGCCGTTCTGGGACGAACCGCGGACGTCGGTGACGTCATCGACCTCGATGGCTGGACCATCGAGGTCACGGCCGTGGACGCGACGAGGGTCGATCGGGTGCGCATGACCAAGGAAGGCGACCGTTGAGTCTCTGGGCGATCCTGGTCGCCGGCTTCCTCGTGATCATCAACGGGTTCTTCGTAGCCGTCGAATTCGCCTTCACCGCGTCGCGGAAACAGGCTCTCGAGGAGCAGGCCGACGGGGGAAGCCGCCTCGCCCGGATGGCTCTGGCGTCGATGAACGAGCTCCCGGTGACCTTCGCCGGGGCTCAGCTCGGTGTGGCCGGAGCCTCGCTGGTGCTGGGCTTCGTCATGGAGCCCGCCATCGGTGGGCTCTTCGAGGATCTCCTCCACGGACTGAGGCTCCCGTCGGGAGCCGTGGTGGGAGTCGGGGTCTTCTTATCCCTGTTGGTGACGGCCTTCATCCACAATGTCTTCGGGGAGATGGCCCCCAAGAACGCCACGATCACCGCCCCGGAGAAGGCCGCCATCATCCTCGCCGGCCCCTTTCGGGTGTATGTCACCGTCCTCCGGCCGATCATCGCCTCCCTGACATGGGTGGCCGTGGGGATCATCCGCCTTTTCGGCGTCACGCCCCGCCAGTCGGTCGAGTCGACCCATTCCGCGGCCGACCTGGCCAGCCTGGTCAAGACGACCAGGGCCAGCGGTGTGATCGGAGACTCGCCGTCGCGCCTTCTCGCCGCGGCCATCTCGTTTCGCGATGCCTCGGTTGCCGAGGTGATGGCCCCGAGGCCAGACCTGGTGGCGCTGCCCCGAACCGCCACGCCCTCGGACTTCGAGCGTCTCGTCGTCGAGACCGGCCACTCCCGGATACCGGTCTTCGGGGAGAACCTCGACGATGTGCGTGGTTTCGTCCACGCCAAGGACCTGCTCACGATCCCGGAGAGCGAACAGAACAAGCCGATCGGGCCGGAATATCTCCGCCGCGCCCCTCTCATCCCGGAGACGACCTCGATATCGCCGGTCATGGAGATGATGCGGGAGAGCCGGACCCACATCGCCATCGCGGTCGACGAGCATGGCTCCACGGCCGGCCTGGTCACCCTGGAGGACATCGCCGAGGAGCTGGTCGGCGAGATCCGGGACGAACACGACATCAGAGAGGTGATGGAGATCAGGCCGGCGGGAAGGAACCGGTACCTGGTGTCCGGCCAGACCCGAATCGAGCGTCTCGAGACGGTCGGCGTGCGCATCCCCGACGGTCAATACGAGACCGTCGGCGGTTATGTGATGGACCGGTTGGGGCGGATCCCCAAACGTGGCGACCAGATCGAGGCGACCGATTTTCGGCTGACGGTGCGTCGCATGGATCGACGCCGGGTCCGCGAGGTCGAGCTGACCGCCGGCACTCCACCGTCACCCGATGCCTGACCCAGAACGCGATAACGCCCCGGGCGTCCGGGGCGCTATCGGATGTTCTGATGCCGATCGTTCTCCCGATCAGCCGAGGAAGCCCTCCTCGGTCAGCCACGCAGTGGCGACATCATCGGGATTCTGTGCCTCGAGCTCGACACGGCCGTTGAGGTCGAGGAGGACCTCGGTGGTGATCTTCGCCGAGATCTCGTTGATGAGATCCTCGAAGTCACCTCCGTACGCCTCGATCACCTCGTCATTGACGATCGGGATGATGTTCTCCGGGGCAATGATCTCGTCCGTTCCCTCGAGGGCGACGAATCCCTTCTCGACGATGACCGGCTGGGTCGAGAAGAGGAGCGCAACGTCGATCTCACCGGATTCCAACGCCGCCACTCGTGCCGCACCCTCGGCGATCGCCTCGAAGCTCAGATTGGAGAGGGCATAGGTCTCGACGAGACCCGCGTAGCAGGTGGTCCGCCCTTCACATTCGGGTGGGCCCGCCAGAGTCACGTCGCCCGCATCGGCCAGGTCGGACACTGTCTCGACTCCGTTGGCCTCGGCGAACTCGCCGGTGACGACGAAGACGTTCTTGTCCTGGCCCGGCGCCGGCTCCAGAACCGACACTCCGCCCTCGCCGAAGAGGTCGCGGAGCATTGCCACCGCCTCACCCTCGTCTGTGGGTGCTGTCTCGCCGAACCCGACGCCGATGGCGGAACCCAGGTACTCGGGGAGGAAGCTGATCGCACCCGACTCGACGTCGGGGAATATCAGCTCTCTCGATCCGAGGTTGAGGTTGCGCTCGACGGTGTATCCCGCGTCTTCCAACGCCTGGGCATAGATCTCGGCGAGTATCACCGACTCGGGGAAGTTGAACGATGCGACGGTGATCGTCGGGCCGTCCGGTACTTCCGCGTCTCCACCCGAATCCGACCCGCACGCCGCTGCAACCAGCGCCAGTGCAAGCAGAGTCGCCCCGAAGGCGCGCTTGCGGATAGCTGTCCGCATGGGTTTTCCTTTCATGTGGTCAAAAGGCGCCTCGGTGGACGCCAGCACTAATGAAACCCGGGGGCGGACCGGAATGTTCCGGGATTCTCCACCGCCGTTCCGGCAGCAAATCATGAGGCCGAGACGGCGACCCTCACTTCGGTGTCGGAGAGCCTCTTCACTCCCTCCGGAAGCGCCCAACGCTCGAGAAGCGTGAATCCTGCATCGGCGGCCAGGGTCAGCAATGCGATCAAGACCGCTCCGGCGAACACCTCGGCGATCCCGGCGCGTCCTTGGTTGAGCCCCCGGACCACGTACTGACCGAGCCCACCCCCGCTGGAGAGGACGGCCGCCAACGGCACCGTGGCGAGGACTTGGATCAAGGAGATCCGGATACCGGCGAGGATCACCGGCGCCCCGACCGGGACCTCCACCTTCCACAGGAGCTCGTTCTCGGTGAGGCCCATTCCCCGGCCGGCTTCCACTGTGTCGGGCGGGGCGTTGGCGATCGCGGTGTAAGCATTGGTGAAGATCGGGGGTATCGCCAGAGCGATCAGAGTCACCACAGCCGGCCAGAAGCGGAGGCTGATGCCGGCTCGGGAGAAGAACACCGCAGCGAGGATCAGAAGCCCGAAAGAAGGGACGGCGCGTCCGATGTTGACAATGGCGTTGACCGAGAATTCCCCGATCCGGCGGTGGCCCAGCCAGACAGCCCCAGGGAGGGCGAACACGATGGAGATGATCATCGGGAGTGTCGCCAGCCAGAGATGCTCAGCCGTTCTGGGGAGGACCCCGTCATCACCAGTCCAGCGACCCGGCTCTCCGAACCATTCGAGGACCTCTCCTAGGAATTCCATCAGGTGATCCCCCGGCCTGCCCAAGGAGTCAATGCGCGTCCCAGCAGAAGCAGGCCGAAGTCGAGGACGGCGGCCAGCACGACCGAGAGGGCGACACCGACGATGATCTCCGTCGGGAACAGGATCGAGCGTCGCAGCCCATCGAGGATGAAGAACCCGAGACCGCCCAGGCCGAGCAGGGAGGTGACGGTAACCAGCCCGATGACTGTCACCGTTGCGATGCGGAGACCAGCAATGATCACCGGCATGGCCAGCGGCATCTGGATGCGACCCAGGATTTGAGAGGGTCGGTATCCCATGCCGAGGGCCGCCTCGGTCGTCTCGGCGGGGACGTTGCGAATGCCGGTCACGATGTTCCTCACCAGGATCAGCAACGTGTAGCTGACCAGGGCTACTTCGGCGGTGACGAACCTGTCGGTCGGGGTGCCGATGCCAACGATCGGGGCCAGGAACGCGAACACTGCCAGCGAGGGGATCGTGTACATGATCCCGGTGACCGAGGTGATCGAGTCGTACGACCGCGGCCACCGCAGCGCGACCACGGCCAGGCCGATCGACAGGACCAGGCCAACCGCGAGCGCGACTCCGGTCAGGGTCAGATGCTCAACGGTCCGCTCCCAGATCGTGTCCAGGTTGCGCGAGACCCATGACCAGTCGAATAGGGGCATCTCCTGGGCGAGGATCATCAGCCGGTTATCTCCCGGGCGATGGCCTCGACGTCGAGAACGCCCATGTAGACGCCGTCGTCGACCACCAGGGCCAGGCGATTGTGACCGGTCACCACCACGTCGAGGGCTTCCCGGAGCGAGGAGGTCGTCGAGACCGTCGATTCGAACTCCCTGAGCTCGACATCGGAGACGACCTCGCCGTCGAGGTCCGACTCCGATGCCCAGCCCAGCAAGGTCCTGCCGTCGAGCACCCCGAACCAGTCGACGTCGTAACGGGCCATGATGGCTCGTGCCTCGGAGGCTGTGGCCGACCGGTCGAGCATCGGGCCCCCCTCCAGGCCCAGACCGCCGACGGGGAGCAGGGCCAGCCTCTTGAGGCCTCTCTCCCCACCGAGGAACTCTTCCACGAAGCGATTCCTCGGTACAGAGAGGATCTCGGCGGGGGTGTCGCTTTGCTCGACCTTGCCGCCGACATTGAGGATCACGACCCGGTCGCCGAGGAACAGCGCCTCGTCGATGTCGTGGGTGACGAACACCACGGTCTTCCCCAGGCGGCTCTGCAACTCCTTGAACTCGGCCTGGAGCCGCCCCCTGACGATCGGGTCCACTGCGCCGAAGGGCTCATCCATCAACAGGACCGGCGGATCGGCGGCGAGGGCCCGGGCGACACCTACCCTCTGTTGCTGACCTCCCGATAGTTCCGAAGGGAAACGGTCGAGCAGACCCAATTCCAGCCCGACGAGGACTGTCAGCTCTTCGACACGAGCTGCGATCCGCTCCGGCTCCCAGCCGATCAGCCCGGGGACCGTGGCGATGTTCTGGCGGATGGTGCGGTGGGGGAAGAGACCGATCTGCTGGATCACGTACCCGATCGACCGTCTCAGCTCATGGGGAGGGACCGACAGCGCGTCGCGCCCATCCACCTCGATCCTTCCCATCGTCGGCTCGATGATCCGATTGATCATCTTGAGCGTGGTCGTCTTGCCACACCCCGATGGCCCCACCAGTGCGACGAACTCGCCCTGTTCGATGTCGAGGCTCAAGTGATCCACGGCGGGGCTCGGAGCACCAGGGAAGACCTTGGTGACGTCCTCCAACCTGATCATGTGCCGGCTGATCACAAAGCCTCCTCCTCGGCGGGTGAGTTACGCGGCGCTGATCTGGCCGAGGAACCCCAAGACCTCGTCGAGATACTTGTCGAGATCCACGTCGTAGGACTCGACATGTCCTGCGTCGGGAACCTCGATGAAGGTTACGAGGTCGGGCACCGCCTTGGCCAGATCGCGACTGACGCCCACCGGGACCGTCTGGTCGGCGGTGCCGTGATGGACCAGCACCGGACGGCGGATCAGGAGATCGGCCTTCTCGAGGTAGTCGATCGACTTCCAGTTCACGTCGATTCGCAACGATGTCAGGAACTTGGCCACTGCTCCCAGCGGGGCGGGCACCGGTAGGCCGAGCAATGGGAGGTCCCGCTGGGACCTGGCGAAGTCGACGGTGCGCCCCATGTCGATGTTGGGAGCGTCGAAAAGGAATCCGATCACCGGGGCCGAGGAGCGATTGAGCTGATAGGCCATGATGTGAGCTGCACCCGTCGAGAAGCCGCTGAGGACGATCTGGGTCGCCCCGTTCTCGAGTGCGTAATCGACGGCCGCGCTCACGTCCTGCCACTCGGTGGCCCCGTACTGGTAGTAGCCGGACTCGTCCACCGGGGCGCCGTCGTCGTTGCGGTAGGTGATCGCCAGCTGCTGATATCCGGCATCCTGGAGGGCGGCGAACAGAGGCTCCGCCTCGGCAGGGGTTGCTCCCTTTCCGTGGACATGGATCACCCAATTGGCGGTCGGGGCCGGCAGGTACAGAGCGTCGAATTCACCGAGCTCGCTCGTGTAGGAGACCTCTTCGAGCTCGTACCCGTCGGAAGGGACGACATAGGCCTCGGGATCCGGAGCGAATGCATCGTTGATTATCTCCCCGGAGAAGTACCAGCCGCCCAATGTGAAGAACAGGAAGGTCAGTCCGATGAGAGCCCAGAATATGGCCCGGAATATCGAACGGTCTTTCACGGAAGCTGATTCTGGCCGGTTTCAGCTTGCTTGCAACGACAAACCACCGACGAGGTTCTCGTCGTGGTCGGTGACGGGAATCGGATCGGGCCCGAACGTCGGGATCAGCAATGCAGCCTCTTCGAGAGTGTGATCAACCCGCGTCGAGACCGCCTCCTCCATCAGATCGGCGACTGCTCTGCTCCCCCCGGCCTCGAGGTTCTCCCGTCGGACCAGGCCCACTAGTTGCCCGCTGTCGGCCACAGCGAGCACTCCCTCTCGATGGAGGCGAAGGGTGTCGTCCGCCTGTCGCAGGGGGCTGACGTAGACAGGGTCGCCCATCCACCGGAACACCCGGTCGGGGGCGCTGCGGACGATCACCACGCCTGCCCTCGCTTTGCTCTTCAAGCGGGCGCCCGGCCCGAAACGAGCGCGTTGCAACCAGGATCCGCCCGGCGCGCCCAGTACCAGCAGCGACCCGTCGTCGGCGGATTCGACGATTTCCGATATCCCCTCGACTTCGACCACGCGGCCCCCGATCTCGTCCACGCTGAGACCCACTCGATCCAACACCTGGAGGGCCTCATCCGGATCGTCACCGGGACGGGTGGCCGACACCATCTCCGCCTCGACACCGAGGCTCCGTCCCAGGGTCGCCGCGGTTTGGGCGGCCAGGATGGAATGGGGACCTCCTCCGACCGCCGACACCACGCGGGTCACGCTCTCCGGCTCGAAGTCGATGGGGACGGCCACACTCACCAGGTCGAACGAGCCGGGGAAACGGCGAGAGACGAGAAGATCGGCACGGCTCGAGATGCACTCCTCGGCGAGATCCCCACTGATCCGGTCGGCGTCGCCTTGACTGAGGAGCTCCGCCAGCTCGAAGCACCCCTTGCCTCTTGTCCACACCACCCGGGGGCGGTCAGGATCTGGCATCTGGCGGCCAACCTGCCTTTCTCAGACCAAGTAGCTCCCGGTGGGTTGTGCTCACGATCACACCATACGACATGCCACCGACAGACCGGAACGGGCGGCCGAGGCGAGTCTTTGGCAACGATGTCATCATGACCGGATGGAGTTCAAGGAAACCCTCGCCCGACGCCGAATGGTGCGCAATTACACCGAACAGCCTATTCCCGGCGATGTGCTGAACAGGATTGCCGGTGCTGCCCTCCGGGCTCCGTCGGCCGGATACTCACAGGGTGTTTCTGTGGTCACCGTGGTCGACTCCGCGCAGAGACAGGCGATTGCCCATCTCGCCGACGAAGCCGGATATGTCGAGCTGGGTTTTGACCCCTGGATCTCGCGGGCACCGGCACACATCGTCATCGCAGTCAGCGAGCAGGTCTACAAGGACAGATACGCCGAGCCCGACAAGCTCGACGCCGACGGGAAGGAGATCGACTGGCCGGTCCCCTACTGGTGGGTGGATGCCGGCGCGGCCATGATGGCGGTCCTGTTGGCGGCGGTTGACGAAGGTCTGGCTGCCGGATTCCTCGGCGTGCACAGTGTGCCGAGCCTCGCCCGTCTGCTTGACATGCCACCGGAGTTCACACCCATCGGCGTGATCACCGTCGGCTACCGGGCGCCGGACCGCCGATCGTCGAGCTTGAAGCGGGGCCGGAAAGCCCGAGACCAAGTCCTCCACCTGGACAGGTGGGCCGGGAGCTAGTCGCCCGCGGGCAGCATCCGCTCCAAGGCCTCGTAGGCGTCGGCGAGGTCCTCCTCCCGAACCAGGACCTTGATTCCCTCGATGGTCCCCAGCGGAGGCACGGTCCCCGAAGCGTTGTCCGCCTGTACCAGGGCGACGATCCCGTTCGCCTCGAGACGGGCGCGAACCAGCTCCGCTTCGGTCGTGGACCCGTAGATGCCGAGACGTGTCAGACCCATGACCCGACTCTAGGTCATGCCCCGGACTGCGATACTCGCCCATATGGACATCGAGTCAGGTGCCAACGAGCGGATCAAACGCCTGGTCCGACTCCATCAGCGGAGGCACCGCGTCGCCGAGGGTGTGTTCGTAGTCGAAGGAGACGAGATCGAGGCGGCCCTGGCCTCCGGGTTGATCCCGGCCGAGCTCTATCGCCCTGAGACCAACGGCACCGAAATCCCGGCTGAGCAGACCTTCGTCTGCTCGGGCCGCGCTCTGCGCAAGGCCTCCTACCGATCCGACCCGGCCGCGGTCATCGCCGTGTTCCCTGGCTTCGCCACCGCCCTCGACGACTTGCGATACGACGATCCGGCGTTCGTGATCATCGCCGAGAACCTGGAGAAACCGGGCAATCTCGGAGCGATCCTTCGCACCTCCTCCGCCGCCGGAGTCGATGCAGTGGTCGCCACCGGGGACATCGACCCCTTCAACCCGAACGTGATCCGGGCGTCTCGCGGTGCCGTGTTCTCGGTCCAACTGACGGTCGCCGACATCCAGAGCGCTCTCGATTGGTCACGATCGGCGGGACTTCAGGTCGTCGCCGCGGTTTCCGAAGGCGGCAAGCCACCGTGGTCCATCGACCTGAAAGCGGCGACCGCCCTCGTCGTCGGCGCCGAAGCCACAGGGCTGACGCCGGGGACGATCGCTGCCGCCGACATGACCGTCACCATCCCCATGAACGGCGCGGTGGACTCACTCAACGTATCGGCCGCGATGGCCATGCTTTCCTACGAGGCAGTTCGCCAGCGCTCGGGCTGATCCGGGCGCTACGTGGGGTTTCGTTGACTCGAACATATGTTCGCTCTAACTTGTGCGAGCCGTGCCCCTCGCCCTGCAACCGAGTTTCGACGACCTGTCCACGCCGCTGTACGACGTCACATTCTGCACGTTGGACCTGGAGACGACAGGGGCATCACCCGCCAGTTGTGAGATCACCGAGATCGGCGCGGTCAAGCACCGACGCGGGGAGGTGGTCGCCACCTTCCAAACCCTGGTCGATCCCGGGGCCCCCATTCCCCCATCGATCACCATCCTCACCGGCATCACCCAGGCCATGGTCCTGGATGCGCCGGCCATCGCCACGGTGCTCCCCTCGTTCCTCGAGTTCCTCGGAGACTCGGTGATCGTCGGGCACAACATCCGATTCGACATGTCATTCCTCCAAGCCGCGGCGAAGCGAACCGGCTACGAGACCTTGGGGAACCCGACGATCGACACGGTGGCGCTCGCCCGGCGCCTGGTCCGTCCCGAGGTGCGCAACCTCCGGCTGAGGACCTTGGCCAGCCATTTTCGGAGCCCGACCACCCCGAACCACCGGGCCCTCGAGGATGCCAGGGCGACCGCCCATGTGTTTCATGCCCTGCTCGAGAGAGCCGGCTCGCTCGGCGTGACCAATCTCGATGATCTGATTCAGCTGCCCCGAGCCCGCGGCTCGGCTCACTATTCCAAGATCCGCCTCACCGACGGCATGCCTCGAAAACCAGGCGTATACATGATCAAGGACCGCCACGGAACCGTGATCTACGTCGGCAAGGCTGCCAACCTCCGGGCCCGGGTCCGCCAGTACTTCTACGGAGACACCCGTCGATCCATCGAGGACATGATGCGGGAGCTCGACGCCATCGACTATCAGGTGTGCCCGACCGACCTGGAGGCCGAGATCACCGAGGTACGGATGATCCATGCCCATCGGCCGCGCTACAACCGGCGCTCCCGCCCGCCGAAGTCGTCCCATTTCGTCAAGGTCACCCGGGAGCGGTTCCCCAGGCTCTCGGTGGTTCGGACCATCAAGGAAGACGGTCTTGCCTACCTGGGGCCGTTTCGCTCGAAGAAGGCGGCGGACCTGGTGGTGGCCGCGATCTGGGACAGCGTCCCGATCAGACGCTGCCGAACCCGACCTGGCAGCCGGTCGGCTCTCTGTGCCGCCGCCCAGCTCGGCGTGGCCCTGTGCCCTTGCGACGGAACGCTGGGCGCGGACGACTACGGGGCGGTCGTCAAGACGCTGATCGAGGGGATGACCCACCGACCTGAGATCCTCCTCGGGCCTCTCGAGCAGCGAATGCGCGAGCTAGCCGAGAGCCGCCGATATGAGGAGGCCGCTTGGGCCCGGGACCGCCATGACGCCCTCGCCAGAGCGATTGAAGCCAAGCAGTGTTGGAATTCGCTGGTCCGCGGGGGCATCTGGGAAGCAGAAACCGACGACGGGTCCTTTGCGCTCATCGACCACGGCCGCCTCCTCGCCACCTGGGACTCGGGTCAATCCCCGCCGCTGCGGCCGGTCGTCGTGAGCGACACACCCCTCCCCGAGGTTCCCCCCAACGTCGAGACGGCCGAGGAGACCCGGCTCGTCTGGAGGTGGATGGAGCGCTCGGAGCTGAGGCTGATCAACTCCACCGGCTCGTTGTCGGTCCCGGCCCGGGTGGCTAGACCGTTGGTGTCCTCTCG
>Ga0299913_10003475_pt1 | contig 12904 bp, 6 predicted proteins | sample RVTome_9_FD_201360 | JGI IMG/M metagenome (GOLD analysis project Ga0299913, IMG submission 201360) | Soil microbial communities from uranium-contaminated site in the Upper Colorado River Basin, Wyoming, United States - RVT155D38 (version 2) ... | reverse complement strand
CAGGCGCCGACGGTAGCCCCTGCATAAACGCAGCCGAGTCCGGCGGCGGTATTGCCGTCGATGATGACGTGGCCTTTGGTCTTGTCGAGCGGCGCGACCCTGACCGGCAGCGGACAGGAGAAATGCTCGCGCGTGTAGTCGTAGCCGAGCCGGATGGCTTCCAGGTTCGAGGTCACCAGGTGCTTTTTCTTCGCGAAGGTTTCTTCGAGCAAGGTGGTGATGACGTCCAGGTCGATATCGAGCAGCGCTGCCAGCGCGCCGACGTAGGCGATGTTCTTCATCAATATGCGTGCGCGAGCGCCTTCGAAATGCTCGTTGCACAACTTCGACAGCGGAATGCCGACTATCGTGATGTCCTCGCGATCGAGAAGCCGGCTGCGCGGCCAGGTCGAGTCGTAGACGAGCCATCCGCCGGAGGCAACCTCCGCCATGTCCTGCGCGTACGTCTGTGCGTTCATCGCGACCATGATGTCCACGCGATCGGCGCGCGCGCGGTAGCCGTCTTTGGTCACCCGCACTTCATACCACGTTGGCAGCCCCTGAATATTGGACGGGAAATAGTTCTTGCCGACCACCGGGACGCCCATCCTGAAAACGGACTTCATCAAGAGGCCGTTGGCACTGGCCGAGCCAGTGCCGTTTACGGTGGCGATCTTGATAACGACGTCGTTTACCCTGGACACGAAGAACTTCCCTCTTTTTAAGGCAAATGTTTTAGACAGGATTGAGCCGCAAAAGTCGTGGCTTTTCTGCGAATGCGGTCACTTTACGCGGAAGCTTTTACTCGTTGCGGTGCGGGTTGAGGTGTCTCGTCCCCTGCGTACGGGATCAGAATGGACGATTTCTGCATGTCCCAGGCGCCGGTCGGGCAGCGTTCCGCACAAAGGCTGCAATGCACGCAGATGTCTTCGTCCTTGACCATCACGCGGCCGGTGTGCGGCAGGCCTTCGGAGACGTAGAGGCCCTGGTCCCTGTTTTCGGCGGGTGCCGAGAGCCGGGTGCGCAAATCCTCTTCTTCGCCGTTTTCCGTGATCGTGAGGCAGTCGACGGGGCAGATGTCGATGCAGGCGTCGCATTCGATGCAGAGTTTGGCGGTGAATACGGTCTGGATATCGCAGTTGAGGCAGCGCTCGACCTCCTGAACGGTCTGGTCCAGGGTGAAGCCGAGTTCCACCTCGATGTCGATTTTCTTGAAGCGTTCCTTCAGATCGACATGCGGCATCAGCCGCCGTTCGGCGGGATCGTAGTAATTCGAGAAACTCCATTCGTGCATGCCCATCTTCTGGCTCGACAGGTTCATGCCGTGAGGGAGCCGATCGTCGATGTCCGCTCCGAAGCAATGCTTGTGAATGGAAATCGCGGCCTCGTGGCCGTGCGCAACGGCCCAGATGATGTTCTTGGGACCGAACGCTGAGTCGCCGCCGAAAAATACGCCTTCACGCGAGCACATCATCGTCTTGTCGTCGACCACCGGGCAATCCCACTCGTTGAATTCGATGCCGATGTCGCGTTCGATCCAGGGGAAGGCGTTGTCCTGGCCGATCGCCAGGATCACGTCGTCGCACGGCAGCAGAACCTCGGCCACGGGTGTGCCGCGGTCGATGCGGCCGTTGTCGCCGACTTTGTATTCTAAGCGATCGAACTTCATGCCGACGAGCCTGCCGTCCTCTACGACAAACTCCTTCGGCGAGTGATTCACGAGGATTTCGACGTTTTCCTCCTCGGCGTCCTCCAGCTCCCAGTCCGACGCCTTGAAAAACCCGCGCGGCTTGCGCGCCATCACCTTGACGTCATCGGCGCCCAGCCGCAGCGCGCTGCGGCAGCAATCCATCGCGGTGTTGCCGACGCCGATGATGAGCACTTTTTTGCCGATCGACTCGGTGTGCTCGAAAGCAATGGACTCGAGCCAGTCGATGCCGATGTGAATCCTGTCGGTCTCGAAGCGGCCCGGCAGCTCAAGCTCCTTGCCGCGGGGCGCGCCGGTGCCGACGAACACGGCGTCGAAGCGGCCTTCGTCGAGCAGCGCCCTCATGCTGTCGATGCGGTGATTGAGTTTGAGATCGGCGCCCATGTCGACGATGTAGTTGATCTCTTCGTCCAGCACTTTCGGCGGCAGGCGAAACTGCGGGATGTTGGTGCGCATCAGGCCGCCCGTCTTGCCGAGCGCTTCGAAGATCGTCACTTCATAGCCGAGCGGCAGCAGGTCGTTCGCGACCGTCAGCGACGCACAGCCGGCGCCAATGAGGGCGACCTTCTTGCCGTTTTTGACCGCCGGAGCCTTGGGCAGACGGTCCGTGATGTCGCCGCGGCCATCGGCGGCCACTCGTTTCAGGCGGCAGATCGCGACCGGCTTGTCCTCGACCCGGCCGCGGCGGCAGGCAGGCTCGCAGGGACGATCGCAAACGCGCCCCAGGATCCCCGGGAACACGTTCGATTCCCGATTCAGCATATAGGCGTCGCCGAACCTGCCCTGCGCAATGAGCCGGATATAGCCGGGCACGTCGGTATGCGCGGGGCATGCCCACTGGCAGTCGACTACCTTGTGAAAATAATCCGGATTGGATGTATCTGTAGGCTTCATGCAAAAGACGCACAAGAGATCATGTGTGCGTTTCGTCCTGAGTTTTCGCCAGCGCCCAATATGCCGGCAAGGATAACGGTATCCCCTCGAAAGTAAAGCAATTAACGCGCGATGACGGCGCTTTTACGGGACGCCGAAGCCATTCGCGCGAGCCAGTCTGCTCACCGCAATCCCGCTCCCCCGCAGCGGGCTAGCGGCCACGGTTGAACTCCAGTCTTTGACCGGCTACGTCCCCGGTAAGTTTCCCGTCCTGGTAGACGATCGTGCCGTTGACGACGGTCGCCTCGACGGTAGACCTGAAGGTGTGGCCTTCGAACGGCGACCAGTGGCATTTGTAGAGCAGATTTGCCGGTTCGACGGCAAATGGCTTGTTCGCGTCCACCAGCACGAGGTCCGCGAAGTAGCCTTCGCGCACATAACCGCGGTTCGCGACGCCGAAGATGTCGGCGACGGCATGGCTGGTACGATCCACGACGGTTTCGAGGCTTATCTGGCCGTCGCGGGCGAGATCGAACAGGGCCTGCAGGGCATGCTGCACCAGCGGCAGCCCTGCCGGCGCCTTGAAATAGCCGCGTCTTTTCTCGGCTGCGGTGTGCGGAGCGTGGTCCGTAGCGATGATATCGACACGCCTGTCGTTAACGGCGGCAATCAATGCCTCACGGTCTTTTGACGATTTGATGGCGGGGTTGCACTTTATCCGCGTCCCGAGATCCGCATAGCGGCTCTCGTCGAACCACAGGTGATGCACGCAGACTTCAGCCGTTATGTTCTTCTCGTGACGGCTGGCGCGCGAGAGGAGGCCCATCTCGATCGCGGTCGTCAGGTGCAACACGTGCAAACGCGTGCCGTGGCGACGGGCGAGATCGACGGCGACGCTCGACGAGGTCAGGCAGGCGATCGCGGAGCGGATTTTGGGATGTTCGGACATCGGCACGTCCGCCCCGAATTCCGCTTTCGCCCTGGCTTCGTTGTCGCGGATCGTCGGCGAATGCTCGCAATGAGTGGCAACGAGGATCGGCGCACTGGCAAATATTTTTTCAAGAACGTCGGGATTGTCCACCAGCATGTTGCCCGTCGACGCACCCATGAACACCTTGATACCGCAGGCGTCGCTCACGCGCAGCGCTTTGATCTCCTCCAGGTTGCGGTTGGTGGCGCCCAGGTAGAACGCATAATTCGCCCTCGCCCGTCCTTTTGCGGCGCGATATTTGTCGGCAAGGGCTTCCCGCGTCGTCGTCTGCGGGTTTACGTTCGGCATGTCCATGAAGCTGGTGATGCCGCCGGCCACCGCAGCCGCCGATTCCGTGGCCATGTCGCCCTTGTCGGTGAGTCCGGGCTCGCGGAAATGCACCTGATCGTCGATCATGCCGGGCATGAGATAACGGCCCGCGGCATCCAGGATGTCGGTAGCGTCCGGGACCGGGATGCTGTTTGCGATCTTGTCGATGCGCTCGCCGTGAATCAGCACATCGACATCCCGCATCTGACCTTCGTTGATCAGACGCGCGTTTGTAATCAGAAGGCGTCTCAAGCGAATCGGTCCGTCGCGGTTACCAGTTCGTGCACGTTACCGGGTTCAAACGCTGCATGTCCCGCGTCCGGCACAATATGAAGTTCCGCTTCAGGCCAGGCTTCGGAGAGTTCCCATGCCGACACTACCGGGCACACGATGTCGTAGCGCCCATGCACGATAACCGCCGGGATATGACGGATCCGATCGATATTTTTGAGCAACTGGTTCTGCTCCATGAACCCGCCATTGACGAAGTAATGACACTCGATGCGCGCCATGGACAGCGCCATTTGTTCGGCGGAGAAGGTTTCCTCCAGCTTGGCGCTCGGTATCAGCATGCATGACGATCCTTCCCAGACGGACCATGCTCTGGCCGCACGCAGACGCACGTCGGGATCGTCGCTGGTGAGATACTTGTGATAGGCATGCAGGAGATCGTGCCGCTCGGTCTTCGGAATCGGATCCAGGTAGCGCCGCCAGCGGTCGGGAAAAATCTCGCTTGCTCCGTACTGATAGAACCAGTCGATCTCCTTTTTGCGCAACATGAAAATGCCGCGCAAGACCAGTTCAGTGACGCGATCCGGGTGTGTTTGCGAGTATGCGAGCGCGAGTGTGCTGCCCCAGGAGCCGCCGAATACCTGCCACCGATCGATCGCGAGGCGCTCGCGCAAGCGTTCGATGTCAGCGACGAGATCCCAGGTCGTGTTGGCATGAAGATCCGCGTGCGGGCGGCTCTTGCCGCTTCCGCGCTGGTCGAACAGGACGATGCGATAACGTTCGGGATCGAAAAACTGCCGCATCTTTTCCGTGCAGCCGCCGCCCGGGCCGCCGTGCAGAAACACCACAGGCTTGCCGTCGGCGTTTCCCGATTGCTCGTAGTAGAGCGTGTGGCCGTCGCCTACGTCCAGCCAGCCGGTGTCGTAGGGCTCGATGGGGGGATAAAGCGTGCGTCGTTGGTTGTCTGTGTCCATGCGGGCATTATGGAAGGGCCGCGGGAATTTTGCAGCCTCGGGGTCTGCGCAACAGAAATATTCCGGTTACACTTGAATCGATTCGTCCGCTGACGGTCTTAATAACCGAACCTCCCCCGAAAAGAGAAAATCCCCTCATGATATTTCGCCAACTCTCCCGGGCGGTCTGCTGCGCCGCCTGCTTCCTCGTTGCTTTGCACGCGTCCGCGGCGGAAGTCGACCTGGAGTTCCAGCAATTCACGCTCGACAACGGTCTGCGTCTGATCGTGCACGAAGATCGCAAGGCCCCGGTGGTGGCGGTCAACATCTGGTATCACGTCGGCTCCAAGAACGAGCAGCCGGGAAAGACGGGGTTCGCGCACCTTTTCGAACATCTTATGTTCAACGGCAGCGAAAATTTCAATGACGAAATCAGCAAGCCGCTGGAACGCGCGGGTGCGACCGGCATGAACGGAACGACGTTCTTCGATCGCACCAATTACTTCGAGACGGTGCCGAAGAACGCTCTCGACCTGACGCTGTGGCTGGAGTCGGATCGGATGGGCCATTTGCTGGGCGTTGTCGACGAGGCCAAGCTCACGCAGGAGCGTGGCGTGGTGCAGAACGAGAAGCGCCAGAGCGAAAACCAGCCTTACGGGCAGGCGTTCAACCACATCCTGAGAAACGTGTTCCCGCCGCAGCACCCCTATTCCTGGTCGACGATCGGGTCGATGGAAGATCTGGACGCCGCCAGCCTCGATGACGTGCACGAGTGGTTCGAGACCTGGTACGGGCCGAATAACGCAGTGCTGGTCATTGCCGGCGACATCAGCGCGGATGAAGCACTGGAAAAGGTAGAGCACTACTTCGGAGATATCCCCCCCGGCCCGCCTGTCGCGAAATACGACAGCTGGACGGTGAAACTGGACGCGGACAAGCGCGAAATCCTGCAGGACCGGGTGCCGCAGGCGCGTCTGTATAAGGTATGGGGGGCCCCTCACTATGTCGCCGAAGACACCGAGCTGCTGCAGCTTGCCGGCGCCGTGCTCGCCGGCGGCAAGAATTCCCGCCTGTTCGAACGCCTGGTGTATCGGGATCAGCTCGCCACCGACGTCAACGGCTCGCTTATGTCGGTCGAGATCGGCGGGCTGTACCTGCTGCAGGCTACGGCCCAGCCAGGCGCAAGCCTCGCGGAACTCGAACGGGCGATGGACGAGGAGTTGCAGCGCCTGCTCGAGGAGGGACCGACCGAGGACGAACTCGATCGCGTGCGCACGGAGATCACGGCCGGTTTCATTCGCGGCGTCGAACGCATCGGCGGATTCGGCGGCAAGTCCGACGTGCTTGCCGAGAATGCCGTCTATACCGGCAACCCCGGGTTCTTCCGCACTTCGCTCGAAAGGGTGGAGCGGGCAACACCCGCCACCGTCAAAGCGGCAGCTGAGCGATGGCTGGGGTCGGGGGCGTATCACCTCGAGATTCACCCTTACCCTGCATTGCAGGCGACAGCGAGCGGCGCCGACCGCTCTGCATTACCACAGCCCGGGGCCTTCCCGGAGGTGTCCTTCGACGATTTCGAGCGCGGCCGGCTGGCCAACGGCATGGAAGTCGTCGTCGCCACCCGGACTGCCGTACCGGTGGTCAACATGAGCCTGCGGATGGACGCCGGTTATGCGTCCGATCAGTTCGGCGAAGCGGGCACGGCAAATCTGACGATGGCGATGCTGGACGAAGGGACGCGCAACCGTTCCGCGCTGGAGATAAGCGACGAGCTGGCCAGGCTTGGCGGGCAAATGGGCGCGGCGGCAGATCTCGATACTTCCGTCGTCTATTTGAGTGCGTTGAAAGAAAACCTCGACGATTCGCTCGACATCTATGCCGACGTCGTGCTCAACCCCGCGTTTCCGCAACACGAACTGGAGCGCTTGCGCAAAGTGACGCTGGCGCAAATTGCCCAGGAGAAGACGCAGCCGGTCGGCATAGCGCTGCGGGTGCTGCCGGCGCTGATGTACGGCGACAATCACGCTTACAGCATGCCGCTGACGGGTTCCGGAAACGAAGCGTCGGTGGGTCGAATCACCCGGGACTCGCTGATCGATCATCACAAAACCTGGTTCAGACCCGACAACGCGGTGATGATCGTGGTCGGCGATACGACCATGGAAGAAATCCGACCGAAACTCGAGAAAGCCTTCAGTCGGTGGCGGCCCGGTGCAGTCCCGACCAAGAATATTGCCGATGTCGCCGAGCCGGAGCGCGAACGGGTGTTCATTGTCGATCGGCCGGATTCGGAACAGTCCATCATCCTGGTGGGCAATATTGCACCTCCGGTGGGTCAAGGGGACGACATCGCCATCGAATCCATGAACGAGATTCTCGGCGGCAGCAGCTCGGCTCGCATCAATACCAACCTGCGAAAGGACAAGCACTGGTCGTATGGCGCTTACTCTTTCCTGCTGCCGGCACAGGGACCGCGACCGTTCATCGCCTACGCCCCGGTGCAAACGGACAAAACCATGGAGTCGATGGCAGAACTGAAACGCGAATTGAGCGAGTTTACGGGCGCAAATCCCCCCGCGACGGATGAGCTGGAGCGCGTGATCGCAACCAGCACACTGAGCCTGCCGGGCCGCTGGGAAACGGCATCCGCGGTACTTCGCGATATAGCCGAAATAGAAACCTACGACCTGCCGGACGATTACTGGGACAGCTACGCGAACCGGGTGCGCAACCTGTCTGTCGAACAGATCGCCGAGGCCGCGAGAGCCGTCGTAAAACCGGACCGACTGCTGTGGGTTGTGGTAGGCGACCGTAAAATGATCGAGCCGGCGATAAGAGAGCTGGGATTCGGTGAGATCACGTTTCTCGACACAGACGGCAAGGCGATCGAGGCCCCGTAGGCGATGCGGGCGAGCGCGATCGCGGTTATCGCACTCGCCCGTCTGGCGGAGTCCTACCGGTGATCCGCTTCAGACGGTTCGAGCCGGATGACCCTGCCTGCGCGCCGGAGCACGTCCGGACGGTGCGCGACACTTATTACCGTAATACCCATCCCGTCGAGGTGATCCAGAACTCTCGCTTCGGTGTCGATGTCGAGGTGGCTTGTGGCTTCGTCCAGGAACAGCACGCGCGGCTTGCGATAAAGCGCGCGGGCAAGAACGATGCGCTGCCGCTGTCCTCCGGAAAAACTGCTGCCCATGTCGCCGACGAGCGTGTCCAGGCTCATCGGCATGCGGCGGATGTCCTGCCAGACCTGCGCTGCATCCGCGGCGTCACGCACACGTCCGAGGTCCGGCTCCGGATCGAAGCCGGAAATGTTGTCGGCAATTGTTCCTTTGAACAGAACATCGTCCTGCAGCACCGTGGAAAACTGCCGTTGTAGATAACGCGGGTGCCAGAGCAGAAGCTCCTTGCCGTCGATGAGAATCTGGCCGGCGTCCGGCGAAATCTGCGCCGACAGCAGTTTGAGCAGCGTCGTTTTGCCGCTGCCGGAGGGTCCCGCGATGACCACCGACTCGCCCGCCTGTATCGCTCCGGAAAAATCCCGCAACACCCATGGGCCGCCGCCATAACGGAACGCGAGCTTCTTCGCCTGCAGCGACCCCGCCACAGGGCTGCAAATGGCCCCGTCGCGGACCGCGGGAAGCGGTTCCGCAAGCACGATATCGGAAAGCCTGTCCAAATGAACCCTCAATAAAAACAGTTCCTGCAGCACGCTCAGAAGGCTCACGGCCGCGGCGCCGAGGCGGCCGCGAAGCGTCATGAAGGCAAACAGTACTCCAAGCGTCAGCTGCTTCTCGAGCAGTTGCGCGATGCCGACGCCCAGGAACAACACCTGCTCGGAACCGCCGATGAGCTGCGCACCGAAGCCCTGGTAGATCGACAGCTTCGATTGCCGCACGCGCGCGTTCATCGCCGCGACAAAATGGTTGTGCCATTGCGCGAGCCGAAGAGGCGCGATGCCGAGCGCGAGCGTCGAGTCGTACGCTCGCAGCGTCTCCAGCAACGAACTGTCGGTGTGCGCTTTGTGCACGAGCGTCTGTTCGCTCAGACGGCGCATGGAAGGAAGAATGGAAAAGAGCAGCAGCGTTGAAAGCAACAGACCGGCGCTCGAGACAAGGGTGAGCAGCGGACTGTAAAAGAGCATGATTCCCAGCGTCGCCGAGAGCACCGCCATCTGGACGACCCCTTCGACGACGCTGTCGGTCATCGCCTTGCGGATCGGCGTCAGTGACTCCAGCCGCGACATCAGGTCGCCCAGGTGGCGATTCTGCAAAAAGCGAGCAGGCAGGTTGTACAGGTGGCGCACCACGTTGAACGAACTGTCGGCCGCAAAAACACTGCCTGTGTACAGCGCGATCCAGCGGCGCATCGCTTCCAGCAGCGCCGCGACCAGAAGCACCGCAGCGAGTCCGCCGAGCGCGCGGTAAAGCCATTCGACATCCTGTCCCAGGACGATCTCGTCGATCAGCAGTTGCGTTGCAACCGGCGGAACCAGCGACAGCAGCTGTACGACGATCAACAGCAGGAGCATCAGCGCCAGATAAGTCTTCAGATTTCGACAGGCGCGAAACAGAGCGATGAACGAGAGCGCATTTCGTTCATCACCTTCCACGAATCCTTTGGCCTCGCTGAACTCGATGGCAACGCCCGTGAAGCAGGCATCCAGTTCCGCGCGAGGAATCGTCCTTTTTTTGCCGCAGGCAGGATCATGAATCGACGCTTTGCGGCGTCCGAGTCCGGCCAGCACGACGAAGTGCTGCATGCGCCAGTGCAATATCGCCGGCAATGCGAGCCGGCGCAGTTCGTTCGCCTCGAGCCGCAGTGGACGAGCGGCAAGATTCAGCTCGGCGGCGGCTTTCACGAGATCGTGGAGAGTCGCGCCGCGGGCCGCCGGCGGCTGCCGCGCACGCAATACATTCAGGCTGGTTTTATAACCAAACCAGCCGGCAACCATGGCGACACAGGCCAGCCCGCATTCTGCCCTCTCGCGTTGCAGTATCAGGGGCAGGCGACGGGCCCGCTCGAGCCCGAAGACCCGTTCATGCATCGGCAGGACTGCCGGGCTGTGCAGCATCGCGCCTGCGCAGCCGCAGAAGCCATTCGTAAAGCCGGTAACGCTGCTGCACGAGATCTGCCTGAAACGCAGTGCCGGCGTTCAGAGGCCAGTCCGTCCCGAACCCTCTTACGAATTGCCGCTCCAGCGTTGCCCTTACTTCGAAAACCGGGCCGCCGAGCGCCAGCGGCACGTCCAGTTCCGAAGGCAGAAACGCGAGGGTCGAGATCGAAGCGATCGTCGCGGACTGCGTACCGAACATCTGGTGAGGGTAGGCGTCCAGACGCAATTCCACTTCCTGACCCGGACGCAGCAAGCCCGCGTTTGCGCTTGGAAGATAAAGCCAGGCCTGCAGAGCGGCATCAATGGGATGAAGCGTCATCAGCGTCTGTCCGGCACGCACAACCTGCCCCGGGCGGATGTTAACCCGCGCGACCACGCCGTCCTGCGGCGCCTGCAGATGCCGGCTGACCACGGGCTCGAGCGCCGCGACCTGCCGCTGCAACTGCTCGTCGGCAATCGCGAACTCGATCTGCTGCAGTTCCGACTCTTCGGCCAGGCTGGCACGCGCCCGCACAAGCTGTTCCCGTTCCGCTTCGATCTGCGCTGCCTGACGCTTCAGCACTGCCGCGGCCGACTCCGCCTGCAAATGCTCGAGCTTCGCGTCATCGAGTTGCACGGCAGGGATGTTGCCCTTCGACGCGAGACCGTCGAGCCGATCGAGGCGGGATTGCAGCACTGCGCTGCGCGCATGCTGGATTCCGAGTTCCTCTGCAACAAACTCGAGCCTGCGGTCGATGCTGCCGATCTGCTCGTTCACTGCACGAATGCGGTTCGACTGAATGCGTTGCCGTTCGCGGTGAGCGCTTTGCAGCAGCCTCTGTTCGCCTTGCAGCGACCGGATCTGCGAAGCAGAGAGCGGGCCGCGATGCGCCGTTATTCGGTCGGAGCCGAGGTTCAATAACGGCCGCCCCGCGACGACCTGCTCGCCCTCGCGGACATTGACGTCGAGAACCTGCCCCGCCTCGAAGGCGACGATTTTCATCAAGCCTTGCGGCGGCATGAGCACACCGATGGCCCGTGCCCGCTGCGGAACTTCCACGACGAATGCCGCAAGCCCCAGCAACGCCAGCGCAATGAGACTGATGCCTGCGGCAACCGAAGCGCTTGGCGGCATCACCACGGTTACCGTCCCGTGCAGCGGTTCCCGTGCCGCGCGCACGGCTTCTTGCCTGAACAGCGGTAAGTGTTCCCTGGATCGCCCTGCGCCCCGGGCGAGGGTCGGGCGAATGGGTTCGTTCTGTGACATTTTCTCGGCAGGCGGCAATGGGCGCGGCAAAACGTGTCCGGCATTCAAACACCGCGCAGCTAATGTCGCGATGCTACTTTCACCGCCGTTCGCCCGGTTTTAAGCTAACGCAGCAGAAAACAGGCTCATCGCGGCGCGCTCGTCAATTCTCGACGAAATGCGCTACCCTTCCGCGGCGACCCGTCTACGGGGAAAAAACACCGAATAATGAGTAACGACGATTACCTGCAGCGGATCGAGGACGCCAGTGTCTACGAAGTTGCAACTGAAACTCCGCTGGAGCTGGCGCACAGCCTCTCAGCACGACTGCGAAACCGCATTTTTCTGAAACGCGAGGACCTGCAGTCCATTTTCTCTTTCAAGCTGCGCGGCGCGTATAACAAGCTGACGAAGTTGCCCCGAGCCGCTCTGGATCGGGGCGTCATCTGCAGCTCCGCGGGCAATCATGCGCAGGGCGTCGCCCTGGCCGCGTCGCGGAAGGGGGCGCGAGCGGTCATCGTAATGCCGGTGACGACGGCATCGATCAAGGTCGAGGCTGTCAAAGGGCGGGGCGGAGAGGTCGTTCTGCACGGCGACACCTATGACGACGCACAGCAACACGCGCGAGCGATCTGCGAGCAGCAGGGGCTGACTTTCATTCATCCGTTCGATGATCCCGACGTAATCGCGGGTCAGGGGACTATCGGCCGCGAGATCCTGCAGCAAAGCGGCGGGAAGATCGATGCGGTGTTCGTGCCCATCGGCGGCGGCGGACTCATCGCCGGCATCGCGGCGTACATAAAAGCAAGGAATCCGGAGATCAAGATCATCGGCGTCGAGCCAGATGAGTCCGCCGGGATGCAGAAATCGCTTGCCGCCGGTCATCCCGTTACTCTCGATCACGTCGGTATCTTCGCAGACGGCGTCGCTGTGCGGCGGGTCGGTGACGAAACGTTCCGACTCTGCCGCAAATACGTGGACGAAATCCTCACGGTCGGCACCGATCAGACCTGCGCAGCCATTCGGGACATCTTTGATGCAACGCGATCGATCGCGGAGCCTGCCGGCGCGCTCGCGCTGGCCGGCGTGAAGAAATACATTGACCGCGAAGCGGTCCGAGATGCGGCATTCGTTGCGGTGGTCGGGGGCGCCAACGTCAATTTTGACCGCCTGCGTCACATTGCCGAACGCGCCGCCGTCGGCGAACAGCGGGAGATGCTGCTCGCGGTCGAAATTCCGGAGCAGCCGGGCAGTTTTCGCCGCTTTTGCGAAGCGCTGGGACGCCGCAGCGTTACCGAGTTCAATTACCGGTACAGCGATTCGAGCAAGGCGCACATTTTCGTGGGCGTGGAACTGCGACACGGCGGCGCCGAGCGCGCGCGCCTGGTGAAAAAGCTGCGCGGACTCGGTTATCCGCTGGAGGATCTGAGCGACAACGAAGTGGCCAAGTTGCACGTTCGCCACATGGTCGGCGGCGGCACCAAGCCACGGCACGAGAAGCTGTTTCGGTTCGAGT
>Ga0299913_10003474_pt1 | contig 12906 bp, 14 predicted proteins | sample RVTome_9_FD_201360 | JGI IMG/M metagenome (GOLD analysis project Ga0299913, IMG submission 201360) | Soil microbial communities from uranium-contaminated site in the Upper Colorado River Basin, Wyoming, United States - RVT155D38 (version 2) ... | reverse complement strand
GTGGCGGACGTCGACCAGCTCGATGCCCTCCTCCCGGCAGCCGTCGTAGATCGAGAACAGGTGCCCGCCGGAGAGGGTGAACAGGTGGCTCACCCCGCGCGAGCGCAGGGCCTTCGCGACGACCCGACCACCGTGCACCGTGGTCGCCGCGGCGGCGTCTCGCTCCGCAGTCGCCATCTTGCGGGCGAGCCTAGCGGTTCGCCAAGGGACTGCGCCAGAAGCTCGTCCCCAGCCGGGACCCCGGCCAGTTGAGCTCGATGTGGAGGTGGTCGATGTGGGCCTGGGTGCGGTCGAGGTGGCGGCGGCGGCGCCCGTCGCGGCGGTAGCAGTAGTCATAGGGGCCGAGCCGCTCGCTGCCGGCCCACCAGGAGCGGCAGTCATAGATCAGACCCTGCACGCCCATCCGCCGGGCGAGCGCCGCCTCGTTGCCGCGGCGGTCGGTCGCGAGCAGCATCCGAATCAGGTTCTCCGCGGCGCGCCGCTGGCGAGGCACGGCGGCGTCGAGATGCCAGTCGATCGCCCGCCCCTCGGCGTGGAGGCTGAACGAGCCGGGGCCGAGCTTCTCGCATCGCATGATCCCCCAGGAGGCGCCGCGCCAATGCCGCTCGAGCCAGCGCTCGAGCGCCAGCGTGCCGCGGCGCGGTCGCGGCAGGCAGCGCCTCGCCTCGTCGTAGCGGGGTTGCTCGATCGGCCTTCCCGCGAGCAGGGGGGTGTTGGCGGGGTTGCCGCCGAGCGGCGCCGCGGCTGCCCCGCCCGCCAGCAGGGCGGTCGCCGCGATCACGATCAGGGTCAGTCGGCCGCGCACGCGGCACTTCTCGTCAGGGCGGGCACGGACCTTTACCCGCCTGGACGGAAGGCGAGCCGAAACGAAGGCCCACCCGAAAACGTCCTTGGGCCCGAAACACAACCCATGGTTGCGAAACGGGCCCGACGACAGTTCAGGCCCCGCTAGCCGTCGGCGATCGCGTGCTCGCGGGTCTCGACGACAGGGGCGAACAGCTCGACCGGCTCCTCCCGGCCGCGCAGCTCGTGGGAGCCGCGCGGGCGCGCCTCGACCGCCTCGGAGAGGCGCTTGCGGGTCTCGGCGGTGAAGAGCACGTCCTCGTCTAGTTCACGGGTGGCGGCCTCGACCCGGGCGGCGACGTTGACGGCGTCGCCGATGACGCTGAAGTTGAGCCGCCCGGCGCCGCCGATCGAGCCGGCGACGACGCGGCCCGAGTTGACGCCGATCCCGACCGCCAGCAGTCCCGAGTCTCCGTGGTTCACCCGTTCGGCGATCTCCACCGCCGCCCGCACGGCGCGGTCGGCGTGGTCCGGGTAGGGCTCGGGGGCGCCGAAGACGGCCAGCAGGCCGTCGCCGACGAACTTGTCGACGTGGCCGCCCTGTCGGCCGATGATCGGCACGATCGTCTCGAAGAGCTCGTTGAGGCGGGCGACCACCTCGGGGGCCTCCGCCTCCGCCGCGAAGCCGGTGAAGTCGCGCACATCGCAGAACAGCAGCGAGACGTCGACCTCGAAACCCTCCGGCGAGAAGCTCTCGCTGAGGATGTACTCGGCGACCTCGCGGTCGAGGTAGGTCCCGAACGCCTCGCGGATCTTCTCGCGCTCGGCGAGGCCCTTGACCATCTGGTTGAAGCCGGCCGAGAGCTCGCCCAGCTCGTCGGCGGTGGTGACCGGTATCGAGACGTCGTAGCGGCCCTCGCGCACCGCCTCGATCCCCTTCTGGAGGTCCTCGATCGGCCGCAGGATCGATTTCGTCAGCAGCACGGTCAGCTCGAAGCTGATCGTGAAGGCGACGCCGATCGCGATCAGCACGTCGAGGCCGAGGCTGGCGCCGCCCCCGGCCGTCGCTGAGTCGGTCGTCGAGAGCGCGGCCGCGACCAGGCCGGTGATGATGTTGATCATCGGCAGCGCCGCCATCAGCTTGAAGCGCAGCGGCAGCGCCCGTGTCTCGGTCCGCAACCGCGGCGGCAGGACCCGGTTGATGTCGACCAGGACCGGGCGCATGCCGGTCTCCAGCGCGAAGTAATGAAGGACACTGGCGTAGCCGATCGCGATCATCGCCCCGGCGAAGAACGGGAAGAACGCGAGCGCCGAGGTGTCGAGGATGAAGACCGCGGCGATCGACCCCGGCAGCGCCACAGTCACGATCGGCAGCTTCATGTCCTTCGAGGTGACCCGCAGCGGCAGCCCCACCGCGGTCGCCCAGGCCTCGCCGGCGAGCTGGGGGTCGTCGCGGTCGGCGCTGGCGATCCAGCGCTTCAGCGGCCGCACGTAGCGAGCGTGGCGGATCACCGCGACGAGGATCGCCAGGCCGGTGAGGCCGAGGACTACCGCCGCCTGCAGCGCGAACTCGCTGAACGGCGCCTCGTAGTAGAGGCTGAAGATGCCCAGGGTGCCGAGGCTGATCAGCCAGGCCGACTGGATCTCGAGCGCGATGTAGACGACCGGGTAGTGACTCCCCAGCCGCCGGTACAGCCATGCCAAGGACCGCTGCACCATCGGGCTGGATTGTCCCCTACCAGGCCGGTCCGTGCGTGACGTACGATCCCTGCGTGAGCGCCCCCGCCCACGCCCCGGCCCTCTCGGAGGCCACCCGCTCCTTCCTCGAGGCCGGGCCGAGGCGGCTGCTGATCGGGGCGGACTGGGTCGCGGCCGCCGACGGGCGCACCTTCGAGGCCATCGACCCCGCCCGCGGCGAGGCGATCTGCGAGGTGGCGCAGGCCGGAGCCGAGGACGTCGACCGCGCTGTCGACGCCGCCGGGGGGGCGCTCGAGGGTGGCTGGGCGAAGGTGAGCGCGGCGAAGCGCTCGGCGCTGATCTGGTCGCTGGCCGAGCTGATCAAGGCAAACGGCGCCGAGCTGGCCGAGCTGGAGTCGCTCGACAACGGCAAGCCGATCGCCGCCGCGCAGGGCGATGTCGCCGCCTCGGTCAACCACCTGCGCTACTTCGCCGGCTGGCCGACCAAGATCGAGGGCGAGACGATCCCGGTCTCCGCCCGCGACGTGCTCTGCTACACGCGGCGCGAGCCGGTCGGCGTCTGCGGCCAGATCATCCCCTGGAACTTCCCGCTGCTGATGGCGGTCTGGAAGCTGGCACCGGTGCTGGCGACCGGCTGCACGACCGTCCTCAAGCCGGCCGAGCAGACGCCGCTCAGCGCGCTGCGCCTCGGCGAGCTGGCGCTCGAAGCCGGCTTCCCGCCCGGAACCGTCAACGTGCTGAGCGGCGACGGCGAGACCGGGGCGGCGATCGTCGACCATCCCGGCATCGACAAGATCGCCTTCACCGGCTCGACCGTGGTCGGCCGGGAGATCGGTGAGAAGTGCGGGCGATCGCTGAAGCGGGTCACCCTCGAGCTGGGCGGCAAGAGCCCCAACATCATCCTTCCCGACGCCGACCTCGAGCGGGCGGTCAAGGGTTCGTTCCAGGGCATCTATTTCAACTCGGGCCAGGCCTGCAACGCCGGCTCCCGACTGTTCGTGCAGGAGGCACTGTTCAATGAAGTCATCGAGCGGCTCGCCGGCTACGCCAGCGAGGCCAAGGTTGGCCCCGGCCTCGACCCCGAGAGCGAATTCGGGCCGCTGGTCTCCGCCGAGCAGCTGGAGCGGGTCAAGGGCTACATCGACTCCGGCGTATCGGAGGGCGCCGAGCTGGTCGCGGGCGGCGACGGGGCCGGCGGCGATCGCGGCTACTTCGTCTCCCCCACCCTCTTCACCGGCGTCTCCGACCAGATGCGGATCGCGCGCGAGGAGATCTTCGGGCCGGTGCTGGTGGCGATGCCCTTCTCCGACCTCGAGGAGGTCGCGGCCCGCGCCAACGACAGCGAGTACGGGCTCGCCGCCGGCCTCTGGACCCGCGACGTCTCCACCGCCCACAAGCTGGCGGCAATGCTGAAGGCGGGCAGCGTCTACGTCAACACCTGGGGCGGCGGCGACCCGGCGGCGCCGTTCGGCGGCTACAAGGCGTCCGGGATCGGCCGCGAGAAGGGCCACCACAACCTCGACGCCTACCTCGAGACGAAGACCGTCTGGGCCCAGCTCTGATGGGGCTCCTCGACCTCTTCCGCGGTCGCCGCGAGCGGGAGAGCGCGATCCAGGGCGGCGGGAGGTCGGCCGGCCAGTCGACTGACGCTCACCTCGCCGAGCTCGACACCTCGGGTCTCGGCGGCTTCGCCAAGGTCGTCGAGGCGGCGATGAAGGCGGGTGGCGCTGACGTCACGGTCACCCAGACACCAGCGGTGGTGAACCTCCAGGGCCAGGCCGAGGATCTGCGCGACGCGATCCGGGCAACGCTGCTGCGGAACGGGATCGACGCCGCCAAGGGCCAGCAGGTACAGGTGAGCGACCCCGGGCTCCAGCAGGAGATCTTCAGGACGCTTGCCGAGCACGGCTTCGACGTCGGCGCGGTGGCCGGCGCGGTCGCCGCCGACCCGGCGGTGCCGATGGGCAGCGGGGGCGACACCGTCGGCCGGCTCGAGCGCCTGCAGCGGCTGCGCGAGCAGGGTGCCCTGACCGACGCCGAGTTCGAGCAGCAAAAGCGCCAGGTCCTCGGGGGCTAGGCCGGCACTCGATGCCCGGGGCGGGACTCGAACCCGCAAGCCCCCGAGGGGGCAGCAGCTGTTAAGGCCGCCTGACTTCACCCATTTGTCGACCCGGGCCGGATTGAGCGTAGCTGCGCGCCCAGCTCTGCGATCTCGCCGGATTTACGCAATATGCTGAAATCTTGGGCAACCGCTTTCCCCCAGAACTGGGATGGAGGCGCAACAAGCCCGCTGCTACCGTGTTCGGGGGGTACGGAACGCGCGTTCCCGGGACCGCTGCTTGGAGGCATCCTCTCTTACATACGCCAGTCGCCGCGGCTTGCTCGCGCGGCGCTCGACGCTGTTGCGTCTGCAGGGCGACGAGAAGCTCGTCGCCCTCGTCCGCGACGGCAGCCCGCGCGCCTTCGACGCCCTGGTCGATCGCTACCACTCCCGCCTGCTCGGCTTCTGCAGGCAGATGCTGGGCTCGACCGAGGACGCCGAGGACGTCCTCCAGGAGGTCTTCGTCAACGCCTACCGGGCGCTGCTCGCAGACAACCGCGAGATCAACCTGCGCCCGTGGCTCTACCGGATCGCCCGCAACCGCTGTCTCAATCACCTCCGCAAGCCGACCGCCGACGGCCAGGAGTCGATGGACGGCGTGCCGGCCGTCGACGCCGCCTCGACCCACGAGCGGGTCCACAACCGCGAGGAGTTCCGCCAGCTGATCAGCGACGTCGGCAAGCTGCCGGAGACCCAGCGCTCGGCGCTGCTGCTGCGCGAGATGGACGCGCTGTCCTACGAGGACATCGCAACCGCGATGGAGACGACGGTGCCCTCAGTGAAGTCGTTGCTGGTGCGGGCCCGGATCTCCCTCGCCGAGGCGAGCCAGGCTCGCCAGCTCACCTGCGGGGAGGTCCGCCTCGAGCTGGCCGCGGCCGCGGAGGGCCTCAGCAAGGCCTCGGGACCGATCCGCCGCCACGTCCGCGAATGCGAAGAGTGCGGGCGCTTCCGCAGCCAGGTGCGCTCCGACGCGAAGGTGCTGGCCGCCCTCTCTCCGATCGGCCCGCTGCTGGTGCTGAAGGGCTTCCTGCTCGGCAAGCTTGGCCTCGGCGGAGGCGCCGGAGCAGCCGGGAGCGGCGCCGCCTCGACCGCCGGAGGCGGCACGCTCGGCGCCGGGGCGGGCGCCCTGGGGGCGAGCGCGACGAGCGGCGCTGGCGCGGTCGGTGGGATCCTCGGCGTCAAGGCGGTTGCCGGCGTGGTCACCGCCGCCGTACTGACCGCCGGCGCAGTCGAGGTGAACCGCAAGGTTCTCAACGACTCAGGGTCTTCGGCCCCGGCCACCGCGACGCAAGTGGCGGGCGGGGTCGCCGGGCTCAGCTCGGCCGCGCCGGAGATCTCCACGGTCAGCGCGGCCGAGCCCGCGGAGGCCGCGCCGAGCAAGCCCGTTCCGGGAGGCGACGTAGCCGCGAGCCCCACCGTCCCGGTCGAGGCGGTCGCCGAGGACCCGGCGGCGGTCGAAGCACCTGTGCCGGCGGCCGAGCAGCCGGCGGCGGTCGAAGCACAGGCGCCGGCCCAGCCGGCGCCCGCCGCCAGCACCAACCTGGGCGGCGGGAGCAGCGCGGTCGCCACCGCCCCCGCGCCACAGCCGCAGCCCAGCGGCCAGCCGGTGACCGCCCCGGTCGCCGACTCGCCCGCGCCGGCGGTGATCGCGCCGGACGGCGAATCGACGCCGCCGGCCGAGTCAGCGCCGAACTATCCGCCGGGGTTCACCCCTCCACCTGAGTGGGGCTGGCCCGCAGCGGACGGCAGCGGCCCGAAGCCCAAGTCCTGACGGCTCAGCCGAGCCCGATCACCTTCAGGCGCCGCATCAGGCAGGTGCCGGCGAACTCGCGCGTCTCCGCCAGCGTGTAGCCGAACATCTCCCAGTCATCACCCTCGGGCGCCCACGGCGGGGATAGAACGCCGTCGGCGACGGGGAGCGACTCCTCGAGAGTGCGCTGGATCGCCGCCTTGTAGCGCTCGTCCTCACCCGCCATCTCGCGCAGGAAGACCGAGCCGAAGGCGACGTGGCGATGCTCGTCACGGGCGACGTTCTGGAAGCCCTCGACGAACGCCGGCAGGGTGCCTTCGCGCTCGTTGTAGTCCATGATGAAGTGCTGGCCGGTGAGCGCCAGCATCCCCTCGATCACCATGTGGTAGAGGGTGATCGCCTCGACCAGCACCTCGGTGTCCTCTGGCTCGGCGGCGAGCCGGTCGACGCGGCTGCGCAGCATCTCGTCGAATAGGTGGGTGAACTTCGGGTTCAGGTGCTCGGAGGTCTGCTCGAGCAGCGCCGAGAGCTCGCTCGACTCATAGACGCCGACCTCCTGGTAGAAGCGCTCGAAGAACCGGACGTGGCGCGCCTCGTCGGCGATCTGGGTGCAGAGGAAGATCCGCTGCTCCTCGGTCGGAGCCGCGCGCATGATCGGGCCCAGCTCCTCGGCGACCCTCTGCTCGCCGATGAAGAACGAGGAGAGCCCGTACATGCGCTGGAAGCGCTCGTCGTCGTCGAAGCGCTCGTTCCAGTCCTCGCGGTCGCGGCTGAAGTCGAGATCCTGGGTGCGCCACTGCTGGCGCTCCCAGAGCAAATAGAGCTCCTTGTAGGAGAGGAGCTTGACGTCGGCGGTGCGGTCCGCGGCCTCCTGCAGAGCCGGGTCCGAGGTGGCCTTGAAGTCCTCGCGCTCGGTGCGGGAGGGCGCGCTACTCCTCACTGCTGCGTCAACGGGCTCCATGATCCTCCTCCGCTCGCTTTGCGCGAGCCTAGCACCTGGACTGGCTGACTGGCCAGTCGAGGAGTCGCCGTCGCCGAACCCAGGATCGAGGTTCTCCGAATCCTTGGTAGGCGCGGTCGCCCCTCTTCGGTAGGAGCCCCTCAAAGGCCGTCGAATCGCGCCGATACAGGCCGCGACGGAGGTCGCAGACCGGCCTCCCGGGGGAAGTCGCTTGACACCGGAGGTGCAGGATGATCGGCAAATCGCTGGTTGACTATGACCCCGCGCTACGGCGCGTGTGGATCGGCGGCCAGCGCCTGCACCACGGCGCCACCGGCGCCGCCTTCGCCGCCGCCGGCCTCGCCGGCCTGGTGGCGCAGCGGCTGTCGGTGCGCAATGCCCTTCCCGCAGCTCTCCTGGGCACCGCCCTGATGGCGCATGACTGGCAGGACCGCTCGCAGTGGTTCGAGCGCGGCCACCAGGACGACTGATCCTTCTCCCCAATGGCCTGCGACCGCCCGGGCATCCCACCCGGGCGGGCAAGGCCGTGCTCAGACGGTGTGGATCTCGCCGGCCTTGAGGATCACGACCTGGGAGGAGGTCTTCTCCTCGACCTCCGACTTGTAGGCCTCGGCGTCGGTCTCGATCGGCGGGAAGGTGTCGTAATGCATCGGGATCACCGTCGGCGCGCCGACGAACTCGGCGGCGACGACTGCGTCGCGGCGGTCCATCGTGTAGTGGCCGCCGATCGGCAGCAGCGCCACGTCGATGTCGGAGCGCTGTGCGATCAGCTTCATGTCGCTGAACAGGCAGGTGTCCCCTGCGTGGTAGACGGTGGTCTCACCGATCTTGACCAGCAGGCCCGCGGGCACGCCGATCGAGATCCCATGCTCGGCGCTGAACGGTGCCTCGTCGGAGCCGGGGATGGTGTTGGTGTGCCAGGCGGGCACGAGCCCGATGTAGCCCCAATCGAACTCCACGGTGCCGCCGAGGTTGGGGTCGGAGAGCTTGTCCTCGGCGACCCCCTGCGAGCCGAGCCAGTTGGCGAGCTCGACCAGCGCCACGCAGTGCGCGCCGGTCCGCCTCGCCACCCCGACCGCGTCCGCGATGTGGTCGACGTGACCGTGGGTGATCGCGATGTGCGTGGGGTCAACGTCGTCGGCGCTCGCCACCGCCTGCGGGTTGTTCGGCGCCAGAAATGGGTCGACGAGGACGCGCGTCTCGCCGTTGCTCAGCTCGAAGCACGCGTGTCCGTGGAACTTGATCTCCATGGGCTCAGTTGTCTCCTTCGGTCGTGTTGGTGATCAGCTCTTCGCGCAGGGCCCAGCCGACGGCGACGCCGACCATCATTCCCATCCGGGTCTCCTCGGCGAGCAGCGTGCGGACCGCGGTGAGGCGCTCCTCCTCGTCCGGGGTCGTCGCCGCCTTCAGCACCTCGGCGTCGTGGGACTCGCCAAACCAGCCCCCCGCGGCGAGCGCCGAGGCGAGGACGCCCTGCAGCTTCGGCGCCGCCGCCGCGACCAACCGCTCGGCTTCGCCGAAGCGCCCCGCGTCGAGGAGCCGGTCGAGGGCGGCGTCGAGCTCTTCCTCGCTGTAGCGCTGTGGGTGCGCCGGGTCGCCCTGCATTGGCGGAACATACCCGCGAGGCGGCGCCGGACACGGTGCGGCGGCTTCGCCGCCCCTTAAGGCTCCCGCCACTCCCACATCTGCAGAGCGCCGAAGTCGCGGTAGCCGAGCCGCTCGTAGACCGGCGCGCCCGCCCGGGTCGCCTGCAGGGTGGTGGTCCGACGCCCCCGCTCGCGGGCGTCGACGAGCGCCTGGAGCAGCAGGGCCGAGGCGAGCCCCCTGCCGCGCGCCTCGGGAAGGGTGGCGACGCAGAAGACCCCGCAATCCTCGCCGGAATCGAAGGTCATCACCGACGAGAGCGCCTCGTCCCCATCGCTGGCGAGGTAGACGTAGCTGTCGCCGAGGTCGGTTCCCATGCCGCGCCGCCAGGTACCGCTCTCGTAGCCGTAGGCGCGATCGTTGATCGTGCACATCAGCTCCGCCTCGTTGCCGACGCTCCACTGCACCGCCGAGAGGTCGGGGGGCTCGAGGCCGTCGATGTCCATCCCCATCGCCCGCGGCTGGGCGTCGAGGACATGCCCGGCCGTCTCGAGCAGCGTCGCAGAGGCGCGGTCCTCCTCCGGCACCCAGACCGTCCATGCGCAGGCCTGGTCGGCGTAGATCGCGGCCAGCTCCTCTCGGTGGCGGACCAGCGACTCGGGCTCCTCGTAGATCACGTCGTTGAACAGCGAGCGCTCGGGGACCGCCGGGCTGACGATCGCGAGCAGGCCGTCGCGCTCGATCAGCCGGGTGGTCTCCACCGATTCGGAGACCAGCCGGTTGAAAGTCGCGAGGGTCTTCAGGTTGCGACGGCGCCAGCCAGCGTCATCCATGCCCGTAACCTAGTCAGCGCTTGCGGACGAGGGTGATCCCGTCGGAGACGCCGAGCATCGCCCGCTCAACTCGCGGGTCGTCGGCGATGCGCTGGTTTAGCTCCGCCATCGCCGCCGCCTCCGGCCGCCTCTCCTCGCCCGCCTCGGCAAGCACCTCCCCACCGAGGAAGACGTTGTCGAGCATGATCAGCCCGCCTCGGCGAACCAGCTCCAGGCACTGCTCGTAGTAGTCGGGATAGCCGACCTTGTCGGCGTCGACGAAGGCGAAGTCGAAGGGCTCGGACCGGTCGAGGGCGCGGAGGGTGTCGAGGGCTGGCCCGAGGCGGACCCGAACTCGTTCGGCGAGGCCTGCCTTCTCGAGGTAGCGGCGAGCGATCGCTGCCCAGCGCTCCTCCAGCTCGCAGGTGATCAGCAGCCCGTCCGCGGGCAGCCCGCGGGCGATCGAGACCGAGCCGTAGCCGGTGAAGGTGCCGACCTCGAGCGCCCGCCGGGCACCGATCGCGCCGACCAGCAGGGTCATCAGCGCCGCCTGCTCGGGGGCGGTGAGCATGATCGCCCGACCGCCGGCGACCTCCTCGGTCTCCGCCGCCAGCCGCCGCAGCAGCTCGTCCTGGTGGGCGCTGTGACGCACCGCGTAGGCGTGCAGCTCCGGCGTCATCGTCGTGAACTTCTCGACCAAGGCGCCGAGCCTAGATGACCGCCCAGCCGGCCGGCTGCCTAGTCGGCCGGCCGCAGCGCGGCGGCGAGAAGCCCCGCGATCCCGCCGACGATCCCGCCGGTGATGCCGGCGAAGACGTTGGCGGACTCGTCGACGACCGGCAACAGCAACAGCACCGCCGCCACCACCCCGACGCCGACGCGATCGAGGTCCTCGTCGATCGTCCCCCGCACCTCGGCGCGGCGAATCATGAACCAGGCGGCGAGCGCGCCGAGCGCCATCCCGTTGCCCCCGGCGATCACCGCGGTCGCCTCACGCGCGTCCTCGATGCCGTAGCCGGCCACCATGCCGAGCCCGCCGCAGGCGAGCAGGAGGAGCGCCGCGGGCACCGTACCCAGCCGACGCTCGAGCCCGGGCGCGAAGAGGACCAGGGCGACGGCGACGACGAACAGGTAGCCGACGTCGCTGTAGGCAAACGGGGCGGTCAGATACCGCCAGAGATCGTCCTCGAGCGGGACGATCAAGCCGCCGTAGGTCGCCAGCGAGTTACCGGAGGCGCGCTGGACGAGCAGCAGCACCGCGGATGCGAGGATCACCGTCAGCGTGGCGTAGGGACGGCCGGCCTCGAGGCGGGGGCGGGGACGGCGGCGGCGCGGGCGCGAGCGGGGCCGCTTCGCCTCCAGCCCATCGCCGCGGCGCTCGAGCTTGGGGGCCCGCTTGCGCAGCCGTGCCCCGCAGTAAGGGCACTCGGTCACGTACGGGCTGACCTCGGAACCGCAGTTCTTGCAGATGACGCTGAGCTCGGTCTCGCTCACTGGCTCAATCCTCGCGCACCTCCTCCGCGAGAATAGCCTCCCCGCGCCCGCGCGCCGCAAGCTCGGCCCAGCGGTTGAGGTCGTAGAGCACCCGGGCCAGCTCCCTTGCCGCCGCGCTGAGGCGGTAGCGTCGCCCTCCGGCGACCTCGATCACGCCGGCCGCCGAGAGCTCCCGCAGGCGCTGCGCCAGGACCGAGGAGCTGATCCCGGCCCGCCGCCGCAGCTCGGCGAATCCGAGCGCATCGCGGCGCAACTCCCAGACGATTCGCAGCGCCCAGCGGCGGCCGAGAAGCTCGAGCATCTCAAGGACGGGTCGTGTAGGCATTACTTCGATTTTCGAACTTTCCTGCAACAAATGCAAGCGTGGTGGTTCGAAATTCGAAGCTGCCCTTAGCTCAGACCGCCTGGCAGAGGTGGCGAATCAGCCCCTCAACCCCGTTCGCCTCGAGGATACGCAGCTGTTGGCGGGCGCCGGTGCCGGCCTCGATCAGCTCGCCGAGCGCCGCCAGCTCCTGCTCGCAGCCAAGCTCGCTGGCGTCGGGCTCGAGCTCGGCGATCGTCTCGCGGGCGAGCTCGGCGGCCGGCACTTGGCGCTGGCGCGGCAGGTCGATGAGCTCGCCTTCGATCCCGCGCAGGGAGGCGCGCACCTTGTTGTCGTCGATCAGCTCCGTTGGCACCTCGGTGAGCGGCTTCTCCTCGTCGAAGTTGGAGGCGTAGCGATGGACCAGGCAGATCGCCAGCGCCGCGAGCGCGATTGTGTCCTCGAGGCGGGTCTGCTGGTCGAAGGCGCGGATCTCGACGGTGCCGAGGTCGGGGTGCGGCCGCACATCCCACCACAGGTAGGTGTAGTCGGGGATCGCGCCGGCTTCCATCATCAGCTCGACCCGGCGCGAGAAGATCTCCCAGCTCCCGTAGTGCGGCGGCACACCGACGCGCGGGAAGCAGCGGAAGATCGGCGTCCGCGAGGACATCATGCCGGTCACCTCGCCGCGCCAGAGCGGCGAGTTGGCGGACAGCGCCAGCATCAGCGGAATGTGCCGGCGGACGCCGTCGACGATGTAGATCGCCTTGTCGGCGCCGGCGACGCCGACGTGCACGTGGGTGCCGAAGATCAGCTCCTGGCGGGCGATCCAGCCGAGCTCCGCGGCCAGCTCGCGGTAGCGGGGCCGGTCGACGATCTGCTGGTCCTCCCAGAGCGCGGTCGGATGGGTCCCCGATGCGGCGACCAGCATCCCGTTTCGCTCGGCGCAGCCCTTCACCCGGTCGCGCAGCAGGCGCAGCTGGCCGGACGCCTCGCCGAGGTTCGCACACGGCTCGGTGGCGACCTCGAGCACCGACTGCATCAGCTCCGGCTTTATCTGCCCGACGCCGCCCCCCTCGGCGTCGGCGAGGACTGCCTCGATCCCCTGCGCCAGCTGGAGGCTGGCGGGGTCGACCAGCATCAGCTCCTCCTCGATGCCGATCGTGAACGGGGTGCCTGTGAACCGATGGTCCATTGGCCCGGGGGCCCCGGTACCCACCGGGGAGCCTCGTAGTCTCACGCCCGCCATGGACGCTTTCAACCGCTTCGGATCGGAGAACCGCGTGGCGCCGCGTCTTGAGGGTGGATGAGGCTGCTGCGCCGGCCCGGTGTCGCGGGCACGCTCGTGCTGCTCGCCTTCGTGGCGCTGGTGCTGCTGCGCCCGGCCCGTGAGAGCGGTCGCTCCGGCGATGACGAGAGCCG
>Ga0299913_10003473_pt1 | contig 12910 bp, 11 predicted proteins | sample RVTome_9_FD_201360 | JGI IMG/M metagenome (GOLD analysis project Ga0299913, IMG submission 201360) | Soil microbial communities from uranium-contaminated site in the Upper Colorado River Basin, Wyoming, United States - RVT155D38 (version 2) ... | reverse complement strand
CGGGGCGTCGCGCCCGCGCAGCAAGACGGCCTGGCCCTGGCGGAGCCTGGCGGCGTCGGAACTGCTCAGGTTGAGGCATGGGATGTCCTGAAGGGCCGTCTCCACCGGCCGAAGCAGGGCGAGGAGAGGCCCAGGGGCCTGAGGCGCCGACGCGGCCTCTTCCACCTCGGACATGGTGACGGCGGTCTCGTCGCTGAACGGGCCAACCCGCGTGCGCCGCAGGGCCTCCACGTGGCCGAGCGCGCCGAGCGTCCGGCCGAGATCCCTGGCGAGCGCCCGCACATAGGTGCCTTTGCCGCACTCGGCCTCCAAGACGCAATGCTCCTCGTCGGGACGGTCCACGAGCGCAAGCCGCGCAACCGTCACGGTCCGTGGCGCGAGCTCGAAGACTTCTTGGTCGCGGGCGAGATCGTAGGCCCGGGCGCCGTCGACCTTGAGCGCCGAGTAGCGCGGGGGCACCTGCACGATGTCGCCCGTGAACCGGGGAAGCGCCGCCTCGATCTCCGCCAGCGTCGGGCGCCGCTCGGAGGTTTCAACCACCTGACCCTCGGCGTCGTCGGTGTCGGTCTCGGCCCCGAAGCGGACCGTGAAGCGGTACGCCTTGTCGCCCTCCACCACGAAGGGCACGGTCTTGGTCGCTTCCCCGAGCGCGATGGGAAGGATGCCGGTGGCAAGCGGATCGAGCGTACCCGCATGCCCCGCCTTGGCGGCGTCATAGAGACGCTTCACCCGTCCCACTGCCTTGGTCGAGGTCAGCCCTTGGGGCTTGTCGAGGATGAGCCAGCCGTTGACCGCTTGGCCTTTACGCCGCCGCGCCATGGGTCGTCCCTCTTCGCCCCTCGCTAGTCGTCGAGGTCGCGGGCGACGTCTGGCGAGGCGAGCAGCGCGTCGATGCGGGCCGACGCCTCGAACGACGTATCGATCTTGAACCTGAGCTCCGGCATGAATTTCAGGTTCACCCGCCGTGCCAGCTCGCCGCGCAAGAAGCGCTTGTGCTTTTCCAGATGGGCGACCACCTCCGCGGCCTCGCCGCCGCCGAGCGGCATCACGAAGACTGTGGCGAGCTTGAGGTCTGGCGTCATGCGAACCTCCGGCACGGTCAGCGAATGCCGGGCCAGCACCTCGTCCATCACCTCGCCGCGGGAGAAGATCTCCGCGAGCGCATGGCGGATCAGCTCGCCGACTTTGAGTTGGCGCTGCGATGGTGTCTTGCCCGTTTCGCGGCTGTTCACGGTCTATCCTACTCAACTCGTCGTGCCCGGCCTAAGCGCCGGGTACACACGAATTTCCTGCTCGGAGTGGTCTAAAGAGTACGCTGGACGTGCTCGACCTGGAAGCACTCGATCACGTCGCCCTGGCGCATGTCCTGATAACTCTCGAACGCCATGCCGCACTCTTGGCCCGCCACCACCTCTTTCACCTCGTCCTTGAAGCGCTTGAGCGTGGAGAGCTTGCCCTCGTGCACCACGACGTTGTCGCGGATCAGCCGCACATGGGCGCCGCGCTCGACCTTGCCTTCGGTCACGCGGCAGCCGGCCACCTTGCCGACCTTGGAAATGTTGAACACTTCGAGGATCTCGGCATTGCCGAGGAAGGTCTCTCGCACCGTCGGCGCCAAGAGGCCCGACATGGCCTGGCGCATGTCATCGACGAGATCGTAGATGACCGCGTATTGGCGGATCTCGATGCCGTCGCGCTCGGCATGCTCCCGGGCCTGCGCATTGGCGCGCACGTTGAAGGCGAGCAGCACCGCACCCGACGTCGAAGCGAGAGACACGTCCGATTCCGTGATGCCGCCGACGCCGGCATGGACCACGCGGGCCCTGACCTCGTCGGAGCCGAGATTGGCAAGCGCCGTGGTGATGGCCTCGACCGAGCCCTGAACGTCGCCCTTGATGACGAGCGGAAACTCTTTGACGCCGGACTCTTTCAGCTGGCTCATCATCTGCTCGAGGCTGCCGCGCTGGCCGGCCACGGCGATCCGCTTGCGCCGCTCGCGCTCTCGATAATCGGTGATCTCCCGGGCGCGCGCCTCGTTCTCCACCACGGCGAACTGATCGCCAGCCTCGGGCGCCGAATCGAACCCGAGCACCTCAACCGGCACCGAAGGTCCGGCATCCTCGACCTGATCGCCGATATCGTTGATCAGCGCGCGGACACGGCCCCAGGCAGAGCCGGCGACGACGATATCCCCGAGCTGCAGCGTGCCGCGCTGAATGAGCGCGGTGCCGACCGGGCCTCTGCCGCGCTCGAGTTTCGCCTCGACGATGACGCCTTCCGCGGCGCGATCGGGATTGGCGGTGAGCTCCAGCACTTCGGCCTGCAGCACGATTGCCTCGAGCAGCTTGTCGAGATTGGTCTTCTTCAGCGCCGAGACCTCGATCTCCAAGGTGTCTCCGCCGAGGCTCTCCACCACGATTTCGTGACTGAGCAGCTCGGTGCGCACGCGCTGCGGATCGGCGCCTTGCGTGTCGATCTTGTTGATGGCGACGATCAGCGGAACGCCCGCCGCCTTGGCATGATTGATCGCTTCGACGGTCTGCGGCTTCACGCCGTCGTCGGCCGCCACGACCAGCACAACGATGTCGGTGACCTTGGCGCCGCGGGCGCGCATGGCGGTGAACGCCTCGTGGCCGGGCGTGTCGATGAAAGTGACCCTCTGCCCCGTAGGCAGCGTGACTTGGTAGGCACCGATATGCTGGGTGATGCCGCCCGCCTCCGAGGCGACGACATTCGCCGCGCGGATGGCATCGAGCAGAGACGTCTTGCCGTGGTCGACATGGCCCATGATGGTGACGATGGGCGCGCGCGGCTGAAGATCCCCGGCCTCGTCGTCGGCGCCGATGAAGCCTTCCTCGACGTCGGCCTCCGAGACGCGACGGACCGTATGTCCAAACTCCTCGGCGATCAGTTGTGCGGTGTCGGCGTCGATCGCGTCGGTGATCTTGTGCATGTCGCCGTCCTTCATCAGGAATTTGATGACGTCGACGCCGCGCTCGGCCATGCGGTTGGCGAGCTCCTGGATGGTGATCGCCTCGGGGATCACGACCTCGCGCTGAATCTTCTGGGTCGTCTGCGGGCCGGCGACCTGCTTCTTCTGACGCTCGCGGTGGCGCTTGAGCGAGGCGAGGCTGCGCTGGCGCTGCTCCTCGTCGAGCGCGTTGGTGATGGTGAGACGGCCGCGCACGCGCCGCTCCTCGCCGCGCCGGGGCGCGGCAGGCCCCTTCTTGTGGCGTGCGTCCGGGGTGCGCGCCGGCTGCTCGTCAAGCTCCTCCTTGAGGTGCTTGCGCGGCGTCTCCTCGGTCTTGGCGCGGGTCTTCTGCTCGCCTTCCTTCTTTTCCTCTTCCTTGCGCCGACGCTCCTCGGCTTCCTTTTCCTCGAGCGCAAGCTGCGCTTCGGCAACGGCCTGTTGCTCGGCCGTCAGCTTGGCCTTCTCGCGTTCGGTGGCATCGCGCTGACGGGCATCGGCGAGCGCCTTGGCGCGGGCGTCCTTTTCGTCCTCGGAGAGCTGCTTCAGCACGACGCCGGGGCGGCGCTGCTTTTCCTCGGCGGCGGGCTTGGGGGCAGGCTCGGCCGCCGCCACTTTTGGCTTCGGCTTGGCCTTTTCCTCCTCGGCGGGCTGCGCGGCGGCACCGCCCGCGCCGATCGCCCGGCGCTTTTTCTTCTCGACCAGAACGGACTTTGAACGTCCATGGCTGAAGCTCTGGCGCACATGGCCGGACTCCACGGTCCGGCGCACGTTGAGAGTCATCTTGCGCCCGCGCGTTTTGCCTTCGGTCTCGTTCGTTTCGCTCATTCTTCGTCCGTGTTCGGTCCGCTCTCGTCCACAAATGCGGCACTGCCCTTGCGGAAGCGCTCTACGCGCGAGGCTGCCGCGAGAAATTTTCGAGCCGCTCCGCCCTGGATGAGGGCAGCATGTATCACATTTGACCGGCCCGATGCCAAACTCAATTCATCCGCGTTGAAGACGCGAATTGCAGGAATTCCAAGCCCGCCGCTCACGGCGCGGGCCTTTCCATCAAGTTTCCGGCAACCATCTTCGGCCGCATCGGCGGCGTGAATGAGCGCGATCACGTGCCCTGTGCCCAGGGCCTCCTCAACTTTTGCATGGCCGAAAACGACCTCTCCGGCCTTGTTGGCCATGGCCAGGGCGCCGAGGGCCGCCTCGGCGAGTCGCCGATCGACCTGGTCCGCCAAGTCGTCCGCCGGTTTGGCGTCGGCCTTGAGCGCGCGGGAAAAGACCTTGCGTGCAACTGCCTCGGCGACGGTGTCGTGGGCCGCCGTCAGCCACACGCCGCGGCCTGGAAGCTTTTCCTTCAGGTCGGGAACGACCGTGCCGTCGGGCCCGAGGACGAAGCGGATCAGCGCGTCCTTGCTACGATGGGCGCGCGTGACGGCGCAGCGGCGAACCGTACCGGCCGCCTGCCCCTGTCGCGTCTCGCTGTGCTCCGTCGCCTCTAGCCGCAACCGCTCTGTCTCCTAGCCGTCTCATGACGCGTTGGCGTCGTCTGCCGCGGGCGCAGTTCCCGTTTCGGGCTCGCCCTCGCCTTCCGTCTCGGCCTCGCCTTCCGGCTCTTCGGGGGCGAGATCGGCCTCGTCGATCCAGCCCGCCTTCACCCGCGCCGCGAGGATCAGATCCTCCACTTGCGGGCGCGTCAGGCCGAAGCCGTCGAGGAAACCTTCATGACGAATCGTCTCTTTCTCCTGGCGCTCGTTCCAGCCGGCGAGATCGTCGGTGGCGCAATCGGCCAAATCCTCGATCGTCTTCACGCCGTTCTCGCCGAGCGCCACGAGCATCGCCGTGTTCAGGCCTGGCACTTCCATGAGCTCATCGGCGACGCCGAGCTCTTTGCGCTTGGCGTCGAGCTCAGCCTCGAGCTTCTCCAGATGCTCGCGCGCGCGCGTCTGGATCTCGTTGGCGGTGTCCTCGTCGAACCCCTCGATGGAGGAGATTTCGCCAGGCTCCACATAGGCGACTTCCTCGACCGAGGAGAAGCCTTCCGAGGCGAGCAGCTGGGCGATCACCTCGTCGACGTCGAGCGCCTCCATGAACATGGCGGACCGCTCGGCGAACTCCGCCTGACGGCGCTCCGACTCCGATGCTTCAGTCATGATGTCGATGTCCCAGCCGGTCAGCTGCGATGCGAGCCGCACGTTCTGGCCCTTGCGGCCGATGGCGAGCGACAGCTGCTGGTCGGGCACCACCACCTCGATGCGCTCGGCATCTTCGTCGAGCACCACCTTGACCACTTCGGCCGGGGCAAGCCCGTTGACGATGAAAGTCGCGGCGTCCGGCGACCATTGAATAATGTCGATCTTCTCGCCCTGTAGCTCGTTCACCACCGCCTGCACGCGGCTGCCGCGCATGCCGACGCATGCGCCCACGGGGTCGATGGAAGCATCCCGTGACACCACGGCGATCTTGGCGCGGCTGCCTGGATCGCGCGCCACCGACTTGATGGTGACGATGCCTTCGTAGACCTCCGGCACCTCCTGCGCGAACAGCTTGGCCATGAATTCGGGATGCGTGCGCGACAGGAAGATCTGCGGGCCGCGCTGCTCGCGGCGCACGTCGTACACATAGGCGCGGATGCGGTCGCCATAGCGGAAGTTCTCGCGCGGCAGCGTCTCGTCCCGGCGCACGATGGCCTCGGCCCGGCCGAGGTCGACGATCACGTTGCCGTACTCCACGCGCTTGACGATGCCGTTGACGATCTCGCCCACGCGGTCCTTGTACTCGTCGAATTGCCGCTCGCGCTCCGCCTCGCGCACCTTCTGCACGATGACCTGCTTGGCGTTCTGCGCCGCGACCCGGCCGAAATCGAGCGGGGGCAGCGGCTCGGCGATGAAGTCGCCGATCTGCGCCGCCGGGTTCTTGCGGCGGGCCTCGGCGAGCGAAATCTGCGTCGCCTCCATGGTCACGTCCTCGACAACTTCGAGCAGCCGCGCCAGAGAAATCTCGCCGGTCTTGGGATCGACCTCGGCCCTGATCTCGTTCTCGCTGCCGTAGCGGGACTTCGCCGCCTTTTGGATCGCGTCTTCCATGGCGGTGATGACCACCTGGCGATCGATCGCCTTCTCGCGCGCGACCGCGTCGGCGATCTGCAAGAGCTCCAGCCTGTTGGCGCTAATGCCTGCCTGAGCCATTTCTATCTGCCTCCAATGGTTACATCCGTTGCGGGGACGCTCCCACGCCCGTCCGCGTTAAACTCAATGCACCGGGTTCTTGCCCGAAAGGTCGGCCCGGAAGCTGTCGAAGTCGATGGCGAGCTTTGCCTCGCCGATGAGCGCGAAGGGAAGGCCGATGATGATCGGTTCGGTCTTGCCATCATGTTCGATCCTCAAATGGACCTCCTCGTCGACCACGTCCTCGATAAGCCCTTTGAAGCGTTTGCGGCCGTCGATCGGCTCCGTCAGCTCGACCTTGGCCTCGTGCCCGACCCACTGCGCGAAATCGCTTGGTCGCACCAATGGCCGGTCGATGCCCGGCGAGGAAACCTCGAGATTGTACGTACTCGGCATCGGATCGTAGGCGTCGAGCACTGGCGACAGGTGCCGGCTAATCGTCGCGCAGTCCTCCACAGTGATCTCTCCGTTCGGCCGCTCGGCCATGATCTGCACCGTGCCGCCGTCGCGGCCCGAAATCTTCACCCGCACCAGCCGAAACCCGAGTTCCTCGAGCACCGGCTCGGCCAGGTCGGCGACGGCGCGCTCGGGCCCTGTCTCGCGGGTAAAGCGACGGTCACGACGACGGTCATTACTTTGAGCGGGGCTCGGCATCGCGAATGGCCATGCCTCATCGGAAGCGAAAAGGCGCGGAACCTAACAAAAAGGAGCGGGCCGCGGCCCACTCCTGATCAAATCCAATCATGAGTTGGCCGCTAATATACGAGCTTTTTCCAAGGTTTCAAGCGGCCTGGGATCCCCCGATGCCGCATCTGTACAAGGCCCTATTCGGCGAAAAGCACGTGTTTTCGCACGCGGGCGAAGTCTTCGGCGCGTGAGAGGCTTAACGCACACAGGCAGGCGGAGTAGTTCCCGCCGATCGAGCTCCCGCCGAAAGCGAGCTCGTCTTCGAAGGTGCAGTTTGCGTCTCGGTAGGCGATCCATTTCTTCTGCGCGCTGGCGAGCGACTTCATCTGTAGATCGGCGCTCTGGCCTATGTCTTTCGCGGTTGCTCGGATGGCCGCTTGGAGCGCCTTGTATCCGTCATTGAGTGTGCGATCGGCCTTGTCTGCCGCGCGCGCCAGGCAAGCCTTGAATTCCGGGTTGGAGGTCGTGCTCGTCTCGCACGCGGTGTAGCAGGTGTCTGCGATGTCGGCGGCGGCGGCCGCAGGCAGGAAGAGGATCGTCAACGCCAGAAGACGTACACCCATCGGGAGGCTCCTTTGCTGGTCGCTAAAGACGCTGCCATCTGAGATAGACGGGTGCGCACCCCTCGCTCAAGGCCTTCCGCTCGTAGCGCGTCTCCGGCCAATCGGCGGGCCGCTCCCGCCAGTCGTCGGACGGTCCGGCGAGCCATCTGAAGTCGCCGCTTCCTTTGACCGTGTGCAACGCCTGGGCGGCGTAGTCGCTGTCGTCGCTGGCGAAGCGGAGCTCGCCGCCGCGTGCCATGACCCGCGCAAGCGCATCCACGGTGTCCGGCCCGAGGAGACGCCGCTTCAGTTGCCGCTTCTTCGGCCAGGGGTCGGGGAACAGGATGAACACGCGGGCGATGGCGCCGTCGGGAAGCCAGGCGAGGACCTCGCGCGCGTCGCCGTCATGGACGCGGATCGTCTTCAGCCCGCGATCCTCGATGGCGCCGAGCAGCGTGGCGACGCCGTTGATGAAGGGCTCGCAGCCGATGAAGCCGATGCCGGGATTGTGCTCCGCCTGCCAGAGCAGATGCTCGCCGGAGCCAAAGCCGATCTCGAGCCACACCTCCCGGACCGGAACCGGAAACAGCTTGGCAACGCCGGTAGGGGCCGGATGAGCGAGGTCGGGGCGGAGCGTGGGCAGCAACTCCGCGATCAGGCGTTCCTTCCGCGGGCTCAGGCGTTTGCCCTTGCGCCGCCCATAGGAGCGCAGCGGCCGCGCCGAATCTGACGGCTTAGGTTCGTCACTCATGCCCGACCTTGATGCCGGGCCTCGGGGAAATTTTCCAGTCCCAACGCGAAATGGCCGGGATAAGCCCGGCCATCCACGCATCTAAAAAGAGAGAGTTTAGCTGAGAGCGCCGCGGATCGGCTCCACGAGGTCCGTGCGCTCCCAGGAGAAGCCGCCATCGTTGTCCGGCTGCCGGCCGAAATGGCCGTAGGCGGCGGTCCGCTCGTAGATCGGCCGGCTCAGGCCGAGATGCTCGCGAATGCCCCGCGGGCTCAGGTCCATTACCTCACGCAGCGCCTTTTCGAGCGCGTCCTCGGAGATGCTGCCCGTGCCGTGCAGGTCCGCATAGAGCGACAGCGGCTGCGACACGCCGATGGCATAGGAGACTTGCAGCGTGCATTTGTCGGCGAGACCCGCCGCCACCACGTTCTTGGCGAGATAGCGCGCGGCATAGGCCGCCGAGCGGTCCACCTTGGTGGGGTCCTTGCCGGAGAATGCGCCGCCGCCATGGGGTGCGGCGCCGCCATACGTATCGACGATGATCTTGCGCCCGGTGAGGCCCGTGTCGCCGTCCGGTCCGCCGATGACGAAGCGGCCCGTGGGATTGACGTAGAGCTTGGTGCTGCCGTTCACCCAGCCCGTCGGCATCACCTCGTCGATGAACCCGCGCACGATTTCCTTGACACGCTCTTGGCTCACGTCCTCGCCGTGCTGGGTCGACACCACGACCGAGTCGGCGCGCACCGGCTTGCCGTCCTCATAGACGAGCGTCACCTGGCTCTTGGCGTCGGGACCGAGTTCGGGCGTGCGGCCGGAATGCCTCGCCTTCGCCATCTCGTGCAGGAGGCGATGCGCGTAGAAGATCGGCGCCGGCATGAGCGGCTCGGTCTCGCGGCAGGCGAAACCGAACATGATGCCCTGATCGCCCGCGCCCTCGTCCTTCTTGCTCTCGGCGTCGGCATCGACGCCCATGGCGATGTCGGCCGACTGCTCGTGAATATAGTACTCGAACTCGGCTTGATCCCAGTGGAACCCCTTCTGCTCGTAGCCGATCTCGCGCACGGCGCGGCGTGCCGCCTCCTCGATGATCTCGGGCGTCACTGTCTCAGGACCGCGCACTTCGCCGGCCATGACAATACGGTTCGTCGTCACCAAGGTCTCGACGGCGACGCGGGACTGGGGGTCGGCGGCGAGGTAGAGATCGACTACGGCATCGGACAGGCGGTCGCAGACCTTGTCGGGATGGCCTTCCGACACGGACTCACTGGTGAAGAGGTAATTTCCGCGGGACACTTTGCACCCCCATAGAGATAACACGAAAGGCCGGGCGGCCTGGATCGGGCCCGGTTCTGACAGGTCGCTGGGCCGCAGGTCAACCCCCGGCCCGCGTCGCTCGGAAACTAGGAGGTTCCCCCGTTCGAGCTCAACGCGCGGACGAGATCGACCACGCTCTTGCGCACCTTGGCATCGCCGATCTTGACGAACGCCCGGTTCAGCTCAAGCCCTTCGCGACTATTCAAGAATTCGAGGATGAAGGCCTCTGACTCAGGCTCGCCCATGCCCGACGCCGAGCCAGCGTGGCCCGAATAGGGCGCTTCCTCAAAAAAGAACTGTACGGGGACGTCGAGAATCTTGGAGATTTGAAACAGGCGGCTTGCGCCGATCCGATTCACACCCTTCTCGTATTTCTGAACCTGTTGAAATGTGAGTCCCATGCTTTCGCCGAGGCGCTCCTGACTCATGCCAAGCAGCATTCGGCGCAAGCGAACCCGACTGCCGACATGCGCGTCGACCGGGTTAGGCTTCTTACCTGCCATTCGTTTTCTCGTTGGTTGTAGCCAAAAGTCAGATTACTCAGGTTCCCGTAAGGATTGTATCCGAAACCTAAGAATACTCAGGGTCTTGAGGGGATTCCCCTTCCCGCGGAGGTTCTTAGGGGGGGCACCTTGCTCCGTCAAGTTCATGACGATTCTTACACGCGTTTCACGCAAATTGCGCCCGCCCCGCCGCGAGCCAGCCCGCAAGGGCCAACACCAAAACCGAGATTTCCAACGCAATCCCGAGCTGAACAAAGGGGGTCGGCGGGCCCACTTTGGGCAGTCCTGCGTCGATAAGTCCTTTCTTGCCCAATTCTATCTCCATCAGGACGCGGCCCCAAGGATCGATCACCGCCGAAATGCCGGTATTGGCCGCCCGCACCACCGGCAAGCCCTGCTCGACGGCGCGGACTTGCGCTTGATGGAAGTGCTGATAGGGGCCGGCGCTCGATCCGAACCACGCATCGTTGGTGACGTTCAGGAGCCAGCCGGGCCGGGCCTTCTCGTCGACCACGTCGTCGGGAAAGATGATCTCGTAACAGATCAGCGGACTCGCGGCCGGCGCTCCGGGAACCGCCAGCAGGCGCGGTCCCTTGCCGGCGCTGAAGCCGCCGCGCACGCCGGTCATCTGCATCACGCCGAGACTTTCGAGAAAATCCTGAAACGGCAGATACTCGCCGAACGGCACGAGATGGATCTTGTCGTAGGCGCCGCGCACCTCGCCTTCGTCGTCGACCACGAGCAGGCTGTTGTAGACGTGCTCGCCAGACGGCTCCTCCACGACCCGCGCCGCGCCGACGAGGAGCACCGCTCCTTCAGGCAGCGCCTCGCCGATGGCGGTCAGCGCCTCCGTCGTATCGGCGAGGAAGAACGGCAACGCCGTCTCCGGCCAGACGACGACGTCGATCCCCGCAAGACCGTCCGTTCGTGTGAGGTCGATATAGTCGGCGAAGATCGCCGCGGCGTTTTCGGGCCGCCACTTGCTTGCCTGATCGATGTTGGCCTGCACGATGCGCAGGCGCACGCCGGTCTCCGCCTCCTCGGCATTGCCGAGCCGCCGGTCGCCCCACGCATAGCCGAGCGTGAGCGCGACTGCGAGACAGGCGGCAAGCCCGGCCGTCGCCTTGCTCGCCCCACGCGCGGCGCTCCAAGTCGCCGCCGGCGCCGCGAAGAAGAGAACGGCAATGAGGCTCAAGGCATAGACGCCGAGCAGCGCGGCAAGCTGCATCGATGGTCCGTCGGCGAGAAGCGTGTAACCGGCGAGGTTCCAGGGGAGCCCCGTGAGCACGTGTCCGCGGGCGTATTCCGCAAGACCGAAGGCGATGGCGAGCGCGAAGACGCGAGCGACGCCCGGGCGCCACATCGCCATGGCCAGCGCGCAGGCCGCGGCGAAGAAGAGAGCCATGCCTGCGGGTAGTGCCGTCATTACGAAGGGGATCAACCAGGCGTGGCGCCAGGGCTCCACCAGAAAGGCTTCGGCGACCCAATAGAGGCCGGCGAGGAAGAAGCCGAACCCGAACCAGAGCCCTGTGAGGCTCGCGCATCTCAAGCGTTGGCCGAGACCGCCTTCCGCTGCGTAGCAGCCGTCGAGAAGCCAGACGAGGCCGCCGAAGGAGACGAACATCACCGGCCACACATGGAGGGGCGCAAAGGCGAGCACGGATAGGGCGCCGATGAACACGGCGAACACCGCCCGCTTCAGGCCGTGAAGCTGGCCGACCCAATCTGCGGCGCGGGATAGGGCCGAGGCGGCGCGCGGGCGAGGGGGCTTGGGACTCATGGCATCCTGCCTCGGCTTGACCCCACCCGTTGCGCGCCCCGAACCGCTAGGGTGCGCTTTCTTCCGCCTTTTTGTCGGACTTTGCTGAGCTCGAGGCTTTGGGGACATGGATGCGCAGCTTCTTGATCCGGCGGGCGTCGGCATCGAGCACTTCGAACTCGACGCCGGTCGGATGATGCACGAGCTCGCCGCGGGACGGAACGCGCCCGGTGATCGAGAACACGACGCCGCCGAGCGTGTCGATGTCCTCTTCCTGCTCGTCGGTCACGAGTTCGACCCCGAGATGCTCTTCGACGTCCTCGATCGGCGTGCGGGCGTCGGCGATCAGCCCGAGCCGCGGATCGACGCGGATGAGCGGCTCCTCCTCCACATCGTGCTCGTCGGCGATATCGCCAACGACCTCCTCGACCAGATCCTCGATCGAGACGAGGCCGTCGGTGCCGCCATATTCGTCGACGACGAGAGCAAGATGAAGCTGCGAGGTCTGCATCTTCAGAAGAAGATCGAGGACGGACATGGAGCCCGGCACGTAAATCAGGTCCCGCGCAATGTTGATCGCGTTAACGGGGAGCTTCAGGTCGACCTTGCCGAGATCGGTGCCGTCGTCGCCATTCGCTTCCTCGGTGATCCACGACATGAGGTCGCGGATGTGGATCATGCCGCGGGGATCGTCGAGCGTTTCCTTGTAGACCGGAAGGCGGGAATGCTCCGCCTTGCGAAAGACCCGCAACAGCTCCTCGATGGTGATGGTGTCGTCGACCGCCACGATATCGGCGCGCGGCACCATGACGTCCTCCACCGTCAGCTTGCCGAAGCGCAAGATGCGCAACAGCATGCTGCGCTCCTGTGTGCTTAGTGCGTCGCTCTTGCTGCGGGCGAGCGCGTCCTCGATCAGCTCGCGCAGATCTGGCTCTTCGCCGAGGCCGAGCCGTTGCAGGATTCGCTCGAACCAGGTGGCGTCTTCGTCCGCGCGGCGCGCCTGATCGGCGTCCTGCGCGTGATCGGCAAGCGGGCTGTCGCTCATGGTGAGACCTCCGCGAGGCCTGCCTCCTCCCCATGCGCGTAAGGGTCGGCGATCCCGAGGGAGGCAAGCGCCCGCTTCTCCAGGCCTTCCATGCGCTCGGCCTCGTCGTCTTGCTGATGATCGAAGCCGAGCAGGTGGAGCATGCCATGGATTACAAGATGGGAGACGTGATCGCCGAGGGAGATGCCCTCTTCTTGCGCTTCT
>Ga0299913_10003472_pt1 | contig 12910 bp, 8 predicted proteins | sample RVTome_9_FD_201360 | JGI IMG/M metagenome (GOLD analysis project Ga0299913, IMG submission 201360) | Soil microbial communities from uranium-contaminated site in the Upper Colorado River Basin, Wyoming, United States - RVT155D38 (version 2) ... | reverse complement strand
TCCGGAGCCACTGCATGAACTCCCCCGCCGCGATCGGCGGGCTCAGGTAGTAGCCCTGGGCTAGGTCGCAACCCAGATCGGCGAGCCGGGCCCAGTGCTCCTCGGTCTCGACGCCTTCGGCCACCACGGCAAGACCGAGGTTGCGGGCGAGGTCGATCGTCGAACTGACGATCACGGCATCGTCCTCGTCCCTGTGCATGTTGATCACGAAGGACTTGTCGATCTTGATCTCATCGACGGGAAGCCGCTTCAGGTAAGACAACGAGGAATACCCGGTGCCGAAGTCGTCCAACGCCAGAGCCACGCCGGCATCGTGTAGCCGGTCCAGCACTGCAAGAGCGCCGACCGGATCATCCATGACGGCGCTCTCCGTGATCTCGAGCCGGATCATCGACGGATTGACGGAATAGCGCTTCAGCATCTCCTCGAGATCGGAGGGAAGACGGTGGTCCAACAGGCTACGCGCCGACACGTTGACGGCGATGGACAGATCGAGGCCGGCCTCTTGCCAGGCCCTCGCCTGTTTCACCGCGGCTTCCAACACGTAGCGCGTGAACGGTTCGATGAGGCCGGTGTTCTCGGTGATGGGCATGAACTCGTCGGGGCTCATGAGGCCACGCTCGGAGTGGTGCCACCGCACCAGAGCCTCGGCCCCCTTGATCGCCCCGGTCAACAGCTCGGCCTTCGGCTGGTAGTACAGCTCGATCTCGTCCGTCTCCAGCGCCTGCTTCATCTGGCCGACGAGCGCGAGCCGTGTCGGGCTGTGGCTGTCGTGCTCGCTGGAGTAGATGGCGTAACCGCCGCCGGTGCGTTTGGCGACGTACATCGCAACGTCGGCGCGCTGGATGAGCGTCGTCACGTCATTCGCGTGATCTGGATAGAAGGAGATCCCGATGCTGGCCTCGATGTTCAGCCGCAGGCCCTGGACCTCGAACGGAAGGTTGAGAGCGCGTTTGACCTTGTCTGCCACACTCAACGCGGCCGCGCGATCGACAACGTTCGTCAAGAGGATCGCGAACTCGTCTCCTCCGAGCCGAGCGATCGTGTCGCTCTCACGCAGGACGGAGCGTAATCGCGGCCCGACCTGTTGCAGGAGGAGGTCGCCGCTGTGATGACCCAGGGTGTCGTTCACCTCTTTGAAGCGATCGAGATCCATCAGCATCACGGCAACGAGACTGCGGTCGCGTTCGGCCCCCAGGATCGCCTGCGAGACGCGGTCGCTCAGCAGCAAACGGTTGGGTAGCCCCGTCAGGTGATCGTGCAGCGCCTGGTACTCGTTGATCGCGGCCTGCAACCCACCGCGGTAGAGAGCGACGAGCGGAACGAGCAGCAAGGGGATCAGCGGAAGGCTGTGGTCGGCTGCAACCACGACGATCGGTGCCAACGCCAGCGAGGCCCCCACGATGCTCGCCCGGAACGCAAGGTCCTTGCGCATGTGTTCAATCAATCCCATGCCCTGCTGCAGGGCCGTGTAGGTCGCCGATAGACCCGAGTACACGAGGAAGTAGACGATGGCGCCCATGATGATGAACGGCAGATCGCGAGTTGCGAAGAACGGCGGCTCGTTGTGCGGAACGTCGCCCAAGGCCTCGAGCAGGAAGCCGCCCGCGGCCAGCGCGAGGGTGTGCTGACCGACGCTGAACGAGCTCCGAAGGAACGTCTTGCCACGGAGGAAGTACGAGCACAGCTGCGCGAGAGCCAGCGCCAGCACGGCTCCCGCCGTACCCGCGCTGATCAGCAGGGCGAACGCGAAGGTGGTGCCGGTGCTGATCTCCTCGTCTTCCTCGCGCCGCGGAAGCTTGATCGGCAACAGCTCTCCGAGGACGACGAAGCTGACGAGGATCCAGAACTGCCCTGCCGAGGAGCGGAGGTTCCCCACGCGCCCACTCGCCGCGATCCAGAAGAGGACCGCAAAGCCGACAACCGCCACGCCCACCGCGAAGCGGGTCGCAACGGAGATGCGGCGCCTGATCCGATCTATATCGCTAGCCATAGGTCCCCGGACGAGTTATTCGGGCTAAATGGCACGCGGCTGTACGCATCACCTGATTGTGGACCCTGTCTACGACCTCGGTCGAGAGAAGGCGTGACTTACGGTGTCGTGGGAGCCGCGGGCCCGGTGGGCCTGAGGATCCACAGGCCGCTACGCATGTCGGTCGCGTAGACGAGGCCCGTGGAGGGTTCGGGGAACACCCCCCAGGTCTCGGCCCCCGGATCTCCGAAGAAGAACGCCCTCCTGGCGGACTCCTTCGCGAACCGGCCGACCAGAACTGGAGCGGTCGGATCGGTGATGTCCAACGACACGATCCCGTTGCCGTACCAGGCACCGTAGGCGCGGTTGCCCATCACCTCGGTGTTGTGAACCGACCAGGTCCCAGGCGGCGCCGGATACTCGCCCATCACGTGAGGCAGATCGGAGAAGGAGCCCACGCGCTCGAACTCCATGACCCCATCGCCGTCGGAGTCGTGCGCGGTGGATTCGTCGTAGACGCCCATGTAGCCCCAGGATGGGGTGTTCGGGGTGAGGGTCACCCGGGTCGGGGCGTTCCCCGGCGAGCTCCTAAGAGCATCGATCAACCCGGTGTCGTGAGCGACCATCACGCCCGTCAGATCGGGAGCCGCCAGCGCGATCTCCTTCAATCGATCCGCGCCGGGCGAGAAGGAGAAGGGGTCGTCGGGACCGATGTAGTTGAGCAACACGGCTGCCGCTCCCGCCCGCGCCGCGCGCAATATCGCGGCCCCCATCGGGCAGGGCGGCGGCACCTCGGAGAACGGGAAGGGAACGTCGATCAATGCCACGCTCCCCGCGGCGTCGACGAAGTCTTCCTCCTGGCAACCGTCGTTGGCATCTGCCACCGGGGCCTCGACCTCGCCCGCGTTGGTGAGCGTCGTGGGGAGCCACGGCTCCTCGATCCCGCTGAAGACCTGGTCGGCCGTCTCGCTGCTGGTTATCCGCGGCGGCGCCAGCGCCATGAAGTCCTCGTGGTTCTGGAACAGGTAACGCTTGCCGTCAACGTCCAGGGGAACCACCGAGTGCGCGTCCCCGTCATCGTCGACCGCGAACGTCGTGCGTCCCACCAGGACGGGAGAGGCCGGGTCGCTGATGTCGAACTTCAAGACCCCGGAATCCCAGTAGGAGACGTACGCGGTCATCCCACCGTCCGCACCGCGAGCGCTGTGAGCGAACTGGAGCGCGGCGTAGCCGAGGCCCTGGAACGGATCCTCGACCTCAGTGAACGGCGGATGGAAGAGAGGGAGAGCGCTGTCGCCGATGACTCCCCATTCGGACACGATCTTCGGAGCCTTGGGCTTGGTGAGATCGGCGATCTGGAAGTCGCCGCCGAGGGTGGGGTCGCCGTCCAAGATGCTCACCATCTCCGAGTAATTCACCGCGAGAAGGGCCAGCGTCCTGCCGTCCTCGCGCTGCACGACGTCGAGCTCGTGGGCGCCGAACGGTTCGATCGGCAGGTACGACATGCGCTTGGGCTCCTTGGGGTTCGTGACGTTGAACAGGACGATGCCGACCCTTGCCGCTTGACCACAGGGCTGCACGCCCACGACGAGGACGTCCTTGGTCCCGATGCGAACGACACTCATGTCCTCGCTGGACGTACCTTCGCCGCTCCGGGCACGGGCGACGAGTCTGGGCCGGCCGGGCTTGTTGACCTTGACGATCGCGACGCCCTTGTTGCGGCAGGGAGCAGCCCAAGAGCCCACGTACGCGTACTTGCCGACGGAGCCACCGTGGTCGTAGACGGTCAGATCACCCTCCGGCGTGCGGCCCTTGAACGAGAGGTGTCCGACAACGTCGAAATTGTTGCGGATCGAGGCTCTGCTGGCCGATGCGTACGAGCCGGCGGCGGAGCGCGCGAGCTGCCGCGTGTCGAGTCGTTGAATACGCGAGCCATCACCCACGGCGCCCGCCGATGGGGTCGCGGCGAGGCCGGCGACGGTCAGCAGGAGCGCGAGCGCAACGCTAAGCGCGGATCGGCGACGTGGCATGGTCCCCTTTCACGATCGGTGAAGCAACTATCGACCCCGGCCCCCGGGGCCGTCTAGGTAGATGCGACGAACCGGAAGATGGTTCCCGAGTGGTCGACGACGTAGAGCTCGCCTCGCTCGTCTGTCCCGAACGAGGAGACGGCGAAGCCGGGAGACAACAGGACGTCCGGAGACGCCGGCTGCTCGGCATCGGAGGGCACGGTGAAGATGGTTCCGCTGCAGTAATCCGCGAAGACGTACAGCCCTCGCAGGGCGTCGACCTCGGCCCCTCTGTAGACGTGCCCCCCGGTGACCGAGCAGCCCTCGTCGTGGCCGTACTCGGTGAGAGGTCGCACGAAGCGGGACGGGTCGCAATCACCCTCGTAACAGGAGCTGCCCTCCATCTCGTTCCATCCGTAGTTGAGGCCGCGTTCGGACGCGTCGACGCGATTGACCTCCTCTAGCGCTCCCTGGCCGACGTCCGCGATCCATAGGTCACCGGTGGGCTCGTCGAAGGAGAACCTCCAGGGGTTCCGCAATCCGAGGGCCCAGATCTCGGCCTCGGCGGAGGCGTCGACGTCGATGCGCAGCAGCTTGCCGAGCAACGCGTTCGGATCCTGACCGTTGCCTTCCGGGTCTCCCGCCGCGCCGCCGTCGCCCATCCCCACGTACAGAGCGCGATCCGGGCCGAACACGAGATGGCCCCCGTTGTGGTTCGAGAACGGCTGCGAGACCGTCAACAGCACGCGCGCCGAGCCCTCGTCGGCAGTGGCGCCGTCGCTCCGGTACTCCACGACCTGGGTGTCGCCCGCGGTGTCGGTGTAGTTGACGAAGAAGCGGCGGTTGTCCTCGAAACCGGGATGGAATGCGAGCCCGAGGAGCCCCTGCTCTCCCCCGGCCACCACCCGATCGGAGATGTCTAGGAACGCCTGCGGCTCGCCACGACCCCCGCGAAGGACGCGGATCGTTCCGGTCTGCTCGACGATGTAGAGGTCGCCGGTACCGTCCCCCGCATGCGTGATCCCGACGGGGCTGGAGAGGCCGCCGACCACTCGTTGCAGACGCGGAGGTCCGTCTTCGGGAGCGGGAGAAGGCGCGGCCGAAGACCGCCGCGGGGTAGGTCCACCGCTCGGAACCTCCTCCACCGGATCCGTAGCGCACGACGCGAGGAGAGCAACGGCTATGGCGGCCGCGAGCGACTTGCCGAGGGTGCGTGTCATCGCCCTAGGAGCGACGCCGCGCACGTCACGTTCAGCGCAGCGCGTAGCGAACCGCTTCGTCGACGTCCAGCTCGCGGCCCCACGCCCACTCGATGGCGAAGGTCGTCCCGTCGAGTCGGGAACGCACGTCCATGAGACGACGATCGTAGGTCTCGCGCTCTGAAGGAGGCAACGGCGTCCCGAGCGAGTCGCGCAACGCCTCGGCGGCACCGAACAGCCGCGCGGCCTGGGTCGGCTCCCCACGCACGGTCGCGGCCGCGGCGATGATCTCGAGGCAGTCCGCGATATCCCAGCGGGAACCGACCTCGACGTACGACTTCAGACTCTGTTTGACGTAGGAGAGGGCGGCCTGGTGGTCGCCCTGTTCGAGTCTCGCCTCCGCCAGATTCATCAGCACGCGCGCGGCCCCGATCGTGTCGTTCAGCCGCTCGAAGAGCGGTCGGGCTTCCTTGTAGTGCTGGACCGCGAGCTCCCAGTTGCCGTTGAAGCGCGCTAGAACCCCTAGGTTGTTCAAGGTCTCGGCCATCCCACGGACGTCGTCGATGCGACGCCTGATCGCGAGGCTCTCCTCGTAGAGGTCGTAGGCGCGATCCAGCTCACCCAGATCGAGCATCACGTTGCCGAGGTTCTTCAACGAGAGCGCCAGCTCGTGGTCGTCCTCGAGGATGCGGCGGATCACGACGCATTCCTCGAGGAGGCCGGCGGCCCTCTCGAACTCTCCCTGCCCGCGGGCGAAGGTGCCGGCCCTGTCCAGGACGTTCGCTCGCAGGACCGGATCCGCTTCCTTCGACAGTGCGCGGTCGAGCCAGAATCGGCCCTCCGTGAGGTAGGAGCGGAACTCCCAGAAGTGGCCCAGCGCGACGGACAGACGCAGGAAGAGATCCGCGTCGTGCTCGAACGACCACGACAAGGCGGTGCGCATGTTGGCGTGCTCGCGCTCGAGTCGGTCGAGCCACGCCGCCTGCTCCGGCGTCCTCATCCGCCGGCTCGAGGTGATCGCCACTTCGAGGAAGTAGGTCGCGTGGCGCCTCTGAAGCTCGTCCGCCTCTCCGCTCTCTGTCAGCTTGTCGAACGCGTACTCGCGGATCGTGCGCAACATCCCGAAACGGACCTCGACGGACTGCGACTCATCCTGACGCAGGAGGGATTTCGTCGCGAGGGATTCGATCCCGGACAGTGCCGTTACGGGTTCGCAGTAGCCCGCCAGCACGGCCTCCGCCGACTCCAGCGCGAACCCGCCCGCGAAGACCGACAAACGACGGAAGATCGATTGCTCGCCGGGATCCAGGAGCCCGAAATCCCAGTCGAGAGCGTTACGCAACGACCGCTGCCGTTCGGGAAGGTCGCGATGGCCCACTCCCAGCTCGATCGAGCTGGTCATCTTCTCGAGCATCCGCTCCGGTGGCAGAAGACGCGAGCGCGCCGCGGCGAGCTCGATCGCCAGAGGGAGCCAGTCAAGCCGTTCGCAGATCTCGACGATCGCGGCGACGTTGCTCTCGGTGAGCTCGAACCCCGGATTGACCGCCCGGGCCCGCTCGGCGAACAAGCGCACCCCCTCCCCCCGGTCCAGGCTCGCGATGAGCTCCCACGCGGGAAGGTCCGGTGGCTTCATCCCTCCCACCGCGAACTCGCGTTCCCCGCGAACCTGCAGCAGGGCGCGGCTGGTGACGAGGAACCTCAGGCCCGGCGACCCGGTGAGCAGGTCGACCATCAGTGGGGCGACCTCGACGACCTGCTCGAAGTTGTCGAGGATCACGAGCATCTCGCGCGTCTTGAGGAACGTCTTCAGGCGCGCGAGGGGAAGGTCTTCGGGTGCTTCGATGAGACCCAGAGCCTTCGCGATCGCGGCCGGCACCAGATGCGAGTCCAGCACCGACGACAGCGAGACGAGGCGGATGCCGTCGGGGAAGTCGTTCGCCATCCGGCTCGCAACCTCGAGCGCCACGCGCGTCTTCCCCACGCCACCGGGACCGGTCAACGTCACGAGGCGAACGGTCGGCTTGCGCAGCATCTCGACCACCTCGGCGACCTCCCAGTCCCGGCCGATGAAGGGCGTCACCTGCACCGGAAGTGCCCCGGCATGCTCCTGCTCGGCCCCGATCGTCGTGGTCGGAAGGGCCGATTCGAAGCGTTCCGACAGCAGACCGGCCAGATCGTCCTTCAAGAGGGCCGCCAACTCGTCGGGGGTGGCGAAGAGCTTGTACGACACGTTGTCGGTGCGGATGTCGCCGATCAAGGAGGTGAGCCGTTCCTCTCGGTTGGCCGCCGGCTCCTTGATGTAGATCAGCTTGGGCTTGTCGCTCGCGAGCCGGTACTCGTCCTCGAGGCCGGAGATGTCCATGTCGGGCGCCACCCATCCGTACTTCTCCCAGTAGATGCCCACGAAGACGTGGCTCTGGTCGAGGTACGCCCGGTAGAGGTCCCGAGGAGGGTGGGGCCGGGCTCCCAACTCGAACATGACGGGGAACAAGCGCAAGGCCTCGATCGCGTGGGCGGCCGCGGCCCGCTCGTCGGCCAGCTCGCCCATGGTGGACGAGATGAACACCCGCAAGCGCTGATCCGGGGTCTTGATGGCCATGCCTCAAGGATGCACCGAGCCGGCGCACCTCGACAACGCCCCTGGGGCCGGGCTTGAGTGGGTTAGCGGCTGAAGCGGAGGATGTCGATCCCTTTGGCGAGGTCGATCGCGTAGACGATCTCGTCGGTGATCCAGTAGGAGGCGATCGTCGAACCGATCGCGGGCATGTAGTACCCCCGCTCCGAGATGCCACCTCTTCCGTCGACGTGCAGGAAGCGCACCCCGTGCTCGAAGAAGGCAGAGGCGACCAGCCCGCCATCGCGGAACCTCGGGTGCTCCTGGAACCACATCGCCGTGCAACCGGTGGCGCCCACCGCCGGGTTCCCGTCCGTGTAGGTACCGTTTGCGACGCGGTACTCGTCGATCATCCGGAACGACCCGGTGCGCTTCCACCGACTCGCATCCCACGTCATGAACGCGCCGGAGTCCTTGTCGCAGAAGCCCGAGAACGGCGTTTCACCCTGCACCAGGATGAAATGGTCCCGGCCCCCGTTCGGCCACCGGATCGAGTGGATCAAACGGTTGTCGGGGGTCCCACCGCTCGCGGCGACCGTCGGGCGGGTCGGATCGCGCCTGCCGTCCAGGAAGTAGATCTGTCGGGTCGCGGTGAGGACGCGGCCACGGCCCGCCTCGGTCGTGTCGTAGCCATCGCCCGGGTTCGCTCCCCCGCCCCAGTTGCCGACGACCGCCGGCTGGGTCGGCCTCCGTAGATCCACGATGTGCCCACGCGAACCGTACGCGTAGCGGCAGTCCAGCACGCATGCGAAGTTGTGGTCGTTCACTCCCACGAGCTTGGCGAGCTCGACGGGGGCCGTCTTGTCCTCGACGTCGTACACGTAGAGGGTCTTGAAGGCTTGATCGTCGGACATCAGGAGGATGCGACCGTTCGTATCCACGTCTTCGTTCGCGAACTGGAAGCCGGTCGGCGTGTGACTGAGAAGTACCGGGTTCACGGCATCGGAGACGTCGTAGATCGACAGGCTGCGCGCGCCCGAGACGTAGAGGTGCTTCCCGACGAGCCGCGCTCCGGTCGCGCCGCCGGCGTCGAAGGGAACCGTCTTTACGAAGGTGACGTTCTCGCTGGTAACGCCCGCCGGGTCGGACCCGATCTCTGTGGTCGGTCGCAGCGGCCCGGCCGCCGCCGGTGCCACCGACAGGGCAAGGACGGTCGCCGCCGTAACGATCCTTCGCATCCACCCCTCCCAGGCCTCGGCCACTAGACCCGTGATTCTCTGCAGGCGCTCGCCCTCCTGCCATGTTCGAGCGGAGGGGACGCCGCTTGCGTGGAGGGAGGTCGCAAGCGCACTGCGGCGGAACGCCGCAGTAAAGCGCTGACCGGAGGGCAACGGCGGTCCCGGAGCGGAACCGAGAGCACACGGGTCGGGTAGAAACGCCCGGCATGGTCCAGCGAGCGACGGTCATCGACGGGGAGCGGGTTCTCGCCGCCGTGTCCCCAGAGCGGGCCACGCAGGCGGTGAGGGAAGGGTTCGTGCGTCACGCGCGGGGCGAGTGGACGATGCCGTCCAAGGTCTACGTCTCGAACCCGCCGCACGGGGACTTCCGGGCGATGCCGGCCCTCGGGGACGGCCTTGCGATCCTCAAGTGGGTGACCTCCTTCCCGCCGAACCGCGAGCGCGGCCTCCCCGTAGTGGTCGGCACCGTGCTGGTGAGCGACGCGACGGATGGGCGGTGGCTGGCACTCATCGATGGGACGGCCGTCACCGCCTTGCGGACGGGGGCCTCGGCCGCGGTGGCCACGCGGACCCTCGCTCGGCCCGGGGCCGAGACGGTCGGGATCATCGGATGCGGGCTACACGGAGCCTGGGCCGCACGCTGCCTCGCGGCTGCGGGTTACCGCCGCGGGATCTGCGCGGACCGCGACGAGGCCGCGGCGCGCCGTCTGGCCGAGGAGATCGGATGGGAGGCGGGCCCTCCGGAGAGCGCTCTCGCCTGCGACGTGGTGGTCACCGTGACCCCCGGTCACGAGCCCGTGGTGCGGACGAGCGATCTGCGGGCAGGGGCCCACATCAACGCGTTGGGAGCCGACGGGCCAGGCAAGGCCGAGATGGAGCTCGACGCGGTCGCGCGCTGCCGGGTCTTCTGCGACGAATGGGCTCAGGCCAGCCATGGTGGTGAGCTCACGGGAGCGGTCGCGTCCGGCACGCTGCAAAGGGAAGACGTCACGGAGCTGGGGGCCGTGCTGATCGGCGATGCGCGGGGACGGAGCGACGATCGGGAGACGACCCTGTTCGACTCGACCGGGCTGGCGATCCAAGACCTCGCGATCGCGGCGCTGCTGATGGACGACCTGCGAGCCGGGCGCCTGGACGCGCCCGAGGTAACGCTCTAGTAGGTCGCGATCGAGCGGGCCGCATAGCGCGGCGCCCGGCGCGGAGGACGGCGCACCCCGCTCTCGAGCAACCTGATGGCGCGAGCGCGGTGACCGCGATAGGGCTCGAGGAGCTCGAGCATGCGCTCATCGCTCCCCCTGGGCTCACCTGCGAGCGCCCAGCTGACCAGATGCGGAAGGTGGAAGTCTCCGACCGGAACGGCATCGACGTCGCCCAGAGCACGCACGGCAACCTCCGCCGCGGTCCACGCACCGACTCCCTGGATGGTGCGCAGGCGGGCGTAAGCGCGATCGAGCGGGAGAGCGACGATCTCCTCCATACGGGGCGCGACCGCGGCGGCCCTCCGGATCGTGTCGGCGCGTTTCCGCTCGATGCCGAAGCGGTGGTACGCCCAGTAGGGCTCGCGGGCGAGACGTTGGGAGGCGACGGGAACCCGGAGGCGAAGGGGGCCGGGGGCGACCTCGCCCCAGAAGCGCGTCATGAACGCCCAGGAACGATGTGCCTCCGCGCTCGTGACCTTCTGCTCGATGATCGCCGGCACGAGAGCCTCCATGACCGCGTCGGTACGGCCGATCCACATCCCGGTGAGACGCCGGTGGAGCTCGCGCAGCGGTGCATCTCGACCCTCGAAGCCCTCGTCGTCGTCGTGGGAACCGAGGAACGACGGCGCGTTGTCGAGAAGCCAGCCGGCTCCCGGCCCCCATGCCTCTGCGCGTGCCCGCGCATCGGCCGTGGTGATGTGGATGGTCCCGATGCCCTCGGGCGTCCGCGTGGCGCGCCACAGCTCGCGCGGCCCCACACGGATGGTGGGGTCGTGGGGGCCGTGACGATGCACCGCGCACGTCAACACAAGGTCGAGCGGGCGCGGGAGAGGGATCGAGCGGGAGGGCATGGCCCAGTCTCCTATTTGACCAGCCGCGAGAGTCGGCGATCGGCGAGAACCTTGCCGCCCGTCTGACAGGCCGGGCAGTAGACGATCTCGTAATCCTCGTACGACACGCGCTGGAGGGTCTCGCCACAGCGGGGGCACGGCCTCCCGTGATGGCCGTGCACGACGAAACGTCCGGGAAGCTTGGCCGGGAGGCCGCCGGTGCGCTCGCGCTCGGAGGCCAGTCCCCGCTGGAGGACCGTCCGCACGGCGGTCACCAACGACGCGCGCTCCTCGGATGTCAACTTGGCCATCGCGGCGTAGGGCGAGAGCCGGGCCTCGTGCAGCGCGTCGTCGGCGAAACCACGGCCGATCCCAGCGATCGTTCGCTGATCCCGCAGCACCGTGTGCACGCGCCGACCGTCGTTGGACGAGAGGACCAACTCCTGGAAGGCGTCGTCGAACGGCTCGGGCCCCAGGACCGAGAGCGGACCGTCGTCGCCGGGTGCCAGGGTCCAGCAGCCGGCCTTGCGTTGCGTGCCGTACTCGCGCACCAACAGCCCCATCGACCCGTCCGGGCCGTCGAAAACGAGCCGGAGCACCGCGCCCTTCGGCCGCGTCCGCTTCGGAGGTCGCTCGATCTCGATCCGGCCCCCTTGCGAGAGATGGATCAGTAGCCGTGCCCCGCCGAGATCGAACACCAGGTACTTCCCGCGTCGTCCGATCTCTTCGACGCGCTCACCGACGAAGGCGTCGAGAGGAGGAGCGAAGGTCTTGAGAGCCGAGAACTGCAGCAGTTCGGCGCTCTCGAGGACGGCGCCCCCGACATATCCCCCCAGGCGTTCCGCGAGGGCCTGCATCTCAGGTAACTCGGGCATGCGTCAATCGTCGCACCCTTGACGTCGGGCGGAACCGCGTCGGGAGAGGCCGACGCTCCTAGAGGAGTGGTTAGGTGGCCTCGGCAGCCGCCCGCGGGGTCATGTCGACCAGGCTTGCGAGCAGCGGTGCGATCTCGGCGATCCGATCCTTGTTGAGATAGGCATCGGCCCAGTTGGGCTTCGCGTCCAAGACGGCCGAGAACGCGACGATGCGGGCTTCCGGCGCCACCCCGCGAAGGATCTCGGCGGTCTTGTAACCGTCGAGCTTCGGCATCAGATAGTCGAGGATCACGAAATCGGGCTGGTGCTTGAGGGCGATCGGGATGGCCTCCATACCGTGGGTGGCTTCGGCGACGACCTCGAAGCTCTCGAACTCGAACAGCAGGCGAAGGGCGTGACGGATCTCGGGGTCGTCGTCGACTATGAGGATCGTCTTCCGGTCGTTGTCCGACACTCGGTCTCCTTGCTTGAGCCCTTCCCGGATCTCTGCCTCCGATCCGGCTCCCTGGCGTTTACAGCGTAGCCACCTGCACAAATGTACGGCAAGCAGATCGAGCTAGCTAGTCCGAGAAGCCCGCCCGGCCGTGCTCTACTCCAGGGCGTGCGAAAACTCCTGATAGTCGTGATCGCCCTGCTGATCGCGGCGGCCGCCGGCGACCTCTGGCTCCGGAACTACGCCTCGGACCGCATCGCGGCCCGGCTGGCCACGAGCCTCGACCTCGAGACCGAGCCCGACGTCGAGGTGGGAGGATTCCCCTTCCTGCTGGCCGCCTTGCGAGGCCGCTTCGACTCGATCTCTATCTCCGGAGCGGGGCTCTCGAGAGACGGCATCGAGCTGCAGGAGGTCGAGCTCCACCTCGACGACGTGCGGGTGGCGGTCGCCGACGCCCTCACCCATCTGGACAAGGTACGCATCGGACGTGGACGGGGGGCCGCGGTCCTGACCCGCGAGGAGATCGAGAGGCGGCTCGCGGAGGCCGGCATCGACGCCGCGCTCTTGCCGGCCGAGGGCGAGATCCCGCTCGAGGGCGCGA
>Ga0299913_10003471_pt1 | contig 12911 bp, 13 predicted proteins | sample RVTome_9_FD_201360 | JGI IMG/M metagenome (GOLD analysis project Ga0299913, IMG submission 201360) | Soil microbial communities from uranium-contaminated site in the Upper Colorado River Basin, Wyoming, United States - RVT155D38 (version 2) ... | reverse complement strand
CGGTCCGGCCGAGCCCGCCCCGCCACTGTTCTGCGGTCCGGCCGAGCCCGCCCCGCCACTGTTCTGCGGTCCGGCCGAGCCCGCCCCGCCACTGTTCTGCGGTCCGGCCGAGCCCGCCCCGCCACTGTTCTGCGGTCCGGCCGAGCCCGCCCCGCTCTGGTTCTTAATTCTCCCGGTATGTGACACGTCCTCGACCCGATAGTCGTCGTAGGAGGCGTTGATGTCTATCGGCAGGATGGCGATGCCGAAGTGTCTGGCGTCGGCGACGATCAGCCTGCGCGGGTACATGCCCGGGTCGTGGGTCAGCACCCCGGCGAGGAACTCCGCGGTGTAGTGCGTCTTGAGGTAGGCCGAGATGTAGGTCGGCAACGAGAAGGCCGCCGCGTGGGACTTGCAGAATCCGAACGAGGCGAAGGCGAAGACCTCCTTCCACAGCCCGACCGCCTGGGATTGGCTGTAGCCGTTACCGGTGGCGCGCTCGATGAACCAGCGCCCGACCTCGTTGTCCTCGCCTACATCAGATCTTGGTCCGTCGAGCCCCTTTCGTCCTGTTTTTGCGGTCTGGCCGAGCCCAGCCCGCGCCGGTCGCGAGTTCGGGTCGTCCGGCAGGCTCGGACGCTCGGAGTCCAGGTGACGCCGGATGTAGTCGGCGTCATCGAGCGAGCAGCCGGTCACCGCCGCGATGACCCGGATGACCTGCTCGTGATAAACGATCACGCCGTTCGTCTCCCTGAGGATCGGCGCGAGGTTCTCGTGGGGATGGACGATGTCCTCGAAGCCGTGGCGGCGGTCGAGGAACGGGCTCACCATGTCCGACTTCACCGGGCCCGGCCTGAACAACGAGATGTCGGCGATGAGGTCCTCGAAGCGCTCGGGCTGGAAGCGGGCCAGCAACTCGCGCTGGCCGGGCGATTCGATCTGGAAACAACCGAGCGTGCGCGACGAGGCGATGAGCTCGAACGTCTGCTCGTCGTCGCGCGGGATGGCGTCGATGTCGAGCGGCGCTCCTCTAGTTCGCACGATCTGGTCACGGGTATGAGCGATCGAGCTGAGCATGCGCACGCCGAGGACGTCGAGCTTGACCAACCCGAGATCCTCGACGTCGTCCTTGTCGGCCTGGAGCATCGTGAAGCCCTGGAACGACTCCTGCATGGGCACCCGGTCCCCCAGATCCGGCGACGACAGGATCACCCCGGAGGGATGCAGCGCCAGGTGACGGGGGAATCCGTCGATGCCGAAACACAACTCGAATAGTTGTTCGAGTTGACCCGCCTGCAGGTTGCTGTTGCGCAGTTCCGGCAGCGTCGCGATCGCTCGCGGGATGTCCCGCGCCCTGATGCGCGGGAACGCCTTGGCGACAAGATCGATCTCGGCCGGTGCTATACCCAGGGCTTTGCCGACCTCGCGAATCGCCATTCGGGCCCTAAAGGTGTCCACCATGCAGCAGATGGCGGTCTGCTCGGCCCCGTAGGTCTCCGCGATGTAGGTGAGCACCTCCTCGCGGCGGTGGGACTCGACGTCGACGTCGATGTCGGGCAGCTCCTCGCGCCGGGTGTTCATGAAGCGCTCGAACAACAGGTCGTAGCGCAACGGGTCGACGTCGGAGATCCCGAGCAGGTAGCACACCAGCGATCCGGTGGCGCTCCCCCGGCAGGAGCATCGAATGCCCATGTCGTTACGCACGTGGTCGACGATGTCGGCAACCAGCAGGAAGAACGAGGCGAAGCCCAGCTTGAAGATCATGGCCAGTTCGTGCTCGAGACGGTCGGTGATCTCGGACGTGGTCCGGTCGAAACGTCGCCGGATGCCCTCGCGGCATCGCCTCGACAGACACCCCTCGGGGGTCTCGCCCTCCGGAATCATGAAATTCGGAAAGTGGTAGTTGTCGAGATCGAGCTCGAACTCGCATGCCTCGGCGATGCGAAGCGTCTCGTCGGCGGCCTCGGACGCATCGAAGAACAGATCGCGCATCTCGTCGGGGTCCTTGAGGTAGTACTCCGACGTCGCCCTCAAAGCCTGGGTGCGCGACAGGGGGATGATGTGTTTGATGGCGTGGAGAACCTCGTGGGTGGCCGCGCCGCGCGGCGCGGCGTAGTGCACGTTGTTGGTCGCCACCGCCGGCACGCCCGAGTTCTTTGCAACCCCCAGCAGACGGTCCCGCAGCGCCCGGTGACCGTAGCTACGATGGTCGAAGACCTCGATGCGAAAGCCATCGCCGATGGCGGAGCGCAGTCTTTTGGCCGCGGCGATGGCCTCGTTCATCCGGCCGGATGCCGCTAGCCGGGCGACCAGCCCCCGCTCGCAGCCCGAGAGCACGAACAGCCCCTCGGCTCGTTCGAATAGGTCGTCGTTGGTGATGCGAGGCTTCCCTCTTTTGCTGACTGCGGTATGGCCCAGCCCATCCCGCGCATTGTTCAAGTGGCCCTTCGAGATGAGCCGGCAGAGGTTCCCGTAGCCGGTCGCGTCGCGCGCGATGGCGGTGAGGTGATGGAGGTGGTCGTCCGGCCGGACCTTGCGGTCGGGTGGGCTTTGCTCGGGCTCGATCGTCAGCTCGGCCCCGTAGATCGGTTTGACGCCGGCCTCGCGCGCGGCTCGGGTGAAGCGCACGGCCCCCAACAGAGAGTCGTGATCGGTCAGCGCGACCGCCTCGTACCCCTGACGCGCCGCGAGCAGGGCGAGCTCCTCCGCGGTCATCGCCCCGTCGAGCAACGACCAGTTGCTGTGGCAATGGAGATGCACGAACCCACTCATGTGGCTGTGAGCTCAGTCCCAGATGCGTGCCAGGCGCCACTCGCCTCGGATCCGGTCGCGATAGACGTCGTAGACCGCTCCGACGGTGATGAGGAACCCGTCGGCGTCGACGTCACCCGAACTCGAAACTCCCGAGGGGCGCGCCAGCACGCGGAAGAACTCTCTGTCGGTGGCCTCGGAGCTCGCCCACCACTGCCCCGCCTCGCGCCAGGACTCGAGTCGCTGGTCGACCTCGTAACGTTTGCCGCGCCAGGCGAAGGCGACGGGCGCATCGTCCACGACCGGATCAGCCGTCACCTCGATCGGTTCGTCGTACCTCTTCGTCACCCAAGCGACCGCCCTCGAACCATCCGTGCGATGCGGCCGAGGCCGCCTTGCCTGACGCAACCCGTGACGCAAAAGGACCCGGCGGACTCCCATCCCGGAAGTCCAATCGGGCCCGACTGTTTCGCAATACAGTCCGACACGAGGGGGCCGGACGGGGCCGGGGAGCCCGTCCGGCGGGCCGGGGGAACGGCCTCACCACCTCGTTATCGAACGTATGTTCGATAGTAGAGACCGGCGCTCCGACCGTCAAGGCGCGCGCCGCGGTTCGCGAAAAAAACCTATGGTTTCACCGAGCCGCCAAGCGTGCAGTACTCCTGAGACAACCGGAGGTTCGTATCGACAACGGCAGCAGAGAAGGCCGGGCCACTCCCGGCGGCGTGGGGATCCTGGCGTATGGATCGCTTCTCACCTGGCCCGGCCCCGAGCTCCATCGGCTCATCCAGGCGCGCGTCGACGGCGTAACGACGCCGTTTGCGGTCGAGTTCGCCCGGGCGGCCTCGCGGCGCAGCGGCGCCCCCACCCTCGCCCCCGTGGATACCGGGGGCCGCCGCGTCGGCGGGTCCCTGTTGCTGCTCGAAGCCGGCGTCGGCCTCGAACAAGCCCGTCACCTCCTCTACCGGCGCGAGATAAACAAAGCCGGCACCCGGCTTCGATACGACCCCGACGAACCCCCCTCGCCCGACCGCGTTCGCATAGAGCGACTGGGTGGCTTCGAGGGCTGTGAACACGTCATCTACGCCCGGCTCCCGGCGTGGCTGGCACCGGATCCCGTCGATCTCGCACGACGAGCCATCGCCAGCGCCCGGGCGAGCTCCGGCGCCGAGGGCCGCGACGGCATCAGCTACCTCATGGGGGTGCGGGCGAACGGGATAGAGACGCCCCTGACGCCCGCCTACGAACGAGAGATCCTGAGCCAGACCGCCACGACGAGCCTCGCCGAGGCACACGCCGCGGCGCGCGCCCACCCGATTACCTGAGCAGCTCCAGGTACTTGGCCCCGGCCCCCGTGTTGTAGAGGACGACCGGCTCCCTCAGGGCCCCGGCGTGCGCCAAGCGTTCGGCCGCCACCAGGGTGGCCGCCCCCTCGGGACAGGCGAAGATCCCCTCGGTCGAGGCGAGGTCGCCGATGGCCGCCCTGATGTCCTCCTCGCTCGCGGCCTGCATCGAACCCCTTGAGGCGCGGATCTCCTTCAGCACGAGCCACCCCTCGGACGGCGCCGGCACGCGCAGCCCGGCCGCGCTGCTGGTGGGTTGCGATTCCCAGGGCGCGACCTCGTCGGCGCCGGCCTCGAAGGCCCTGACGATGGGCGCGCAGTCGGCGCTCTGAACGCCGACGATGGCCGGAGCCCGACCCTTGGCCCAGCCCAGCTCGACGACCTCGCGCGCGGCCTTCGCCAGTGCGATCGCCGCGACCCCCCCGCCGACCGGCAGGACCACACACCCGGGCATCGACATCTCCGACGCATCCCCGAACCGGTCGAACATCTCCAGCCACGCGGTCTTCTTTCCGTCGACCCGGTAGGGCTCGTTGAACGTGGTCGCCAGCCAGGCCCCCGTCTCGTCCGCGATCTCCCTGGCACGCGCCCCCGCGTCGGCGATGGTCCCGTCGACTAGAACGAGCTCGCCTCCCGCCAACGCCACCTCCGCCTGGTTGAAGCGGGGGGCCTCGCCGGACATCGTCACGGTGATTGAGATACCGGCGCGCGCCGCGTACAACGCCCACGCTCCCCCGGCGTTGCCCGCGCTCGGCATCACCACGCGCTTAACGCCGAGCTCGATCGCGCGCGACAAACCGACGCACGCTCCCCGCGCCTTGAACGTCGATCCCGGGAGGGGCGCGTCGTCCTTGATCCAGGTGCTTACACCCAGGCGCTCCGAGAGCCGCTCGCAGAACAGCAGCGGGGTCTCGTTCTCGCCCAACGACACCGGAGCTTCCTGCAGCGGGAGCAACTCCTCGTAGCGCCAGGGTCCGGGGGGGCGCGCCCTCACCGCGTCCAGCGACACGGAGGTCGCAAGGTCATAGCGGGGAATCAAGGTTCCCCCACAATCGCAACGGTTCTGCAGCACGAAGGCGTCGCCGCTCTTGGAGCAGCGCGCGCACTCAAGATGCGACAAACGAGAAGTCACAGGAGCACTCCCATCGTGAAGGCGACCAGCCACACGGCGGCGGTGGCATAGGTGTGGTCCAGACAGATCCGCAAATCGATAGCGGCCCCTCCCCTGGCTTTGAAGAGGGCTACGGGCAGGGCGAAGAACGCCGCGAAGATCGCGAGTGGGATGGCGGTCAGCGCGATGGCCGAGACGGCCGCGGCCGCGAGCAAGCCGGTTGCGATCAGTCCTGAAACCACGAAGAGCTGTAGGAGCACCCACGGCATCACCGCGGACACCCGATCGGACACCGGCCTGCCCGCCAGGCGCACCAGGCCTCGCCAGACGAGCCACGCCAGTCCCCAGTCGAGCGCCACGGCTCCGATGACGATCAGCGCCTGGGCCACCGCACGCCCTCCATCAGCTGAAGTACCACAGCCGGGCGCTGACCCACTGGAGCGGAAACCCCAGCACCTCCGGAATCCCGAGGCGGTGCTCGTTGCCGAAGCCGAGCGCATAGGGACCCGCGGCCTCGCCGTCGTCCGCTCTGACCGCCACCAGGTAGCTTCCGTCGGCCGTGAGCGTGAGGGTCGAGTTGGGCTCGCCGGGCGCCGCGTAGCTCCAGTAGTAGCTCTGGGTGTAGCCCTCGTAGACGCTCGCAGGCGCGGCCGAGCTCGGCACCCGCTGGCATCCGTCGGCCTCAACGGGCAGCTCGTCACAGTCGTCGTCCAGTTGAGGGCCGGCGAGAATTACCTGGGGCCGGAGATCGCGCAGCTCGTCGCGCTCGGGCACCAGGATCTCGAAGGTGAGCCTCTGATCCGCCTCGCCGTCGAACCGGTAGTAGTCGACCTGGCCCGCCTCCAGCCGTCCGAAATAGGCGCGGGCCACTTCGATGTCGTCGATCACCTCGGCCCGCTCGGGGCTGTCGATGTCGCCCACGATCAGGGGATAGTGAGCCGAGCTGGCGAGCGCGACCGATGCCAACAGAGCACCGACCAACAGCAGCCTTGGAACTCGAGCCGAGGTGGGGCGGGCTCGGCCGGACCGCGGACTAGATGGTGGTGGCTCAGACAAAGCCGAGGGCGGACTTCGCCAGTGGCGTCATCTTCTCGGGAGTCCACGCGGGCGAAAACACGAGCTCGGCGGTGATCTCTCCGATGCCCTCGATGGGAGCGGCGACGGACCTCATCTGCTCCTCGATCATCGGTCCGATGGGACAGCCCATGGTGGTCAAGGAGTACTCGATATGGACGTCACCGGTCTCGGCGACCTTGACCTCGTAGACCAGGCCGAGGTTGACGATGTCGATGCCCAGCTCGGGGTCGTCGACCGCCTTGAGGGCGTCGATAACCTCTTCTTTGATGCGTTCTTGATCGGCCATGTACCTATGGTAACGACTGAGACGGCCCTCGGATTCCCCCTAGAAACTTAGGCCCAGCAGCCGAGCGGCGTTGCGATACAGCACGTTGTCGCGCTTGGCCCCCTCGAGTCCCATCTCGTCGAACTCGTCGAGAATACGGCCGGGATCGAGCATCGGGTAGTCGCTCCCCCACACGAAGCGCTCGTTGAGCCGCCCCCGGCAGTCCCGCTTGACCTCCTCGGGGATGTACTTGGGCCGCCAACCGGAGAGATCCACCCAGACGTTCGTCTTGTGCATCGCGCTGGCGAGGACCTCTAGATGCCAGGGATAGCCGAAATGCGCCATGACGACCGTGAGCTCGGGGTGACGGGCCGCAACCATGTCCATCAGCATGGGCCGCCCGTAGTCGTAGGCGATGCCGGAGCCGCCCGCGACGCCGGCCCCCAGTCCCGTCTGTCCCACGTGCACCACGATCGGTAGCCGGTGCTTCTCGCAGACCTCCCAGATCTTCTCCCAGCGCTCCTCGTTGGGGTAGAAGGCCTGGACCTGGGGATGGATCTTGAGGCCCTTCAGACCGAGTTCGCCGATCGCGCGATCGAGTTCCTCGGCTGCGTTGGGTTTGTGAAAGTCGACCGAGGCGAAACCGACGAACTGTTCGGGGAACTCCGCGCAGATCTCCGCGACACGGTCGTTGGTCAGCGCCGGCAGGCCGGTCGCGGTCTCGGCATCCCACGCGAGCAAGACGCCCAGCAGATCCCATTTCTCGTACTCCTCCGCCATCTCCTCGGCCGAGCGCACGCGCACCTCGCTGCGGAAGTACTTCGCGGTGATCTCGAGCATGGGGCCGAGAGAGCCCTTCAGCCACTCGTGCGTCGATGCGTGAACGTGGAAGTCGATGGCGCGCGGCACGTCGATGTACCCCCTATGGCTCTGCGATTTGGCTGGGTGGAGATTAGCCTGCGGCGCGCGTTCAGGCGTCCAGCAGCCGCTTTTTCAGCGAGGCGGCGGCGGCGACCGGATCCGGCGCCTCCGTGATGGCTCGGACGACGACGATTCGGGTCGCGCCGGCCCCCAACACCTCGTCGAGGTTGGACTCGTCTATGCCTCCGATGGCGAACCACGGGAGCGTGGTGTGCTGCTCGGCGGTATAGCGAATCAGCTCGAGTCCCGCGGCGGGCCGGCCCGGCTTGGTCGGCGTGGTGAAGCACGGCCCCACGGCGAAGTAGTCGATGAGGTCCGAGCGGGAGAGCGCCCGGTCGACCTCGCCCCTGCCGTGGGTCGAAAGCCCCACGATCCCCTCTCCGAAAAAGCGGCGCGTGAACTCGATGGGGAGGTCTCCCTGACCGACGTGTACACCGTCGGCCTTCAGGGCCAGCGCGACGTCCGGTCGATCGTTGAGGACGAACGGCACCTCGGCCGCCCTGCACGCCTCTGCAACGGGCCCCGCCAGCTTCAACAGCTCGCCGGCCTCCGCATCCTTCTCGCGCAGCTGAATCAAATCGACACCCGCCTCGGCGAGCTCTGGGACGAGATCGGACAGAGCGCCGGATGGCAGCTGCGCGGGGGCGACGAGATAAAGCCGCGAGTCCTCCATGCGTTCTAGATTTCCACTGGGCGCCATCTCTAACGCGCGCTAAAGAGCCAGTGCGGTTGGACCATCGCCACCGTGGTCGATGAGCGGGACGTCGGGGTTCTCGCCCACGCCGCGCTCGTAGTCCTTCATTCGCTCGGCGATGCTGCGCAGGATCACCGGCGCGCGCACCATGATGATGACGATGAAGCAGTAGGGCAGGACGTCCATGATGACCTCGTACCAGCGCTTGTCCAGCAGGCTGGCGCTCGCTATCCAGGCGATCACCAGGCCGAGCAGCGCGAGGGCGAGTATCCGGGGCAGCCGCCGGCGCGCCGTGGCCTCCAGGCGCTCGCGCATCGCCCGCACCGCGCGGCGACCGTGAAGACTGCGCAGACGAATCCAGGTCTTGCGAGCAGGGTAGAACCGACCGAGCCCCTCCGCGAACCCAAGCGCGAGGGCCGCGATGGTGGACGCGATAAAGCCTGAGGTCATCACCCCAGGTTAGCGAGGCTCGAGGGCCGACTCGGACGCCCTAACGCTGGATGGACAGCTCGGGAAGCGCGGCCGGGTTCGCCAGCGGAATCGAGAGAGTCACGTCGGAGATGTCGATGGTGCCATCGGCGTTGGACTCGAGGAAGCTCCGCGAGTCGTTCGCCGTCAGCTCGAGCTCGATTTGGTGCCCCTCGGCAAACGTGTAGGCGTTTCCGAACAGCTTGAACAGCGCGCTCTGTTGGTTGGCGCTCTGCAGCCGGAAGACTCCCCGGTCGACGAGGGTCCGTCGGTTGCCGTCGACGTCCCAGAGGCGAGCGGAGATGTACATGTCCTCGAACTCGGGGGCCGCGGTCAAAGAGACGGTGGGAAGGCCGAGCATCGTCAGCGGCCGCTCCAGCACGTCCGATGCCGCCGCGAGGTTCCCCTCCGCAAGGGCTGCGTTCGTGGATCGGCAACCCGAATAGTTGACGCCGTTGCTAACCGCGTCGGTGTCGATGGGCTTGATCACGCGCGCCCTGGTGTCCTCGACGCTCGTATCGAGGACCCCCGCGAGATCCAGCTCGACGGTGACGGCCTCGGACTGCTGTAGGTCCGTCCAGGTCCTCGCCTTGTACAGGGCTCCCGGAAGCCGTTCGTCGTCGCACCGGGTGGTGCGCGCCTGTACCGACCGGGCGGGCTTCTTGCCTACGCCCCGCAGGTAGTGATCGAACCACTTCGTGATCAGGTCGTCGACGTAGGCGGTCTCGGCCCGTTTGGCCTGCGCCGTCGGATGTCCGTAGTCGCCGAAGTACATGTTCATCGGATAACGGGCTCTCGCACCCCGGTTGAGGAGGTTGTACATGCTGAGAGCCTGCGAGGAAGTGAACACCCCGTCCGTGAAGCCCTGGACCGAGAGGATCGCCGGCCTGCCTTTGTCCCGCGGCATGTAGAGGGCCGAGCGGTCACGCAGGAGTCCCTCGGCGAGTTCGGCCATGACCGGGTTGGTGGCATCGGTATACGGCTCGCCCTCGAGCACGGCCTTGTACCAGGCGTTGAGATATCCCGGCAGCTTGAACTGAGCGGCTCCGGCCATACCGAGATAGAACGTGCTCAGGTAACTCTCGCGCGCCACCCCGATGCGCTCGGCGAGCCTCTCGCCGAGGTCCGCCGTGTTCTCGCTGTAGGCCTTGACGTCACTTGCGCGTCCGTTGGGCAGCAGCGCCTCGAGCAGGTCGGTCCAGCCGATGATCGGAACCGCGGCGGCAACCTTGACCCGAGTGCCTCCCGGAGACATCCAGCGGCTCGAGCGTGTGAGCATCCACGTCTGGCCACCGCCGTACGAGGTGCCCATTACGCCGATCTCCGACGCGGCCGTCACGCCCTCTACAAGCGATCCGTCCACCATCAGACTCGCGAGGTGCTGGGTGTCTTTGAGCTCGTAGCGGCGGCTGGCGACCTGCGTCCTGCACGCGTGGCTCGGCTCGGTCTCGGACTTGTAAAGGTCTTTGGCTCCCTTGACGGTGGAGGAATCGGCTCCGTCCTCGCAGGTGTTCTCCCAGTAGCCGCGCGCCGTGTAGTCCAGCACCGCATAGCCGCGCGCCGCATACACCGCGGCCTGCTTCCAGTTGCTCTCCCTCGAGCCGCCCAGTCCGTGAAGCATCACCACGAGGGGGAACGGCCCCTCGCCCTGAGCCGGCAGAGTGACGTCGACGTCGAGCCTGGCGGCGCCGTCCGAGGTCATGACCATCCCGTTCGAGCCCGAGCCGGCCTGGCCGCGGACCTGTCCCCCGCACCATCGAACCGCCCCGGCGAAGCTCCCGGCCTTGGCGAGATCCTTGGCCCGGTTTGCAGGGGGCCGGGTCGTGCACTGGAGGGGGGCGTCGCTTGCCCCGGCGACCTCGGGCGCGGGGGCGGTGGACACCTGGGCCGAGGCGGGCGAGAGCGCGACCAACGAACCCATGAGGGCGAGTGTCAGCAGCAGCGCTAGACGCCTAGTGGTCAATCGATCGTTCTCCCCGGGTTCAACCCATCAAGAGTAGACGAAGAAACCTACCTGTTGGGTGGCTCAATGCAACAACCATTTGCGGTAGTGGCGCAATGGCTACAAGCGAATTGGTGCCCGGATTGCACCAAATGACTAGACGACGACGCGGGGCAGTTCGCCGGTGTCCGCCTCCTCGGAAAAGCGCCGTGGAGGCGTTTTATCGCCCTGGGCCTCGCCCTCGTCCGGGTCGAGCTCGATCATGTCCGGGAGCGGTCCCTCCATCAGAGCCTCCATGACGTCCCGGTAGAAACCGTTCGGATCGACCACCCGTTCGAGCATCACGGGAACCGACCCGGAGGTCGTCGGCTCGATGACGATCGAGCCGTAGCCGAGAAGTCGTCCGATCACGGTCCGTCGCAGCCCGAGGTCGTGAATGCGGACGTAGGGCCACGAGGACACCCGCCGGGCCAAGAAGCCGCCGAGAGAGACGATCCGCCTGTCGGTCACCAGGAGGCGCTCGCTCGACCACCTGCGGAGGGTGGCCGCGAGGCGAACCAGCAGCAGCAGCGCGAGGCCGCCGCAGACCTGGTCGACGATGTCCGCGGTGCTCCGGGGGCCGGTGAACCAGCCGATCGCCCCGAGGAGCCCGAGGCCCGCCACCGTCCCGAAGGCGGGTCGAGCCAGGACCGAGAGGTGCCTCCGGCCGGAGCGCAGGACCTCCTCGCCGGGGGCCAGAAATGAGCGAGCCATCCCGAGAGGCTACAAAAACCCCACCAACAACACCAGTCACAGAGCCGCGGCGGCGTCAGCTCAGCTTTCGTTCCACCATTGCTGCCACAGGCGTTTCGAGGTTCGCAGGTACTCGCGCTCCCGGGAGAAGACCTCGAGCGTCACGGTGCCGTCGTAGCCGGTGCGCTTCAGGGCCCGGATCGTCGAGCGCCAGTCGATGTTCCCCGTGCCCAGGGGAAGGTGCAGGTCGCCCTCTCCCCCCCGGTTGTCGCTTACGTGCACGTGACGGAGACGGTCGGAGAAGGCCGCAAGGAACTCCGGTGTCTGATTCGACTGGCCGAGGCCGAGTCGCAGGTTGGCGTGCGCGACGTCCAGGTGAAAGCCCGCGTCCGGGGCGCGTTCGAAGATCTCGATGAAATCGTCGACGCGGGCGAAACCCCGGTCGATGTTCTCCACCATCAGCCTGATACCGCGCGCTACGGCAACCTCGCACAGCTCGGCGATCGCATCGGCATTTCGCGCTCGCATCCGATCGGGTCCGTGAAGCGGGACGCGATTGTCGGGATGAACGTTCACCAACTCGATGCCGGCGTCGGCGAAGCAGTCGAGACCGCGTTTGAAGAGATCGAATGCCTGCTGCTTGAGCTCTTTGAAGGGCGACGCTATCGGCAGGTAATAGGCGGTGTGTCCCACCGCCCCCAGCCCGAGGTCGGCGATCAGCCGTCCGACTTCCCTGCCGTCGGGCAACCAGGCGGCCGGGGGCTCGAGGGTGAGATCGATGAAGTCGAAGTTCTCGTCGGCGATCCGGTGAATCTCTTTGGGCACCGAGCGGCCGGGAAAGTTCATCGCTCCTACTTGCACGCGATGCAGTGTGACACAGACCGCACGCGCATCTCTCTGGGGCCTCCTGACCCGGCCCCCGTTTATCCTCGGCCCGATGGAGACATACGAAGCGATCACGACCCGGCGCTCGGTGCCCAAGGTCACGGACCGGCGACCCGACGCCGCCACGATCAGGCGGTTGCTCGACGCGGGCGTGCGGGCCCCCACTCACCATCTAACCCAACCCTGGCGCTTCATCGTTCTGACCGGCGAGGCGCTGAACGAACTCGGAGAGGCCTGGGCCTCGGGGGCCGAGCGAGAGGGAAAGGATCCCGAATCGGTGCGCGACAAGCCTCTGAGGGCCCCCGTTATCGTTACGGTGATCGAGACCCCCAAACACCACCTCCCCAAGGTCCAGGAAATCGAGGAGCACCATTCGGTGGGCGCCGCGATGCAGAACGTGTTGCTCGCGGCCCACGACATGGGCCTCGGGGCGATGCTCCGCACCGGTCCCGCGGCCCACATACCCGAGGTGCACGATTACCTGGGACTGGGCGAGGGCGAACTCGTGGCCGGCTACATCTATGTCGGCTACCCGGAAAGTGACTCCGACCGCGCGCAGACTCGCCGCACCGACGCCGACGACCTCACCGAGTGGAGGGGCTGGTGAACGACAAGGCCGCGCGCGCGGCCTTCTTCGACCTCGACCGCACGCTGATCCCGGGGTCGAGCCTGTTTCTCATGGCGCGCGCGGCGTACGAGAAGGACCTGTTCCGCGTCCGCGACATCATGCGCTTCGGATGGGG
>Ga0299913_10003470_pt1 | contig 12912 bp, 11 predicted proteins | sample RVTome_9_FD_201360 | JGI IMG/M metagenome (GOLD analysis project Ga0299913, IMG submission 201360) | Soil microbial communities from uranium-contaminated site in the Upper Colorado River Basin, Wyoming, United States - RVT155D38 (version 2) ... | reverse complement strand
CGGGCCTGCCGGGCGCGTGCCGTCGCACGCCCGCCGCGCGCCTTCGCGCGGACAAGGCGCGCGCCGACGAGCTCGGCACGCTGGAACCCGTCCGGTACGACCGCATCTGGCCGGCGCTCGGCGTCGTGAGCTGCTGGGGCGACGCGGCCGCGCGCGGCCCGCTCGACGATCTCCGCAGGAATTGGCCCAACGTGTTCGTACAGCCCAAGGGACTGCTCGCCACCGAGGCGATCGTCACGTTTCCTTTCGGCACCGGCGTTCCGCCAGACCCCCGCACGGTGGAACCGGCGCGGCTGTCCGGCGGTCACCACCCGCGTCCGCTGGCCATCTGCTCGCACTTCTTCGAGTTCCTCGACGAGCGCGGTCGTGTGTACCTGGCGCACGAGCTCGAGCCCGGCGCCACGTACGAAGTCGTCGTCTCGACGGGCGGCGGCCTGTATCGCTACCGGCTCGGAGACCGCGTCTGCGTCGACGCCATTGTCGGCCGCACCCCCTCGCTGACGTTTCTCGGGCGCGAGGGGAATAGCTCCGATCTCGTGGGCGAGAAACTGCACGAGACCTTCGTCGCAGACCTCATCACGCGCCTCTTCCAGGGGCACTGCCCGCCGCGATTCGCGATGCTCGCGCCGGCGGGGCTCTCCTACACGCTGTTCGTCGAGCCCGGCGGCGCGCTGCCGCAGGCGCTCGCCGAACGGCTGGAGACCGGCCTCCGTGAGAATCCGCATTACGCGCTCGCCGTTCGGCTGGGGCAGCTCGCGCCGGCCGGCGTCGTGCACATTCGTGACGGCTTCCAGACCTTCGCCGATCGAGCCGTCGCGCGCGGGCAGCGCGTGGGTGACGTGAAGCCGGTCGCGCTGCACCGGGACGAGGGCTGGTCACAGGTGTTCGCGTCCGCGGATCCGGCGCCGGAGGAGCGGGAATGCATCGTCCATTGAAGCCGTCCTGTCCGCAGCGCCTGCCGCTCGATCGGCTGTGCACGCCCTCGCGATCACGCGCTTGGGAGGAGGCGATCGACTGGACGACGCCAATCGACCGATCGCGGCGGTTCTACTGCGACACGCTGACGCCGCTGTACTACACGCGCGTGTATGCGGAGCTCGGGGACGCACACCGGCTGCGCTACAACCAGCTGACCGGCCTCTATTCGAACGAGCTGATCGGGTTCCTGGAGACGTTCGTGCTTGGGCGAACCCTGGACGCGCTGATCGAACGGACCGACCTGGACCTCCCCGAAGCGCTGACGGCCGCGCTGCGCGGCTTCCGGCACGACGAACAGGGGCACGCGGATCAGTGGCGGCGTCTCAACCGGCTGAGCGAGCCCGAGTGGTACGCTGGCTGCGACTACCGCATCCTTGCCGTGGGCCGGGCGGCGAAGGCCGCAGCCTCCTTCGTGGCCGGGCACCCGGTCGCCTTTCCGCTGATGTTCTGGTTCCAGCTCGTTCAGGAGGAGCGCTCCGTCGATATCTCGCGGCGCATCGCGGCGGCGGCCGGGGACCTCGAGCCGCGGTACGTGGCCGTGTACCGCGGCCACCTCCGCGACGAGATACGGCACGTGCACATCGACTGGCACCTCATCGACCATCTGTTCGCGCGCCGGAGGGTGTTGTGGCGCCGCCTCAACGCTCGCCTGTTCCGCCAGATCGTCGGCACGCTCTTTCTGGCGCCGGCGGCGGCCACGACCCGGATCGTGCGGCGGCTCGTCCGCGAGTTTCCCGAGCTGCGGCCGATCGAGGCGCGTACGATCGACGAGCTCGCGACGCTCGGCACCAGCGAGGCCTACTGCTCGATGATGTACTCGCGCGAGACGACGCCCATCACGTTCGCGCTGTTCGATCGGTACCCGGAGTTCCACCCGATGCGCGAGCCGCTCAAGAGCTATCACCCGCGGCTCCTCCGGAGGGAAGCATGATCCGCTCGTCCACGCGTGATCCATATCCCATTCCGTCGAGGGTCAATGCCGTCGTCATGACCGCCCAGTTGTGCGGCATCGCGGCGTGCATCGCAGCGGCCCGCCACGACCTCGCCTGGTGGCAGCTCGCGGTGCTCGCCGCGGTGTTCGGCCTGATCATGAACTCGGTCTACGCGATCATCCACGAGGCCGACCACGGCATGCTGTTCGCCGGCCGCCGCCTGAACGACGCGAGCGGCATCCTGATGTCGCTGTTCTTCCCGGCGCCATTTCACCTCCTGCGGCAGGGGCATCTCGGGCACCACCAGCGCAACCGGTCAGACGACGAGGCGTTCGATCTGTATTTCGAGGGGGAGCATCCCGTCTGGAAGTACATGCAGCTGTACGGCACGCTGACGGGCCTCTACTGGGTCGTGGTGGTGCTGAGCAACCTCGTCGTGCTCGTGTTCCCGTTCGTGCTGCACCGCAGGTTCTTCGAGTTCGACCGCCCGTCGGCGGCGTTCATGGACGCGCTGAATCCGCGGTACGCGCGTGTCATCCAGCTCGAGGCGCTGGCGGTCATCGCGACGCACACCGCAATCGTGGCGGGGCTCGGCGTTCCGCTGCACCAGTACCTGCTCATGTACCTGGGCTTCGGCTTTTCGTGGTCCGCCATGCAGTACGTGCACCACTACGGAACGGAGCGCCACGTGCTGAAGGGGGCGCGCAACCTCTGGATCTGGCGGCCGCTGGACGCGCTCTGGCTCAATCACAACTGGCACCTGACGCACCACCGTCACCCGACCGTCCCGTGGCCGCACCTTCCGCGGCTCGGGCACGTCGAGGACCCGGCGCGCGGGTTCCTGCCGGCGCACTACCTGCGCATGTGGAAAGGGCCGCGCCGTGCCACGGATCACGTGGAGAACCGCTATGCCGGGCGTGTCATCCGCTGACCTGGACGGGGCCGACGCGCGTGCGGCGTCGGATCGCCGGGCGGTACGCGTGTCCGGTGAGATGCCGCTGCCGGCCGGTCGCCGCCTGGCGATGATCCTGTGCGGGTTCATCCCGCTCGTGCACGCGGCCGCCGCGGCGGCGCCCATCGCGCTCGTCGCGGCCGGCATGGCGCGGCCACGCCTGGTGCTGCTCGGGCCGCTCGTGCTGTATCTCGCGCCGCCGCTCGTCGTGCGGGCGTGCACGGCCGTGTGGCCGCTGCCTTCGGGCGCGTTCCCCGTCGGGTCGCCGGTCTTTCTCCGGTGGTGGTTCACCGCCCAATGGCAGGTCATCTTCTCGCGGTTCCCGTCTTTCGAAGAGTCGCTGCGGCTCGTGCCAGGCCTGTACTCGCTGTGGCTGCGGATCTGGGGGGCACACGTGGGCGGTCTCGTGTACTGGTCTCCGGGCGTCGCGATCACCGACCGGTCGCTCGTGCGGATCGGACAGCGCGTCGTGTTTGGTCTCGGGGTGCGTTTGAACGCACACGTCATGTCGGCAGGCGCCGACGGCCTCCCTCACCTCTATCTGGGGCCGGTCGTGATCGGCGACGACACCCTCGTCGGAGGCTACTCGCTCGTGCTGGCGGGCTGCGAGGTGGCGCCGGGTCAGGTCACGCCGCCGCTCAGGACCCTGCACCCGTTTACGCGGCTGGCCGGCGGGCGCCGGGCGCCCGTTCCAGGCTCGCCGCTCGTTTCGCGGCCGGAGGAAGCGGAGTGATCCGCACGCGCATCGTCGCGGAGCTGCCGCTCAAGCTCGCCTTGTCGGTGGCGTTGACGGCCTTCTTCTGCGTGCCGTACTTTGCGCTCCAGGCGACGCCGATCTTTCCGGTGCGTACCCTGCCGCTGACATGGATCGACCGCGCCGCCGGCTTCGTTCCCGCGTGGGTGTGGGTCTATCAGTCCGTCTACCTGCTGATCGCCATCGTGCCGTGGCTCGCGAGCGATCGCGACACACTCGTCCGCTACGCGCGCGGCTTCGTGCTGCTGTCGACAATCGCGTTTGCCTGCTTCCTGCTGCTGCCTGTTGCGGGGCCGCGGCCCGCCGAGGTGCCGACATCCGGGATGTTCGGGCTCCTCGTCCTGTACGACCGGCCGCTGAATGCGCTTCCGTCGCTGCATTGTGCGCTGGCGGCCTACAGCGTGCTGCTGGCGCGAGAGATCTCACGCACGGCCCTGGCGGTGCGGCTGAGGCGGGCCGTGCTGGGCCTGCTGGCGCTCTGGGTCGTCTTCATCTGCTACGCGACGCTGGCCACGAAGCAGCACTACGGCGTGGACCTGCCCCCGGGCATCCTCCTCGGCTGGCTCGGCCATCGCTGGGCCTGGCGCAGTCGGTCGTCTGCGGCCCGCGAGCGGGCGTGGATACCGCAGCAGGCGGGGCCTGCATGAGGATCCTCTTCATCCGGCCGCACCTGTACGATGGGCGGGCATCGGACGCGCTCGAGCCGCTGGTCTTCGCGGTGCTCGCGGCGCTGACGCCCCCGGATATCGAGCTGCGGCTCATCGACGAGCGGCTCGAGCCGGTGCCGCTCGATCTCGATGCCGATCTGATCGCGATCACCATCGAAACCTACACGGCGCGCCGCGCGTACCAGATTGCACGTGCGTATCGCGCGCGCGGGATTCCCGTCGTGGCTGGCGGGTACCACCCGACCTTCCTCCCAGACGAGGCGCTCGAGCACGTGGACGCGGTGGTCCTCGGGGACGCGGAGGAGGTGTGGCCGGCGATCGTCGCCGATGCCCGCGCCGGCCGTCTCGCGACGCGCTACGCAGCGGACCGCCAGCCGCCGCTCGCCGGCCTCCGGTTCGACCGCCGCATCTTCCACGGCAAGCGCTATCCGCCGCTGGCGACCGTGCAGTACGGCCGCGGCTGCCGCTATGCGTGCGACTTCTGTTCGATTCACGCGTTCTACGGGTCGCACGTGCGGCACCGGCCGGTGACGGAGGTCGCCTCAGAGATCGCGTCCATCGGGCGGCGGTCCGTGCTCCTGGCCGACGACAACCTGTTCATCGATCGCGGCAAGGCCGAAGAGCTGTTCAGGGCCCTGGCACCGCTCCGCATCCGGTGGGGATGCCAGGTGAGCCTCGACGTCGCAGACGACGAGCGGCTGCTGGCGCTCATGGCACGGAGCGGGTGCATCGCGGCGCTCGTCGGGTTCGAGTCGCTCGACGCGGCCAACCTGCGGCAGATGAGCAAGGCCTGGAACCTGCGGCGCGAGTTCCCGGCGGCGGTTCGGCGGTTCCATGATCACGGCATCATGGTGTACGGATCGTTCATCTTCGGGTACGACCACGACACGCCGGAGATCATCGACCGCACCGTCGCCTTCGCGCTCGAGTCGAGGCTGTTTCTCGTGAACTTCAGCCCGCTCACCCCCACGCCGGGCTCGCGGCTGTACGACCGCCTGCGGTCGGAGGGGCGGCTGCTCTACGACCGCTGGTGGCTCGATCCCGCGTACCGGTACGGCGACGCCGCCTACCGCCCCCGGCACATGACACCCGAGGCGTTGACGGCGTGCTGCGTCGGCGCCCGTGCCGCGTTCTATCGCTGCGGCGCGATCGGCCGGCGCGCGGCCAACGTGCGCGCGAACGCCAGGTCGCCCTGGCATCTCGGGCTCTTCCTCACCGCCAACTACGTGTCGCGGCGGGAGCTGTCGAGAAAGGTCGGCCGCACCCTCGGCGCTCCCGAACCGCTGTCGGTTCCCCGTTCACCGTCCTCCCAGGAGTCGCATCCATGGTGACATTGCGCGCCGCGCTTCCCGCCTGCTCCGCCGTCCTCCTCATCTGCTGTCTGGCTCGTCCGGACCAGGCCGCCGGCCAGACGCCCCCGCCCGATGCGGGGAGCGTCGCACCGGCGGAGGCGGCGCCGGCCGTCCAGGACGAGGAAGCGGATCACGAGGCGCTCCGTCAGCTCCGGCAGGTGTACGAGCGTGCGGTCAACGAGAACCAGCTCGATCTGCTCGCGCCGCACCTCCACGCGGAGTTCCACGGCGTGATGATCACGAACGAGCAGGTGCGCACGATCGACGACATGCGCGCCTACTGGCAGCGCATGCGGGCGCTCATCGGCGAGGGGGGCAGCTACACGACCACGCTCAATCCCGAACGCAGCGTCATCATCGGGGACCTGGCGCTCGCCCGCGGCACGTCGGACGACCTGGTGGTCACGGGCGAGGGGCGTGAGTATCGCTTCAGCACGGCCTGGTCCGTCGTCTGCAGGCGGGAGGGCGGGGAGTGGAAGGTGCTGCGCGCGCAGGGCACCATGGATCCGGTGCAGAACGAGTTCGTCCAGACGTTCCTCCGCCGCGCCGGTCTGCAGGGAGCGGCCGCCGGGGGGCTGATCGGCCTCGTGCTCGGGTTCGTTGCCGCCATGCTGCTCAGGCGCTCGAGACCCGGCCCCTCTCTCCCTAACCGCCTTCCCGTGCCCCCCGTCTAAGCCATCGGATGCCCCATACGGACGCCGCAGCCGTCGCGCTGGCCCGCGACGGCGACAGCGAAGCCTTCCGTGCGCTCGTGGACCGCCACAGCCGCGCTGTCTTCAGGCTCGCACACCGTATGACCGGCAGCGCCCGGGACGCCGAGGACGTCGTCCAGGAGACATTTCTGAAGGCGTTCAGGCAGCTGGGCCGGTTCGAATCACGAGCGAACTTCGGCACCTGGCTGCACCGGATCGCCGTGAACTGCGCGATCGATCTGATTCGATCGCGTCGGAACCGGGAGAGCGGGCACGATGCGGTGGACCTGGACCTGATGGGAAGCGCCGTCCCCTCGCGCGACGTGACCAGCGCCTCCCCCGAACGCCTGACGCTCAGCACGGAGATCCAGGACCGGGTGAGCGAAACCATGGCGGCGCTCAGCAGGACCGAGCGCGCCGCGTTCGTCCTGCGGCATTTCGAGGGGCGCTCCATCGAGGAGATCGGCACGACGCTCGGCCTCGGGCCGAGCGCCGCGAAGCACAGCATCTTTCGCGCCGTGCGGAAGATGCGAACGGCGCTCGAGCCGTTCGTCGGGCAGCCTGACAGCTGAGAGCGTAAAGAAATGCGTCAATTCCCAACCCCCAAGCAGCCTCTCACGCGAAACGTTTCGCAATCGCTCGCGTTGGGAGTTGGAGATTGGGAGTTGATTCTTCACAGGCTCTGAGGGCGGGAAGCTGGAAGCGGGGAGCTGAGATATGCACCATCTGACCGAGGACGACCTCGTCCTCCACTATTACGGCGAGCTCGACACCGCCGGCGAGGCACGGCTGACGGCGCACCTGGCCGACTGCGCTCCGTGTCAGCAGGCGTTCGCCTCGCTGCAACGGGTCCTCGCGCTCATCGACTCGGCCGCCGTGCCTGTCGTGCCGGACGGGTTCGAGGGGCAGGTCTGGGCGAGGCTCGAGCCATCCCTGACGACGCGCCATCGCAGATGGACCGGCTGGTTCACGCTCGCTCCCGCCCACCTGGCGCTGGCCGCGGCTGTTCTGGCGCTCGTGACCGGGGCCTTCTTCGCAGGCCGCATGGCGGAGCGCAGCACGGCGCCGCCGCTCTCGTCCGCGGATCTCCGCGAGCGCATCCTGCTCGTCGATCTGGGCGAGCACCTCGATCGGTCGCAGACCATGCTCGTGGAGCTGGTGAGCGCGGACGCTCCGGACGCGCTCGATATGGCGGTGGAGCGCGATCGCGCCGAGGAGCTCGTTGCCGCCAATCGACTGTACCGCCAGACCGCGGCGGCCACCGGGGATACCGCGATCGGAGGGTTCCTGGAGGAGCTCGAGCGGCTGCTCGTGGACGTCGCAGCAAGCCCGGACGACCTCTCGACAGAGGACATGGACGCCGTACGGCGCCGCATCGATGCCGAGGGTTTGCTGTTCAAGGTGCGGGTGCTCTCGGCGGCGGTCCGGGAGCGGCGGCAGCAGCAGATCGTGGCGCGGGCTGGCCAGAGCTCGTGACGCTGTGTGATGGGTCGGTGCGCCGATGCGTGCCAGCTGACAGAGGCGTTTTTCCGGATTCAACGACAAGGGACCAATCATGAGGCTCAGTCTGCAGCGGATTCTCACAGTTGTTCTGGCGGTGGCGGCAATCCTGGTGTCAGGACTTGACGCCTCGGCGGAGCAGGGCCCGACGCCCACTCCACGGATCGAGCCGGCGGCGCCGGTGCACGACGACGGCGGCATCACGCCGCTTCCGGCGCTCGCGCCGCACACTCCGTTACCCGCGGCGCCCGTGCGGCTGGACACCCCGCAGCCCGTTGCCGCGCCCGTCGTGCCGCCGGTGCCCGTCGCGGCCACGCAGGGAGCTCGTGCCGCGGAAGCCGCACGGCTCGCCGAGGCCGTTGCGGCGGTCGAGGCCGTGGCTGCGGCAGCGACACGACAGGTCGAGGCCGCCGAGCTCGCGGCGGCGGTCGCGGCCGCAGAAGCGGCAGTCGAGTCGGTCGTCCTCGGTATACAGCCGGCGGAGTTGGAGAAGGTCGCCGCCGAGGCACAGATCGCCGCCAGCCGCGTGGCCGGCACGCTCGCAGCCGTGGACCTGGATATCCAGGCCGTGGTCGCACGGAAGGGAGACCAGGAGACGCGGATCTACAACGAAGCGCGCGCGGCGATCGACAAGGCGCAGTGGGACCGCGCCATCGAGCGTTATACCCAGGTCGTGGAGATGAAAGGCTCGCGCGCCGATGCCGCCCTCTATTGGAAGGCCTTCGCGCAGGATCGTCAGGGCATGCGCGCCGAGGCGCTGACCACCATTGCGGCGCTCGGCCGGGACTATCCCCAGAGCCGGTATCTCCAGCAGGCGAAGGTGCTCGAGGCCGAGATCCGGCAGAAGGCCGGCCAGCCCGTGCGCCCGCAGGACCAGTCGGACGACGACCTCAAGCTGATGGCGTTGAACGCGCTCCAGCACACGGCGCCCGAGCAGGCGGTGCCGATGCTCGAGAAGCTGCTGCAGGGGACCGCGTCGCCGCGTGTGAAGGAACGGGCCCTGTTCGTCCTCGCCCAGAGCAACTCGCCGCAGGCGCGCGAGATGCTGAAAGGGGTCGCCAAGGGCACGAGCATCCCCGAGCTCCAGGGGCGGGCCATCACCTATCTCGCGCAGCACGGCGGCGCCGAGAGTCGTGCCGTCCTGGCCGAGGTCTATGGATCGACGGCGGACGTCGGCGTCAGGCGGTCGATCCTGCGCGCCTACATGATCAGCGGCGACCGGGAGCGCCTCCTGAGCGCCGCACAATCCGAACAGAATCCGGAGCTTCGCACCGAAGCGGTCCGTCAGCTCGGCACCATGAACGCGCACGCCGAGCTCGCCCAGCTCTATGCGCGCGAAAGCGCCGTGGAGGTGAAGAAGCAGATCATCCGCGCGATGTTCGTCGGGGGCAATGCCTCGCGCATGATCGAGCTCGCGAAAACGGAGCCGAATCCGGACCTGCGGCGTGAAGCGATCCGCAACCTCGGGCTCATGGGCTCGAAGGGTCCCGCGGATGCGCTGGTCGAGATCTACGGATCGGAGCGCGATGCGGAGGTGAAGCGCGCGGTCGTCCATGCGCTGGGCGCGCAGGGCAATGCGCCCGCCCTGGTGGCGATTGCCCGCAAGGAGCAGGACGCGGCGATGCGCGCGGAGGTGGTGCGGCGCCTCTCGGTGATGGGCAATAACAAGGTCGCTACCGATTACATGCTCGAGATCCTCGGTGGAAAGTAGAGGCTCCCATGCGTGCGCTCGTCGTCGTCCCGGCGGTCCTCGCGCTCGTGGCCCTTCCGGCAGTCGTCAGCGGCCAACCCGCGCACATCCGGAACGGGCAGGTCACCGTGGTGAGCCCCGCCGCGCCGCTGACCTCGTCATTCCGAGGCCTTGTCGCAGCGGAGGCCGGCGTGGCCTGGATCGGCTATGCAGTGCCCACCGGCCCGCGCTCGGGCACCAGCTGCTGCGTCCACGCGGGCAGCGGCGAGTCCGGCTTGCTCGTCAGCGGGTGTCCACTCGAGCGCGGGACCCCCGAGGGAGTCACTGGTGCCAGGGGGACGCCGACCGCGTCCAACGCAGCGCCACTTGTCCGCCTCGAACCGCCGGACCGCGCCTACGTCATGTTCCGGGTCCTCGACCGGCAGGTGGAACGGATCCGCGTGTTCACCGAAGGTTGTGAGCTCGACGCAGGCGGGCGTGTGGTCCGCTGGCTGGAGAGCGTCAGGCCGGCTGAGAGCGTGGAGCTGCTGGCCTCCTTCGTGTCAGCTGGCGACCGCCGCAACGGCGTGGTGAACGGCGGGCTGTCGGCGCTGGCGATGCACGCGGCGCCGGAAGCCACCGATGCGCTGATAGACCTCGCGCGACAGCACGGACTGCCCGCCGTCCGGGGGCAGGCGCTCTTCTGGCTCGGGCAGAAGGCGGGCGAGAAGGCGGCTGCGGAGATCACCGCCCGGATCGAGGACGACCCCGACACGGAGGTGAAACGCCGAGCCGTGTTCGCGTTGAGCCAGCTGCCGCCCGATCAGGGCGTGCCCCTGCTCATCAAGGTCGCACGAACGCAGGGCAACCCCGCCGTGAAAAAGCACGCCTTCTTCTGGCTCGGTCAGTCGAAGGATCCCCGCGCGGTGGAGTTCTTCGCCGAAGTGCTCCGGTAGCGCGGCCCTCCCGCCCGCCTCGCTCTAGGCCCGCCTGCCCTGCTGGCGGGCCATTCCGCCGACTCCCCAGCAGCAGCTCCCCTGAAGAGGTTATACTCCACCCCTCACTGCCAGCCTCTCCGGGTGCTCTCTATGATGAATCGACTCTCCGTCGTTGCGCTCTGCCTTGCCCTCGTCATGATTTCGGATACGGCCGCTGCCCAGGAGGCGCGCGATCTCGGCCCTGGCAGCGCGCGGTCGTCGCGCGCGCCAAACGGCGGCGTGCTCAGTCCGGCATCGAACGCTGCGCGTCCTGCCATCGTCCGCGCCTTCCTCCAGGCCCGGCACGATCAGCGGACGCTTCAGAGCCTCGTCCTCGTCCGGGAGCACGTGGCGGCGACCGGCGTGGCGCACGTGAATCTGGCACAACGGATCGGCGACATCGAGGTGTACGGCACGTATGTGCGGGCCGCGATGACCCCGCGGGGCGAGCTCGTCAGCGTCGTCGAAAACCTGGCGCCGGTGCCGGCCGTCCTGCCGCCGTCGGCCCTGACGGCGCGCGTCGCGCTGAACGCCGTCCTCTCGGAGCACTACCCGGGCACGGGAGGCGATCTGCCCGAGCTGCGCGAGACGGGGCGGACGGTGGTGTTCGGCCGGGACGCGCGGTTCATCGAGGATCCGACCGCCACCCTGGTGGCGGTGCCGCTCGACAACGGCACCATGCAGCGTGGCTACCTGGTCGTCACGTGGGATCGCGACAACGTCCTGCGGCACACGATCGTGGGTACAGGCGGCCGCATTCTGCTGGAGGAGCTGCGCACGAACAGCGATACCTACAAGATTTTCCGGATCGATCCGCTGAAGACTCCGCAGCAGGTCGTCAGCGGTCCCGGCGGCGGCAATGTCGAGTCGCCAGCCGGCTGGGTGACGTCGAACACGACGACCGGCAACAACGCCGACGCGTATCTGGATCGCGACAACAACAACGCCGCCGATGCCAACGGCCGGCCCGTGTCGTTCACGAAGGATTTCCAGTTCACCGCGGACCTGACGCAGGCCCCGACGACCACGGTGAACCAGATGGCGGCGGTGACGAACCTCTTCTATCTGAACAATGTCATTCACGACAAGCTGTACCGCCACGGGTTCACCGAGACCGCCGGCAACTTCCAGACGAACAACTTCGGGAAGGGCGGCCTCGGCAACGACGCGGTGCTCGCGGAGGCGCAGGACGGCGGCGGGACCAACAACGCGAACTTCGCGACACCTGCCGACGGCAGCAAGCCGCGCATGCAGATGTACATCTGGACGCAGTCGACGCCCAGCCGCGACGGCGATCTCGACTCCGATATCGTCTGGCACGAGTACGGCCACGGGCTGACGTGGCGCATGATCGGCGGCATGAGCGGGCCGTTCGCCGGCGCGATCGGCGAAGGGATGAGCGATACGCTTGCGATCTATGCCAACAAGGACGATGCCGTGGGCGAGTATTCGTACAACAATCCGAAGGGAATCCGCCGCTATCGATACACGAACTACCCGCTGACCTACGGCAACTTCACGGGCAGCAGCGTGCACGCCGATGGCGAGATCTACGCCGGGACCATGTGGAGGCTGCGTGACGTGTGGCTGTCGGCCGGCCGCTCGGAGGACTCGCTGTACAACGTGATCGTGGACGGCATGAACTTCACGGCGTCACGTCCGAAGTACGAGACGATGCGGGACGGTCTGCTGGCCGCGGCACAGACCCAGGCCGAGGACTGCCTCGTGTGGGAGGCCTTCGCGCAGTTCGGCATTGGCGTCGGTGCGAAGGGCACGGAGAGCTGCCGCATCTTCACCTGTCAGGTCAGCGTGACGGAGTCCTTTGCCGTGCCGTCGACGTGTGCGGGACCACCGTCGAACGAGGCGCCGGTCGTGACGATCTCGTCGCCCGCGCAGAACAGCAGCTTCACGGCGGGACAGGAAGTGACGTTCACCGGCTCGGCGACCGACGACGCCGACGGCAACGTGAGCGCGCAGCTGGTCTGGACGTCGAGCCGCGACGGCGTGATCGGAAGCGGTGCGACCGTGAAGACGAGCTCGCTCACCATCAACTCGCATACCGTCACCGCGAAGGTCTCCGATACGCTCGGCGCCGAGGGGCAGGCGTCGGTGTCGATCAGCATCACGGCGCCGTCGGGCGAGACAATCAGCCTCTCGGTCACGGGCTACAAGGTCAAAGGCGCACAGCACGCCGACCTCGCCTGGAGCGGTGCGAGCGGCGGGTCAGTCGATGTCTACCGCAACAACGTGCGGATCACCACGACCCAGAACGATGGCTCGCACACGGATGCGATCGGCGCCAAGGGGGGCGGTTCGTATACCTATCGCCTGTGCAATGCGGGCACGAGCACTTGCTCGCTCGACCAGGTGGTCGCGTTCTGACGTGAGAATGTCACTAGACCGGGGGACTGCGTCCCCCGGACCCCCCAGGCCGTCGC
>Ga0299913_10003469_pt1 | contig 12912 bp, 13 predicted proteins | sample RVTome_9_FD_201360 | JGI IMG/M metagenome (GOLD analysis project Ga0299913, IMG submission 201360) | Soil microbial communities from uranium-contaminated site in the Upper Colorado River Basin, Wyoming, United States - RVT155D38 (version 2) ... | reverse complement strand
GCGGCGGGCGCCTACTGGCTCGCGACCGGCCCCAAGACGGAGATGGCGGAGTGGGCGCTGCGTTGGGCGCGCGAGAACGCGGACGAGTCGTGGGACGCAGAGACCTTCGTGAGCGGGCTCATCTTCTGGCTCGCCGCAGGCATCTCACCGGACCACGCCACTATCGAAGTCTTCATGGACGAGTTGCGCGGCCGCGACGAGCAAGACCATCTGGAGATCTCCCTGCGTACGGCCGAGCTACGGGCGCATCTCGGTACATAGACCGCGACCCTGTCCTATGCGTGACTCGGTGGCCCACCTGATATGACCGTGCCATGAGGCTGTGTCTGATGGTCGAGGGCCAAGAGGACGTCACGTGGCCCCAGTGGGTCGCCCTCGCCCGCTCCGCGGAAGACGCCGGGCTGGAGGCTCTGTTCCGCTCGGACCACTACCTGTCGGTGATGGGCCGGCGCGAGCGCGGCTCGTTGGACGCGTGGACCACGTTGGCCGGGCTCGCCGCGGTCACCGAGAGCATCAAGCTCGGGACGCTCGTGTCACCCGTGACCTTCCGTCATCCGTCGGTTCTCGCAAAAGCGGCGGCGACCGTGGATCACATCTCGAACGGGCGCGTCGAGCTCGGCGTGGGGGCAGGGTGGTACGACGGGGAGCATCACGCCTACGGCTTCCAATTCCCAGAGACGGCCACCCGCATGGAGATGCTCGCCGAGCAGATCGAGATCGTCGTGCGCTCGTGGGGGCCGGGATCGTTCTCCTTCGACGGAACGCACTATGCGATAACCGAGCTCGATGCCCGGCCGAAGCCGGTCCAGCAACCCAGACCGAACGTCCTCGTCGGGGGATCGGGAGGAGAGCGCAGCATCTCGATCGCGGCGCGCTGGGCAGACGAGTACAACGCACTGTTCGCATCGCGTGATGACTGTGTGGAGAGACGCCGTCAGATCGACGACGCGTTCAAGGCGGCCGGACGAAGCGAGCGGCCCGTGCTTTCGATGATGACCACCTGTCTCATCGGTACATCGCGCGACGAAGTCGAGGACCGGGCGGCCGAGTTGTTGAAACGCACCGGACGCGACATGCCCGTAGCGGAGTGGCTCGACACGGCGGAACAGTCTCGCCTCGTCGGAACCGTAGATCAGGTCGCGGAGCGGATCGCGTCGTTACGAGCTGCCGGGGTCGAGCGGCTCATGTTGCAGCACCTCGTCCACGACGACCTCGAGATGGTCGGGTTGATGAAGGAGCTAACCGGCGCGTAGTTGCTAGGCGGCGTTGATCCGAGCCTGCAGCGCGGCGAGCTCGGGAGGCGGCGGCGCCACGATCTGTATCGCCTTGATGAACGCCGGCATGGCGAGCTTGAGCGCGGGCAACGTGGGGCGGATGTTCGGCAGACGATAGGCGCGCCGGGCACGATCGGGCAGTAGCGCGACCGCGGCCGCGCTCGGCAGGCTCCACCCCGCACGCGCGGGGATCTCGAGTAAGCGCCCTCCGGGGATGCGCGGGTACGACCCACCCGGCCACACGACGGGAGGGAACAGGATGAAGCGCATCGCGTCCTTGGCGGGCGGCGAGGCGACGAGCTCCTGATCGTGGAGATACGCCTGCAGTGACGACTCGTCGGTCGGCACGATCTCTGCAGGACAGCCCACCAGCTCTGAAGCCACGACCATCTCGGCGACGTAGCGGTCGGCCTCGTCTTGGGTCAGGCGACCGCCGAACGTGCGATAGCCGGCCAGGAATGAATCCACCTCGGCGCAGTGGATCCACAGCAGCAACTCGGGGTCCTCCGCGTCGTAAGGGAGCCCGGTGAAATCGTCGATCCCCTTCACGTGCTCGTGGATCTGCCGCACCCGAGCTGCCGCGGCTTCGGCTCGCGCCTTGTCGCCGAAAGTCGTGTCGGTGAGGTACTGGCTCGTTGCGGTCAGCCGACCCCAAGGGTCCTCTTTATAGGTGCTGTGTTGGTCCACGGCGGCCATCGCCCGGGGGTTCAACGCTTGTAAGAGCAAGGCTCGCAGCCCCCCCACGAGCATGCACGGGTGCGAATGGACCCGCCAGGTGACCGAAGACGGTCCGAAGAATCCGTCGTCCACGGCGAGAAGCTTAGAGCCTTATTGAATCGCCCCCAGGATCGCGCCCATGACGATCGTGCCGACGACTTGATAGGAGATCCCTACCCACAGCACCGTCTGATCCTTCTGTTCGTAGGCAGCGTGCATGACCATCGTCGCGGCGATGAATCCGACCCCGACGAGAGCGCCGAGCGCGATCCCGAGCTGCACGTCGGGATCGTCACCGAGCGTCAGCAAGAGAGCGAGCGCGATGGCCGAGACGATCGAGCACACCAGTCCGACGACCAGCGCCGCGCCCGGGCTCGCCGCATCGCTCTCGCTGATGCCCATCGCAGCACGCCACCGGGCGCCGAACAACGGCCCGTACCACAGGAACCCGACGATCTGGAATGCAACCACTGCGATGAGGACCGCGAGCCAGTTGATGTCCCAACTCAGCACAGGAGCCTCCTCCTATCCAGGGATGTCCGCTCATCCTAGGTAGGGGAGGGGCCCGACTTCCGGCTTTCCTTATGCGGGGATCGCCAAGCCCTCGAGCGCGAGGAGCTTCGCCTTGCGGTCGAGGCCCCCGCCGTAACCCGTCAGCGTTCCGTTCGCGCCGATGACCCGATGGCACGGTAAGACGATCGCGATGCGGTTCGCACCGTTGGCCCGACCCACCGCGCGTACGGCGCGGGGACTGCCGATCCGGCGCGCCAGCTCCCCATAGCTGACGGTTTCGCCGTAAGGGATGTCGGCAAGCGCTTTCCACACTCGCGTCTGGAAGGGCGTACCAGAGGTCTTCAGCGGAAGGTCGAAACGCTTCAGCTTGCCCGCGAAGTAGGCCTTCAACTGCGTAGTGGTCTCCGCGAGAGCCTTCGGCTCGTGCGACCAGTCGCTCTCGATCTCGAAGGGAGCCATCCGGATCCCCGTCAGGTTCTCGCCGTCGGAGGTGAGCAGCAGCTTGCCGATCGGGCTATCCAGTGTCGTGTAGAGCACGTGTCCTCCTTATCCCAGATCGTTCCACAGGTGCATCTGTGCGTAGCTACGCCACGGTCGCCACCGTTGCGCTCGCGCCTCCGGAGTGCGTACACGCATCTTCCCGAACGCCTTGCGGATGCCGAGGTCGGTGGCCATGAAGACGTCGGGATCGCCCAGGGCGCGCAACGCGATGTAGGACGCGGTCCACGGCCCTATCCCGGGCAACTCGATGAGCTTGCGCGTGGTCTCCTCCCGATCCGCCCCTCCATCGAGAGAGATCTCTGAGCGAAAGAGTGCGTCCGCGAGCGCGTGCAGGGCGCGTCCTCGCGCGCTCGGCATGCCGATCTTTGTCAGGTCGGCCTCGGCCAGGGTCTCGCTGTCGGGGAAGGTGTGAGTGATGTTGCCGTCGGGAGCCGTCAACGGCTTGCCGTAGGCGGCGACCAACCGACCGGCCAGGGTCCGAGCTCCTCGCACTGATATCTGTTGCCCGAGGACCGAGCGGATCGCGAGCTCGTCTCCGTCCACAGTGCCGGGAAGCCGGAGCCCCGGAGCCTTGCGCACCAGTGGGCGCAAGAGCGGGTCTGCCGACAGGGTCTCGTCGATCGCAATCGGGTCGGCATCGAGATCGAGCAGTCGCCGGCACCGTTGCACCGCGGCCGGGACGTCGCGCACGTCTCCTAAGCGCAACGTGCAAGCGACGAAACCCTCCCGGGGGCACAGCTCAACGGTTCCGGTGCTGTGCGGGAGACGGAGCGTTCGCCGATAGGTCGAGCCATCGAAGTGTTCGACGCCTGGTACGGCACGTTCTCCGATGAAGCGGAACAGAGGACGGTCTGCGATCGGCTCGCGATAGGGGAGGCGGAGGACGATCGTGCCCGGTGCGCTCGGAGCGTCGGTACGGCGCTTCGCGCGTAGTTCCGTGGGGGTTCCTGCGAACACGGAGCGGACCGTGTCGTTGAACTGACGGATGCTCGCGAACCCCGCGGCGAACGCGATCTCAGAGAAGCTCATCTTCGTGGTCTCGATCAGCAGGCGCGCGGTCTGGGCACGATGGGCGCGGGCGATCGCCTGGGGACCCGCGCCTAGTTCCTCGGTCATCACACGATGGATGTGTCGTTGGCTGAAGTTGAGCCGGCGAGCGAGGCCCTCGACCCCATCACGGTCCACCGTTCCGTCCGCGATCAGCCTCATGGCTCGGGCAACGATGTCGGCTCGCACGTTCCACTCGGGCGACCCGGGGCTGGCGTCGGGACGGCAGCGTTTGCATGCCCGGAACCCTGCCGCCTGCGCGGCCGCCGCGGTGGGATAGAAGCGCACGTTGCTTCGCTTGGGCGTGATCGCGGGACAACTCGGGCGGCAGTAGATGCCCGTCGAGGTCACGGCCGTGACGAAGAAACCGTCGAAGCGGGAGTCCTTGGACGCCACGGCCCGGTGACAACTTTCGAAGTCGTCGATCACGCGCCCATCGTTCCACCCCCGGCGGGTGGTGGCTAGCGGCTATCGGACGTGACCCCCTGACCCTTTTTCCGGGGTCTCGATCCCGGCTAGGTCTGCGCCGGTGCGACCTCGAGGCGCAGCCGCCCGCTGGCAAGCACGATGAGGCACGCAACAGCGAGAACACCGGCGATCAATGCGAGCACGCCGTAGCTCCACAGGGCCAGCAGCGCGCCGGAGCCGAGGCTCGCCACCGCGGAGAAAGCCCACACGAGTCCGTCAACGCCTCCTTGTAGACGCACGCGCTCTGAATAGGAAAGCCCCCGCGTCAGCAGAGCGCTTCCTGCCACGAAACCGAAGCACCATCCGACGCCGAGGAGGAAGAGCGCTCCCCCCATCGCCCAGCCGTTCTCACCCGGAGAGATGCCGGCCGCTGCAGCAGCGAGCGATAGCAACAGCAATCCGATGGCTCCGGCCCTCAGACTGCCGACCCGTCCGACGATCTTCCCGATCACGGGGGCAAAGGCGAACATCCCGACGAAGTGCGAGCTCATCACGAGTCCGACGATCGTGAGGCCGTGGCCGTGCTCGCTGACGTGCAACGGTGTCATGGTCATCATCATCACCATCGCGACCTGCCCCACGATCATGATGACGAGCGCGGCGCGCACGTGGGGAAGGCGGGTCATCTCTCTCAGGCGCGCGACGTTCTGGACCGCCCCGGCATCCTCTTGTGGTCTGCGATCGGCGCGTAGCGCAACGCTGCACAGCGTCGCCGCCACATAGAAGACGATCGCGACCAGGAAGCCCCCGGTCGCCCCCCGCAGGTCGAGGGCGACCGCCGCGGACCGTCCCGTGCCGAGCAGACTGGGGCCCAGCGCGGCGCCGATCGTTCCCGCCCACACGAGCCATCCCAGGACCGTTGGTCGAGACTGTTCCGGATGGAGATCGGCCGCTGCGAAGCGAGCCAGTTGGTTGGCCGCGTGAGCGATGCCGATCAGGGCCATGCCCGCGAGGAGGCCGGGGAAGCTACCGTTCGCTACCGCCGCGACCGCGCCGATCCCGCCGAGCACGCCCACGACCCACCCCAGACGAAGACCGGCACGACGCCCTCGTCTCGCCATGATCGAGGCCAGCACCGCCGAGCCGAGGGCAGTTCCGATCAGCGCGGTCGCGCCCGGAACCCCGCTCCAGCCGCGCGACGCGCCGATCTCTAGGGCGACCAGCGGTGCGGCGGTGAACGCGGCGTACAGGCCGGTGTTCCCCAAGGCGGCTGCGGCGAAGATCAGCCATGTCGAGAGCGAACGTTGCCGCAAGTTGTGCCTTCCCTAGAAGAACGAACCACGCTATCAAGCCGGCTCGGGGTCTTCACACGTTCACCGCGTCGTTACCGCCCCGTTACCCGTTCGAGACGCTCTGGTCGAGCGCGTATCCCATCATGCCTGCGGGACCGAGAACGGAGGACGTCATGCAGACAAGACCGGCGAACGGTCAGACACGACCTACCAGTGGGTCGTTCGAGGTAGGAGCTATGGATCTGGCCGGCGCGCGGGTCGTGTGGTGCCGGGGAGAGCTCGACATCTCTGCTGAAGAGAAGGTCGTCACCGAGGTAGCGAGTGCGCTGGGGCGCCCGCTGACGAGCATCGTGCTGGACATGACCGGCCTCACGTTCGCGGACATCACCGCGATCCGCTGCATCGAATATGCGGCGGCTGCATGCGAGCGTTGTCACGTGACCTTGTACGTGGATCCGGGCGAGCGCGTGCGCAGGCTTGCTGAGACCCTCGAACCGGAGTTCCTGGGAGCGGCCAAGGAATTCGTGTAGCGATCCTTCACGCCCACTGGGAGGAATAACCTCGGGGTGATGAAGGAACGGATCCTGTTCGTCGAGGACGATCCCGCGATCCGCGATCTGACCACTCGCGGGCTCGAACAGGCCGGCTTCGATGTCGAAGCCGAGAGCGACGGCCATCAAGGATTGCTCCGGTTCAGGAACGGAAGCTTCGATCTGGTCTTGCTGGATCTCATGCTTCCGTCGCTCGGCGGTGTCGAGGTGTGCCGCCACATCCGATCCGAGAGCACCATCCCGATCGTCATGCTCACTGCAAAGACCGATACCTCGGACGTAGTACTGGGCTTGGAAGTGGGGGCCGACGATTACCTGACCAAGCCTTTCGAGATGCCCGAACTGCTGGCACGTCTGCGAGCGGTTCTGCGGCGGGCGAGCGATGCTCAGAAAGACGAAGTGATGACGCTCGGTGACTTGGAGATCCGGCCGGACGCATTCGTCGCAACGAAAGCGGGACGGCACCTTGACCTCACCGCCACTGAATTCAGGCTATTGCTCGAGCTCGCGCGTTCCGGGGGCCGCGTGCGGACGCGGGATGCGCTGCTCGAGAACGTGTGGAATTACGACTATCTCGGTGATTCCAGGATCGTCGACATGGCCGTGAAGCGGCTGCGCGACAAGATCGAAGACGACCCGAGGAACCCCACCCGCATCGTGACCGTGCGCGGTGTGGGGTACCGCTTCGAAGCTTGAAAACCGGCCGCCGTAGGGGAACGAGCTTTCGGGCCCGGCTCACGCTCGCGTTCGTTCTGGTCACCGCAGTGTCGGCCGGGTCGCTGGCGGTCGCATCCTTCCTACTGGTCCAGAAGGACCGGTTCGATTCTCTGCGAGAGCGGTCGATCGACAAGACACGCCTGGCGCTGGCTATCGCGGAAGAGCGTCTATCCGATCCTCCGACGTCCGAACAGGTGGAGGACCTGATGCTGACGCTCAGGCGACGGGCTGGGATCGAAGCCATGGCCGTCACCTCGCAGGATGAGATCTCTGTTTCCTCGGAGGCGCTCAGCGGGGCGGAGGTGCCGGAAGAGGTGCTTGATGCATCGGTCGACGACGGATTGCAAATGATCACGACCAATGTTGCCGGGCACAGCTACCTCGTGTTCCATCCCACCGAACCAGACGAGCCGACGATCTTCTTTCTGTTCAGCACCGAGAACCTGCTCGCCCAGATGAGCCGCTTCGCCGGAGTGTTGTGGCGCGTGTGGCTGGTGGTGGTGGTCGCGGCCGCGATCCTCGGGCAATTCATCGCACGTCGCACATTGAAGCCGGTAGCTCGCGCAGGTGAGACTGCATCCGCGCTGGCGGAAGGAAGGCTGGAGGCGCGCATCCCGACGGGGCGCCGTGACGAGTTCGGGTCGTGGGCCGAGTCCTTCAATCGGATGGCCGCTGCGCTCCAGGAGAAGATCCATCAGCTCGAGGAGATCGCGGAACGGGAGCGGCGTTTCACCTCGGACGTCGCGCACGAGTTGCGGACGCCGCTCAGCGCTCTTGTCACATCGGTGGCCATGCTGGCCGAAGCCAAAGAGCAGATGGGCCCCGACGCTCGCTGGGCCGCGGAACGGCTGGCGATGCAGGTGAAGCGACTCCGCCGATTGATCGAGGAGCTCCTCGAGATCTCGCGGCTGGACGCCGGTCGTGAGGCAGTGAACCTGACGCGTACCTCCCTCAACGACATGATCACCCGGCTGATCGCCCATCATGGCTGGCGCTCGCAGATAGACATCGACGCGGATGATGCAGTGATCCGAACGGATCTCCGGCGCATGGACCGGATCGTCGGGAACCTCGTGTCCAACGCCATAGAGCACGGAGGCGGAACCGCCAAGGTCGTTGCACGAGCGGGGCCCGACGAGATGGTGATCGAGGTGCACGATCGGGGGCCCGGGATCCCACCGGAGGAGCTGAGCCGCATCTTCAACAGGTTCTACAAGAGCGACCCTGCGCGCGGCGGTGGCAGTGGGCTGGGCCTCGCGATCGCTCTGGAGAACGCTCTTTTGCTCGGGGGAGACCTGACCGTTGCAGCGAGCGAGCATGGGTCGGTCTTCAGGGCGCGCTTCCCGCTGCTCGCCGACGAGGAGGCTTCGTTGAGGGAACCGCAGGATCAAGGTGGTGAGGCCGCCGAGCTCTGAGAGCGTGTGACACTCGCGGCCTCGTGGAACTAGCAGGGACCTTCGCTCTCGTAGCCGGCGTCCTGACGATCGCCGCCTTGGCTGCCGGCATCGTCGAGCGTGCTCCGCTTTCCTTCCCGATGATCTTCCTCGGTCTCGGCTTCGTGTTGGGGCCGGGTGGCTTCCAGGTGATGGATCTCGACGTGCATTCCCCGACCCTGGAGGCAGTAGCAACCGTGACTCTCGCCCTCGTGCTCTTTCTCGACGCGGTCAATCTCGAGTTCGCGCGGGAGCGCAAGGAATGGCTCGTTCCCGCGCTCGCATTGGGCCCTGGAACGCTCCTGATCGTCGGGATCATCGCCCTCGCCGGGATCGTGCTGCTGGACATGTCTCCCGTCATCGCGTTCTTGCTCGGAGCGGTGCTCTCTTCCACTGATCCTGTGGTCCTGCGCGACGTCGTTAGAGACCGGCGTCTGCCGTCATCGGTCCGGCAAGCTCTGAAGGTTGAGGCAGGCACGAACGACATCGTCGTATTGCCGCTCGTGATCGTGCTGGCGGCGATCGGACGAGGCGAGGCTCGAGGCGCCGTGGACTGGGTGGTGTTCGCCGGCCAGCTCCTCGTGGTCGGACCGGTGGCCGGATTCGCCGTGGGCGGCATCGGATCCGAGCTCATGGCACGTGCCGATGCCCGCTTCGGGATCCGCCGCGAATACCAGGCGCTCTACGGCGTCGGTCTGGTGCTCGGTGCTTACGCGGCAGGAGTAGGGGTGGGAGGAGACGGATTCCTCGCGGCGTTCGCGGCCGGCTTCGCGGTGACGATCCTCGATCGTGAGCTATGCGATTGCTTCCTCGAGTTCGGTGAGGCGGCCGCGGAGATGGCCATGCTGCTCGCGTTCGTGATGTTCGGCGTCGTGCTAGCCGACGCGCTGGAGGTGCTCGATCTGTTGCCTACGCTCGCCTTGGCGGGAGTCGCTTTGCTGGTCGCTCGCCCGCTGGCCCTGGGCTTGCTCCTTAGCCTCCGGGGTGTGGCGGTGAGTGGCCCCGCCCGGGCGTTCATCGCATGGTTCGGTCCACGCGGGCTCAACTCCTTGCTGTTCGCGCTCCTGGTGGTCGTGAACGGCGTTCCTGAGAGTGAGCTCCTTTTCGCAGCCACCGGCGCGGTGGTCATGGCTTCGGTACTGGCGCATGGCATCACGGCGACTCCCGTCACGGGCTGGTACGCGCGCAAGGTAGCGACGACCACATTGGCGGAAGAACGGGAAGACACCGCGGCGGGACTGTTCGCTGCGCATGTTGACGATGTCGAGCGGATCAGCGTCGACGATCTCCACGAATCGTTGCAGGGGGACGACCCACCCGTCGTCCTGGATGTCCGGAGCCGATCGCAGTTCGAGAGGGATCAGGGTTCGATCCCGGGAGGCATCAGGGTCCTGCTCGACGACATCGCGGACTGGGCGGCCTTGCAGAACGAGAAGAAGCTGGCGGTTCTCTACTGCACCTGACCCTCGGAGGGGAGCAGCGCCCGTGCGGCGCTGGCATTGATCCACAAGGGCTGGGACGCGCGTGCGCTCGCCGGTGGCTACGACGCGTGGCGCGAGCGCTACCCCGTCGTGACCCCAGAGCAAGAGAAGGTCTAGAGACCGAGTACCATACCCCCCCAGGGTATAGAATATCCTCATCCCTGTGAGAGGAGTCCGATGCGCGGTTACTACGACGACAAAGAAGACGTGCTGGTTCGACTGCGTCGCATCGAAGGGCAGATCCGTGGCCTGCAGAAGATGGTCGAAGCCGACGAGTATTGCATCGACATCCTGACCCAGATCACCGCCGCCTCTAACGGCCTGAAGAGGGTCGCGATCGGCCTCCTCGACGACCACATACGTCACTGCGTTGCGAATCAGACCGAGAAGGGCACGGACATGGTCGCCGAGGCAACCGCGGCGATCGACCGCCTCGTCAAATCCTGAATCAGGTCTGCAAGCTGGCGGTCGACTACCCTCTGGCCGCGACAGGAGGGAGGAGACATGACAGCAGCAGAGACCCGTAACGATTTCGATCTCAGTGACCTTCGCGCGCTCTACATCAACTGCACGCTGAAGCGGTCACCCGAACCTTCACATACGCAGCTGCTCATGGATAAGTCGATCGAGATCATGAAGAAGCAGGGGGTCTCGGTGGAGAGCTTCCGGGCGGTGGATCTCGATCTCGCCATCGGTGTGTGGCCCGACATGACCGAGCACGGGGCCAAGACCGACGAATGGCCGGGGATCTTCGAGAAGGTCCTTGCCGCCGACATCCTCGTCATCGGCTCGCCGATCTGGCTGGGTGAGAAGTCCTCGGTGTGTACTCATTTGATCGAGCGCCTCTACGGGAACTCGAGCCTCCTCAACGACGCGGGACAGTACGCCTATTACGGTCGAGCCGCGGGATGCTTGATCACCGGGAACGAGGACGGCATCAAGCATTGTTCGATGAGCATCCTCTACGCATTGCAGCATCTCGGTTACATGATCCCGCCACAAGCAGACGCGGGCTGGATCGGGGAGGCGGGTCCCGGTCCTTCCTATGGAGACGACGGCGCGGGGCTGGACAACGACTTCACGAATCGGAACACCACTTTCATGGCGTGGAACCTCATGCACACCGCTCGCATGCTCAAGGATCGCGGGGGCATGCCCGCCTACGGCAACCAGCGATCGGAATGGGACGCGGGCTGTCGGTGGGACAACGTCAACCCGGAGCATCGGTGAGCATGGAGGTCCCCATGCGCACCATCGACCCGGCGACACTCGAGGGGTGGGATCCTTATTCGGACGTGGCCCAAGGGCTGTTCAAGATCCCTCGTCCGAACTGGGACCAGATCCGTCGCTCGGCGGCAGGGCCCGACCGTGAATAAGAGGTACCTGCGGACCTAGTACCTTGGCGCCGGTCCGGCGCACATGGAGGAGGCTCTCTTGTCGCGTCACCTCGTGTGGCGAAGCATCTTCGTGTTGGGTGTCGTCGCGGCGGCGGTCGCCCTCGTCGTTACGCGCCCGGCTCGGCTCGGGCTGGACCTCAGAGGTGGCACGCAGATCGTCCTCGAGGCCCAAGACACCGAGTTGGAAGAGGTCGACGACGACACCGTTGGTCGCACCCTCGAGGTGCTGCGGAGGAGGGTCGATCAACTGGGCGTCTCGGAGCCCAGCCTTCAACGCTCGGGTGATCGTCGCGTCCTCATAGAGCTCCCGGGGGTCACCGATCCCGAGGAAGCCCTCGAAGTGATCGGCCGGACCGCACAGCTCACTTTCCACCCGGTTAAGGGGATCCCGCGTCCCGGGGCGACTCCGCCACCGGATAGCGACGACCTTTTCTTGCGTGACGAAGGCGGCCAGCGATTGCGCCTCGGTCCCGCGGGGTTGACCGGTGACGCGGTCGGAGATGCCGAGGCGATCCCCGACACGACGACGGCGGGGTGGAGCGTCTCGATCTCGTTCCGCGGTGACGGAGGCGAGCGATGGGCGCAGATCACCGGCGAAGCCGCGTGTTCCCAGTTGGGGGACCCACGACGGCGGGTGGCGATCGTTCTCGACGAGACCGTCATCTCCAGCCCCGAGGTAGGGCAGGACGTTCAGTGCGATGTGGGGATCAGGGGCGGCGACACGATCATCACCGGAGACTTCACCCGCGCCGAAGCTCAAGACCTGGCGCTGTTGATCCGAGCCGGCGCGCTCCCGGTACCGGTCGAGGTGGTCGAGCAGAGAACGATCGGTCCCACCCTCGGCGACGCGGCGATCGAGGCCAGCATCCAGGCCGCCATCATCGGTGGAGCCTTGACGATCCTCTACGTCATCTCCTACTACCGCCTGCTGGGCCTCCTCGCCGCGGTGGCGCTTCTTCTCTACGGCGTCATCTCTTATGCGGTCCTTCTCGCGATCAACGCAACCCTGACCCTGCCGGGTATCGCGGGCTTCGTCCTTGCGATCGGGATGGCGGTCGACGCGAACGTTCTCGTTTTCGAACGGTCCAAGGAGGAGTTCGCCGCGGGGAAGCGGTTGCGGGCTGCCACGCTCGATGGCTTCAAGAAGGCCTGGTCTGCTATCGCGGACTCGAACTCGACGACCGTCCTCGCCGCCATCGTGCTGTTCTTCTTCGCGAGCGGCGCGGTTCGAGGATTCGGGCTGACCCTCACCGTGGGCGTCGCGGTGTCCATGTTCACCGCGCTGGTGGTCACCCGCCTGCTCGTCGAGCTTCTCGTCAAGAGCAAGCGCGTGGCGAGCCACCCAGGACTGCTCGGGATGAACGTAGGGGGACGGCTGCGGAGATTCTTCGAAGAGCGGCCACCCGACGTGATGTCCCGCGCCAAGCTCTGGTTCTCACTCTCGGGCGCGATCCTCGTCCTTGCGGCCGCGGGATTGGTCTTGGAAGGGATGCGTTTCGGGTTGGAGTTCACCGGGGGGCGTCTGATCGAGTACTCCACCGAGGAACCGGCGGATCTCGAAGCTGTACGAAGCGAGCTGGC
>Ga0299913_10003468_pt1 | contig 12912 bp, 13 predicted proteins | sample RVTome_9_FD_201360 | JGI IMG/M metagenome (GOLD analysis project Ga0299913, IMG submission 201360) | Soil microbial communities from uranium-contaminated site in the Upper Colorado River Basin, Wyoming, United States - RVT155D38 (version 2) ... | reverse complement strand
GCCGACGGCCGCAGGTACGTCGACCTGGTTTGCTCGTGGGGCCCCCTGCTCCTGGGCCATGCCCATCCCGCCGTGGTCGACGCGGTCCGCGCCGCCGCCGGTCGCGGCACGTCGTACGGGACACCGACCGAGGGCGAGGTCGCGCTCGCCGAGGAGATCGTCGCCCGCGTCGAGCCGGTCGAGCAGGTGCGGCTGGTCTCCAGCGGCACGGAGGCCACCATGTCGGCCATCCGCCTCGCCCGCGGCTTCACCGGTCGCAGCAAGGTGGTCAAGTTCGCCGGCTGCTACCACGGGCACGTCGACGCGTTGCTGGCGAGCGCGGGATCCGGCGTCGCGACGCTCGGGCTGCCGGACACTCCGGGCGTCACCGGGGCGCAGACTGCCGACACGATCGTCGTCGCCTACAACGACCTCGCGGCGGTCGAGCAGGCCTTCACGGCGTACGACGGGCAGATCGCATGCGTCATCACCGAGGCGGCGGCCGGCAACATGGGGGTGGTGCCGCCGCTGCCCGACTTCAACGCCGGGCTGGCCGAGCTCTGTCGCCGCAACGGTGCCTTGTTCGTGAGCGACGAGGTCATGACCGGTTTCCGGGTCAGCCGATCCGGCTGGTTCGGTCTCGAAGGCGTGCGTCCCGACCTGATGACGTTCGGCAAGGTCATGGGCGGCGGTTTCCCGGCCGCGGCGTTCGGTGGCCGCGCCGACGTGATGGCCCGCCTTGCGCCGGTGGGGCCCGTCTACCAAGCCGGCACCCTGTCGGGGAACCCGGTCGCGACCGCGGCCGGCCTCGCGACGCTGCGCGCCTGCACCGACGACGTCTACGCGCGGGTGGACAAGGCGGCGGGGGAGATCGGCGGACTGGTGAGCGCGGCCCTCGCGGCTGAAGGGGTTCCTCACACGCTGCAGCACGCGGGCAGCATGTTCTCGGTCTTCTTCACCGTGGGGTCGGTCACCGACTACGCCACAGCACAGCGGCAGGAGACGTTCCGCTACGCAGCGTTCTTCCACGCGATGCTCGCGCGGGGTGTCTACCTGCCCCCGTCCGCGTTCGAGTCGTGGTTCCTCTCCGCCGCGCACGACGACGAGGCCATCTCCCGGGTGGCCGACGCCTTGCCGCACGCCGCCCGGGCGGCCGCATCGGCCACCGACGTCCCCCCGAGCACCTCCGGAGCCACATGAGCGAGACCACCGTCGTGCACCTCCTCCGGCACGGCGAGGTGCACAACCCGACCGGCGTGCTCTACGGGCGGCTGCCCGGCTACGAGCTGTCCGAGCTCGGACGACAGATGGCCGAACGCATCGCCGAGCACCTGTCCGGCGAGGACATCACGCACCTCGTGTCGTCACCGCTCGAGCGAGCGCAGCAGACGGCCGCTCCATCTGCGGCCGCTCTCGGGTTGCCGGTGCACATCGACGACCGCATCATCGAGGCCGGCAACGTGTTCGAGGGCAAGACGTTCGGCGTCGGCGACGGTGCGCTGCACCGCCCCGAGCACTGGGTGCACCTGCGCAACCCGCTGCGCCCGTCGTGGGGCGAGCCCTACCGCGAGATCGCCCGCCGGATGCTGGCCGCCATGGCCGACGCGCGCGATGCCGCCCGCGGCCACGAGGTGCTCTGCGTCAGCCACCAGCTGCCGATCTGGACCGCCCGGTCGTTCGCCACGGGTCGCCGGCTCTGGCACGACCCGCGCAAGCGCCAGTGCTCGCTGGCGTCTCTGACCTCGTTCACCTACGACGGCGACGAACTGGTCTCGGTCGGCTACGAGGAGCCGGCCCACGACCTGTTGCCGGTGCGCGCAACCAAGAAGTTCGTCGCCGGAGCCTGATGCGTCATCCGTCCCCATCCCGTCGTACGACGTGTGCTGCTGGCCTCGTCATCGCGACCCTGGTGCTGGCCGGCTGCACCGGCTCCGGAGCCGACGGCGGTGCGCCGGACAAGGGCTACATCTCTGGAGACGGCACCGTCACCCTGATGCCGGCGGCCGACCGTGAGGACGCGGTGACCTTCGCCGGGACGACGCTCGACGGTGCGGAGTTCGATGTCGCCGACCACCGCGGCGAGGTGGTCGTGGTCAACGTCTGGGGGTCGTGGTGCCCGCCGTGCATCGCGGAGGCGCCGGCCCTGGAGCGCGTGTGGGAGCAGACGAGGTCCCAGCAGGTGCAGTTCGTCGGGGTGAACACCCGCGACCAGAACGCCGCCGCGCGTGCCCACGAGCGGCGCTTCGAGATCAGCTATCCGAGCATCGACGACGACGGCGGCAGGGTGCTCCTGGCGTTCCGCGGCACCCTTCCGCCGCTGGCCATCCCGAGCACGCTGGTGCTCGACCGCCATGGCCGCGTCGCCGCCCGCGTGCTGGGGAAGGTGGGGGCCGGGACGTTGCGCGGCGTGGTCGACGACGTGCTCGCCGAGCCGGTCAGGTCCGCCTCGCGGTGATGACGCTCATGAGCGCCCCGATGGACGTGGCCGACACGATCACCGACGGCTCGTTGCTCGTGGCCGTGCCGTTGGCGGGGCTCGCCGGGCTGGTGTCGTTCCTGTCGCCGTGCGTGCTGCCGCTGGTGCCGGGCTACCTGTCCTACGTCACCGGCCTGGCCGCCATCGACCTCGAGGACCATCGGCGCGGACGGCTCGTCGTCGGTGCCCTGTTGTTCGTGACCGGGTTCACCGCGGTGTTCGTGACGGCGGGTGTCCTGGTCGGCGGTGCCGGCTCGTTCCTCATCGAGCACGAGCGGCAGCTGCAGCGCGTCCTCGGCGGCCTGACCATCCTGCTGGGGCTGGCCTTCATGGGCGCGATGCCATGGCTGCCGTGGTTCCAGCGCGACCTGCGGGTGCATCGCAAACCCGGCATCGGTCTGGCCGGCGCACCCATGCTCGGGGTGCTCTTTGGTCTCGGCTGGACGCCCTGCATCGGACCCACGCTGGGAGCGGTGTTGACGCTGGGTGTCACCGAGGGAAGTGCGGCGCGCGGTGGGTTGCTCGCGGTGGCGTACTGCATCGGACTCGGGTTGCCCTTCGTGCTGACCGCCATCGCCTTCCGCCGGGCCATGGGTGCCTTCGGCTGGGTGAAGGCGCACTACGTGTGGGTGATGCGGGTCGGCGGCGCGCTGCTCGTGACCATCGGCGTGCTCCTCGTCACCGGACTGTGGAACGACCTGACGGTCGCGCTGCGGGTCTGGGTCACCGGCTTCACCCCGGCGGTCTGACATGGCGTTCTGACATGGCCGACTCAGACGTGGTCGACGCCGGGATGTCCACCGCTCCCAGCGATGTGGAACCGCCGCGCGGGCCTGGCGCGCTCGGGCCGTGGGAGCTCGCCCGCTGGGCCTGGAGGCAGCTCACCTCGATGCGTACCGCGCTCCTGCTGCTCTTGCTGCTGACGGTGGCGGCGGTGCCGGGGTCGCTGGTGCCCCAGGAGGGTGTCGACCCGGTGCGGGTCGCGGAGTTCAAGGGGGAACACCCCACGCTGTCGCCGTGGTACGAGCGGCTCTCCCTGTTCGACGTCTTCGCGGCGCCCTGGTTCGCCGCGATCTACCTGTTGCTGTTCGTCTCCCTCGCCGGCTGCGTGGTCCCGCGCAGCCGGGCGCACTGGGCGGCGTCGCGGGCCCGACCACCTGCCACGCCGCGAAACCTCGACCGCCTGCCGGTCAGCGAGGGATGGAGCACCGACGCATCGCCTGCGGAGGTGGCCGAGGCAGCAAGACAGGTGCTGCGCCGCCGCAGGTTCCGTGTTGATGTTGCTGCCGACGTCGCTGCCGATGTCGCTGCCGGCGTCGGGCCCGATGCGTCGGTCGCCGGGGAGAAGGGCTACCTGCGCGAGACCGGGAACCTGGTCTTCCACGCAGCGTTGCTGCTGCTGCTCGTCGCCGTGGCGCTGGGCAACCTGTTGGGTTTCCAGGGTTCTGTCCTGCTGACCGAGGGCGGCAGCTTCTCCAACACGGTGTCCGCCTACGACACGGTGAAGCAGGGCACGGCGTTCGACTCCGGCTCGCTCGTGCCCTTCACCATGACCCTCGACGACCTGGCCGTGCGATACGAGCAGGAGGGTCCGCAACGGGGCTCACCGCGGGACTTCCAGGCGGCCGTGACCTTCACCGAGTCGCCCGAGGCCGAGCCCACCACCGGCGAGCTGCGCGTCAACCACCCCTTGGTCATCGGTGGGACCAAGGTGTTCCTGCTCGGCAACGGCTACGCCCCGATCTTCACGGTCCGCGACGGCACCGGGGAGGTCGTGTTCGACGGACCGGTCCCGTTCCTGCCGCGCGACGGAAACAACACCTCGACCGGCGTGGTGAAGGTGCCCGGCGCAGAGCCGACGCAGCTTGGCTTCCAGGGCCTGTTTCTCCCGACCGCCGCACTGCACCCGGATCGCGGCCCCATCTCGGTCTTCCCGGACGACCTGTTGCCACGGGCGGTGCTCACCGCGTGGGTCGGTGACCTCGGGCTCGACAGTGGCGCGGCGCAGTCGGTCTACCGGCTCGACACCCGGGGACTGACCCAGGTGCAGCGCGGCGGCCGCCCGCTCGCCCAGTCACTGGAGCCGGGCGCGACCATGACGCTGCCGGACGGCGCCGGAAGCATCACGTTCGACGGCGTACGCCGGTGGACCTCCTTGCAGGTGTCCCGAGACCCTGGCAAGGAGTTCGCTCTGCTGTCCGCAGCAGCCGCGTTGGCTGGCCTGATGCTGTCGCTGTTCGTGCGCCGGCGCCGGGTCTGGGTGCGCGCCTCCGTCGACGGCGACGGGCGTACCCTCGTGCGCGTCGCCGGCCTCGCGCGCGCCGAGGGCGGCGGCGAAGGACTGGCCGACGAGATCGCCGAGATCGCCGCGGCCGTGCGCGCGAAGGAGGACTGAGGGTGGCAGGCGAGAGCATCGCGCAGATCAGCAACAACCTGCTCTACTGCGCGATGGCGGTCTACGCGGCGGCGATGTACTGCTTCGCCGCCGAGCTCGCGTTCGGCCCCCGGTCACGTCGGCAGGTGCCGGCGCTCGCGGCCGCAAGCGGCACGGGCGACACGTCGTACGACGAGTCGGCTGGCCCCGTCGAGGTCGGGGACGGGCGGGCAGGCCGGGCCGAGCGGCTGGGCCGCATCGCTGTCTCGCTGACCGCGCTGGCCTTCGGCCTGCACCTGGCATCGGTGGTGGCGCGTGGCGTGTCGGCCGGCCGGGCCCCCTGGGGCAACATGTTCGAGTTCTCGGTCACCGGCGCGCTCGCGGTCACCGGCGTCTACCTCGTCCTGCTGGCCCGCCGGGATGTGCGCTACCTGGGCGTCTTCGTCCTGCTGCCGGTGCTGCTCACCCTCGGGCTGGCCGTTGCCGTGCTCTACACCGAGAGCGCACAGCTCGTGCCGGCGCTGAAGTCGGTGTGGCTGGTCATCCACGTGTCTGCGGCCATCATCGCGTCGGCCATCCTGACGATCGGGTTCGCGGAGACGATCTGCTACCTCGTGCAGGACCGGCGTGAACGGGTGCCGGCCGAACAGCGGAAGCCGTCGTTCATGGACCGGCTGCCGTCGGCGACTGCGCTGGACCGGTCGGCCTACCGGATGCACGCCTTCGCGTTCCCGATCTGGACGTTCGCGGTGATCGCCGGAGCGATCTGGGCGGAGAACGCCTGGGGTCGCTACTGGGGCTGGGACCCGAAGGAGACGTGGGCGTTCATCACCTGGATGGTCTACGCCTGCTACCTGCACGCGCGGGCGACCGCGGGCTGGCGCGGGCGGAAGGCGGCGTACGTCGCGCTGCTCGGCTATGCGACGTTCCTGTTCAACTACCTGGTCGTCAACATCTGGCTGGTGGGCTTCCACTCCTACGCCGGCGTCGGGTGAGCTGACTAGCGCGCCGGGACATCTCCGTCCGGGCCGTCATCGGTCGGCTCGTCGTCGTCGGGCGGCGGAGCGGGCGGGTCGCCACCGTTGCGCCGCAGGTCTTCTTCCCACTCCTCGAGCAGGCGGTCGTAGGAGTTGTGGCTCCCGAGCTGGCCCAGGAACTCCGGGTCGTCGTCGGGCGCGAGGGTGCGGGGGGTTTCGGCAACGCCGCCGCGCTCCCGGCTGCCCGGTCTGGGCAGCCCGGGCAACAGCGACCGGCCGGTGCGGGTCTTCCCCGCGACCAGCCAGGCGATCGGGCCGACGATCCCGACCAGGACGATCAGGACGATCCAGCCGATCTTCGGCAGCCCGCGGACCTCGCTCTCATCGGTCTGGATGCAGTCGATGAGGGCGTAGATCGCGAGCAGGATCGGCAGGACGTAGATCAGGACGATGCGAATCATCGTGGCAGCTCCTCCACGCCGAGCCTATGTCGCCTGGGGCGAGACTCGGATGTTCAGCCGCCAACGCGTTTGCGGGCCACCAGGCGGCGCAGCCGGCCGGCGGTGCGGCCCAGGTCGATGCCGGCCGAGTCGCGGGCCGCTTCGCGCTGGAGCTCGCGGATGTGGGCGCGGGCCACGTCCAGGGTGTACATCAGTGGTGCCTTCACTTTCGTTGCTCTTCGAGTGGTTCACATACGATACTAAGGTCAACAGAGCCATCGACCGATAGATTCCGCGACTTGAGCGTGGTTGGGTCCGGCGCTTGTGTGGTGAATCACGTCGCCGGCTCGGCGGGGACGAGGATGAGGGGCATGGACGCCGTCGACCAGTCGTTGATCGAGGCGCTGCGGGCGAACGCACGCGCGTCCTACGCCGAGCTCGGCCGAGAGGTGGGGATGTCCGGGCCGAGCGTCGCCGAGCGGATCACCCGGCTCGAGCAGGCCGGGGTGATCACCGGCTACCACGCTGCAGTGGACCCCGCGGCCCTCGGTCTGTCCGTCGCCGCCCTCGTCGGCGTGCACCTGTCGGACACCTCCGACCAGGACGCCGTCGCCACGGCCCTCGCCCGGCTCGAGGAGATCGAGGACTGCTGGTTCGTGGCCGGTGACGAGAGCTTCCTCATCAAGGTCCGAGTTGCCGGCATGCCCGAGCTGGAGGCGACCCTCTCGCGGCTGCGGCAGATCCGCGGCGTCTCCCGCACGCGCACAACCGTGGTGCTCTCGACCAAGTGGGAGAACCGGGCCGCCGGCGGCACGCAGGTCGAATAGTCAGTCGGCAAGCCACGCCAGCGTCAACAGCAGGACGGCGCCGTACGCCAGGAGGAGCTGCCCGGTCGTCGTGAGCACGGTGACCAGCTCCGGTCCGCGCGCGCCGCGCAGGACCTTCCACGCGGTCGAGCCAGCAATCCCAGCCAGGGTGGCGGTGACCCACGTCTCCGGGTGCCGCACGACGATCGGCACGAGCACGACGTACGGCGTGGCCATCAGGGCGACGTAGAGCCATCGCGTCCGGCGGTCACCGAGCCGGACGGCGAGCGTCACCTTCCCGGCTGTGCGGTCACCGTCGAGGTCGCGCAGGTTGTTGGCGACCAGGATCGCGCAGGCCAACGCGCCGCAGCCGACGCCGGCAAGGACCGAGATCGCGGTGACCGTCTCCGCCTGGACATAGGTCGTCCCCACGGTCGCGACCAGGCCGAAGAAGACGAACACCGAGACCTCGCCGAGGCCCCGGTAGCCATACGGCCGCGACCCGCCCGTGTAGAACCACGCGGCGACGATCGCGGCCGCTCCGACGAGCAGCAGCCACCATGTCGTGAATGCGGCGAGCACCAGGCCGGTGACTGCCGCCGCCCCGAAGCTCACGAGCGCCGCGGCCCGCACGGCGCCCGGGGAGGCCAGCCCGGACCCGACCAGCCGCACCGGGCCGGTCCGGTCTGCGTCCGTCCCGCGGATGCCGTCGCTGTAGTCGTTCGCGTAGTTGACGCCGACCTGGAGCGCGACAGCCACGAGCAGTGCAAGCAGCGCACGACCGATGTCGGCCGAGTCGACAGCCGCAGCTGCGCCGGTGCCGGCCGCCACGGGCGCGAGCGCGGCCGGCAGGGTGCGCGGCCGGGCGCCCTGCAACCACTCCCGGGCGGTCGCCATCAGCGCGGCTCCATCCGCTCGGCCAGCAGCGTGCGCACGGCCGCCCGGTCCGGCTTGCCCGACGCGAGCATCGGCAGCATCCCGAGCACGACCAGCTCCTTCGGCAGGGCCGCGGGCTCGAGCGCATCCGCTGCGAACGAGCGCAGCTGGTCCAGCGTCGGCACGCCTTCCCTGTTGTTTGCCTGCACGACGGCCACCACGCGCTGCCCCCAGTGCTCGTCCGGCCGTCCGACGACAGCGCACGCCCGCACCTGCGGGTGCTCCCCGAGGACCCGCTCCACGAGCGACGCCGAGACGTTCTCCGCACCCGACACGATCACGTCGTCGGTGCGGCCGAGCACGTCGAGGCGCCGGTCGCCTGCCCACCGGCCGAGATCGCTCGTGACGAACCGACCGTCGACCAGCGACGCGGCGGTCAGGTCAGGCCGCAACCGGTAGCCGGTGAAGAGCACCGGCCCGCCGATGGTGACCCGCCCGTCATCAGTCAGCGAGACGTCGACGCCGTCCAGCGGCCGGCCGTCGTAGACGCACCCACCGCAGGTCTCTGACATGCCGTAGGTCCGCACGAGTCGCGCACCACCGGCGGCTGCGCGCTCGACGAGGGCAGCGGATGCCGCCGCCCCGCCGAGCAGGATCGCGTCGTACGTCGAGAGGTCCGTGCCCGCATCGAGCAGCCGGTGCAGCTGCGTGGGCACGAGTGCCGTGTAGCGCCGTCCGGCCGGGTCCAGTCGAGCCGTGGCGGCCGCGAACGCACCCGCGTCGAACCCGCCGTAGAGGTCGAGCACCTCCGGTGTCGTTCGCGCCGCCATCGACCGCATCAGGACTGCCAGACCGGCGATGTGCGTCACCGGCAGGGCGAGCAGCCACTGGCCAGGCCCGCCGAGTCGCGCTTGCGCGGAGAGCACCGAGTGCCGCAACGCGGTGGCAGTGAGCAGCACGCCCTTGGGGAAGCCTGTCGACCCGGACGTCGCGACGACGAGGGCGATGTCGTCGGACTCCACTGGCAGGTCCGGCCGCATCGTCTCGATGACCGCGCCGCGGGTGCCGCCGGTCGGTAGTGGCAGCAAGGCGGGTCCCGCACCGCTCAGCGCCGCGGCAAGTGCGGGGAGCACCGTGGTGAGCACCGCGTCGCCGGTCGGCGCGGTGAGTCCCCGCAGTGGCCGCCCCGGCACTCAGAAGGACCAGGGATAGCTCGACCAGTCGGGCTCGCGCTTCTCCACGAAGGCGTCGCGTCCCTCGACGGCCTCGTCGGTCTGGTAGGCGAGCCGGGTCGCCTCACCGGCGAAGACCTGCTGGCCCATGAGGCCGTCGTCCACCAGGTTGAACGCGAACTTCAGCATCCGCTGCGCGGTCGGGCTCTTGGCGTTGATCTCCGCCGCGACGTCGAGCGCAACCCGCTCGAGGTCCTCGTGCTCGGCGACGATGTTCACCGCACCCATCTGATGCATCGTCTCGGCGTCGTAGTCGCGGCCGAGGAAGAAGATCTCGCGCGCGCGCTTCTGGCCGACCATCTTCGCGAGGTACGCCGACCCGTATCCGCCGTCGAAGCTGCCGACATCGGCGTCAGTCTGCTTGAAGCGCGCGTGCTGGCGGCTCGCGATCGTCAGGTCGCACACGACATGCAGGGAGTGCCCGCCACCAGCCGCCCAGCCCGGCACGACCGCGACGACGACCTTGGGCATCATCCGGATCAGTCGCTGCACCTCGAGGATGTGCAGCCGTCCGGCGCGTGCGGGGTCGACCGAGTCGGTCGTGTCCCCCGTCGCGTAGCGGTAGCCGTCGCGGCCCCGGATGCGCTGGTCGCCGCCGGAGCAGAACGCCCAGCCGCCGTCCTTGGGGGAGGGCCCGTTCCCGGTGAGCAGGACGCAGCCCACGTCGGACGTCATCCGCGCATGATCGAGCGCCCGGTAGAGCTCGTCGACGGTGTGCGGCCGGAAGGCGTTGCGCACCTCGGGCCGGTCGAACGCGATCCGCACCGTGCCGGAGGCAGGGCCCGTGCCGACCGCGCGGTGGTAGGTCACGTCGGTCAGGTCGAAGCCTGAGACGGGCTGCCAGGCGTCGGCGTCGAAGATCTCGGAGATCACGTCGGCGAGGATAGGCGCATGACCTCCGAGGCCGACCGGCTGCTCGACCGGGTGCTGCCGCGCTGGGACTTCGCCGAGCAGCACAGCCGACTCGTCCGGGCTCCCGCGCCGCTCGTCTGGCGGGCGCTGGGCGAGGTGCGGATGAGCGACCTGCCGGTGACCCGGATGCTGATGCGGGTCCGGACGCTCGGGCGCCGGTCGCTCGGCACCGCGCACCGGCGCGTTTTGGAGGCGCTGCCACCTGCCGAGGTCGCCCGCGACGAGGGGCGCGAGCTGCTGCTGGGGCTGGTGGCTCCGACGTCGCTGCGCACCGACGTCCGTTCGCTCGACGCCCTCCGGCCGGCCTCCGTCGACGAGCTCGCGCGCCCACTGCCCGACGGGTGGGTGCGCATCGGCATGGACTTCCGCCTCGTGGCAGCAGACGGCGCCACGCGGCTCTCCACCGAGACGAGGGTGCAGGCCTCCGGTCCGGCAGCCCGCAGACGCTTTCGGTTCTACTGGCTGGCGATCAGGGGTGGCAGCGGTCTCATCCGCCGCGAGCTGCTGCACGCGGTGGCGCGGCGCGCGGAGCGCCGACCGTGACCGTGGTCGGGAATGCTCCGGTCTTCTCGGTCCCGATGCGCACGCGCTTCCGTGGCATCGAGGTGCGCGAGGGAATGCTGCTGCGGGGTCCTGCCGGGTGGGGTGAGTTCTCGCCGTTCTGGGACTACGCCGCCCGGGAATGCATGCCCTGGCTGGCGTCAGCACGTGAGGCGGCGTACGACGGGTGGCCGGCGCCACGTCGTACGAGCATCGCGGTGAACTGCACCGTCCCGGCGACCGGGCCCGACAAGGCCGCGGCGATCGTCCGCGCATCCGGGTGCCGCACGGCGAAGGTCAAGGTCGCTGAGCGGGGACAGACCGAGGCCGACGACCTGGCGCGGGTCGAGGCCGTCCGGGACGCGCTCGGCACGGGGGGCAGGCTGCGAATCGACGTCAACGGCGGGTGGGACGTGGACACCGCGGTGCGGATGATCCGGCTGCTCGGGCGCTTCGGGTTGGAGTACGTCGAGCAGCCATGTGTGACCGTCGAGGAGCTCGCGCGGGTGCGCCGGGCAGTCGACGTGCCCGTGGCAGCCGACGAGTCGATCCGCCGTGCCGAGGACCCGTTGCGGGTCGCCCGCCTGGAGGCGGCCGACATCGCGGTGCTGAAGGTGCAGCCGCTCGGCGGCGTCGCCGCCTGCCTGCGGATCGCCGAGGACATCGGCCTGCCGGTCGTCGTCTCGTCGGCACTGGAGACCTCGGTGGGTATCGCGGCCGGTCTCGCCCTGGCCGCAGCGCTGCCCGAGCTGCCGTTCGCCTGCGGCCTCGCGACCCTGCAGCTGCTCGACGGCGACGTGACGTCCGAACCGCTGCGTGTGGTGGATGGTGCGATCGCCGTGAGCCGCCCGGAGCCGGATCTGGTCGACGAGGTGGCCGCCGCACCGCAGACCCGGGCACGGTGGCAGGAGAGGATCGCGTCCGTGGAGGCGCTCGCATGAACCCGTCGACGGCGCTCGCGACCGTGCTGGTCGACGAGCTGGTGCGCGGCGGCGTGCGCGAAGCGGTGCTGTGTCCCGGCTCACGCAATGCCCCGCTGTCCTTCGCCTTGCATGACGCCGACGCCGCCGGCCGGCTGCGGCTGCACGTGCGGATCGACGAGCGGACGGCCGGGTTTCTGGCGCTGGGGCTCGCGAAGGCGTCCGGCAGCCCGGTTCTGGTTGTCACGACCTCGGGCACGGCCGCGGTCAACCTGCACCCGGCTGTCGTCGAGGCCGACTACTCCGCCGTCCGGCTCGTGGTGATGACCGCCGACCGGCCAGCCGGGATGCGGGGAACCGGGGCCAACCAGACCATCGACCAGGTCAACCTGTTCGGTCCGGCCGCGCGGTTCTTCGCCGACCTCTCGGTCGACGACGAGCCGACCGTGGCCGGTTGGCGCATCCTGGCGAACCGCGCGCTCGGCGCGGGTCTCGGCGGTCCGGTGCACGTGAACGTGGCGTTCGGCGAGCCGCTCGTCCCGGACCCGGACCCGACCTGGCCGGAGCCGCTGGACGTGGACATCGAACGGTTCCAGACCGCTGAGCTCATGTGGGGCTACGCGCCGGTCGCCGCGGGCGGCCGCACCGTCGTGGTCGCCGGCGACCAGGCACAGCCGGACATGCGCGCGCTCGCGCAAGCCGGTGGGTGGCCGCTCCTCGCCGAGCCCAGCTCCGGGGCGCGCAGCGGTCCCAACGCGCTCGCGACCTACCGCCTGCTCCTCGGCCACCTCCAACGAGACATCGAGCGAGTCGTGGTCGCAGGTCGCCCGACGCTGTCCCGTGCCGTGACCAGGCTGCTCGCCCGCGACGACATCGAGGTGGTGCGGCTCCGCGACGACCCGCGGTCCCCTGACATCACCGGCCGGGCGGACGACGCGTGGCTGCGGACGTGGACGAGCGCCGACCAGGCCGCCCGGGCCGCCATCCGCGGCGTGCTGGACGGAGAACCCCTCACCGGTCCGGCGGTCGCGCAGGTCCTCTCAGCGGCCGTGTCCAGCGACGCTCTCCTCGTCGCCGGTTCGTCCAGCCCGGTGCGCGACCTCGACCTCGCCGACCCGTGGGACGACCCGCCGCTCGTCCTCGCAAACCGCGGCGCGTCAGGCATCGACGGGACGCTGTCGACCGCCATCGGTGCCGCGTTCGCGCATCGCGGCCCGGCGTACGCCGTGCTCGGTGACCTGACCTTCCTGCACGACAGCACCGGTCTCGTGGTCGGGCCGGGAGAGCCGCGCCCCGATCTCACGGTCGTGCTGGTCAACGATGACGGCGGCGGGCTCTTCTCGGTACTGGAGCAGGGCGCGCCGGAACATGCCGCCGTCT
>Ga0299913_10003466_pt1 | contig 12913 bp, 10 predicted proteins | sample RVTome_9_FD_201360 | JGI IMG/M metagenome (GOLD analysis project Ga0299913, IMG submission 201360) | Soil microbial communities from uranium-contaminated site in the Upper Colorado River Basin, Wyoming, United States - RVT155D38 (version 2) ... | reverse complement strand
GTCGTCGCGCCGGCCTTCGTCGAGGTCGGCTTGCCCGACCCAGTTCCTGATCGACTGCGCCGTCGGCTCGAACTCTCGCGACAGCTCCTCGGGCGTCCGACCCGCCCGGACCAGCTCCACGATTCGCCGCCGGAACTCCGGCGGGTACGGCGGTGTCGTCTTGGCCATCGTGAACCCCCTTCCCCCAAAGGATGAGGTGTCCACGAAACCGGGTCAACTCCAGGAGCGACCACGTCGAAGCCCATGCGGATAGTGAACTCTCCGTCCGCCTCGAGCACCGACTCGAACCGCGGCTGCGCAGGAACGATCGGGAACCGACAGTTGGGGAAATCGCACCTGGCGGGCTGGCAACGGTGGCCCTGGGGATAGGTGTTGCGTATGGACCAGTCGCAGTTCTCGACGTCCTTGCCACAGGTGAATGCATTGAGTCCCGCGGCCCCCGAGAAGCACTCGACCGGCTCACCCAGAGTCCCCGCGGGTCGGAGGCATTGATCCTGGGCCGAAGCGATCGGGGAGACGGCTAGGAGAATCGTCCAAACGATCGTCCTGGGCCGAACTCTCCTCGAATGACGGCTCACGGATCGGCTCTCGCATGCCATGGTTGTTGGCAGTCGTCGCAACTCGTTGCTCGCTAAGTTATGGTCAATCCGTCTTGTTGTCAACAAGGTCTGTAGATACGTACGGAGTGTGACAGGGCTGGACGGGGTTTCCTGGGTTCTCCCGACTCCCGCTAGAGTCGTGGAGAGAGGGGATCGGGGATGAGACGAAATCGCGCCGTATTTCGCAAGACCCTGCGCCTGCTGGTGGCCCTAGCCGCCACCCTGGTCGCGCTCGAGATCGGCTCGGTCCTCGGCCTGTGGTGGCTCGGGGTCGACCGCTCGGACCTGCACCGGGAGCGGGACCTGCTCGCGGGCGTGAAGGCGGAGGAAGGCGGCGAGGGAGGCGCCGGGCAGGGCCGGGACGCCGCCGGGCTCGGGCGCGGCGTCCAGGAGGGCGGAATGGAGGTGCTCCAGCCGTATCTCGGGTACGTCTGGGCGCCGGATGCCGGTCCGCCCTCGGACCCGACGCTACGCGGACTCGTGATCGGGCGGCTGGGCTTCCCGGACGTGCGGGGGGCGGCGGCACCCGGAGCGGCACCCGGAGCGGCGGCAGCGGGAGCGGCCAACACGGCCGGGGAGGAGGCGAACGGGACGGAGCCCGGAGGGAAGATCGCGCTGCTCGGCGGGTCGCTCTCCTTCATCGCCGGGCTGGCCGGCGGCCGGCCGCTGCGCGACGGGCTGGACGAGGTGCTCGAGGGGTCGCCCGAGCTCGAGGTCTGGGCGCTGCCGGGGTACAAGCAGCCGCAGCAGCTCATGACCCTCACCTACATGCTGTCGCTCGGGAACGTCCCCGACGTCGTGATCAACGTCGACGGGTTCAACGACCTGGTACTTCCGGTCGTCGAGAACCTGCCGCACGGGATCAGCCCGCACTACCCGCGCGGCTGGGCGGGGCGGGTGCGGGGGGTCCAGGGGACCGAGGCGCAGCGGTGGGTCGGGCGGCTGACCGTGCTCGAGTTCCGCCGGCAGCGGCTCGCCTCGCTCCTCGCGTTGCCCCTCGTCCGCTGGAGCGCGACGGCCGATCTCCTCTGGCACCACTGGGACTCGCGCCAGGGGGCCGAGATGGCCGGTCTGCGGCGGATGCTCGCGGACCGCTCGCTCCCAGACGAGCGCCGCTTTCTCACCCACGGGCCCGAGCTCGGGGACGGGGCGGCCGCCGACCCGCTCGGCGTGAGCGTCGAGCTGTGGTCGCGCGCGTCGGTCCAGATGAGCAGGCTGTGCGAGAGCCAGGGGATTCCCTACTTCCATTTCCTCCAGCCGAACCAGTACCTGGCCGGCCACAAGCCGCTCTCGGAGGAGGAGCGGCGGCTGCGGGTGCGGCCGGACCACCCGTACGCCGAGGCGGCGAGCACCGGCTACCCGCTGCTGGTCGCGGAAGGGCGGGAGCTGCGGCGGCAGGGGGTCCGCTTTCACGACCTGACCGGGATCTTCGCCGACCATCCCGAGACCGTGTGGTCCGACGACTGCTGCCACCTCAACGGCCACGGCAACGCGCTGCTGGTCGCCGAGATCGTCCGCCGGATCGCCGAGGAGCTCGGGCCGCCCGGCAGCGACCGAGCCGCGGCGGGCGGAGGCGAGGCTCCGGTGGGCCGAGGCCGGCCTCCGGCGGCCGAGGTCAGCCGCTGACCGGCGGCCGCACCCCCGCGACGGCACCGCCTCCGCGCGCCGACCAGTCGACCCGCCGGGTGAGGTACATCACCAGGCCGAGGACGAGGAACAGCCCGGCCGTGCCGAGGACGAGCGCCCACTCCTCCGCCGCGAGCAGGCCCCAGAAGTAGGCGTAGAGGGCCGTCATCACGACCCCGAGGGTGACGGCACGGCGCCGCTCGCCGAGCACCGCGCGCGAGTACGCCGTGACCTCGACGACGACGGCCGTCGCCGCGACGAGGTAGGCGACCGCGAACGGCACGTGCTCGGAGAGCGACAGCAGGAGCAGGTAGAAGAGCACCAGGGCGGAGCCGACGAGCAGGTAGTGCATCGGGTGGAGCGATGCCGTCCCGGTCAACTCGTGCAGGAAGAAGGTGACGAAGGTCAGCAGCAGGAAGAGCAGGGCGTACTTCATCGCCCGCTCGGTCTTCTGGTAGTGGTCGACCGGGCGGTAGAGGCCGACGCCGAGCGAGGGGGGTGTGCCGTCGGCGCCGCGGATCGCCTCGCGCTCGGCGAGCGAGGCGGGCGGTCCCGGCCGGACGGGATGGCCCTCGAGCTCGCCCTCACGCCAGCGGCGCGGCCGGCCGTGGGCGAGGTCGGACACCGACCAGCGGGCCGTGAAGCCCTCGGGGCCGATCTCCCGGGTCTCGGGGAGGAAGCTGCCGAAGAAGCTCGGGTCGGGCCAGGGGGCGGCGAGCGACGCGCTGGCGGTGCGGGCGAGGGGCAGGACCTCGAAGCTCTCGGTCCCGACGAGCTCGAGCTCGACGGCGAAGCGGCGCGGCGCACCCGAGGCGCCCTCGCCCTCGGCGATCGGCGCCTCGATCCCCTGCGTCCACAGGCCGTCGACCGCCCCGGCGGCCTCGACGGGCCGCGCCTCGCCGTCGATCGCGATCCGCGCGGCGCGCAGGCCGCGGACGTCCGCGACGCCGAGCCGCAGCCGCGCCGCGTCCCAGTGGAGCTCCTCGGGCCGGACCGGCCAGCCGCCGAGCTCGGGCGGCGCGAAGGTCCCCGACAGCTCGAGCCTGGCGCGGTAGACGACGAGCTCGAAGATCCCTCGCCGGCGGGTCTCGGGGGCGAGCTCGCCGGTGATCTCGAGGGTCTCGGGCAGGAAGTAGGCGGTCGACTCGGCGACGGTGGTCGCCACGACGCCGTCGGCGCCCGCCACCCGCACGGCCGCCCGGTAGGGGACCGCGAGGACCGGCCCGCCGACGACCTGCGCGCCGCCCCAGGCGCGGGCGATCTCGACCGCCGCCTCGTCGCGCCGCGCCTCGCGCTCGCGGAGCACCCCGCGCTCGAGGGCGAGCGGGATCCACAGGACGACCACCACGCCGGCGATCGCGGCCACCTTGACGAACAGCGAGGTCCGGAGACCACGCGGAGTTGCGGACATGTCGGGCACCCCTTCGGTCGGCCGCCAGCGCACCATGCGGCCGGGGCGGGCGCCAGTCCATCGCCTCTGCCGGCCGCGGGTGCGGCCGCTCCGCGGCGCCGCGGAGGCGGATCGTGGCGGTACGAAGGCGCGTCGGGCCGGGGCGGCCCGTCACCGAGCCGACAGCACCGGCCGGCTGGCCCAATCGAGGGTCGCCGCGCGGGCCGCGAGCCGGCCGCTATGATCCGCGGCGATGCTGCGGATCCGGGCGGTGCGGGAGATGCTGGTCGACGACGTCGCGAGCCTGCGCGTGGTCCGGCCGGAGGGCGGCGGAGAGGACCGGGCGGAGGGCGCGGGGCCGCAGGCCGACGAGACCGACGCCGCCGTGGCCGCGGTCGAGCGCGAGCGCGAGGCGCTCGAGCGCGCGCGGCGCCGCGCGGTGCTGATGATCGCCTTCGACGCCGCGGCGATCGCCGTCCTCTTCGCCCTGCGCGACCCGGCCGCCCCGTTCCTGCCGCTCGGGCCGCAGGTGGAGACGGTCTTCACCCTCGGCGTGCTCGCCGTGGCGGTCCACCTCGGGCTGCGGCTCGGCCAGTACCTGACCTACCGCAACGTCGCGCGGGTGTGGGAGGAGCTCCTCGAGCGGGAGCGGTGAGCCAGGTCCGCCACGGACCTCGCCCGCCCGGCTACTCGAGCCGGACGGAGACCTCGCCGACGCCGCAGTCCACCTTCACCGCGGAGCGGCCGGTGCCCAGGCTCCAGTCGAGGTCCTTGCCGAGGAAGCCCTTGCCCTCGACCAGCCGGTTGCCGACCCGCAGGCTCGCCTCGCCCACGCCCACCTCGAGGCTGACGCGGCGTACCGCGCTCTCGGCGGCGTGCACCGTGACCTCGCCCACCCCGAGGTCGAGCGTCAGGCCGCCGTCGACGCCCGACACCTCGACCTCGCCGACGCCGAGGTCGGCGGTCAGCGCGAGGTCGCGGGGGAGGGCGACGTCGAGCTCGAGGTGGAGGCCGTCGTTGCGCTTCTTCGGCCACTGGTCGATCTCGACGGCGAGGGTCTCGTCGCGGGTCGCCGAGGCGATGGCGATGCGGCGGGCGGCGTCGCGGCAAGGGATCTTGACCGGCCGCTCGCAGCGCACGGTCAGCCGCACCTCGACGTCGGAGCGCGCCTCGCCGGTGAAGGTGAACTCGCCGACCGGCGCGTCGACCGAGAGGGTCGAGATACCGGCGGCCGAGAGCGTCCGCGCGGAGCGGGCCACGGCCTCGGACGAGGAGCCGGCCAGCGCCGGGGCGGCGGGAAGGAGCAGGGCGAGAAGCGCCGCCGCCGCGGGGCCGGCGGGCCGCGAGGCCCGGGTCGAAGGGGTGGGGGTGTAGGTCATGGTCTTTGGGGGTGGTCGGTCGTCACCCGTTGCAGCCCCTTGTACGTAACCTCGGTGTAAAGGTTCTGCCCGCCGGCCGGTGTGGCGGCCGGCGCGGCGGCCGGGCCGAGGCGGGTCCGCGGGGCATTCATCTTGCACTTTCGGCCGTCCGGAGGAGACGCCGATGACCCGACACCGCCCCGGCCGAGCCCGTACCGTCCATGCCCGTCGCACTCCGCGCCCGTCCGGAGCGACGGCCGCCGCCGCGGTCGTCGCGCTCCTGCTCGCCGCGGTCGCCTGCTCGACGAACCCGGCGACCGGCCAGCGCCAGCTCGCGCTGATCAGCGAGCAGCAGGAGATCCAGATGGGCCGGCAGGCCGACCAGCAGATCGTCCAGCAGCTCGGCCTCTACCCGGACGACGAGCTCCAGCGCTACGTCCAGACGATCGGCATGGGCCTGGCGCGCGACTCCGAGCGGCCCGACCTCCCCTGGACCTTCCGGGTGGTCGACGACCCGACGGTCAACGCCTTCGCCCTGCCGGGCGGCTTCATCTACCTCACCCGCGGCATCCTCACCCACCTCGACAACGAGGCGGAGATGGCCTCGGTCCTCGGGCACGAGATCGGCCACGTCACCGCCCGGCACAGCGTCGAGCGGCTGAGCAAGGCGCAGCTCGCCCAGCTCGGCCTGGGGATCGGGATGATCCTCTCGCCCGAGTTCCGCAACTACGGCGACCTGGCGCAGACCGGCCTCTCGCTCCTCTTCCTCAAGTACGGGCGCGACGACGAGCGGCAGGCCGACGACCTCGGCGTCCGCTACATCGCCGCCGAGGGCTACGACCCGCGGCAGATGCCCCGGGTATTCGAGACGCTCGAGCGGGCGAGCCAGGCCGAGGGCAGCGGCCGGGTGCCGAGCTGGCTGTCGACCCACCCGGCGCCGGGTGCGCGCGCCGAGCGGATCGCGCAGGCGGTCGCCGAGGCGAACCTCGACCTCTCGCGGGCCGAGGTCGACCGGCAGGACTACCTGCGGCGGATCGACAACGTCGTCTTCGGGCCCGACCCGCGCGAGGGCTACTTCCGCGGCTCGACCTTCTACCACCCCGAGCTCGCCTTCCAGATCGACTTCCCCGCCGGCTGGAAGACCAGCAACCAGAAGCAGGCCGTCGGCGCGATCAGCCCGAACCAGGACGCGGTCGTCGTGCTCACCCTGTCGGGACGTGACGACCCGACCGCCGCCGCCCGCGAGTTCTTCTCCCAGCAGGGAATCCAGCAGGGCCAGGCGCGCCGCGGCGAGATCAACGGCATGCACGCGGTGGCGAGCCAGTTCGGCGTCAGCCGCCAGCAGGGTGGCGACATCGTCGGCATCGCCGCCTTCGTCGAGCACCAGGGCCGCGTCTACCAGCTCCTCGGCTACTCGACCTCCCAGCGCTGGCGCGCCTACGACGGCGCGGCCGAGCAGGCGATCGACAGCTTCCGCCGCGTCACCGACCGCCGCGTCCTCGGCGTCCAGCCGAAGCGGATAGACGTCGTCTCGGTCCCCTCCGCGATGACCCTCGAAGAGTTCTCCCGCCGCTACCCCTCGACCGTCGACCTCCAGACCCTGGCCCTCATCAACCAGGCCCAGCCCGGGACGCGGTTCGACCGCGGCACCGAGCTCAAGCGGGTGGTGGGCGGGGAGCTGCCGGGGTAGGGGCGAGCTTCTCCGTCGTTCCCCTCGGGAACAGTCGGGCGAGATCTTCGGCCGTGACTTTCCCCGGCCGGTCGAGGAGCCCCGAGCGGAAGGCCGCTTCGCCGAGCACCCGGGCCGGGGTCCAGCCGGCCGCGCGGAGGTCGCGGACGCCGGTGTCGCGGTTGGACTTGGAGAGCTTCGTGCCGTCGGGGCGGAGGAGGAGCGGGTGGTGGAGGAAGGCCGGCGGGTCGGGGCGGTCGAGGAGGCGGGCGAGCTGGATCTGCCGGCCGGTCGACTCCAGGAGGTCCTCGCCGCGGATCACCAGGTCGATGCGCGGCACGCCGCCGCCGTGCAGTCTCAGCCCGCTTCCGAGGTCGTCGACGACGACGGCGAACTGGTAGGTCCAGTGGCCGTCGCGGTCGCGGGCGAGGAGGTCGCCGCACTGGTCGGCGGGTACCTGCGTCCGCGGGCCGAGGCGCAGGTCGGTGAAGGGGACCTCCTGGCGCTCCAGGCGGATGCGGCGGACCGGGGTGGCCGCGGGGTCGACGCCGCCCTCCCGGCAGGTCCCCGGGTAGCGGAGCTCCTCGCCGGGCAGGGGCGGGCCGGTGCGCTCGGCGATCCGCCGGCGGGTGCAGGCGCAGGGGTAGACGAGGCCGCGGCCGGCGAGGTCGCGGAGAGCGGCCTCGTACGCGGCCGGGCGGTCGCTCTGCCGGAACGGCGACGGCCCGGCGCGGAGCTCGGCCGGAGAGCCCAGGTCGGGCGCGAGGCCGAGCCACTCGAGGTCCTCGAGGAGCGCCGCCTCGTACTCGGGGCGGGAGCGGACGCGGTCGTGGTCCTCGACCCGGAGGACCACCCGGCCGCCGTGCGCGCGGGCGAGCCCCCAGACCCAAACCGCGTTCGCGACGTGGCCGAGGTGGAGGTAGCCGGTCGGCGCCGGCGCGAAGCGGGTGGTCCAGGGGGGCGGCGGGAGGGGAGCGGCGAGCGGAGGCACGCCGGGATGATCGCAGAGCAGCGGCCCGCGGGCGACTCGGGCCGCTACGGACGGGTGGGGGCTCCGCCGCGAACCCTCAGCGGATGCGGCGGCGGCGGTTCTTGATGTAGTCGGCGAGGATGAACTCGCCGAGGTTGTAGGGGGAGGCGAAGTAGGCGCGGCCGCGGTTGACGCGGGTGAGCTTCTCGACGAAGTCGGTCAGGAGAGGGTCGGTGGCGATCATGAAGGTGGTGATGACCACCCGCTGGCGGCGGCAGAGGTCGGCCTCTTCGAGCGTGCGGTTGACGATCTTCATGTCGAGCCCGAACGGGTTCTTGTAGATCCGCCCGCCTTCGGTGATCGCCGAGGGCTTGCCGTCTGTGATCAGGAAGATCTGCTTGTTCGGCTGTTTGCGGCGGGCGAGGAGGCCGCGGGCGAGCTGGAGCGCCTCGCGGGTGTTCGTGTGGAAGGGGCCGGCGTCGACGTAGGGCAGGTCGGAGAGCTCGATCCGCTCGGCGCGGTCGCCGAAGAGGATGACCCCGAGGTGGTCCTTCGGGTACTTGGTGGTGATCAGCTCGGTCAGTGCCAGGGCGACCGACTTGGCCGGCGTGATCCGGTCCTCGCCGTAGAGCACCATCGAGTGAGAGATGTCGATGGCGACGATCGTCGCACACGCGGTCAGGTGCTCGGTCTCGTGGATCTCGAGGTCCTCCTCGGCGAGGTCGAGCCCGCCCGAGGTGCGCTTCATCGCGTTCGAGAGCGAGCGGGCCGAGTCGAGGTGGTGGACGTCGTCGCCGAAGCGGTAGGGGCGGGTCTCGGGCAGCCGCTCGACCCCCTCGCCGGCCGAGCGCACCGGGTGGTAGCCGGGCGCCGCCCGCTGGAGCGAGCCGAAGACCTCCTCGAAGGCGCTGCGGCGGATGCGCCGCTCGCCGCCGGCGGTGAGCTGGAGGCCCCCCTCGGCGTCGCGGGCGATCATCTGCTGCTCCTCGAGGTCGGCGAAGAAGGCCTCGAGGTCGACCGACTCGTCGACGTAGCCCTGCTGCTGGAGGTAGCGCATCCACTCCATCGCCTCCTCGACGTCGCCGCCCGAGGCGAGAACGAGCTGGTTGAACAGCCGCAGCAAGTCGAGCCCGGCGAGAATCGCCCGGATCAGCGCCGGGTCGAGGTGGAGGTAGCGGTGGCGCACCCTAGCCCGGAGCCTTCGGGAGCACCCGTCGCGAAACCGTGGTTGCAGCAGGGCGTCTCACGGAGGCTCCGGGCTCAGTTCACGTCGCCGCGGGGCCCGCCGCCGCCGGCGCCGCGGCCGCGGTGCGGCTTGAGGAGCTGGAACTTGACCAGCTCCTTGTAGCCGATCCGGCTGTCGACGTCGTGGCGGGCGAGCTTGAGGTGCTGGTGGAGCCCCTCGAGGATCATCTCGGCGGCGAGGGCCCGCGCTTCGGGCGAGCGGTCGAAGGCGTGCTCGGCGGCGAGCTCGAGGAGGCCTGGGACCTTCGCCAGCTCGGCCTCGTGCTCGGTGAAGGCCGTCTCGTCGGAGAGCTCGACCTCGCCGCCGCCGGCGAACCAGGCGACGATCGCGGCGTAGGGTCCGGCGTCGTCCTCGCCGCCCGAGCCGAGCTCCTTGCCGACCTCGGGGAAGCGGCGGTCGAAGGCGGCCCGGACCGCCTGGCCGACGAGCTGGCGGGCGACCACCTCGACCCCCTGCTGCTCCCCCTCGTAGACCATCTCCACCTTGCCGGTCACCGCCGGCAGCAGCATGTGGAGGTCGGCGAGCCGCGGCCAGACCGGCCGGTCGCCGCTGGCCAGCGCGCGCCGCTCGAGGTTCGAGACCAGGAGCTCCATCGCCGAGATCGCGACCCGCGCCGAGACCCCCGAGGTCTGGTCGACCAGCTCGCTCTCCCGCGCGGCGATCGAGATCTCCTCGACCAGGAGCCGCACCTCGGCGGGGACGACGACGACGTCGCCGGCGCCCTCGCGGTCGGTCCACGCCTCCTGGGCGGTGATCTCGGCGGCGGTCTCGGCGTCCGGCGGGTAGTGGGTGAGGATCTGCGACGAGATCCGGTCCTTGAGCGGGGTGATGATCGTGCCGCGGTTCGTGTAGTCCTCCGGGTTCGCCGAGAAGACCAGCAAGAGGTCGAGCGGGATGCGGACCGGGAAGCCGCGGATCTGCAGGTCGCGCTCCTCGAGGATGTCGAGGAGCCCCACCTGGATGCGGGGCGCCAGGTCGGGCAGCTCGTTGATGGCGAAGATCCCACGGTTCGTCCGCGGCACGATTCCGAAGTGGATCACCTCCGGGTCGGCGAAGGTGAGCTTGCGGGTGGCCGCCTTGATCGGGTCGACGTCGCCGAGGAGGTCGGCGATCGACACGTCCGGGGTGGCGAGCTTCTCGTGGTAGCGCGCCGCGCGCGGCAGCCAGTCGACCGGCGCCTCGTCCCCGGAGTCGGCGACCATCCGCTGCCCGACGGTCGAGATCGGCGCCAGCGGGTCGTCGTTGAGCTCGGTGCCGCGGAGCACCGGGACCGTCTCGTCGAGGAGGTCGGCGAGCGCGCGGAGGATGCGGCTCTTCGCCTGCCCGCGCAGCCCGAGGAGGATGAAGTCGTGCCCGGCGAGGAGCGCGTTGACGATCCCCGGGATCACCGTGCGGTCGTAGCCGACGATGCCGGGGAACAGGCGCTCGCCGGCCTGGAGCTTCCGCCGCAGGTTGTCGCGCAGCTCGAGCTTGACGCTCTTCGGCCGGTAGCCGCTGGCGCGCAGCTCGCCGACGGTCTCGGGGCGGCGGGCCGCCGCCATCAGTCCTGCACCTCGATCCACCGCTCGGCGTCCATCGCGGCGCGGCAGCCCGTGCCCGCGGCGGTGACCGCCTGGCGGTAGATCGGGTCCATCGCGTCGCCGCAGGCGAAGACGCCGTCGACGTTCGTCCGGCTCGTCGGCTCGCGCACCCGGATGTAACCGACGTCGTTCATCTCCAGCCTGCCGCGGAAGATCTCGGTGTTCGGCTGGTGGCCGATGGCGACGAACACCCCCTGCGTCGGGAAGACCGAGTCGGCGCCGGTCTTCTTGTTGTGCAGCCGGACGGCCTCGACCCCGCCCTCGCGCGAGCCGAGCACCTCGGTGACCACGCTGTTCCAGACCCAGGCGATCTTCCCGTGGGCGAAGGCGCGGTCCTGCATGATCTTCGAGGCGCGCAGCTCGTCGCGGCGGTGGACCACGGTGACCTTCGTCGCGTAGCGGGTGAGGAAGAGCGCCTCCTCCATCGCGGTGTCGCCGCCGCCGACGATCACCACCTCCTTGTCGCGGAAGAAGAAGCCGTCGCAGGTGGCGCAGGCCGACACCCCGTAGCCCATCAGGTGCTCCTCGCTGGGGAGGCCGAGGAGCTTCGCCGTGGCGCCGGTGGCGACGATCAGCGTCTGGGCGCGGTAGACGTTCTCGTCGGTGCGGACGACGAAGGGGCGGACGTCGAGATCCACCTCGACCGCCGCCTCGAATTTGCACTCGGTACCGAAGCGGCGCACCTGCTCGCGCATCTTGTCCATCAGCTCGGGGCCGAGGATGCCGTCGGGGAAGCCGGGGTAGTTCTCGACGTCGGTCGTGATCGTGAGCTGGCCGCCCGGCTGGTTCCCCTCGAGCAGCAGGGGTGCCAGGTCGGCGCGCGAGGCGTAGAGGGCGGCGGTGAAGCCGGCCGGGCCGGACCCGAGGACGACGACGCGGTGAAAGCCGTCGCGGGCGCCGACCGGCTCGCGCTCGGCGGCCGGCCGGGTCGTCGGGTCGGCGGCGGCGGCGGCGGCCGGCTCGGTCCCGACGGGCGGGTTCGCGGCCGCCGTCGCGGCGGCGGCAGGCGGCTCGGCGACCGCGGTGGCGGTGGGCTCGGGGTCGGACATCGGGTCGGTGCTCCGGGTGGTGGAGGTGGGTACGTCCGGCTTCGGGAAGGTCGCGGCGGCCGCCGGCGCGACGGCGGCAGTATAGCCGCCGCCCCCGCCTCGGAGCCCGAGGCCGGGCGGGCCCGCGGTCGCGCTCCGGGAGGGGCGTCGTATGATGACCCCGAGAGAGTCAACCGCCCGACCGACGCGCAAAAATCCACCCGACGCCGCCCCCGGCGGCCCCGCGGGACACGAACCGGAGGACCCCGACATGAAGCCCAGCGACGAGCTGACCGGCGCGCTCAACGCACAGGTCGGCCACGAGCTCGCCGCCTCGCACCAGTACGTCGCGATCGCGGCGTACTTCGACGCCGAAGCGCTGCCCCAGCTCGCCCTTTTCTTCTATCGCCAGGCCGACGAGGAGCGCGAGCACGCGATGAAGATCGTCAAGTTCCTCCTCGACGTCGGCGGCACGGTGGAGATCCCGGCCGTCCCGGCGCCGCGCGCCGGCTTCGCCTCGGCCGAGGAGGCCGTCTCGCTGGCCCTCGACAACGAGAACGAGGTCACCCGGCAGATCTTCGCCCTCGTCGAGCGCGCCCGCGACGACAAGGACTACATCGCGCTCCGCTTCCTCGACTGGTTCGTCGACGAGCAGCGCGAAGAGATGGCGACGATGGGCGCGCTGCTCCAGGTCGTCCGCCGCGCCCACCCCGACGTCCTCCACGTCGAGGACTACCTGGCCCGCGCCGGCGGTCCGCCGCTCGACAGCGGCGGGGCGATCGAAGGAAGCTGAGGCGGGGCCGCCGCCCGTCCGAGGACGACCGGGAGAACCCGGCAGCCGTTCCGCGTCTACCCACTCGATGAGCCAGCAGCACGCCCTGGACCTGTTCCGCCCGGCCCCCGACACCCTCTCCGAGCTCCTCCGCCGCACCTGGGGCTTCGACCGGTTCCGCCCCCTCCAGCGCGAGGCGATGGAGGCCGTCCTCGCCGGCCGCGACTCCCTCGTCGTGCTCCCCACCGGCGGCGGCAAGTCGGTGTGCTTCCAGGCGCCGGCGCTCCTGGCCGAGGGCGGGCCGGCGGTCGTCGTCTCGCCGCTCATCTCGCTGATGAAGGACCAGGTCGACGCCCTGCGCGCGTACGGTGTCGCGGCAGCGTGCCTGCACAGCGCGCTCACCCCGGCCGAGAGCCGCGAGGTCCACGACGGTCTCGACGCCGGCCGCTGGCGCCTTCTCTACGTCGCCCCCGAGCGGCTGGTCGGCGAGAACGGCGACGGCCCCTTCCTCGCCCGCCTCGCCAGGCTCGGCGTCCCCTTCTTCGCCGTCGACGAGGCCCACTGCATCAGCCAGTGGGGCCACGACTTCCGCCCCAGCTACCGCGGCCTCGGCCGGCTCAAGGAGGCCGTCCCCGGCGCCTCCGTCCACGCCTTCACCGCCACCGCCACCGACCG
>Ga0299913_10003465_pt1 | contig 12914 bp, 11 predicted proteins | sample RVTome_9_FD_201360 | JGI IMG/M metagenome (GOLD analysis project Ga0299913, IMG submission 201360) | Soil microbial communities from uranium-contaminated site in the Upper Colorado River Basin, Wyoming, United States - RVT155D38 (version 2) ... | reverse complement strand
AAGCCGGGAGCCCTGACCGAGCTCGAGTGGGTCGAGATGCGTCGCCACCCCGAGATCGGCGAGCAGATCTGCCGTCCCCTGGCGAGCTCGCGCCAGTTCACCCCGATCGTCCGCCATCACCACGAGCGCTGGGACGCCGGAGGTTATCCGGACGGGCTGCGCGGTGAGGCGATCCCGGTCGGGGCAAGGATCGTCGCGCTGATCGACGCGTTCGACGCCATGGTCAACGATCGCCCGTACCGCGCAGCGCGCTCCGTGGCGGACGCCGTGACGGAGCTTCGCTCGCTCGCCGGGCGCCAGTTCGATCCTGGCCTGGTGCCGGTGTTCCTCGAGCTCCTCGAGGCGGATCCCGCAGCCGCCCGTCCTCACGGTCGGCTCTCCCGCCGCCTGCCCGCGCTGCGCGCGCCGACCTGATCCAGGAAAGCTGACCGTGTCGGACCCGGTCGTCATCGTCATCGAAGTCCTCTTCGGGCTGCTGTTCGCTTGGGCGCTCTGGATGGCGCTCCGGACGCGGAGCGTCCTGGCCCGCGACGTCACCCTGGTCTTCCTGCCGCTCGCGAGCCTGCTGGGAGTCTCGCTCGTCGCCGAGGTCATCGGCGCCGTCCAGGGCTCCGCGGAGGAGGCGGTCCTCCCGGTGTGGGTGTCGGCCGTGGTGATCGTCCTGCTGCTGCTCCAGCCCGTGTTCAGCCTCAAGCTCGTCGCGGACCTGCGGACCGTGCCCCGCTGGCTCCTGCCGAGCACCCTGGGCGCCGTTGCGCTCAGTGCCATCCTGTTCCTCGGCAGCCAGCCGGATCCACCTGCCGTCATCCTCCTCGCGGCAGTCGGCGTGTTCTTCCTCGGGCAGGCGCTTGCAGCGGCCTACCTCGCCCTCGAAGCCGGACGGCGAACGGGTGGTGCCCGGATCAGGCTGTACCTCGCCGCCGCCGCCACGGCCGCCATCGGCCTGGCGCTGTTCGTCTCGGTGACGGGAAACCTGGTCGGCGTCGAATCGACCGTGAGCGCGGTCGGCATCCGCCTGCTGGCGCTGTTGGCGGCAGTGGGCTTCTGGATCGCGTTCCTGCCACCACGCTTGCTGCGCGACGTGTGGCTTGCCACGTCCGCCTTCGGGCATTCGGAGCGGCTGATGGCCGCCGCGCCGACCGCCAGTCCGGCCGAGTTGTGGGCGGACCTGGCCAGGACGAGCCACGACCTCACCGGTGCCGGAGCCGTCGTGCTCGTTGCCGATGACGCGGCACTCCGGGTGGTCGCGGTCCACGAGCTCACCCTCGCCGAGGCCGGACCGTATCCGCTCGACGAGCTCGCCGGCCTGGCCGCCGCGACAGCACGGGATCCGGTGTCGCTCGACCTGTGCCGGCGGTCCGGGCGCGGCTTCGTGTCGACCGTCCCGATCGAACGCGACGGGCAACCCATCGGGGCTGTCTTCCTGCTGCGCCCCCATGCGAGCCTGTTCGACGCGGACGACGAGGCCCTCGTCTCGCGACTCGCGACACGTTCTGCGTACCTCGTCCAGCGGCGGCAGATCCTGGCCGAGGAGCAGCGCCTGGCCGACCAGTTGCGGGTCACGGTCGATGCCCTCGAGGCGGCCAGCGCCGCGAAGAGCGACTTCCTCGCCAGCATGAGCCACGAGCTGCGCACCCCGCTCAACGCGATCATCGGGTTCAGCGAGCTGATGGTTGCGGACTCGGACGGGACGGATTCGCTGACCGTCCCGCGCGAGTGGGTCGATCACATCCGCAACGGCGGGTCGCACCTCGTCAGCCTGATCAACGACGTCCTCGACCTGGCCAAGATCGAGGCCGGGCGCCTCGAGCTGGTCAAGGTGCCGGTCGATGTCGGCCGTGCCGTCGCGGAGTCCGTGGCGGGTCTCCGACCCCTCGCCGACAGGAAGTCCCAGACAATCGAGATCGACGCACCATCCGCACTCATCGAGGTCGACTCGGGACGACTCCGGCAGATCCTGTACAACCTGCTGTCGAATGCGATCAAGTACACCGGCGAGGCCGGCGTCATCCGGGTCGAGGCCCGGACGGAGCTGGGCGAGGCCCACATCGCGGTCATCGACAGCGGCGTCGGGATCTCGATCGAGGACCAGGCGCACGTCTTCGAAGAGTTCCGCCAGGTCGGCGATCCGCAGACACGTGTCGCCGGGACGGGACTCGGACTCGCCCTGACCAGGCGTCTCGTCGAGGCGCACGGCGGGCGGATCGGGGTGGAGTCGGAGCCGGGAGTGGGGTCGACGTTCACGGTCAGCCTGCCGATCGGCCGTCCGGAGGAGGCGACCAGCGAGAACGGTCGGTCGCCGATCACGGCTCCCGGAGGCGGCGCCCGGATCCTGATCATCGAGGATGACCCGAGCTCGGTCCGACTCCTGCAGGCCTACCTGGCCGACGGCGGCTACCGCTTCAGCGTGGCCGCCGACGGGGAGATCGGGCTGCGGATGGCTCTCGCCGATCCACCCGAGGCGATCCTCCTCGACATCCTCCTGCCGGGCATGGACGGCTGGGAGGTGCTGCGGCGGCTGAAGTCCGAGCCGGCCATCCGCGACGTGCCGGTCGTCATCATCACCGTCGTCGACGAGCGCAACGTGGGGCTCGCCCTCGGCGCGGTCGACTACTTCGTCAAGCCGATCGAGCGCGAGGCCCTCCTCGCGCGGCTCGATCGCCACACCTTCCTGACAAAGGTCCGGCAGCGCTCCGTCGACGTTCTTGCCATCGACGACGACCCCGCCGCGCTCGAGATGATCGACGCGACCCTGGCACCGTACGGCTTCGCGGTCCACCGGGCCGCGTCCGGCACCGAAGGGCTTCACATGGTCAGCGCGGTCCACCCGGACCTCGTCATCTGCGACCTGCTGATGCCGGGCGTCGACGGGTTCGAGGTCGTCGGCCGGCTCCACGCCGATCCGGCGACCACGGGGATCCCGATCCTGGTCCTGACCGGACACGAGCTGACCGCGTCGGAGAAGGCTCGCCTCAACGGTCGAGTGCTCGGCGTGGTCGACAAGGGCGATTCGGCGGCGCTCGGGCTGCGCGACTGGTTGACGCGGGTCATTCCGGAACTCGCCGCGCCGCGTGCCGACTGAGCGCCGGTGACGGGCTGATGACGCCGATCCGGATCCTCGTCGTCGAGGACGAACCGGTCAATCGGGCGCTGCTGCGGGCGGTCCTGGGCAGTACCCTGCGGGCGTCCCTCGGCCCGATCGAGCTGCGTGAGGCAGCCGACCTCGCGGACGCCCGCCGCCTGATCCGCGACTGGGCGCCGGACGTGCTGATCCTCGACGTTCGCCTGCCGGACGGCAGTGGGCTGGAGCTGGCGGACGACCTGCCGCCACCCGGGTCACCGGGGCGTCCCAGGATCGTGATCATGAGCGCGAGCGTCCTGCCGTCGGACCGGCGGGCTGCCGAGGCGGTCGGCAGCGATGCCTTCCTCGGCAAGCCGTTCATGCCCCGCGAGCTGATTGCGATCCTGGAACGACTGGTCCACCCCGGTCCGGCCACAGAGGATCCGGCCTGACCTGCCACCTGGCACTGGACGGGTGGTCGCCGGCATGGTGTCATGGGCCATGCGACTTCGCCGGCGATTCGTCACGCTCGCGAGCACCATTGGGCTCGTCCTCCAGCTGTCGACCGTCGGCATCGTCGCCGGCGCGGACGACCCCGTCCTTGTCGGTGCTGGCGATATCGGCGACTGCACCTCGACCCGGGACGAAGCCACGGCGGACCTCCTCGATGACATCCCGGGCACGGTCGTCACGCTTGGCGACAACGTCTACCAGTCCGGTACCGCCGCGGAATTTGACACCTGCTACGACCCCGGCTGGGGCCGTCATCGGACGCGAACCCACCCGTCGACCGGCAACCACGATTACAAGACGCCGGGTGCCGCGGGGTACTTCGGCTACTTCGGGTCGGCCGCGGGCGATCGCGACACCGGTTACTACAGCTACGATCGAGGGGCGTGGCACATCGTCGTGCTCAACTCGAACTGCGAGGAGATCGGCGGGTGCGGGGCAGCCTCCGACCAGGTCGCATGGCTCAAGGCCGACCTCGCCGCCCACGCGGGGTCGCATGTGCTCGCCTACTGGCACCATCCCAGGTACAGCTCCGGCAAGCACGGGAGCGACCCGACGGTCCAGGCGTTCTGGAACGTCCTCTACGCGGCGGGGGCGGACCTCGTCCTCAACGGGCACGACCACGACTACGAGCGGTTCGCCCCGCAGGACCCGTGGGGCCGCGCCGACCCGACTCACGGCATCCGCCAGTTCGTCGTCGGGACGGGTGGAACGAACCTTCGCGCGCGGGCGACCGTCGTCGCGAACAGCGAGATGTTCGCGACGGCCCACGGCGTCCTGAAGCTGACACTCCGCAGCGACAGCTACGACTGGGCGTTCGTGCCCGTCGCGGGTGTCACATTCAGCGACACGGGCAGCGATGAGCCGCACGGGCCACCGCCGCCGCGGACGCGCACCGTCTTCCGTGCGACGGCCGACGCGTGGGTCGACCAGGCCCACCGCCATCGCAACCGCGGCAAGACCGGGAAACTCCTCGTCGACGGCGACACCGGACGTGGGTTCAAGGCCCATACGTACATCAAGGTGAAGGTGGGTGGCACATCCGGGGTCGTTCACCGCGCCGTTCTCCGCGTGTGGGTGACCGGCGCCACTCGAGACGGTCCGACGATCGCCCGCACGACCACGACCTGGTCCGAATCAACGATTACCTGGGCGAATCGTCCCGGAGCGCGCGGGGGCGTCATCACGGACGCGGGGGCGATACCTGTGGGTGCCTGGTACGAGTTCGACGTGACGTCTCACGTGACAGGCGACGGATCGTACGGGTTCGTGCTGCGACCGACGTCCCGCGACGGGATCGACATGTCATCGCGCCAGGGAACGCGGCCCCCGCGACTCGTCGTCGAGACGATCCCCGGGGCTCCCTGAGCCGGGAACTCAGCTCAGCCCGGCTGGGCTCAGCCCGGCTGGGCTCCGCCCTCTACGCGCGGTCGGGCGGCCCAGGCGACCACGGACACGATGACGACCCCGGCGACGGCCAGGGCGGCCAACCCGAGGAACGTCGCCGCGTCCGGAGGGGCGAGCAGGCCCCGGTCCTCGGCGAGCCACGGCCAGAGAGCCCGCAACGAGCCCGCCATGAGCCCGACCAGGGCGGCCATCGTCGTCGCGTGGCGATGGTCGAGCAGGTAGCGCAGGACCTGCGAGAACAACCCGAGACCCAGTGCGGCACCGGCCGCAAAGGTGACGATGTACGGCAGGTCGAAGTGCGACAGCGCTTCGAGGGTCGCCTCGTAGATGCCGAACGCGAGCAACAGGAACGCCCCGCTCACGCCGGGCAGGATCATCGCGCAGATGGCGATCGCGGCGAGGGGGAAGACGAGGTAGAGAGGCGGATCCGCAATCTCGCGGGGTGGCAGGCCGACGAGGACGAAGGCGAGGACCGAGCAGCCTCCGATCAGCAGCCACTCCGTGCGGCCGACCTGCTCGATCCGCCGGAAGGGAATCGCCAGGGAACCGACGATCAACCCGAAGAAGAGCGCCCTGACGGGCTCCGGGTAGGTGTCGAGCAGGACCGGGATGACACGCGAGCCGATCGCGAGGGCCGTGACGATCCCCACGCCGAGGGGCAGGACGAGACCCCATTCGACCTCGCCGAAGCGACGCCGTGCCACGGGCAGGTCGAACCGGACGAGGTGGAAGGCGCCGGATGCGCCCGCCCCCACCGATCCGACGAAACGTTCGTAGATCCCGAGGATCAGCGCGACCGTCCCGCCGCTGACGCCAGGAATCACGTCGGCCGTCCCCATGAGGAGGCCGCGCCCGACGTGCGCCAGGGTCGTCAGCATGGGTGGCACGCTCGCGGCTCGCATGGAGCGCTGCCCCGGCGGCGCCCCGGGAACCGGGTTACGGCGTGGAGCCCGACGCGGCACGGCCGACGAGCGTCACGCCGGTAATCCGCGCGTAGTTCGAGTAGTACGTCTCGCGGTGGACCACCTTGCCCTTGCGATCGCGGACCGTCCTGGTGACCCAGACCTGCTTGCCGTCGACCGGGTATTCGACCCGCTGGCGGACGCCCGGCCGGAGCGCCGAGGTGTACTGGACCGTGTCCGACGCGGGCCGGATGTTGCGGACGATCGGCGTGCTGAGCGTGACGCGGCGCTTGTTCGGGACGCTCCACAGCTCGAACCGCACATAACCACTCGAACCCTTCTGGATCTTGCGGCCACGGATGAGGATCGGGTACTTCGTGTCGTTCGTGAAGGACATCGTCTGGGTCGACCCGGAGCCGCTCTTGAAGACCGTCGCGTCGAGACCCGTCGGGTAGCGGTCGATGTAGTAGTAGTGATTACGCCGTGCGCCCATCTCGTACCCGGCCCGGAGGGCCGCGTTGAACAGGGTCGTGGACGTCGAGCAGATCCCGCCGGCAAGGGCACCCTGCGGTTCGGTCCGCCCGTTGATGATCGCCCCGCCGTCGCGGTAGCCGCGGGAACGCGTGATCGGCCCGATCGCATCCCAGAAGTCGAACGTCTCACCCGGCGCCACGACATGCCCGTCGAGGTCCAGTGCCGGGATCCAGATGTTCGCGCCATAGCCGTTTCGGTCACTGATCGGGAAATACGTCGTCCACTGCGAGACCTTGCGCATCCTGGGGATCGCGGCCCGGGCCTCCTCCGTCGTCAGTGCCGGCGCCGTCGCCTGCATGACCGGGGCGACCTCTTCATCGATCCCGCCGGCCGCGCGGCTGCCGAACAGCGTCTCGATCCGGCCGGCCGTGGCGTCGACGTCCATGCCCTTGCCGTCGCGGCTGGCGATGACCCCGACGATCTTTGCCCCGCGCGTCCTGTAGCTCGCGTTGCGCGGCGCCTGGTTGATCTCCTTGGCGAGCTTCCTGAGCACCTTGGGCAGTGCGCTCGTGTCGACCTGCGGGGCATACCCGCCGACGCCGTCGTGGTCGAAGCTGATCCATTGCCGGATTCGCTTGGCCTCGATCGTCCACGTGTTGTCGCCGCGCGCGAGCGTCACGGTCGTCGCGATGCGCTCGGCGGCGTCCAGGGCGGCCTGTGCCTCGTCTGTCGTGACGTCAGGTTCGAGCGGTGTCGTGGGCAGGTCGACCTCGATCGACGCTGGCAGATCGAGATCGTTGAGCTGCGCCAGGATCGCGGCGACGGCCGGCTCGTGGTCCGCCCGACGGCCGAGCGTGCCCGGTACCAGTTCGAAGGTCGCGCCGGCTTTGGTCACGGATGCGTCGACGGGAATCCGGTTGAGCGATCGCGCGAGGGACGCGACGATCCGCGTCACGGCGTCCGCGTCGTAGGTGACCGGCGGCTCGAGGGCGACGCCGTTGAGCGCCGTGCGTGCGTCCGCGATGGCGCGTTCGACCGGACCGCCTGTGCGACCGACGGCGATCGCTGCCGCCACCACGGCTTCTGTGTCGACCCGTCGACCGACCCTCTCGTAGGGGATGCGCAGCTTGCCATCCGGGGCGTCGAGGACGATCTCACCCTCGCCAACGGCGGCGTAGGCCTCGTCGAGCCGGGCAGCGGCCTCAACGGCCGTCATGCCGGACAGGTCGACCTGCCCGACACGCACGCCGGGCAGGATCCGCCCGACGTACTGCTGGTCGTAGGCGTACAGCGCCCCGACCCCGATCGCGAGGGTCAGCAGGACGCCGACCAGGAACGCGACGGCGAAGCGCAGCGCGATCGACGGGCGGCGGGTGGCGGGGGTCGTGGGCTCGGGTGTTTCGGTCATGGAGGGACGGTCATCCTAACAGGAGGGTCGGCACGCGTCGTCAGTACGTGTGGACGACCCTGCTGGGACGTGCGGCTGTCACTCGGCGTGACGGGCGTGGAAGTCCCGCGCGCCCTACCCGAGATCGCGCGGGACGAGCACCACTCGGCGGTTCGGCTCCTCGCCGATCGACTGGGTGGCGACCTGGGGATGATCACGCAAGGTGAGGTGCACCCACCGTCGCTCGAGCGCAGGCATCGGTTCGAGCTGCAGCATCTTCCCGGTCTCGGTGACGCGGTCGGCGGCCCGCTGGGCAAGGTCACGCAACTGGCGCTCGCGCCGGCCGCGGTAGTCCTCGACGTCGACCAGCACCCGCGTCCACGACCCGATCTCCTTGGAGAGCATCAGGTTGACGAGGTGCTGGAGCGCCGACAGGCGCTCGCCCTTGCGGCCGATGAGCGCCCCGAGTGCCTCCTTCTCGTCGCCGTCGCCGACGACGTTGAGCCGGCTTGTCTCGCCGGCGTCGACCTCGACGCGGACCGCGAAACCGAGATGGCCCATCAGCTGCTCGAGGATGGCCTTGCCCGCGGCGAGTGCCTCGGGCGACGCCTCGGCGGCCTCGAGCTCGGCTCGCTCGGCGGCCAGCGAACCGCGGGCGGCGGCGACCTCGGCCTGCTCTGAGGCGGACAGGCCTGCCGCGGCCTGGTCCGTCCGGGGAGCGCGCTCCTCGCGCGGGCCCCGATCCCGTCCGCCGCGGGGGCGATCGTCGCGCGGGCGATCGTCGCGACGCGGACCGCGGTCCTCGCGGCGCGGGCCACGGTCCCGGTCCTCGCGGCGCGGGCCACGGTCCCGGTCCTCGCGACGCGGACCGCGGGGGCGGTCGTCCGCATCGCGCGTCGGAGCGGGCATCGGAGCAGCGGCAGCGGCCTCGCGCTTGGGCGCGGCGCCACCGAGCGCAGACCGCGGCGCAGCGACGATCCGGGCCGGTTCCGCGCCCATACCCAGGACACCCCTGCTGCCTGGTGTGAGGATCTCGAAGTCGAGGTCGTTGAGCTCTGCTCCGAAGGCCTCACGGGCCTCACGGAGCGCCTCCTCGACCGTCTTGCCGGTGAATTCCCTGTAGGCACTCATATCAGCGTCTTCTCCCTCGTCGGCCCTGGCGACCACGCTTCGCGGAGCGGATCGTCTTGTCGGCCGCGGATCCTTTGGCGGCGTCGGTCAGGATCGCCGCACGCTTGCTGGGTTCGGGTGGCGGTGGCATGGCCACCGGGAACATGGGCGTGTGATTGCGGGCGAAGGCCGGGTCGAAGCCGAGGAACGGGAACATGCCGCCCCAGCCCACGATCAGGTACTGCTGGATGATCGAGAAGACCGTCGCCACGATCCAGTAGATGAACAGCCCGGCCGGCAGGAAGCCGCCGTACACGAGCGAGATGAGCGGCAGGAACAGCATCATCTGCCGCTGGATCCGAACGTTCGGGTCCGTGTTGGTCGGGTCCGGCGGGGGGAGCATCATCCGCGACTGGACGAGCTGGAAGACTGCCGACAGTGTCGCGAGGATGCTGATCCCGAAGCCCGGCAGGAAGTAGTAGTCGAACAGGACCTGGGGCTTGCTGACGTCGCCCAGCAACGGAACGATCGGATCGATGCACGGACCGAGGGCCGGGTCGGGGACGCCGGCGGCGCCGACATTGACGCACTGCAGGTCGACCAACTGGATCCCGAAGACCTCGAGCATCGCCCGCGGGTCCTGGTTCGTCAGGCCGTTGGAGATGACCGTGTACATGATCAGCAGGAGCGGAAGCTGGAGCAGGAGTGGCAGGCAGCCCGCCAGCGGGTTCACGCCACGCTCGCGGAACAGCTCCTGCTGGGCCTGTTGGGCCTTGACCCGATCGCCCTTGTAGCGCTTCTGGACCTCGCGAATCTCCGGCTGGAGCAGCTGCATCCGCCGCTGCGACACGAGCTGCTTGCGGAAGAGAGGGATGAGCGCCGCGCGGACCACGATCGTGAGCACGATGATCGAGAGCCCGATCGCCCCCGGAACGTTGAGGTTCTCGAGGAACTGGTAGACCGCCGCGAGGATGATGAAGAGGACCTGGAAGAGGGGCGTCATCAACCAGGCCAGGAGGCCGATCGGGTCGGCGCCGGGGGTTGCTGGCGTCAGCGGCGGGTTGGGCGACGGGCTGATCGGGTTGCCGGAGGCATCGACTCCCCCGTTCGGGGCACAGGCCGCGACGAGGACGACGACCGCGAGGACGAGGAGCATCGGGCCGAACTGGGCCCGCCAGTGGCGGGGGATTGTCACGCGGGGCGTGCCTCGCTATCGGACCGGGTCATAGCCGCCCGGGTTCCAGGGGTGACAGCGGGCGATGCGCTTTGCGCCCATCCAGCTGCCCTTGACGAGGCCGTACTTGCCGATGGCCTGTTCCGCGTAATGAGAGCAGGTCGGCTCGAAACGGCAGCTCGGCGGCAGCCACGCGAACACGATCCGGTAGAGCTTGATCAGGCTGATCCCGATTCGCTTCACGCGGCCGAAGGCCCTCCGAGTACGCCGCCCCGGACGAGTGTCCGGCGCAATGCCCCGACCAGTGCGTCGTGGTCGGCCTCGACGATCGCGGGCCGGGCGATGATGAGGACGTCCCAGCCCGGCTGGAACGAGGGCGCCATCACCCTGAGCGCCTCACGAAGCCTTCGTCGGACCCGATTCCGGACGACGGCCGTGCCGAGCCTTCGCCCGGTTGCCAGCCCGAAACGCGTCGTCCCGAGTTCGGTCCGCAGGAAGCGGGCGGTGAGCAGGGGATGGGACCTGGTGGTCCCGGCGCCCTGGAACGCCGCGAACTCCTGCGGGCGAGAGAGCATCATGAGCCGCGGCGACGGTGTGCCGCGACCGCCCGTCAGGCCGTCAGCCGCTTGCGACCGCGTGCGCGCCGAGCGGCGAGCACGCGTCGACCCGGCGTGGTCTTCATCCGGGCCCGGAATCCGTGCTCCTTGGCGCGATGCCGCTTCTTCGGCTGATAGGTCTGCTTGGTCATCGGGGCGTTCCGGGATCCTCTCCATCCGGCCTCGGGGGACTGTCTGCTGAACCCCGTAGAGGCACGCAGACGCGCCGGCGCCCGAGAGCGCGTGGCGCGTCGTCGTCCGGCGGATGATATGACGGTGCCGAGAAGAGTGTCAAACTCCTGAACGGGTCCGCCACGTGCGTCCCGCGTCGACCTCCCGGTTGGCGCAGGTGCCGCCCACGGGGAGTTGCCGCCTGGGTCGGCGGGCCCGGGGCAATCTCCGGCCGCCGCTCGGATACTCCTAGGGAGTATGCCAGAATCGCCTTGCGACGGCCGACGAGCCGGTGCTATCCTCTCCGAGCCCTCGGCGCCGGGACGCTCGAGAGTCGCCCCTCGGAAGGCCCCCAGGATGGGTGGTCCCGGAGCCGTCTCCCGGTGCGCCGGGAGGAGACGTGACCCGTGCGGCACCGGATCCCCGTTCGCGTTCCGTGGTCAGCGCAATCATCGACCATCTCTTATCAAGGTCCCAAGAACGAATGGACGCCAAGCAGGTCTGGCGGGCGGCCCTGGGTGAACTCCAGGTCTCGCTCTCCCCCGCCAACTACGAGACATGGCTGAAGGAGACGGACCTCGTCGACGTCGATGACCATCGATTCCGGATCGGCGTCCCGAATGGCTTCGCGAAGGACTGGCTCGAGACCCGCTACCGGTCGCTGATCAGCCAGACACTGGCGAGAATCGTCGGCTACAGCGTCCAGGTGGAGTTCGTCGTCCACGCGACGCCCGCGGACACGAATGGCACCGGCGAGCCGGGTGCGATGGCGCAGGCCGCACCGGCCCGGGGCCCACAGGTCCGCCTCGAGCCCACCCGGATCGGCGGCGAGGGCGGTGCGACGAACATCAACCCCCGCTATACCTTTGCCAGCTTCATCGTCGGCTCGGCCAACCGCCTCGCCCACGCCGCGAGCCTGTCGGTCGCCGAGCGCCCCGGTCACGCGTACAACCCGCTCTTCCTGTACGGCGGGGTCGGGCTCGGCAAGACCCACCTGATGCACGCGATCGGCAACCAGGTCGTCGCCAAGTTCCCGCGCAAGCGTGTCGTCTACGCGACGAGCGAGAAGTTCACCAACGAGTTCATCACCTCGATCCAGCAGGGCAAGATCGATGAGTTCCGCGCCCGCTACCGACGGATCGACCTGCTCCTGATCGACGACATCCAGTTCATCGCGGACAAGGAACGGACGCAGGAGGAGTTCTTCCACACGTTCAATGCGATCCACGACGAGGGCAAGCAGATCGTGCTCTCGTCGGACCGGCCACCGAAGGCGATCCTCACCCTCGAGGAACGCCTGCGCAGCCGGTTCGAGTGGGGGCTCATCGCAGACCTCACGGCGCCGGATCTCGAGACGCGAATCGCGATCCTCCGGGCGAAGGCGGAGGAGGGCGCGGTCCCAATCACCTCGGATGTCATCGAGTTCATCGCCCGCAAGGTCGTGAGCAACATTCGCGAGCTCGAAGGCGCCCTCAACCGGATCGTCGCCTACGCCTCGATGGGCGCCATGCCGATCAGCATCGAACTCGCCCAGGCCGTCCTCTCGAACGTCCTCTACAACCCGAAGAAGCGCCAGGTAACGCCGGAACGGATCGCCCGGGCGGTCGCCGACTACTACAGCGTGCCGATGGACGTCCTGCAGGGCCAGAAGCGCGACAAGGCGATCGTCGTCCCCCGCCAGATCGCGATGTTCCTGATGCGCGAGGAAACGGACGTGTCGCTGCTGCGCATCGGCGCCGAGCTCGGCGGACGGGACCACTCGACGGTCCTCCACGCCTGCGACAAGATCAACCGCGAGGTGGCGGTCAACGACGAGTTGCGGCGCGAAATCGCCGCCGTCCGCGAGCTGATCTACGCCGACTGAGGCCGTCGCGGCGCCCTGCCGTTGGTCCGTCGGATGTTCCGGTGGTCGCGGCGGCGGCCGTTGGGTCCCGTCGGGGCGGCCCGGCGGCCCACCCCGATCGGCTGCGGCTGTGGTCCGGGAGCCTCGCGCGCGCCGATTCGGCCGGTGGCCCGGGCACGGCGCCCCCGCCCCCGGGAGGTTGCCCACGAGTCTCCCCAGGACTCTTGAACACGGTCTTCGGGCCCGATCGGGTCGTCGAGCGCCGTGATCCCCGCTCCG
>Ga0299913_10003464_pt1 | contig 12914 bp, 12 predicted proteins | sample RVTome_9_FD_201360 | JGI IMG/M metagenome (GOLD analysis project Ga0299913, IMG submission 201360) | Soil microbial communities from uranium-contaminated site in the Upper Colorado River Basin, Wyoming, United States - RVT155D38 (version 2) ... | reverse complement strand
GCCCGCCGCATGCGGTCGTCGAACGGATGCGCGCCGCCGACCTGTGGAGCTACCTCGTCGAGTCCGACACGTACCGCACCGCCGAGGCGGTCCACGGCGTGCTGGTGAAGACGCACCCAGGGGACACAGAGAAGATCGCGACCATCATCCGCCTCGTTGGCGAGTCGCTCGACGCGGACGCGCTGCTCGCCCGGGTGTGACATCCGGCGCGGTGCGCGTACCATGCGCGGCATGACGACCGCGGCGCCCGACCGCCTCCATTTCACCGGCGACGACGAGGCCGATCGCCTGCTGGCGTCCGACGCGTTCGCGCTTCTCGTCGGCTTCGCCCTGGACCAGCAGGTGCCGGTGCAGAAGGCCTTCGGCGGACCGCTCGAGCTGCGGCGCCGCATCGGCCATCTCGACCCGGCGCGGATCGCCGCCGCCGACCTGGCCGAGCTCGACGAGGCGTTCCGTCAACGGCCGGCGCTCCACCGTTTCCCGAGCGCCATGGCCCGCCGCGTCCAGGCGCTGGCCGCGCACCTGGCGGAGCAGTACGGCGGCGATGCCGCACGCGTCTGGACCGATGCCACGGACGGCCGCGACCTCGAGCGCCGCCTCGCCGCGCTCCCGTCGTTCGGCGACATGAAGGTGCGCTCGATGCTCGCCATCCTCCATCGCCGCTTCGGCGTCCGGCTCCCGGGCCTCGACGAGCGGCTGCCGGGGCACCCGACGCTCGGCGACGTCGATTCGGCGGAGGCGCTCGCCAGCTACCAGGCCCAGAAGCGCGCCCACAAGGCGAGGATGCGGGAGGCGGCGCAGGGATCCTGAGCCGGACGAACGCGAAGGGAGGCCGGACGTGGGCACTCGCCGGCCTCCCATGGCCGCGGCTGCACCGGTCGCGTACCGGGAGCCGCGGGACCAGCTCGCATCATACGAACTGGACCCCGGACAGCACTAGTACTTTCGAGACGATCTCTCGACCTCAGGCCACGTCCCAGGCGAGCGGCTCGTTGTCGGTGAGCCGGGTACGGCCCACCCAGGCGGCGACCATGGCCAGCGCCGGCCCGGACACGCGCTGCAGCTCGGCGAGCGTCTCGGCGTCGGCGATGCTCACGTAGTCCGGCCGGGCGAGCGGCTCGGCGGCGATCGCATCGGTCATGCGCGCGCGGAGCACCTCGGCGGAGCGCTCGCCGCGGTCGTAGGCGTCCTTCGCCGCGCGCACCGCCGCGTGGAGGCAGGCGGCCGCGACCCGCTCCTCGATCGATAGGCGCGCATTCGCGCTCGACACCGCCAGCCCATCGCTCTCCCGAACGGTTGGGCACACGACCAGCTCGACGTTCATGAACAGGTCGCGGAGCATGCGGCGCAGGATGACGACCTGCTGGGCGTGCCGCTGCCCGAGGTAGAGGTGCGCCGGGCCGACGAGGTTGACGAGCTTGAGCATCACCGTCGTCAGGCCGTCGAGGTGCCCCGGCCGCGAGGCGCCCTCGAGCTGGCGGGTCAGGCCCTCGACCGTGACCCGGGTGCGGTCGTGCGGCGGGTAGAGCTGGCCCACGTCGGGCAGGAAGGCGATGTCGCAGCTGGCCTGCTCGAGGAGTGCGAGGTCGCGTGGGATGTCGCGCACGGTGTGGTCGCGCTCGTCGAGCGCGGCGAACTCGTGCGGGTTGGTGAAGCAGCTCACCACGACGCACCCATCCTCGGCGCGCGCCCGCCGGACGAGCGAGAGCTGGCCGTCGTGAAGCATCCCCATCGTCGGCACGAAGCCGACCGAGTCGCCGCCGAGGCGCCGCTCGAGGATCGACGCGCGCAGCTCGGCCGCGTCGTGGACGACCTGCACGGCTCAGCCGCGGCGCGAGCGCGGTCGTGCGGCCGTCGGCTCGGGGCGGGCCTTCCGGTAGCGATCGACGATGAGATCCCACAGCCGCTCGGCGACCTGGCGCTTGGGAAGCATCGGCCAATCGGTCAGCGGGCCTTCTCCGCCGAATACGGTCACCTTGTTCTCATCGGAGCCGATGGCGTCGAACGGCCCGCCAACGGTGTTGCCCACGATGAGGTCCAGCCCCTTGTCGCGCAGCTTGCTGCGGGCGTTCGCCTCGAGGTCGTCAGACTCGGCCGCGAAGCCGATGAGGAACGGCCGCACGTCGTCCGGCATCTCGCCGACCTCGGCCACGATGTCCGGGTTCGGGACGAGGTCGACCTGCAGGCCGGGCCCTTCACGCTTGATCTTCGTGGCCGATGGGCGCTTCGGCGCGAAGTCGGCGACGGCGGCCATGACCAGCACGTCGGCCGCGGCGGCGACGCGCATGACCGCCTCATGCATGGCGGCGGCCGTCGTGGCGTCCACCACGGTCACCCCGCGCGGCGGCGCGACGCTCATGGCGCCGGCGATGAGGGTCACCGATGCGCCGCGATCACGTGCGGCCTCGGCGATGGCGACGCCCATCTTGCCGCTCGATCGGTTGCCGATGAAGCGCACCGGGTCGAGCGGCTCGCGCGTCCCGCCGGCGCTGACGACGACGTGCAGGCCCTCCAGCTCGCCGGCCCGCGAGAAGAGGCTCTCGACCGCCTCCACGATGCGCGGCGGCTCGGCCAGCCGCCCGACGCCGGTGAGGCCGCTCGCCAGCGCCCCCACCTCCGGCTCGACGATGAAGTGGCCGAAGCCGCGCAGTGTCTCCACGTTCCGCTGGGTGGCCGGGTTCGTCCACATCCCGGCGTCCATGGCCGGGGCGACGACGACCGGCGCGCGGCTGGCGCAGGCGACGGCGGTGACCGCGTCGCCGACGAGGCCGGCCGCGAGCTCGGCGATGACGTTGGCGGTGGCGGGCGCGATGACGATCGCGTCGGCGCCCTCGGCCAGCTCGACGTGGGCGATCTGCTGCTCGGCGTCGAGGGCCATGACGTCGTCGACCACCGGCCGATGGGTGAGCGAGGCGAAGGTGAGCGGCGTGACGAACTGGGTTGCGGCGGGGGTCATCGCCACGTCGACGATCGCGCCGCGCTCCGCGAGCGCACGGACCAGGGCCACCGCCTTGTAGGCCGCGATGCTGCCCGTGACGCCGACCACGATCCGACGTCCCGCGAGCGGGCTGCGCACCTCGCTCATCGGCCGGCACCCGCCGCGGCGCGAATGCCCTCGTAGCCGTATCGGACGCCACGGAGCGTGAGGTCGGGCTCGACGGCGTCGATACCGGGGACCTCGCGCAGCCAGGTGGCGTTCGTGTACCCGCCAGTGGCGATGACGGTCACCCGGCTGCCGGCCGGGGAGCGCTCGACGAGCTCGCCGCGCAGGGCGGTCAAGAGCCCGCTCACGAGGCCGATGTAGCCGAGAACGGTGCCGCTCTGCATGGCGGCCACGGTGTTCGTGCCGATGGCGCGCTCCGGGCGTCGCAGGTCGATGCGGGGCAGCTTGCTGGCCCGACCGACGAGCGCCTCGAGCGAGAGGCCGAGGCCCGGCGCGATCGCCCCGCCGATGTAGGCGCCCTCCGCGCTGACGAGGTCGAAGTTCGTGCTCGTGCCGAGGTCGATGACGATCGCCGGGCCGCCGAACTCGCTCCGCGCCGCGAGCGCGTTGCACAGCCGGTCCGCGCCCGCTTCCGACGGTCGATCGATCTCGATGGCCAGGACGCCGTCCAGCGCGGCGGCGTCGACGACGTGGGTCTCGAGCCCCGGGCGCCGCGCGAGCGCCTCGGTCAGGGCGGCGGTGAGCGGCGGCACGACCGACGCGACGGCGACCGCGTCGGCGTCGTCCAGGCTCGCGCCGCCGAGGGCGAGGAGCTGCCCGCACAGGGCAGCCATCTCGTCGGGGGTGGCCTCGGGGCGCGTCGTCGCGCGCCACGACCCCTCCATCTCGCCCTCGCGGAAGAGACCGAGGGTCAGGTTCGTGTTGCCGATGTCGACGGCGAGGAGCCTCATCGCCGCAATCGTAGCAGTCGAGGAGGGCCGTCCCGGAAGTCCCGGCCGCGGCATCGGCCCGGTGCTAGACTCGCCCGCGACCAGCCACCCGCCCGCAGGCCTGCTTCATGTCCGACGCGCGAGCCAAGCTGTACATCAACACCGGCGTCGTCACCAACAAGGGCGACATCTACAACATCCTGCGCCCGCTCCTCAAGCAGACCGTCACGTATGCGTACTATCGCGGCAACGCGGTGACGAGCACCGGGACCGGCTGGGTCGAGCGCGTCGTGGTGGACCACCCGGAGATCGCCTCCTACTTCACGCCGCTGTCGATCTGCCTCAACCTCGACTCGTTCGACTACCTCCAGTTCGACACCACCAGCGAGCAGCTGCTGGTCTACACCCTCGTCATCGGGTCCGAGCGCGTCGTGCTCGAGTTCGCCGCCGGCGGCTCCCGCCTGGCCGACGGCGAGGAGCCGGCAGGGAGCGGTCGACCCCTGCCGCGGAACGCCGAGGAGCTCGCACGCGACCTGCGCTTCATCCAGATGGAGCTCATGATGACGTCCGACGCCTCCGACGAGGACGAGGAAGCCTGAGCGTGCCGGCCGGCCCCGCCCCGCTGGCGCGGCCCGCGTCCCGGGGTTCGCGGCGCGCGCGGGGTGCCGAGCACCGGCGCAGCGTCCTGCCCAACGGCCTGCGCATCGTCACGCAGGAGATGCCGTCCGCGCGCTCAGTGGCGATCGGGCTGTTCGTGGGCGTCGGCTCGCGCCACGAGCAGGGCGCGCACGCCGGGCTGTCGCACATGCTCGAGCACCTCGTCTTCAAGGGCACCCATCGCTTCCCGGAGCCGGGCGAGATCTCCGAGGCGGTGGAGGGCTGCGGCGGGAGCGTGAACGCGTCCACCGATCGCGAGCTCACCGTCTACAGCGCCAAGGTGCCGTCCGGCGCGTTCGAGCGCGGCCTGCACGTCGTCTCGCAGATGGTCCTCCGCCCGCTCCTGCGTGCCGCCGACCTGTCGGCCGAGAAGCCGGTCATCGTGGACGAGATCCGCATGTACGAGGACTCGCCCGGCGACCACGTCTTCGCGCTGTTCGACGCGCTCCTGTTCGGGACGCATCCCCTCGGCCGCGAGATCGCGGGCACGCCGGGCTCGGTGCGCCGCGCGACTCGACCCGGTGTGGTCGGGCACTGGCGGGCGTGGTACCGGCCGGAGCACCTCGTCCTGGCCGTGGCCGGTGCCGCCGGGCACGACGACGTGGTGCGGGCCGCGCGCGGCTGGTTCGCCTACGGCGACGGCTGGCTGGCCGACGTCGAGGCCCCGGCCGACCCGGAGCTGGCGCCGATCACGCCAACGCCTGCCGCGGCCGGCGCCATCCGGATCGCCTATCGCCGGCTGGCCCAGGGGAACCTGTGCCTCGGGATGCCCGGCGTATCGCGGACGGACCCCGACCGATGGGCGCTCGACCTGCTCGGCGCGATCCTCGGTGACGGCATGAGCAGCCGCCTCTTCCTCGAGCTGCGCGAGCGACGCTCGCTGGCCTACGACGTCTCGACCTTCGCGGCGACATACGCGGACTGCGGCACGTTCGGCGTCCACGCCGGCTTCGACCCGGACGAGGCCGACCGCGTGGTGAGCGCCATACTCGAACAGCTCGAGCGCGTCGTGCAGGAGCCGGTCGGCCCGGGCGAGCTCGACCGCGCCCGCGCCTATACCCGTGGCCGGCTCGAGCTGCGCATGGAGGACACGGGAGCCGTCGCCGCCTGGCTCGGCACCGGCGAGAGCCTGCTGCCGCGGATCATGAGCGTGGAGGAGGTCGTCGAGCGCCTCGAGGCGGTCACCGCCGCCGACGTGCTCCGCGTTGCGCGCCGCTTCGCACGGCCGGACCAGGCGCGGCTCGCCGTGCTCGGCCCGTTCAAGTCGCGCGCCCGGTTCGAGAAGCTGCTCCGCGCATGACCGAACCGGACGAGGTCTACGTCGACCTCATCCCCGACGAGCTCTCGCTCGCCCGGGCGCAGCTCGGTTCGGGCCTCAGCGGCCAGGCGGAGGGCGTCCTGCGCCGCCACATTGCCCGCCTCGAGGCGGCCGACCGGCCCGCCGCGGAAGAGCTCGACGCCGCACGGGCAATGCTCGCGGAGGCGCTGTGGCGCCAGGGACGGCCGCTCGCAGCGGCGCAGGCGGTCGAGGCGATACGCTCGGGCACGCTCGAGCGCCGGCGGCCGCTGGTCATCCTCATCGAGGCCGAGGCGATGGCGGTGAGCGGCCATCCCGAGCGGGCCGAGGCGCTCATGGAGGAGGTCATCGACGCGGTCGGCGTTGACGAGGCATGGCGGCTGCGCGGCGGCGTTCCGTCGCGCCTGCCGTGGCCGGTGCCTGCCTCGCTGCGGCCGACCGCGCGGCGCCCGGACGCCACGCCCACGCCGCACCACGCGGCGAGCTCGGCCACCTCGCCGTCACCCGAGCGGACGGCGGCCGCCCACGCCCGGCTGGAGGCGGCGCGCATGGCATACGGTGCCGGCCACGACGCCGAGGGGGACCGGGAGCTGGGGCTCGCCCTGCGGCTCGACCCGCGCATCGCCGCCGAGGGCGTCACGCTCGTTGAGCCCACCCTCGGCCGGGAGCCGGCGCCGGACCGTCTGGTACTCTACGGCGACCTCCTGCGCGCGGCCGATCGACCGGCCGAGGCCGCCGAGGCCTACGACCGCGCCGCCCGCGCCTGAGCCCCGTCCCTGACATAGGAGCCGCATCCCTCCATGGAACGCACCCTCGTCCTCGTCAAGCCCGACGGCGTCCAGCGCGGGCTCATCGGCGAGATCATCGGCCGCTTCGAGCGGAAGGGCCTGAAGGTCGTCGGCCTGCGGCTGCTCGGCGTCCCGCGCGAGATGGCGGAGCGCCACTACGCGGTGCACGCCGGCAGGCACTTCTACGCGGGGCTGGTCGAGTTCATCACCGCCGGCCCGGTCGCCGCGATTGCCCTCGAAGGGCCGGACGCGATCGCCACCGTCCGGCGGCTGGTGGGCAAGACCATGCCGAACGAGGCCGAGCCCGGCACGATCCGCGGCGACCTGGGGATCAGCGGCCTGCGGAACCTCATCCACGCCTCCGATGCGCCGGAGACGGCAGACAGCGAGCTCCAGCTGTGGTTCGAGGCGGGGACGCTCCTCGACTACGGGCGCGAGATCGACGCCTGGATCGTCGCCGAGGAACCGGCCAGGAGCTGAATCGGCCGAACGGCGGCCGCGTCATCGGTCCCGGAGGGAAGCCCGTCGTACTCGGGGCGGTCCATGAACCCGATGCGATCGAGCGGGAAGTAGCGCAGCCAGGCGCGGCCCACGATGAGGTCGCGCTCGATCGGCCCGAAGAAGCGCGAGTCCTGGCTCTCCGGCCGGTTGTCGCCCATGACGAAATACTGCCCCGCGGGCACGGTCCATTCCCGCGTGCTCTCGGCGTCCTTGGGAAGCGTCGGCTCCACGCCGCCGTTGATGTCGCGCGACACATAGGGCTCCGTGAGCTGCACGCGCGCGGCGTTCGGCGGAGTGACGTACACCCGCCCGTTGTCGAGGATGACCGTGTCGCCGGGCAGGCCGATGATGCGCTTGATGAACGGCACGCCACCCTGCTCGAAGCCGGGCGGCGGCTGGAAGACGACGATGTCGCCGCGCCGGTAGTCGTCGAAGCGCGGCGAGATCTTGTCGATGAGGACGTACTCATTCTCGGCGATGGTGGGCACCATCGACCGCTGCTCGACCTCGAACGGCTGCGCGATGAAGTTGTGGATGAGCAGGTAGATGACGAGGGTGAGGACGAGCGTCTCGACGATCTCGAGCAGGCAGCCGAGCCCCCGGCGCGAGGCGCTGGGCTCGTCGGCGGCGCCGGGCCCGGCGTCGGGCGCGGTCGTATCGGGGGCGTAGGTCATCGGGGCTCCGTGGGACGGTCGGGCAAGCCGGGCGCATGATAACGCACCCCCGCGGGCCCGCAGCTAGACTCGGCCGATGGGCCACCTCTTCCTCGTCCGGCACGCGACGACGGCAGCCAGCGAGTCGGGGGTTAACCTCGGCCAGCGCACCGATGCGCCGCTCCTGCCTGCCGGCCGCGAGCGCGCGGCTATGACCGGGTCCGCCATCCGCGCCGAGCTCGCGGCGATCTCCGTGGGGGATCTGCGCCTCCTGACGAGCCCGGCGCGGCGCTGCCGGGAGACGGCCGAGATCGTGGGCGACGCGCTCGGCCGGCCGGACCTCGAGCCCGAGGCCGATCCGCGACTGTGGGAGATCGACTACGGCGCCTGGGAGGGCCTGTCGGCGGACGAGTGCCGCGCCCGCGACCCCGAGCTGCGCGCCGCCTGGGAGGCCGATCCGTACGCGACCCGCACGCCGGGCGGCGAGTCGGGGAGCGACGTCGCCGCGCGCGCCTTCGCGGCGCTCGCGCCGCTCGAGGCCTGGCTCGCGGGGGACCGCGGTACCGCGGCCATCGTGGTGAGCCACAACCACGTGGTCCGGCTGCGGATCGCGGCCCAGCTCGGCCTGCCGCTGGCTGACTACCGCCGTCGCGTCACGGCCGACCCGGGCGGGTACAGCATGATCACCATCGGCCCCGGCGGTTCCGCCGTCCGGCGGCTGAACGTGCTTCCCGGCCCGATTCCTGCATAGGGCGGGTCTCGGGGGGCTTCCGGGCAGCCTCCTATAATTGCGTCCCAGCCCACCGGCGCTCGCCCGGAGAGCGCACGATCCCGAAGGGAACGCATGTCGATCGAGCTCAACCAGCACCTCCAGCCGCAGCTCCAGGTCCGCGTCACGCCGAAGCAGATCGCGGCGAACTCGATCCTGGCCATGAGCTCCGTCGAGCTCACCGAGGCCATTGCCGCCGAGCTCGAGGAGAATCCGGCGCTCGACATGCTCGAGCAGTCGAACTGCCCGATCTGTGGCTCGGCGATCACCGGCAGCCACTGCACCGAGTGCCTGCCCAAGGGCGCCGCCGGCTCGGGGCCTGCCGAGGTGCCGGATGGCGGCCCCACCGACTGGTCGGCGCGCGAGGATGCCGACGAGCTCGATCCGATCGCCCGCGCCGAGGCGGAGTTCACGCTCACCGAGCACCTGACCTGGACGCTCCACGCCCTGCTGCCGACGCGCCTTCACCCGGTGGCCGACTACGCCATCGGCGCGCTCGACGACAGCGGCTTCCTCACCGACCGGGACGAGGAGATCGCCGCCGCCACCGGCGTGACGGTGGATGACGTGGCCGCCGTGCGCGAGGCGATGCGTGGCATCGAGCCGATCGGCGTCGGGTCGCGGAACATCGCCGAGTCGTTGCTCGCGCAGATCGCCTACCTCCGCGAGGCCGGGGAGATGGAGATTCCGGCGGCGGTCGAGGCCGTGGTCCGCGACCACCTGAACGACCTCGGGGAGCGGCGCTTCGGCCTCATCGCATCGGCCCTCGGGATCACCACTGACGAGGTGGTCGAGGCCTGGGAGTTCGTGAAGGTGAACCTCCACCCATATCCCACCTCCGCCTTCACCGCGGCAGTCGGTTCGAGCGGATCGAGCCGCTCCATCGTCCGGCCGGACGTCCTCATCCGTGTCGTCGACGGCGAGCTTCGGGTCGAGGTCGTCGAGTCGCGACGGTTCTCGCTGCGGGTCGATCCCACCTACGCGCGCCTCTCCGCCGGCATGCGCAGCGCGGAGGCAAGCGAGGCCGATCGTCAGCACGTCCGGGAGTTCGTCGGGCGCGCCCGCTTTTTCATCGACAACGTGAACCGGCGACGCGCGACGCTCCAGCGCATCGCCGAGTGCCTCGTCGAACGCCAGCAGGAGTACCTGCTCCACGGGGTCCAGCACCTCGTGCCGCTCACCCGGGCAGAGGTCGGCGCCGTCATCGGCATGCACGAGTCCACCGTGAGCCGGGCCACCGCCGAGAAGTACGTCATGCTGCCGACCGGCGAGGTCGTGCCCTTCGGGCATTTCTTCACCGCCTCGCTGGGAGTGAAGGACCAGATCCGCAAGATGATCGAGGCGGAGGACGTTGCCCATCCGCTGTCCGACCAGGAGATCGCCGATCGGCTGGCGGGGGAGGGGGTCGCCATCGCGCGGCGAACGGTCGCGAAGTACCGGGACGAGCTCCAGCTCCTTCCCGCACGCCTCCGTCGTCGCTAGCGCGCGATGCGCGCGGTCCTGCTCCGCTACGCGGCAGTCATCGGCATCGGTTTCGCCGTCCTGGCCGGCATCCTCTACTACGCCACGAGCGTCGATGGGCGTGCGCCCTTCGTCGAGGCCGTCCGCCTGACACTCCACGCCAGCGATGACGAGCGACTGGCGATCACGACCAGCGGTCTCGAGGTCGAGTTCAGCGAGCCGGTACGCACCGCTACCGCCGAAGCCGCCTTCCGCATCGAGCCCGACGTCGCCGGCGAGATCAGCTGGAGCGGCGCCATCCTCCGCTTCACGCCCGCCGAGCGGCTCCCACTCGAGACCGAGTTCGCCGTCCATCTCGAGCCCGGCGTCGAGGACCAAGCCGGCAACCGCATGGCCGAGCCGTCAGATCGGTTCGCCTTCCGTACGGTAGGGCCGCCAACCGTCGTCGCCACCGAGCCGTCGGACGGCGCGGATGAGGTCCCCCTGGACGCGAGGATCACCATCGACTTCAACACGCTCATGGACACCGCCTCCGTCGAGTCGGCGCTCTTCGTCGATCCCGTCTTCGACTTCGAGCCGAGCTGGAGCGCGGAACGCCTGACGCTCGTCCCGGCCGACCAGCTGACCGAGGCCATCACCTATCGCGTCGAGATCAGGACCGATGCGCGGGACAGCGCCGGCACCCCGCTCGTCGAGCCGTATACGTTCAGCTTCGGCACGGCGAGCGCGCCGGTCGAGGCCGCGCAGCTCGTCCCGGATGACGGCATCGAGGGGGTCGCCGTGTCCGGGTCGGTAGCCGTCTTCTTCGACCGCGCCATCGAACCCGACCAGGACCTCGACGGCATCTTCTCGATCGAGCCCGAGGTGGCCGGCGACGTCGAGGTCGTGGCGGCGCCCGGCGCCGCCGGGATGACGGATGCGGAACGCCGGATCCTGCGCTTCGAGCCTTCGACCGCGCTGGCGGCGAACACGACCTACCGCGTCACCGTCGCGCCCGGCCTGGCGGCCGCCGACGGGTCGCGGCTGGGCGAGGCGCTCGAATGGAGCTTCACCACCGGCGCCCCACTGGGGAGCCTCGCCAACCAGATCGTCTTCCTCAGCGAACGGGGCGGCGTGACGAACCTATGGGCCATGAATCCGGACGGCTCGGGCCAGCGGCAGGTGAGCGCGGAGCTCTCGCCGGTGACCGACTATGCCGTCTCGCCGGACGGCCGGCGGGTGGTCGTCGGCGACGGGGCCACGCTCGTGCTGCAGTCGGCGGACGGCGCCGATCGCACCCTGCTGACCTCCGTCGGCGACCTCGAGTTCGATCCGGCCTGGGCGCCGGACGGGACCCGCTTCGCCTTCGGCCGTGCCGACCGGGAGACCGGGGCGGGGACCGGGCTGTGGACCCGCGCCGCCGACGGGGGCGACGAGGAGCGGATGGCGCTGCCGGGTGGCGAAGCGAGCCCGTCGCCATCGCCGTCCGGCTCCCCGGCGCCCCTGCTCCGCGCGCCTCGCTGGTCACCGGACGGGACGGCCATCGCCTTCGTCGACGGCTCCGCCAGGGTTGCCATCCTCGATCTCGAGCAGAACGAGCTGCGGAGCGTGGGTGCGGTGGCGGCCGGCCCGCCGTCATGGCTGACCGACTCGTCGGCGATCATCGTCACCACCGTCCCGAGCCCCGAGCCTCGGCAGGTTGCCCCCGGGGCGCCGCTGCTTCCGCTGCTCCCTGAGGAGCCATACCGCTCCGCCGCCGAGATCGCGCGCCTCGAGCTAATGCACCTTCCGCGGACCGGATCTCGGCTCGTCGTCCTGGGACTGCCGCCGGGGGCGCACCACCCGGTGGCGTCTGCCGAGCGGCTGCTATTCGTCCTCGAGGGGCGGGCCTACCTGGCCGATGACCCGGCCTCCCCGGGCGCGGGCCGGCCGCTCCTCCCGACTCAGCCGGCCGACGTGGTATCGGCCACGTTCGGCGTCGAGGCGCGCACCGTGCTGCTCACCCGCCAGGGGAGCGGGATCTGGCTGCTCGACACGCTCACCGGCCGCGCCCAGCAGCTCGCCGCCGACGGCTGGCGACCGCGCTGGCTGCCCTGACCAGATTCGGTTGACCCCGCCGAGCGCGCGGGGCTACCATACCGCCGCCTCGCTGGCGGGCGCTGCTGCATCTTCCCGCCGGCGTTTCCGTGTGTCAGACCGGTCCGCGTCCGTGGTCGGGCGCGGCCCAGAGCGAGCGGTGCTCGCGCTTCCACCACCATTGGAGGATCGATGGACGTCCAGCTCCTGACCTGGGTGATTCCGATCGCGGGACTGGCCGCAGTCGCCTTCGCCCTGTATCTCGCATCGGACGTGCTGCGCCGGGACAAGGGTCCGCAGGCGATGCAGGACGTTGCCGACACCATCCGCGAGGGCGCGGATGCGTTCGTGAAGCGCCAGTACACGACCATCGGACTCCTGGCGCTCGTGGGCGCGGTGCTCATCGGCATCGTCATCTTCTTCGTCGAGACGCCGGACGTCGCGGACGTCCCCGAGCTCGCCGGGCTGCCCATCGCGATCATGACCGCCATTGCCTTCCTGGTGGGCGCGGCGTGCTCCATGGCCTCCGGCATCATCGGCATGTACATCAGCGTTCGCTCCAACGTGCGGACGGCTGCCGCGGCCCAGCGCAGCCTGGTGGAGGCGGTGCAGGTCGCGATGCGTGGCGGGGCCGTCTCCGGGTTCCTGGTTGTGGCGCTCAGCCTCCTCGGCGTGTGGGCCATCTTCAGCGTGTACGGCAACCTGATCGGTGACGTGACCATCGCCGAAGCGCCATTCCTGATCGTCGGCTTTGGCTTCGGTGCCAGCTTCGTCGCGCTCTTCGCCCAGCTGGGCGGCGGGATCTACACCAAGGCCGCCGACGTCGGCTCGGATCTCGTCGGCAAGGTCGAGGCCGGAAT
>Ga0299913_10003463_pt1 | contig 12915 bp, 10 predicted proteins | sample RVTome_9_FD_201360 | JGI IMG/M metagenome (GOLD analysis project Ga0299913, IMG submission 201360) | Soil microbial communities from uranium-contaminated site in the Upper Colorado River Basin, Wyoming, United States - RVT155D38 (version 2) ... | reverse complement strand
TGGTGCTCGGCGGCCTGCCGCTGCACGAGCCCGTCGCGAGCTACGGTCCGTTCGTGATGAACACCCGCGCGGAGATCATCCAGGCGGTTGAGGACTTCCAGAACGGCCGGCTCGCCACCGTCAGCCCCCAGCAGCTCGCGCACCGGACCGCGGCCGACACGGAGCTCTAGGGCGCCGCTAGGGCGCGCGGTAGCGGGACATCGGCACCCGCCCGTCGACGGCGAGGATGCCCTCGGCGCGCAGCCGGGCGAGCTGCTCGCGGGCGATGTGCGGCGCGACGGTGCCGTCCGCGCGCAGCACCCGGTGCCACGGCAGGTCTGCCGAGTCCTCGGCCATGATCCGCCCGACCAGCCGTGCGGACTTCAGCCCGGCGCGGGCCGCGACGTCGCCGTAGGCCAGCACCCGGCCGGGCGGGATGGCGGCGACCACCTCGCGTACCCGTTCGACGGCCTGCTCGTCCACGGTGCACAGCTTGCCCTGCCTGCCGTGCGGCGCGTCGGGGCCGTCCTTGCACCGACCGCGTGATTGCATCACCGCCGTGAGCGCCCCCCTGCTGGTGCGCCCGGCCCGGCCGCGGACGCCGCCGCCGAGCTGGGACGCCGAGGCGCGGCGGGTGCTCGACAGCCCGGGCGGGTTCCTGCGGCTGCTCGGCGGCCCAGGCACCGGCAAGACGGCGCTGCTGGTCGAGGCGGTGGCGCGGCGGATCGTCGACGGCGGCGTCGACCCCGAGCAGGTGCTGGTGCTCACCGCGAGCCGCCGCACCGCGCAGCGGATGCGCGAGCAGATCACCGAGCGGCTGGCCGCCATGAGCGACCCGGACGTGCCCTCGCCGGAGCTGCCGCGCACGATGCGCGAACCGGTGGTCCGCACGGTGCACTCGTACGCCTTCGCGGTGCTGCGGCTGCACGCCACGCTGCACGGCGACCCGCCGCCACGGCTCCTCTCCGGCCCGGAGCAGGACGCCGTGGTGCGCGAGCTGCTCGCCGGCGAGCTGGAGCTGGACGGTGGGGCCCGCTGGCCGCGGCGGCTGCGGCCAGCGCTCGGCCTGCCCGGGTTCGCCGCCGAGCTGCGCGACCTGCTGCTGCGCGCGGCGGAGCGCGGCGTCGGGCCGGAGGACCTGGCCCGGCTCGGCCGGCAGCACGGGCGCGAGGAGTGGCGAGCCGCCGGCCGGTTCTTCGAGACCTACGAGCAGGTGACGATCCTGCGCGGCTCGGTCGGCAGCGCGGCGCCGCAGGCCACGGCGCCGGCGCTGGACGCGGCCGAGCTGGTCGCGGCGGCGCTGCTGGCGTTCGACACCGATCCCGAGGTGCTGCGCCGGGAGCGGACCAGGGTGCGGCACCTCTTCGTGGACGACGCGCAGCACCTCGACCCGCAGCAGGCGCAGCTCGTCGGGCGGCTCGGCGCGCCGGCCGCGGAGTTCGTCGTCGCCGGCGACCCGGACCAGGCGATCTTCGCGTTCCGCGGTGCGGACCTCACCATGCTGCGCGACGCGGACCCGGCGGGGGAGCGCACCGTGGTGCTTCGCACCGGCCACCGGATGGCGCCGGCCGTGCACCACGCCGTGGCGCGGCTCGCCGCGCGGCTGCCGGGCGCCGGCGCGCAGCGCACCATGACCCCGCCGTCCGCGGGCAGCGCCACCATCCACCCGCCGGACGGGCCCGGCGGCAGCGTCACCGGGCAGTCGCCGGACGGGCCTGAGGGCAGCGTCATGGTGCAACTGCTGCGGTCGGCGGCGGCCGAGGCATCCTGGGTCGCCGACCGGCTGCGCCGCGCACACCTGCTGGATGGCGTGCCGTGGTCGGAGATGGCGGTGCTGGTGCGCTCGACCGTGCGGTCGTGGCCGGTGCTGCGGCGCGCGCTGCTGGCCGCCGGCGTGCCGCTCGGCGTGCCGCGCGACGAGCTTCCGCTGGCCAGGCAGCCCGCGGTGTGGCCGCTGCTCGCGCTGCTGCGGATCGCCGTCCGGCCAACAGAGCTCGACGAGGACACCGCAACAGCGCTGCTCGGCTCGCCGCTCGGTGGCGCCGACCCGCTCGGACTGCGCCGGCTGCGGCGCGGGCTGCGCCGGCTCGCGCTTGCCGCCGGCGACGACCGGCCGTCCGGCGAGCTGATCGTGGCGGCGCTACGCGACGGCGACCCCGTCGAAGGCCTGGAGGACCACACCGCGGCCCCGCTGCGCCGGCTCGTCGACCTGGTCGGCGTCGTCCGAGGCAACGCCGGCCTCGGCGTCGAGGAGGTGCTGTGGCGGGTGTGGCGGGTCAGCGGCCTCGAACCGCGCTGGTCGGCCTGGGCGGCGCGCGGCGGCAGCGTCGGCATGCAGGCCGACCGGGATCTGGACGCCGTGGTCGCGCTGTTCGACGCGGCCGGCCGCTATGCCGACCGGCTGCCAGGCGCCGGCATCGGCGGGTTCGCCGAGTACCTGAACAGCCAGCAGATCCCCGGTGACTCGCTCGCCCCGAAGGCGCCGGTGAGCGACGCCGTCGAGGTGCTCACCGCGCACTCCGCGGTCGGCCGCGAGTGGTCCGTCGTCGCGATCCCCGGCGTCCAGGAGGGCACCTGGCCGGACCTGCGGCTGCGCGGCACGCTGCTGGGCGTCGAGCGGCTGGTGGACGTGCTGGCCGGGGTGCCGTCGGCGCACACGTCCAGTACCGCACCGCTGCTCGCCGAGGAGCGCCGCCTGCTGCTGGTCGCCGCCAGCCGGGCGCGGCACACGCTGCTGGTCAGCGCGGTGCGCGACGAGGAGGAGCAGCCGTCGCGCTTCCTCGACGAGCTCGACGAGCCCACCGAGGAAGCGCGCGCAGTCGCCCGCCCACCGCGCGCGCTGGTGCTCGCCGAGCTGGTCGGGGAGCTGCGCAGGACGGTCTGCGCGCCGGACGTCAGGCCGGCGCGGAGGAGGCGCGCGGCCCGGCAGCTTGCCAGGCTCGCGGAGGCCGGGGTGCCGGGCGCACACCCAGACGAGTGGGCCGGCCTCGCGCCGGTCTCGATCGACCGCCCGCTGCGCGACGGCGACGGGCCGGTGCCGCTCTCGCCGTCGAACGTCGAGCTCATCGACAACTGCCCGCTGCGCTGGCTGCTCGAACGCCACGGCGGGCAGGACGCGGCCACCCTGCCGTCGGTCACCGGCATGCTCGTGCACGCCCTCGTGCAGCTCGCCGCCACCGGGGCCGACGACGCGCAGCTCGACGCGGCGCTGCACCAGGCGTGGGCCGTGGTGGACGCCGGGGCCCCCTGGTTCTCCCGCCGCGAGCACCAGCGGGTGCGCGACATGCTCACGGCGTTCCGCTCCTGGCTGTCCGGCAGCCGAAACGAGCTGGAGCAGCTCGCCGTCGAGCTGGACGTCGACGTGTTGATCCCCGGCGCCCCCGCGGTGCGCATCCGCGGCCGCGTCGACCGGCTGGAGCGCGACCGCCACGGCCGACCGGTGATCGTCGACGTCAAGACCGGCAAGACGCCGATCAGCCGCGACGCGGCCATGACCCACCCGCAGCTCGCGGTCTACCAGGTCGCCGCCACACTCGGCGCGTTCGACCTGTTCGGCGTCGCGCCCGAGCCCGGCGGCGCCAGGCTGCTGTACGTCTCCAAGGCCGGTGCCGAGCGGGTGCAGCCGGCGCTCGACGACGAGTCGCGCACCCACTGGCTCGGCACCATCCGGTCCGCCGCGCAGGCCACCGTGGGCCCCGCCTACGAGGCCCACGAGAGCGCCGACTGCGCCCGCTGCCCCGCCCGCACCGCCTGCCCCCTCACCGCCTCCGGCCGCCAGGTCACCTCATGACGCGCGGGCCCTGCGCCGGGGTGGCGCGTGTCGATGGCCCGGGGTGCGCGGAATCGTCCATGGGCCGGCATACCGTGATCGAGTGACCGCGACCGTTGGTCTGTTGAGCCCGCGCGTGCTGGCGATGGGGCTCGGGCTGCCGCGGCCGACCGACGAGCAGGCCGACGTCATCGAGGCGCCCCCGGAGCCGGCGCTCGTGGTGGCCGGCGCCGGGGCCGGCAAGACCGAGACGATGGCCGCGCGCGTGGTGTGGCTGGTGGCCAACGGGTTCGTCACGCCGGACCGGGTGCTCGGGTTGACGTTCACCCGCAAGGCAGCGCGGCAGCTCGCCGACCGGGTGCGGACGAGGTTGCGGCGGCTGGCCGGCTCGGCCGTGATCGACGAGGCGCGCCGGGCCGACGTGCTGTCGGGCGAGCCGACGATCCTGACCTACCACGCGTACGCGGGCCGGCTGGTCGGCGAGCACGGGCTGCGGCTGCCGTCCGAGCCGGGCGCGCGGCTGCTCACCGAGACCGGCGGGTGGCAGCTCGCGCACCGCGTGGTGTCCACCTGGGAGGCGGACCTCGACCTGGACAACGTCCCGGCGACCGTCACCGGGTACCTGCTCGCGGTGGCCGGCGAACTCTCCGAGCACCTCGTGGACCAGGACGAGCTGCGCGACTACACGGAGCGGTTCTGCGCCGCCGTGGAGGACGCGCCGCGCGCCAAAGGGCAGCGCGCGGCGCTGACCCAGGATCTGCTCAGGGTGCTGAAGGCGCAGCGGACCAGGCTCGCGATGCTGCCGATCGTGGACGCCTACGTCGCCCGCAAGCGCGCCGAGGGCGTGCTCGACTTCGCCGACCAGCTGACGCTCGCGGCCAGGCTCGCCGCCGAGCACCCCGAGGTCGGCGAGGCCGAGCGCGAGCGCCACGGCGTGGTGCTGCTGGACGAGTACCAGGACACCGGGCACTCCCAGCGGGTGCTGCTGCGCGCGCTGTTCGGCGGTGCGGCCGGCGACGCGATGTCGGTGACCGCGGTCGGCGACCCCTGTCAGTCGATCTACGGGTGGCGCGGCGCCTCGGCGGCCAACCTGCCGCGGTTCACCACGGACTTCCCGCGGCCGGGTGGCGGCCCGGCGCCGACGTACTCGCTGCGCACGAGCTTCCGCAACCCGCCGCGCGTGCTCGACCTGGCCAATGCCTTGTCCGAGCCGCTGCGGGGTTGTCCCGGGGACACCCCGCACCCCGGCGGCTCGGTGGCCGTCGAGGGGTTGCTGCCGCGCGACGAGGACGCGCCGGCCGACGTCCGGGTCGCGCTGTTGCCCGACGTGCGGGCCGAGGTGGACTGGCTGGCCGACGCGGTGGCCACCGCCTGGCGCGCCGAGGTCGATGTGACGGGGGAGCCACCGACCGCGGCCGTGCTGGTGCGCCGCCGCGCGGACCTGGCGCCGATCGCGGCCGCGCTGCGCGCCAGGGGGCTGCCGGTCGAGGTCGTTGGCCTTGGCGGGCTGCTCGACACCCCGGAGGTGCGCGACCTGGTCAGCGCGCTGCGGCTGCTGGTAGATCCGCTCGCCGGCACCGCGGCCGTGCGGCTGCTCACCGGTGCGCACGTGCGGCTCGGGGCCGCCGACCTGGCCGCGCTGTGGCGCCGGGCCAAGGAGCTGACGGCCAAGCGCGGGGCGACAGGTCCGATTTCTATGGGAGACGACCCCGTGGCGGCCGCACTACGCAGCGTCGACTCCTATGGGGAGCACGCCGAGCAGGCCGGCCTGGTGGACGCCGTCGACGACCCCGGGCCGGCCGAGGCGTACTCCGCCGCCGGCTACGAGCGGATCGGGCGGCTCGCGCACCAGCTGACCATGCTGCGCCGGCGGCTGGGTGCCCCACTGCCCGAGCTCGTGGCCGACGTGGAGCGGACGCTGCGGCTGGACGTGGAGACGGCGGCCCGGCCGGACCTGGTCGGCCGCGCACACCTGGACGCCTTCGCCGACGTGGTCACCGACTTCGCCGCCGAGTCGCCCGGCGCGACGCTGCCGGCCCTGCTGGACTACCTGGCCACCGCGGAGCAGGCCGAGGACGGTCTGGAGCCGGGCGAGGTGGAGGTGGCCGAGGACCGCGTGCAGGTGCTCACCGTGCACGCGGCCAAGGGGCTGGAGTGGCGGATCGTGGCCGTGCCGCACCTGGTCACCAGGGTGTTCCCGGCGGGCAAGCTGTCCTCGTCCTGGCTGCGGACCGTCGGCGAACTGCCCGCGGCGCTGCGCGGCGACGCGCCCGACCTGCCGGCGTTGAACCTGAGCGGCTGCGCCGACCGCCGCGAGGTGACCGACGCGCTGGCCGCGCACGAGGCCGCGTTCGACGACCGCCGCACGATCGAGGAGCGCCGGCTGCTCTACGTCGCGCTCACCCGTGCCGAGCACACCCTGCTGGTCAGCGGCCACTGGTGGGGTGAGACCGGCGACCAGCCGCGCGGGCCCTCGCAGTTCCTGCTCGACGTGCGCGCCGCGGTGCCGCCCGACGCCGTCGAGCACTGGGCGATTGATCCTTGGGCCGACGAGCCGGACGGCGCCGGGCCGAACCCGGTGGCTGGCCTGGCGCGCACGGCCGACTGGCCGGCCGACCCGCTGGGGACGCGGCGCGACGCGGTGCAGGCCGGGGCCTCGCTGGTCCGCGACGCGCTGGTGGCGGCCGACCCGCCGCTGTTCGAGCCGGAGGATCCGGAGGGCTGGGCCCGCGACGTGGACGTGCTGCTCGCCGAGCGCGCAGCCCGCCGAGGCACCCAGCGCGTCGAGCTGCCGGCACACCTGTCGGTCAGCCAGCTGGTGGAGCTGGCCGCCGACCCGGCCGCGCTGGCCCGCCGGCTGCGGCGCCCCGTGCCGTACGCGCCGAACCCGACCGCCCGCCGCGGCACCGCGTTCCACACCTGGTTGGAACGGCGCTTCGGCGCGAGCCGCCTGCTCGACCTCGACGAGCTGCCGGGCGCGGCCGACGCCGACGCCGCGCCCGACACCGAGCTCACCGCCCTGCAGGAGGCGTTCCTCGCCGGCTCGTGGGCGAACCGCTACCCGCACGACGTCGAGGTGCCGTTCGAGGCGGAGATCGACGGCATCCTCGTCCGCGGCCGGATGGACGCCGTGTTCGCCGACACCGACGGTGGCTGGACGGTCGTCGACTGGAAGACCGGCGCCGTGCCGTCCGCCGAGCAGCTGCCGGCCGTGTCCGTGCAGCTCGCCGCGTACCGCCTGGCCTGGGCCGCGCTCTCCGGCGCCTCGCTGCCCAACGTGCGGGCCGCGTTCCACTACGTCCGCCAGAACGTCACCGTCCGCCCCACCGACCTGCTCGACGCCGGCGGGCTGCGCGACCTCCTGCGCACCGTGCAAAGCGATTGACGAACGCCCGAGCTGTCCGTACATTCGTCCGTACGACAGTGGAGGTGGCCATGGCACGCTCGGCACCGCGACGGGCCGCGTCCCGGTTGGAACTGAGGCTCGGGGAGGAGCTGAAGAAGATGATCGAGGAGGCGGCCGCGGTCGCCGGCGAGTCGGTGAGCGACTTCATGCGCAACGCCGCCGAGGAGCGCGCCAACAAGGTCCTTTTCGACCTGCGCTGGACCCTGATACCGGTCGCGTACTACGACGAACTGGTCCGCAGCCTGGACGAACCCCCGGAGGACTGGCCCGAGCTGCGTGAGGCATTTCGTGGCCTGAGCGAGATTGTCGAGATCCGCTGAGCCGGCAGTTCATCTCTGAGTCTCTTGGTCGCCAGCACGACCTGAGGCGTTTCCGCTGCGGCCAGGACCTCCTCGACGGCTGGCTCCGCGACCATGCTCTCGGAGTTCAGTCCAGTAGGACAGGCCGAACATTCGTCTGGCACGACGGTGGAGTGGTGGTCGCGTACTACACGCTGGCTGCGCACCGGATTGCGAGGCATCTCCTGACCGCGAAGTTAGGGCGGGGCAGTCCCGACCAGATCCCGGCGATCCTGGTGGCCCGGCTGGCACTCGACGTGTCGCTGCACGGTCGCGGCCTCGGCGGGCGGCTGCTGAGTGAGGCGTGCTACCGCGCGGCGATCACGTCGCTGACGGTAGGAGCCCGGATGATCGTCGTCGAGGCCATCGACGAGGACGCGGCCAAGTTCTACGAACGTCGCGGCTTCAGCCGCCTCGAAGGCAGCCTCCGGCTCGCGCGCAAGATGAGCGACGCCGCCAAGGTGTTCGGTGACCTGTGAGGAAAGGGTCCTGGTCATGGAGCTGTGGCACAACCCGCGATGCCCGAAGTCCCGCGGCGCCAAGGAACTGCTCGACGCGCGCGGGGCCGAGTACGTCGAGCGCCGCTACCAGGACGACCCGCCGACCGCCGCCGAGCTCGACGCCGTGCTCACCGCGCTCGGCATGCAACCGTGGGAGCTCGCACGGCTGTCCGAGCCGGTCGCCGCCGAGCTCGGCCTCCGGGACTGGCCGCGCGACCGCGAGCGGTGGATCGCCGCCATGGTCGAACACCCGATCCTGATCGAACGCCCGATCCTGCCGACGGCCGACGGCCGCGCCGCACTCGGCCGCCCGCCGGAGTCCGTCCTGGACCTCCGCTGAACGCTCGGGGCAGACAGCGGCCTGACAAGGGAACCGCCAGGATCGAGGATGGGTGGCTCGACTCGGATGGCGGGAGCAGCTGGTGGCATTGGACGAGCGGCGCAAGCGGGACCGGGACGAAGTGTTCCTGGAGTACACCAAGAGCATCTGCCCGGTGTGCAAGGTCGTGGTGGACGCGCAGGTCAACATCCGGAACGACAAGGTCTACCTGCGAAAGCGTTGCGCCGAGCATGGGCAGTTCGAGGCGCTGGTGTACGGGGACGCGCAGGCGTACCTGGCGTCGAGCAGGTTCAACAAGCCGGGGACGATCCCGCTGGCGTTCCAGACCGAGGTCCGCGACGGGTGCCCCTCGGACTGCGGGCTGTGCCCCGAGCACAAGCAGCATGCCTGCCTGGGCATCGTCGAGGTCAACACCAGCTGCAACCTGGACTGTCCGATCTGCTTCGCGGACTCGGGACATCAGCCCGACGGCTACTCGATCACGCTGGAGCAGTGCGAGCGGATGCTCGACGTGTTCGTCGAGGCGGAGGGCGAGCCGGAAGTGGTGATGTTCTCCGGCGGGGAGCCCACCATCCACAAGCACATCCTGGACTTCGTCGACGCGGCACAGGCACGGCCGATCAAGGTGGTCAACCTCAACACCAACGGCATCCGGCTCGCGACCGACCGGCGCTTCGTGGCGGCGCTCGCCGAACGCAACCGGCCGGGCCGGCCGGTCAACGTGTACCTGCAGTTCGACGGGTTCGACGAGCGCACCCACCGGGAGATCCGCGGCCGCGACCTGCGCGAGCTCAAGCGGCGGGCGCTGGACAACTGTGCCGAGGCGGGCCTGACGGTCACACTGGTGGCGGCGATCGAGCGCGGCCTCAACGAGCACGAGGTGGGCGACGTGGTGCGCTTCGGCATCGACCACCCCGCGGTGCGCTCGGTGGCGTTCCAACCCGTCACGCACTCGGGGCGGCACCTGGAGTTCGACCCACTGACCCGGCTGACCAACTCGGACGTCATCGAGCTGATCGCCGACCAGTGCCCCGACTGGTTCCGCGTCGGCGACTTCTTCCCGGTGCCGTGCTGCTTCCCGACCTGCCGGTCGATCACCTACCTGCTGGTGGACCGCAAGCCCGAGCGCACCGACGTGGTGCCGATCCCAAGGCTGATCAACCTGGAGGAGTACCTGGACTACGTGTCCAACCGGGTGATGCCGGACGCCGCGGTGCGGGCCGCGTTGGAGAAGCTGTGGAGCGCATCGGCGTTCATGGGCGCCGAGGCCACGGCCCACAGCCTGGAGATCACCGCCGCCGCGGTGCCCCGCGGGACACCCGCACCCGAGTTGGAGTGTGCGGCCTGCGGCATCGACCTGCCGCAGGCCGTGAAGGAGCTCGACGAGCGCGCATTCATGATCGTCGTACAGGACTTCCAGGACCCCTACACGCTCAACGTGAAGCAGCTGATGAAGTGCTGCGTCGAGGAGATCACCCCGGACGGGCGGCTCATCCCGTTCTGCGCGTACAACTCGGTCGGCTACCGGGAGCAGGTGCGCGAGCAGATGTCGGGCGTCAAGGTCGCCGACGTGGTGCCGAACGCGACCGAGCTGCAGCCCGTCGTGACCGATTCGCCGTACGGCTCCAAGATCGCCAGCAATGGCGATGGCCGGCCGGCGGTGGCGCGCGACACCACGAACGTCGGCAGGAAGGCGGTGCAACGGTGACCACGTCGAGGGCCGACGCCGAGCGGACCAAGGCGTGCTGCGCGGCCGCCTACGGCAACGACGCCGTCGCGCTCGTGCTCGGCGAGTCGTACCACCCCGGCGGGCTGACCCTGACCAGGCGGCTGGCCGAGGTGCTGGCGCTGCGCCCGGGGCAGCGGGTCGTCGACGTGGCCGCCGGGCCAGGGGCGACCGCCCGGCTGCTGGCCGCCGAGCACGGCGTGACCGTCGACGGGGTGGACCTTGGTGAACCCACGGTGGAGCGGGCGCGCCTCGCGGCCGAGGACGCGGGGCTGTCCGCGAGTGTGCGGTTCCACCTCGGCGACGCCGAACGCCTGCCGCTGCCGGCCGGCGCGTTCGACGCCGTCGTGTGCGAGTGCGCGTTCTGCACGTTCCCCGACAAGGCCGCGGCCGCGGCGGAGTTCGCGCGGGTGCTGCGGCCCGGCGGCCGCGTGGGCATCACCGACGTCACGGTGGCCGAGGCCGGCCTGCCGGCGGAGCTGACCACCCTCGCCGCGTGGGTCGCCTGCATAGCCGACGCCCGCACCCTGGACGAGTACCGGGAGCTGCTGGCCACGGCCGGGCTGCGGACGGTACACACCGAGGCCCACGACGGCGCCGTCGCGCGGATGATCGACCAGATCGACTCGAGGGTGCGGTTGCTGCGGATGACGGCCGCCGACCGCCTCGCGGCCGCCGGCGTCGACGTGGACGCGGTGCTGCACTACGCCGCGCTCGCCCGCCGGGCCGTCGCCGACGGCCTCATCGGCTACGCCCTGCTCGTCGCGCAGAAGCCCTGAGGCCCAGCGCACGAGCCGTGACGGCCGTCGGGCTGTCGCGAGCTCGGCGGCTCGCGCCTCGGCCGCCAGCCGGCCGCCGCCTGCCGGCCCGCGTGCCGGCCCCCGCGTGCCAGCGCCGGACCGCCGGCGGGCCGGCCGTGCGCCGAGCCGCCGCCCTAGCGGCTGCGGTCGTCGGCCTGGCGGTTGCGGCCGCGGCACGAGAACCACCGGCCGAGCGCCGCGCCGAGCAGCGCGACGAGCACCGTCTCCAGCAGCGCGTTGTCGCCGCCGGTGACGTCCGGGCCGCTGAACTTGCCGAGCAGGGCTAGCACAGCCGTGGTGACCAGCGCGACCGCCAGGCTGCCGACGGCGAGTTGGGTGGCGACCTGGTCGGAGCTGATCGGCGCGCGGTCCAGCCAACGCCTGGCGACGGGCCCCATGCCGGCAACGAGCAGCGGTGCCAGGTGGTACGTGGTGTCGGGGCTACGCACGGCCAGCAGCAACCACAGCAGCGCGAACCCGGCGGATGCAAGCAGCGGCTGCCACGACCCGGCGGGCACGGCCATGGTCGCCGGCTGCGGCGCATGCCCGCCAACGGCTGCCGATTGCGGCGCGTGCCCGCCGGCCGCCGGCTGCTGCGGCGCGTGCTCGTCAGCCGCCGGCTGCGGCGTGTGCTCGTCAGCCGCCGGCCGCCGCGCGTGCTCGCGGACGGCCGCCAGCACCTGCGCGGCCGTGGGGTTGACCAGGGCGCGCGAGCCGACGAAGACCGTCGGCACGGTCTCGTTGCCGCCGGCGACCTCGCGCACCCTGGCTGCCGCTTTGCGATCCCGCCAGATGTTGACCTCCCGCACCGGCAGCCCGGTGCCCTGCATCGCTGCGCGCAGCGACCTGCAGGACGCGCAGCCGGGCCGCCAGTAGAGCTCGATCTCGGGTTCGGTGTCCACCCGGCCATCTTTCCCGGTTACCGGAAAGTAGGGTCGTGACTATGGGCGGACGGATCGTGCTGCTTGGCGCAACGGGCTACACCGGCAAACTGGTCGCGCGGGCGCTCGCGGGCAGCGGCGCCAAGCCGGTGCTCGCCGCGCGGGACCCCGCCAAGCTCGTACCCCTGGCGGAGGAACTCGGCGGGCTGGAGACGGTGGCGGTCGACGTCTCGGACCGGGCCGCGGTGCGCGGGCTGATCCGGCGCGGCGACGTCCTCGTGACGACCGTCGGACCGTTCGCACAACTCGGCGAGCCGGCCGTGCGCGCAGCGGCCGACGCCGGCGCCGTCTACATCGACTCGACGGGCGAGCCGCCGTTCATCCGGCGCGTCTTCGAGGAGTTCGGCCCGATCGCGCGGCGCAACGACGGCGCGCTGCTCACCGCCATGGGCTACGACTTCGTGCCCGGCAACCTGGCCGGTGCGCTGGCGCTGCGCGAGGCGGGCCCGGAGGCGAGGCGCGTGGAGGTCGGCTACTTCCTGAGCGGGCCGCGCCGTGCCGGGTTCAGCAAGGGCACCGCCCGCTCGGCGGCCGGGATGATCGGCGCGCGGGGGTTCGCGCTGCGCGGTGGCCGGGTGCGCGACGAGGCACCGGGTGCCGCGCTCGGCACGTTCGACGTCGGCGGCAAGCGGCGCGACGGCATCTCGGTCGGTGGCAGCGAGCACTTCACCCTCGGTAGACTCCACAGTGGACTGTCCGATGTGGACGTCTACCTCGGCTGGTTCGGCGCGCGAAGCCGTGCCGTGCACCGGCTGTCCAGGCTCAGCGCCCCGGTGATGCGGCTGCCGATGCTCGCGAACGGCGCGCGGGCCGTGGCGCGGGCCGTCGTCGAGCGCGGCGCGGACCCCACGCCCGGCCAGAACGACGGCACGCGAAGCACGGTCGCCGCCAGGGCGAAGGACGCCGGCGGGCGGACCCTGGCCCAGGTCGAGCTCGACGGCCCCGAGCCGTACCGGCTGACCGGCGACCTGATGGCGTGGGCGGCCGTCACCGCTGCCGCCGGCGGCCTGCGCGGCACCGGCGCACTGGGCCCGGTCGACGGCTTCGGCCTCGACGAGTTGGCCGCCGCGTGCGCCGCACTCGACCTGCGCGCCGTCTGACGGCGCCAGCCCCTTG
>Ga0299913_10003462_pt1 | contig 12916 bp, 10 predicted proteins | sample RVTome_9_FD_201360 | JGI IMG/M metagenome (GOLD analysis project Ga0299913, IMG submission 201360) | Soil microbial communities from uranium-contaminated site in the Upper Colorado River Basin, Wyoming, United States - RVT155D38 (version 2) ... | reverse complement strand
CTGGGTCTGCAACGTTGCGGGTGGGCCTTTCGAGTACTCAGGCACGAAGCCAGGGATGACGGCCCTCGGCTTGGAAGAGGCCCATCGCGAGTTTCGGATCTCGTCGGACGAATTCGATGAAGTGGCAGCTGAGCTCGGACGCACCCTCGACTTCGTCGGTGTGCCCGAGCGGGAGAAAGAAGAGGTTCTTTCAGCCTTTGCCGCGCACAAAGGCGAGGTGATAACCGAATAGGTGTGGTTGACTCCCCGAGCGGTGCCATGCTTGCTCGATAGGGCTTTTGCTCCGCCACTTTCGGCCTGTCAACTCGCCTGATCAACGGGGATAGCAACCCCATCGCCTGTCCCATGGCGGCTAATGCGAAGGCTCTCGGTGCATGAGGGGCCGGAACACCTCCAGCAACGGATCCTGCCCCTTACGCCTCAATCCACCAAACGCCTCAAACCCCGGCCTGACGAGCGACGTCGGATGAACTAGCCGTCTCGACCAGAAACAGTTCACCGATCGGTTGCAGCGGTGCTCGGCCGGGTATGGCGAGGTGATATCTTCGAGATGTCCCCAAATTGCGGGCCCACAAGAGGGATGTAGACGATGACGCAACCCGAGATCGTGGCCCGCCAGGAGTGGGCAGACGAGCTCCTCGACCGGTTGACACCAGTCATGAGCGCCCTCGGCATTCTCTTTCTGCTGGTGGTCTTCGCCGAGTCGATGGCCGACCCCGGCAGCACCCTCAGCACCGCACTCATCATCGCCGGTTGGGTGCTGTGGGCCAGCTTCGTAGTCGAGTTCGTCTTTCGGCTGTGGGTGGCCCCGGACACGGCGGCGTTTCTCCGGAAGAACTGGTGGCAGATCCTCTTCTTGGTCCTTCCCTTCCTCAGGATCCTCCGCGTTTTCTGGGCCTTTCGCATTCTTCGTAGCGGGCGCGTGCTGTCCTCGGCGGTTCGCTCCTCACGGTCGGCCCGAGGCCTCGTCGGCAGTCGGGTGGGATGGCTGGTGGTCATCTCCGCGATAACGATCCTCGGGAGCAGCCAACTGCTGTTCGAATTCGAGGTGTACGACCATTTCGGAGACGCCCTACATGCCGCAGCCTTGGCCGCCATAACCGGTGAACCGCTTCAGCAACCGGACGGTTTCGCTCGGGTGCTGGATGTGGTTCTGGCGGTGTTCTCGTTGATCGTCTTTGCAGCCCTGGCCGGGACAGTGGGCGCATATTTCGTTGAAGCCAGACCCTCGAGGGAACAAAGCGACCTGCCGGTGCGTGACGAGCGCTGAGAGCGGTCCCGATCCACTAACCACCGCACCCGAAATGGCCCGCGGTACGCGATCGGTCAGACGAGAGTTTCGGGCTCGCCACGTCGGGTATGTTCGGGTCCGCATACGGACATCACTGTCTGTCATGTTTGCAACCCACGCGACGGCTCCGGCGCTCCGTGAGAAAGGAACGGGAGAAGACATGAGAGCTGGACGACTTCGACTAATTCCTGCACTGGCCATCGCCACGCTCCTATTCAGTCTCGGCGGTCTCTCGACTGCGAGCGCTCAGGGCGAGGCAGAGGGCCAGGACCCCGTCCGGTTCGCCACCTACAACGCCTCGCTGAATCGGGCCACCCAAGGCGGGTTGCTCGCGGACCTCTCCACTCCCAACGACGTCCAGGCTCGCAATGTCGCCGAGGTAATCCAGAGGACCCGACCCGACGTCCTCCTCATCAACGAGTTCGACTTCTACGAAGATGGGCTCGCCGTCGACTTGTTCCAGGAGAACTACCTCTCCATCTCCCAGGGCGGTGCCGAGGCGATCGAGTACCCGTACCGGATGGCCTTCCCTTCCAACACCGGGCTGTTGTCCGGCTTCGACCTGAACCAGAACGGGTTCACCGCCACCCTCGCAGATCTGGGCACATTCGCCTACGCCGACGACTCCTGGGGGTTCGGCCAGTTCCCGGGCCAGTTCGCCTTCGCCGTCTTCTCGATGTACCCGATCGTGGAAGACGAGGTTCGCACCTTCCAGAACTTCCTGTGGCAGGACATGCCCGGGGCGCTGCTCCCCACCGACCCGGCCACCGGCGACTCGTTCTACTCCGAGGAGATCCTCGACCAATTCCCCCTGTCTTCGAAGAACCACGTCGACGTCCCCGTCGACATCGGCGGCACGACCGTCCACTTCCTGGTGTCGCATCCCACGCCACCGGTGTTCGACGGGCCCGAGGATCGCAACGGGACACGCAACCACGATGAGATCAGGTTCTGGGCCGACTACGTGGGGCCGGGCAAGAGCCGCGGGTCCTACATCTACGACGACGACGGAGGGCAGGTCGGTCTGCAACCGGGCAGTCTCTTCATCATCGCCGGCGACCAGAACTCAGATCCCTTCGACGGGGACAGCATCCCCGGGTCGGCTCAGTTGCTCACCGAGCATCCCTTGGTGAACTCCAAGGTGACCCCTGCCAGCGAGGGTGGTGTCGACCGCGCCGCCGCCCAACCCGGTAACGAGACTCACCTCGGTGACCCGGCCAATGACACCGCGGACTTCTCCGAGCCTCCGTTTGGCCCCGGAAACCTGAGGGCCGATTACGTCCTGCCGTCCAAGACGCTTCAGATCCGTGACGCAGGCGTGTTCTGGCCCGCTGACGACGACTCGCTGTCCCGGCTCACCGGCACCGGGATCTTCGGTGATCCGGTACCCACGTCGGACCATCGGCTGGTGTGGGTGGACGTGACTCATGGCACTTTCCCGAGGGACTGAGGCAGGCGCGTTTTCGAATTGCCCCGTCTTCGGGTCGCCGAGGCTCACCTCGTCGCCGCTCCTCGCGACTGCTGACCAAGTCTGGGCATGCGGCGCCCCGAGCCGGTGGTCTCCTGATACCGTGCGTCGGTGGTGCCAGAGGTCGTCTCCCGTGCTCGGCTCGGTCCCGGAGCCGTCCTCTTCACCTGTTTGTTTGCCGCACAAGCAGCGCTACTCGTCCTCTCCCCGGTTCTCCCCCAGGTCGCCGACGAATTCGGAGTCAGCACCGCTACCGCCGCCCAGCTCCGATCGGTGTCGGGGATCACCGCCGGCGTCATGGCGTTGGTGCTCGCGACCATCGGGAACCGGTTCCGGCTCTCGGATCTCCTGAATTTCGGCTTGTTGCTGCTCGCGGTCGGATCATTGGCCAGCGGTTTGGCGCCGAGCTTTCTCGTCTTGCTGTTGGCTCAGGTCGTGATCGGGCTGGGATTGGCCGCCGTTCTCTCGGGTGGGCTGGCGGCGTCGGAGACCTGGGCCGTGGACGGTGACAGCGCGCGCGTGTTGTCGTGGGCACTAGTCGGACAGCCGGTGGCGTGGATCGTGGGTCAGCCGCTGGTCGGGGCGGTGAGCGGAGGAGACTGGCGCTGGGCCTGGGTAGCGGTCCCGTTTGCCTCCGCCGTCGTGGCGCTGGTGGCCATGGCTCTCCGCAACCGGGTGGTACCGAACGCCGGCCAGGAGTGCGATCCGCTGGGACTGTGGAAACAGCCCGGAGTGAAAGGGTGGGCTGTTGCCGAGTTGTTCGCCTTCGCCGCTTGGGCGGGCACCCTGATCTACGTGGGAGCGCTGCTCATCGAGTCGTACGCCATCAGCGTCGGAGCCACCGGGTCGCTCCTCGGTCTCGCCGCGGTTTTCTACCTCCCCGGCAACTCCCTCGGTCGTCGACTGTTGGGAAGAGGGCCTGCGATCCTGCTCATCGGCTTCTCCCTGGCCGCGGGGGTCGCGGTGCTGGCTCTGGGGACGATGCGAGCGGGTCTGGCACTGAGCGTCGTCGTGTTCTCGATCTCCGTCTTCTTCGCCGCCGGGCGCACCATCGCGGGGGCGGCGGTTGGGCTCAAGCTCTCCGACGGTCGTCGCCTTGCCGCCATGAGCGTGCGAACCGCCACCGTCCAGTTCGGGTATCTGTTGGGGGCTGCCCTGGGCGGTGTCCTTTTGGCGAACTGGGGGTTCGCCGGACTGGGATGGGGATTCGGTCTTCTCTTCGCCGTGTCAGCAGCCCTCCACGTTCCCCGAGTGCGCTCGGGAGAGCAGTTGGAATCGGCCGTTCGCTTCCTGCGACGTCGACAGCCGGTGACGGAGTAATAGCGCCACGCTGCAGTCTGCGACCAGCCAAGACGCCGTCATATGCGAACTTTTACGCCGCGCCAAACGCGCGAGCAAACTAGGTGCGGGTTGGGTTTCGCCCGGAAAGCTTCCCTCGAGGTCTACCTGGCCTCGCAAGTCGGCAACGAGAATCGGGCAAACGGCAACTCTGTGCCTCTGAGGCGTGGCTTGGACTGGGCCATCGCTCTCCTCGGCCGTCTCGGATGCTTGCTCGGTCCAAGATTCCCAAACCTACCGCTTCGGTCGATCACATATCATATGGACTACCGGATCTCACCGGAAGTGAGGATTGATTTGCCCACGATCGATGTCCATGCCCATGCAATCGTGCCCGCGACCCTCGAGGCGATGGCGGCCGCACACCCCGACTATGGGCCGGTGCTTCAGGAAAAGGACGGCCGCCGCTATCTCCACTATCCAGGGAGATCCAATCTAGGGCCACTCCCCGAGCCCATTTTCGAGCCAGACCTCCGCCTCGAGACCATGGACAGCCAGAAGGTCGACATCCAGGTGATCGCGATCCCGCCGCCGAACTTCCATTATCACGTCCCGGCCGATGTCGGCAGCGACTTCGCCCGAATCCAGAACGACGCACTGGCCAATCTGAGCGACAGCCGGCCAGACCGGTTCCATTGGTTCGCCACCCTCCCGCTCCAGGCCGTCCCGGCCGCGCTGGAAGAGATCGAGCGGGTCCAGGGCCACGAGCGGATGCGCGGGGTGCAGATCGGAACCAACGTGGACGGGACCGACCTCGACGACCCAACGCTCGATTCCGTCTGGGAGGCTCTGGCGAGCGCCAACCTCCCGGTCTGGCTACACCCGGACCAACGGGCCATCGCCGGGGCCGACCGCCTCAGCGACTTCTATCTACAGAATCTCGTGGGTCTGCCGATGGACTCGACCATCGCCGCGGCGAGGCTGATCTTCGGCGGAGTCCTGAAACGACACCCCGATCTGCGATTCGGGCTCGTCCACGGTGGCGGGTTCTCTCCCTTCCAGGTCGGGAGATGGGATCACGGATGGAGCGTCCGTCCCGAGCCGAAAGAGCACATCGGCGGCCAGCCCCCGTCGACCTACTACCGGCAGCTCTATTTCGACACCCTGACCCACAATCGAGCATCGCTCCTGCTCCTCGGCGAGCGGGTCGGCTGGAGCCACGTGATGCTGGGGACCGACTTCCCCTTCGACATGGCAGAGGACGACCCCGTCGCGAGAGTCGAGGAGGCCGGCCTCGACCCATCCGACCTGCGAAGTGTGCTCGAGGGAACCGCCCAAGGGTTCCTCAGGCCGACGGCCCCCTGATGAGGACGGCGCCGCTTGGAGCCCTCGAGATCTCGGCGATCGGCCTCGGGTGCAACAACCTCGGGCGGGGCCTCGACCAGACCCAGACGACCACGCTGGTCGGAGCAGCGCTGGATCTCGGCGTGAACTTCTTCGACACCGCCCGTCTCTACGGGAATGGTGACTCGGAGCGATTCCTCGGCGCGGCCCTGGCCGGGCGCCGCGATCAGGTGGTGATCGCCACCAAGTTCGGCCGGATCCCGCGGGTGCCGGACGCCCCCGGGGCCGATCGCGGGGGGATCAGAGCCTCCATAGAGCTGAGTCTGCAGGAGCTGGGTACCGACTACATCGATCTGTATCAGCTGCACTTCCCCGACGACCGGGTGCCAATCGAGGAGACACTCGAGACTCTCGCCGAGCTGATGGAGGAGGGAAAGGTCAGGGAGATCGGGTGCTGCAACTTCGACGGGGCCCGGCTCCGACACACCCTGGATGTCTCCGACGCCGGCGGTTGGCCGAGATTCGTCTCCAACCAGGTGGAGTACTCGATGGTCCACAGGGAGCCCGAGCAGAACGGGGTGTCTGGGCTGTGCGAACGGGAGAACGTGGCGCTACTGCCCTACTACCCGCTGGCGAGCGGGCTGCTCACCGGCAAGGCCCGCCGCGGGGAGACTCCCAAGGGACGGCTTCGGATGGAGAAGTACAGCCGCTTCCTCAGTGAGGCGAACTTCGACCTGGCCGACCGGCTCCAGATCTATGCAGCAACCCGGGGGCTCTCGATGGCGCAGGTGGCACTGGGCTGGCTGCTCAGCCGGAGCCCGGTCCCGGCGGTGACACCGGGTGCCACTCGCCCAGAGCAGATTGCCAGCAACGTGGCCGCGGCCGAATGGAAGCCCTCACAGGACGACCTCCACCAGCTCGACCGGTTGCTCGCCGATCAGGCTGGGCCGGCGAGCGCCACATAGGCGCCACAGGCGTTCTCGGGCAGATTGAGCAGGGCACTCTCCCCGCTCAACCGGGTGCCTCTCTGCGGCGCCGGGCCGCCGTTGGCCGTGATGACGCCGACGGCCATATCGAGGTGCTCGCCGCGGAACAGGACTTGGAACAGACCGGGGCCGTTGGCCTCCAATGCGTCGGCCGTGGGACCGGGCCCGCGCGGCTCGGCCACTGCGATGCCGATGTCGCCGAAGTAAAAGACGCTCATGAGGGACATGATCACCGTCCCCATCTCGGGCTCGGGGGCGGGCTTGCCGAACACCGACTCGAAAGCCCGAAGGGCGCCCTCGATCTCCTCGACCGCGACATAGGTTCGCTCCAGGGCGGTGGCAGTGTTGGGGTGGGCATGGCGACCCCCGAGGTATGCCAGACGGGCGCCAGGGTCGTGATCGTGCTGCACCAATCCCACCCGGGTGGCCAATTCGACTGTCGCCTTTCTCCTCGCGAGAGTGCCGACATCCCCGTCAATAGGGTCCTCGACGATGTTCGTCACTTCGATGCCTGCCGATCTCACCCGCGCCACTTCCGCTTCGAGATCGTCGCTCCTCAGCGCGATCTCGCTCAGCCCTTCGAACGGGCCCCCCTCACGAAGCTGCAGATAGAAGTCGTCGAACACGATGTGGGCACTCTCGACAACCGAACCGGACCGCTCGACAGGTGACACGTGAAAGCCGAGGCGCTGATAGGTGGCCACCGCCGAAGCCACGTCGGAGACCTGGAGGACGATGTGGTCGACCGCGGTGAGCATCGTCGAACCCTACGAGTGAGCCACCAGGAGCCAGTCGACCGCCACCCAAGCGGCGCCATCCCAGGTCAGTGGGTTCAGCTCGACCTCGGAGATCGAGCCGGAGCCGGCCACACCGTGGCTGACGACGCTGACGATGCGGCTGAGCTCTGCCACATCGGCCGCCGGGGCGCCCCGGTAGCCGTCGAGGAGAGGTCGGGTCGAGAGGCTGTCGATCATCTCGCGCGCCTGGTCAATGGCGACCGGACCGGGTCGGAACACCATGTCTCTGATCACCTCGGTCAAGACGCCACCCGCCCCCACCGAGACAATGGGCCCGAAGGAGTCGTCGACGACCGCCCCGACGATCAGCTCCAAACCCGGGCGGAACTTCTGCACCCTGACGCCTGCAGGCTCCCATCCCGAAGCAGTAGCGGCGACCATCACCCCGTCAAAAGCCTCGCGGACGTCTGCCGGTGTCTCCAGGTCGGTTTCGACCCCGCCCACGTCGGTCTTGTGGTGGAGACCCGGGGCATCGACCTTGACCACCACCGGGTACCCGATGTCGGACGCCGCGGCGATGGCCTCGTCGGCGGTGGCCGCAGGCGTGCCCGGGTCAAGCGGCAGCCCCCAGTCGAAGGAAGGGCCCTCGGCCACCGGCTCGACCCCGGGGCGCGACACCGGCTCCGAGAGAAGGCCGGCCAGAGCCCGGATGGCAGCCCGGGGCTCCTCGGTCACCGGCAACCCGGCTTCGCGAAGACGGGCGAGGCCGGATTCACCGAGATCGCCGGCCATCCAGAGGTGGAGGACGGGAACGTCTGAATCGATGGAGAGGAGCGAGTCGACCCGCTCCCCGGTGTGCGTCGGCGGATGGGCAGTCGAAACTGCCAGCACCGCGTCATACTCGCCGGAGCCTGCCATCACCGAGACACAGTCGGCGAACCGATGCGCCCCTCCGATGATGCCCCCCATGTCGAGGGGGTTGGAGGCCGAGCCATGGTCGAGGAAGCCGGCCAGGTCGTTGGCCAGACCCGCCGACGGCAACGGTAGGGCGACGCCTAAGCGCTCGGCCAGGTCGGACAGCAAGATGGCGGCACCGCCGGAATGGGTGACGATTCCGGCGCGCCCACCCCGAGCCGCGGGCTGGCCGGCCAGCATCGTCGCCACCTCGTACGCCTCGGCGGGCGTCTCGGCGCTGACCACGCCCAACCCGTCGAACACACCCTCGAGTACCTTCTCCGACACTGCCATGGCCCCGGTGTGCGAGGTCATGAGCGTGGTAGCCCTGTCGCTGGTGCCCAACCGACAGGCAACGATGCGCCGCCCCGTCGAATGGGCCAGTTCGACGGCTTCGATGAAGGCCATGCCATCGCGGACGGTCTCGATGAGGACGACGATCACCTCGACCTCGTCGAGTGCCCCGACCGCATCGACGGCTTCACCCAGCCTGACGTCGGCTTCGTTGCCGGTGGACACCGATATGGCGATTCCCTCACCCCTGCCTGCGGCGAGATTGTGCAGGTACGAGCCCATGCCCCCGCTCTGGGTCACGATCGCGACCGGCCCCGACCGAAGCTGGTCCGGGGGCCGATCCAGACAGGTGAGGAAGCTCGCCGTGAGCCCCCGGCCGGGCCGGATGACCCCACCGCTGTTCGGGCCGATCACCCGGGTCCCGGCTTCGGTCGCGGCCTCGATGAGCTGGTCCTGGAGCCTGCCTCCCCCCGGCCCCGCCTCGGCGAAGCCAGCCCCGAAGACCACCACGCCCCCGACACCGCGACATGAGCGGACCACCTCCACCGCCGCGGCTGCCGGGACTGCAGCCACCACCAGGTCGGGCGGATCGGGCAACGACCCCACGTCGGGGTGAACTTCCACTCCGGGGATCTCGGGGGTGCGTGGGTTAACGCCGAAGACCTGTCCGGTGAATCCGTGGCGACGGAGATTGGCCAACACCCTGCCACCGTGTTTCGCTTGGTCGTCGGAGAGCCCGACGATGGCGATCGTCTGCGGATCGAGAGCCCGGCCTAGGTCACTCATCCTCGGGCCACAGCTTGACCACGCCGTCGGCCGCCAGCGCTCTGACTTCGGCCTCATCGATCCCGAGGCGGTCGCCGAGCACTTCGATGGTGTGCTGTCCGAGCATCGGGGCGGGTTGGTTGGGGAACGCCCAGGAGCCGAACTTCATCGGGCTCGGCGGGTAGCGCACGTCGCCCAGAGTTGGGTGGTCGTATGTCCGGACCATCTCGCGAGCTCTCACCTGCTCGTCACCGAACACCTCCTCGATGTCGTTCACAGGAGCGTTGGGGATGTCGTTCTCGTCGAGGATCGCCAACCACTCTGCTTTGCTGCGCGTCGGAAAGATGGCTTCGAGCGTCTGCACCACGAAATCGCGGTTGGCCACTCGGGAGGCGTTGTCCCTGGTGCGAGGGTCGTATTTGAGGTCGGGCCGGCCGATGGCATCGCACAGGTTTCGCCAGAACTTCTCGTCGCGGGCGGCCACCACCACATACCCGTCAGATGTGGCGAACGCCTGCCAGGGAACGATGTGGGCATGCGAAGTGCCGCGGCGCGTCAGTTTCCGGCCCGAGTTCAGGTAGTCGACCGCATCGTATGAGAGGAGCGACACGAGCGTGTCGAGCATGGCCACGTCGGCATGGTCGCCCTTCCCGTGGAGCTCCCGGCCGACCAGGCCGGCCAGCACGGAGATACAGGAGTAGATGCCACCGGCGATGTCGGCGATGGGCACCCCCACCCGAGCCGGGTCACCGCCCTCGGGGCCGGTTATGTCGACGTGCCCGCTGTATGCCTGGACCACCAGGTCGAAGGCTGCCTTGTCACGGGCAGGCCCCGTCTCCCCGAACCCGGTCACGGACACGGTGATGATCTTCTCATTGTGCGTCTTGAGGCTGTCGTGGTCGATTCCGAGCCGGGCCATCACTCCCGGCCGAAAGTTGTCGATCACGACGTCGGCGTCGGCGACGAGGGAGTAGAGGATCGCCTTCCCCCGCTCGTCCTTCAGGTCGAGCACGATGCTCTTCTTCCCGCGGTTCATGAACAGATGGATCGAGCTCTCCCCGTCGAGCGGGGCGATGTTGGCGTTGCGGGCCGTGTCGCCCGACGGCGGCTCGATCTTGATCACCTCGGCGCCCAGGTCGGCAAGAATCACCCCGCCAAAGTTGCCGGCAATGACCTGACCGAGCTCGAGGACGGTGACTCCGGACAACATGCCAGAGGTCACGGGGAGCGCCTCGGGTCGGTCAATCCGCACCACCGTGGGCGGCCTCGGCGCGCTCGGCGGCCTCGGCACGAGCGATGATCGTCCGGGCCACCCTCGCCACGGCATAGTCGACCATCTTCCCGTCGACGGCTATCGACGCCTTGCCCTGAGCCTCGGCCTCTTCGAACGCGGCGAGGACCTTGCGTTGATAGGCGACGACGTCCTCCGCCGGGGTGAACACCTCGTTGATGATCGGGACCTGCGCCGGGTGGATGGCCACCTTGCCGACATAACCGAGGGTCCGGGCGATCTCGGACTCCAGCCTCAGTCCCTCGTCGTTGCGGAAGTCCATGTAGACGGCCTCCATCGGGTAGGGGACACCGGCGGCGCGAGCGCTCAACAGGACCTGGGACCGGGCGTGCATGAGGCCGGTCCCCTCCGGGGTCCATTCGACACCGAGGTCGGCGACGAGGTCGCCTTGCTCACCACCCCCGAACATGACGCATTGCACCCGATCGCTGGCGGCAGCCATCTCGTAAGTGAATCTGACCCCGATGGCCGACTCGATCAACGGCACGATGTCGATGGAGCCGGGCTCTCGCCCGTTGGCCTTCTCCAGGACGGTGAGGGCGCCATCGACCTGACTGATCGTCGCCGCGCTCTCCGCCTTCGGGATGACCAGCCCGACGATGTCGGCATGGCCGGCGGCGTGCACGTCGTCCCAGAACTGGTCGGTGTCCGGCCCGTTGGTGCGCACGTAATAGGGGACCGGAGAGTCGGACAGGTCGGAGAGCTTGGCGCGCGCCTCCGCCTTCTTGTCGAGCGACACCGCGTCCTCGAGGTCGACGATCACGGCATCGGTGCCCGAGCGTGCGGCCTTCTCGACCATGTCGAGCCGGTCGCCGGGAGTGAAGAGCATCGAGCGGACTGGATTCATTCCTGTTCCTTCCTGATCATCTCGGCCGGGCGCGCTCCTATTTTCGTGTTCGCACCTCATCGAGGTCGACGACCTTCCCGGTGGTGGCGCTCTCGACGATCCCCTCGAGAATCACCGTCGCCTCGAGCGCCTCGGGGGCACCGGTCTCGGGCTTGGTGCCGTTGCGCACGTTGGAGGCGAGCTCCTCCAACTCGTCGCGAACGGTGTCGAGCACTTCGATGTCGTGCTCGTCCCAGTCCTTCGACCCGATCTCCTGTGTCAGGAATCGCTCGCCGTCCTTGTCGTTGCAGGCGGCGCCTTCGGTCCCCCAGACTGCGGTGCGAGCGATGTCGGGAATCACCATGCTGGTCCCGAGGAAGGCCAGCGGGCCTTGGTGATACTCGAGGGTGGCGGTCGTGACATCGTCGAGCTTGCGGACGCCGATGATCTTCTTGCTGAAGGCGGCAACTTGCGCCGCCCGGCCCAGCAGGTAGTTGAGGTTGTCGGCCATGTGGACTCCGAGCCCGGTCATCCCCCCGGCGGGGCTCTCGTCGGGCTCCCCTCGCCACCCGGTGCGCGGGTTGAGACCCTTCGGGTACGACAGGTTCGCCTCCGCGAAGTGGACCATCCCGACGTCACCGTTTTCGACCATCTCCTTGATCCGGCGGTTGGCGGGCTGACGGCGACGGTTGTGACCGACCTGGAGGATCACCCCCGCGGCGTCGGCCGCCTCGATGGCCCGCTTGCCCTCGGCGACGGTGAGGGTGAACGGCTTGTCGACGAATATGTGCTTGCCGGCCGATGCTGCCTCGACGGTCAGATCGGCGTGCGTGGAGTGCGGCGTGGCGATGATGACCGCTTCGACCTCATCGTCGGAGAGAACCTCGTCGAGGGACTCCGCGGCCCGACACCCGTGGGTCTCGGCGAACTCTTCTCGTGACTCTTTGGTCCGGGCGAAACAGGAAACGAGCTGGAGACCTGCCTCCTTCGCCTTGCTTGCCAGGTTCCCTCCCCACCATCCCAGTCCGATGGAGGCAACTCGCAGGGGGTCCATTTCTTCCCGTCCTTTCTGGACAAAACTGCCCGTCGTCAATGCGATTCAAGCGCAGGAATCGGGTTCGCTTGACCGTATTAGAGATAGTCGGTATTTTACAAAGTACATAAAAGGGGACCAAAACCCCTGGCGTGTGCGCTCTTGGCCTGCAAAAGGTACCGAGACGGGAGGAGACCCAAGTGCAACTGAAATCAAGGCGAGGGAGTTTGGATAGGGGGGGAGGGATCGCCGGGCGATATGCGCGTTGGCTCTCACTCCTCGTCATCCTGGCGATGGTCGTAGCCGCATGCGGCGACGACGGCGAAGGGACGGACACCACTGCTGAGGGAGATACGGCAACTACCGCCGGCGGAGATGACGGCGGCTCGGACACCACGTCGGCCGACGGTGAAGGAGATGGCGAGGATGTAGAGCTGTTGGTTTGGGTTACCCGGCCCTACTACATCCCACCGGATGACTTCGCCAGCTTCCATGAGCAGTACCCGAACATCAACGTCACCTATGACGTCCAATCGAACGACGACATTCTCCAGCAATTGCTGACCAGAGTCGATGCCGGACAGCCGTTGCCCGACGTGTTGGGTGCGGAGGACGCATTCCTGATCGAGAACTTCGTCGAGGCCGGCTT